>Ga0315273_10000818_pt1 | contig 33936 bp, 26 predicted proteins | sample YL17G02_0_MG_FD_205753 | JGI IMG/M metagenome (GOLD analysis project Ga0315273, IMG submission 205753) | Sediment microbial communities from Yellowstone Lake, YNP, Wyoming, USA - YL17G02_0 | ecosystem: Environmental > Aquatic > Freshwater > Lake > Sediment | place: USA: Wyoming | collected...
GGGTTCCGACGGCGCGGTAGAATCCGGGCGTCGGAGAGGTAGTCAAGCGGTCAAAGACAACGGTTTGCTAAACCGTCGAGGGGTTCACGCTCCTCCGCGGGTTCAAATCCCGCCCTCTCCGCCAGTGACTGAACCGATACCGCCGTTCAGCTAGGGAGTTCCAAAGGACTGCCCGGGAACTCCCTGACGGGAGCCGCGTGCCGGAGAAGCGGATTCCCAGGCCGGTGAAGAGATGAGCCATGGAGTTTCACAGCGGATACATCGGTGAAACTCCCTAGCTACTCGGCTGCCACAGGAGCAGCCGAGTAGCCCGCGCCCGTAGCTCAGTGGATTAGAGCGTTGGCCTCCGGCGCCAAAGGTCGCAGGTTCGAATCCTGTCGGGCGTATAGAAGAGCCTTGCGAAGGCCCTTTGCTCGCATGACCCGACAGGACAGTCTACCCGCTGCCAGCGGGCTCTGATACGGGTCCATCGGTGACTCTGGGACCTCGGCTAGTGGGCAGTCAGTAGAACGCTGATCACGCCACGGTCGTCTGTCATCGGCTCCAGGGCCTTGCCCACTAGGGCACACGGGCATGGCTCAGGTCCTGCCCAACGCATGGCGTAGCCGGGCGTCGAGGAGCTGACCAACAGGTCCCCGGGCTGGATCGGCCCGCCCTCGTTCGTCACCTTGACAGGGACGATGCCGGAGAGGGCGAGCAGGGCTTGCTGAGGGCCGACCGTACCGGCTCCCAGCGTGACGCCCGGCTGCGTGGAGACAACACCCGCGACGAGATCCGAACAAGGCGTTTGGGCTAGGCGATAGGACTGGCCGAGGCTCGGATCAAGTTCCAGGACGTCACCAGCCTTCACAGATCCAGTGACCTGAACCCATTCAGCGAGGTCTGCCGCCCCTGTCGTGAAACTGGAGCCGTAGAAGCCGGAGTCAGCTCGAACGCTCCCCTCGTCTGCTACGCGGAACACCGCCGCGGAACTGTCGGGGCGGCAGGCAGTCTGCGGCCAGTGCCACACGGACACCCCCCGAGCCAGAAGTAGACTGACGTCTGGCAGGTCCTCTCCCGAGCCGGGATCGACGCAGAGGTAGTTCGAGCGCACGTCGAGCCAGTCTCCGCTGCCCATCCCACTATTGAGCACCAGCGGGGCGAGCTCGCTGATCTGGTTGGTCTGCAGCGAGAGGTCCGTGAGCGCGGTCAATCCCGCAAGAGGAGTAAGGTCGCTGATCTGGTTGTTCTTCAGGTAGAGGTACTCAAGCGCGGTCAACTCCGCGAGAGGAGCAAGGTCACTGATCTGATTCTCCGCCAGGTAGAGCGTCTCAAGCGCAGTCAGCCCCGCTAGAGGAACAAGGTTGCTGATCTGGTTGGTCTGCAACCAGAGGTCCGTAAGCGCAGTCAATCCCGCGAGAGGAGCAAGGTCGCTGATCTTGTTCTCGAACAGGTCGAGATACGCGAGCCCGACTAACGCCGCTAGAGGAGCAAGGTCGCTGATCTTGTTGCCCCCCAGGTGAAGCGACGTGAGCGCGGTCAGCCCCGCTAGAGGAGCAAGGTCGCTGATCGGGCTGTTGTACAAGTAAAGCGTCTTGAGGGCGGTCAGCCCCGCTAGAGGAGCAATGTCACTGATCTGGTTGTTCGCCAGGTCGAGACTCTCGAGCTTGGTCAATCCCGCAAGAGGAGTAAGGTCGCTGATCTGGTTGGCATCCAGCCAGAGGACCGTGAGCGCGGTCAATCCCGCAAGAGGAGTAAGGTCGCTGATCTGGTTGTACTCCAGGCCGAGCCTCTTGAGGGCGGTCAGCCCCGCTAGAGGAGCAAGGTCGCTGATCTGGTTGTTCCACAGGTAAAGCGTCTTGAGGGCGGTCAGGCCCACGAGAGGAACAAGGCCACTGATCTGATTGAGGTCCAGGCTGAGCAGCTGTAGATTCACACAGTGCTCGATTCCGGCCAGCTCAGAGATCGCTCGGTCGCCAGCGTCCAACGCCGTGAGTCCACCGAGATCCGAGTCAGTGATGATCCCCGTCGGCTTCCCGATTGCCGCCCGAATGGCTGCCTCAAGACCAGGATCAGGGAAGGTCACGCCGACATCCGCCTTGAATGAGATGGTCGATCCAGCGGTTCCGATGTCCCAAATACGGAGACCGCCTGGGCTACCGTCAGTGAGGAAGCTGGAAGGGCTTGTCGTGTCGTCGATGGCCGTTCGGCCGACGTCACTGCTGTAGTTCGCGCCGTTCACGGTCCCGTTGACGACAAGCGTGCCCCCGGGACGGTAGGCGTAGATCTCGTCCGGTGGGCCGTCAGCGTTCCCTTCTACCGACGTGTTGATGCGATAGACGAGAAGCCCCGAACCTGGGATGGAACTCTCGAAGGTTCCCGTCTTGCGCCGGTACTCGACGACGAAGAACTCGGTTGGGGAGTTGTTCGAGGCAATCTTGTAGCACTGGCCGGTTGACGATGTGAGCGGATTCAACGTGTACGTCTCCCCGGCTGGGATCTCGGGGATCGAGGCAATCCAGTGACCGTACTTGTATTTCATGTACGCGCTCATGTGCTGCGGCGGCGTCTGATCCGACTCCATCAGGTCCCACCGGCCGACCGGAGACAACCCGTCGTCCGAGTAGTGGTAGAGGTCGGGGGCTCCGAGCGAATGGAACATCTCATGGCACAGCACGCCGACGCCGACCGATGTCTGAAGCTGGAAGTTGTAGGTATAGACTCGCTTGGAGTTGATGTAGACCGTCTGCGAGTAGAGACTCCACTGGTGCGGCCACAACAAGTCGTTCCATCCGTCAGGCCCTCCATACACTACGAAACAGACATTGTCCACCTTCCCGTCGCTGTCCCCATCCAGGTCTAGGCCCACGGGGACCGAAAGGCTGATCGCGTTCACCGCGTCCGCCAGCAGCATATGCTCTCGTGTGGCTACATCCGCGTCCGTCTCGTAGCCGATGGGATTCGTCGTCTCGTTGTACGGCTGGTAGTAGGCACGAGGGTGGGAATCCCGATACGAGACGACGGTCGATCCCGGGCGGAGTGGATAGAACGTCGTTGAGATGGCCAGCGCGTTGTACGACGCCTCCTGGAAGTAATGGTCCATCGAGGACACCGAGGTGTTGAACTGTGTGCTGTACAGGGAGGTGGCATCAGTGAACTCGGATTCGTCGCTGAACCGGATGAAGACGACGAGATTGTTGATCGTCCCGCTCGTGGGTGCGGGGTTGGATGGCTCCAGCTCGCCCCGCGAACGCACTAGAGATACCTGTTGACGATCCGGGAACACGTTGGCTCCCGGCCGCAGCCCGACTGCGGATGGCTTCACGGTGCCGACGCGGTAGCCGGAGGGCGCCAGCTTGTCATTCTCCACACGGGCGTATTCTATGACCCCGGTGTTCGGATCCCTTACGATCGTGTAGTTGTCCTTGTCATGCACCCAGTTGTAGTACTCGTCGCCCGTCGCAAGAAGGTGCAACACCTCGCCGTCGGGTTGCACAACGGTGACCGGGACACTCCACAGGTAGGCGCCCTGCAGCGCCAAGGACGACGCGAACAGCGCGAGGAGCGCAAGGAGAAGCCCAAGCACCCTCTTCGGAGTCCCAGCGCTACATGTCGGCGTCATGTTCATCGGCTCTCCTTGCCCCCGTCTCGCACTCAGACTACAGGTTCCCGGCGGCGACGTCAAACCACGAGGTTCAAGCGCGTCATAAGAGCAGTAGGGGGCACCAAGGGAAGTTGGACGCACCGCACTGGATCTGCAACCGAGGGGAGTCGCCTACGGCAACATGAAGAGGATGAGGGCCGTGCTTGTACTCCCCTATGGCGCAGTCCCGTTCAGTGGCCCACCCTCAGGGTGCTCTAACCCACCCCCAGCGGCGCACGCCAACGCCTCCGGGACGAGTGCCGAGTGGTCTGCCCCTCCCAGCTGAACCGCCCGGGTTCTCCAGAGGCATCACTACCTGAGTCCGGCGACTATCTGATCCAAGATGCCAACCGATGCGGCTTTCATGTCAATCACTGGGAGTTCGAAAGTTGTCCAGTAGGGCGTACCAGATCCAGGGACCGCTTGTCTACGATCATTCGTGAGCGGAGGGCTGACGGAATTTGAACTCGCTCGCTGCTGGGGCTTGGTCACGGTGGCAGCACTCAAGAAATCAGCTTTCCGGAGAACCCGGGGCAGTTCAAGTCAACCAGAACAGAGCGTTGCTAGAAAACGCTAACAGTGCAGGACGCGGAGAAGTCGAAGTCCCATACGTCAGTTACGTACTCGGGAAGGAACGCAGCAATCTCGACATCGCGCACGTCCTCCCACCAGCGGCCCTCAAAAACGCATACACCCTTCTGCAGCCGACCTGCGGGGAAGAGAAAGAACCACCTTATCACCCCCGATGTCGGGTCAACGCTGATGTAATCTGGCGTGACGCTTGCACCGTTGACCTTGAGTTCGAATCGCTCATGCTTGAGGAGGAAGGCAGCGAGCTGCTGCGAGTCGAGTGCAGCCAGGAAGTCGGGCTCGTATCCCCCGCCAAAGCCGTGCGTCACGTAGAAAGGCTCGTCAGCAGCGACGCACACCGAAGGGGGTCCATGAGAGATGTTCACTCTGGTGTAGTCTGGCAATTCCTGCGCTGATAGGCGACACGGCAACGTGCCCAGCGTGCCGTTGTCAAAAGTGTAGGGAACGACTATCTCCTGCGCCAGAGTGAGCACGGCGCTGCCCATGACAGCTACGGCCACCAACAGCAGTCGGACTCGGCCCATGTCACTAGTATACTCCCTAGCACATCGCCCGTGAAATCGCCACGGTGTCATTGACCTACCCAAGAGGATTCGGGCGCGGGATCTTGAACCGTCCCGGCTTTTCCGGAGGCTCCTTACCTGAGCCCGGCGACTATCTGACCAAGATGCCAACCGATGCGGCTTTCATGTCAATCGTTGGGAGTTCGAAAGTTGTCCAATAGGGCGTATAGAAGAGCCTTCTGAAGGGCCTTGCTCGTGAGGCCCGACAGGACGGCCTCGCCACCTCTGTCCTCCTCTTCCAGCTCACGCAGTCGCTTCACCTGGGTTGACCTACCCCCCCCATACCGGTCCAAATGGGGTCTGCGTTAGTGTCTCCTGGAAATAGAGATCCGCTCCGACGGACTGCAGCTCCATCCACCGCTGTCCCGAAGCCCCGAATTCCACGCCCAACGAGATGCAAACCCCCTGCATCACCTCGGGGGAGTCGGGGAGAACGAACTCGTTCATGGGCTGCTCACCGAAGAGGTTGAGGTTGTCGAAGGACGCGATTTGCGTGGAGCCGTCGTAGACACGTACACTGGTCACTCTCGCGTCGATGGAACCACTGCGGAAACTGACGAATACCTTTTCTAGACGGTAGCGTCGGTAGTGCGTCTGGATTGGCTTGTCTTCGCCGCCCGTGAGGAAGAATCCCACTACTGGCGTTGTGATCGGGAAGTGCAGCCAGTTACTGGTGTTCGCATTTCCTTCAATGCGCGCGTGGAACGCGCGGTACTGGGTCTGACTCAGGCGTTCTGGGTACTCGATCCGCACCCCTGTGCCGTGCATCCAAACACCAACGAACCCTGTAACGAAAGCACCCGATGGCGGGGCCACAACGACCGTAGTCACTCCGTAGACCGAGAGAAAAGCCGCAACTCCCAACACCATCCACTTCGTACGTCGCAGCACGGGTCATCACCTCCAGATGACGGTACAGGCATGCCGACGCGGTAGCCAATCCGAGCAAAGGACGCCTCCTCGGGAACGATCAGATCCGGTTGCCCCCCCATGGACGGCTCACTTTCCCAGCTGGTCGAGCCCTGTGTTGGAGACGGAAGGCAAAGCCACAGCCCCGGGCGGCGCGCTCACAAGATACCCCTTCCAACGCCCCCCCAGATCCATCACGCGCTGACCAGGTCGGCAGGGATGATGAAGTGAACCGCCCCGGCTCTTCCGGAGGTTCGATTACCGGAGTCGAGCGACTATCTGATCCAAGATGCCAACCGATGCGGCTTTCATGTCAGTCGACTGGAGTTCGAAAGTTGTCCAGTAGGGCGTAGTAGTGTCGAGATGGCCCTATTCATGTGGCTTTTGAGATAGACCCTGCGGTCGGTCTTGAACTCCAAGACTCTACCAACTGCGGGGATCGCGATTGGGTACGGGTTGACCCGTTCAGCGGACCGGTTCTAGGGGACCACGTCACTCGGGACTCACACCGTACGGCTGGACGTCCTCCATTCTGACGGAGCTAGCGCAACTGCGCAGGCACAGGTCTCCATCGCAGCAACCCCGTGACGGTGATGTCGGCAATGCCGTGGTGAGGGTGGGTGTATGAGCCCCTCTGGACTTCGATGCGTAGGCCGCCCACCATTCGAGAGCTGCGACGAAGGCTCTCTATGCAGTTGGGCAGGCTCCACGCTACCACGCTGTAGTCAGAACGAAGGTTCTGCTTGCAGTCATGCAGGATCCACCCGTCGCTAGGCGCCGTCAGGGCTTCCGCATCCAGGCTATTCGGGCGCATGACAGGATGTCGCCGGGGAATACGGCAGGATCATCGCTTCTGGGTTCGAGTCCCCCAGGGTCACGTGATGTGCATTACATCCGTCTGCTTGCGCCAACTGAGATCCTGGCTCTGACTTGGGCCGGCTTCTGAAGAGCAGGTCGGCCGACCCTGGGTGTTGACCGAAACCCAACTTGACCCACATCTGCCAATCGCCATAGAGTCCCCAAGATGAAACACTCCTTGCTGTGGGGCATCCTGACGATGCTTCTTCTCTCTCAGGCAGTTCCCGCAAGTCAGGCCATCACAGTCAGTCTGGTCCCGGACATGGAGGCTCTACCTGTGCTGGTCCGCATCACAATCGATGGGGGTGTGCCTCCGTTCCATGTCGCTGTTGCTTCTCAGAGCGATCTTGGCACGCCCATCAACCAGCTGTTTACGTTACAGGGTAGAGAGATCAGCGTGCCGGCGTATTCGAACTCACCCGGGCCTGTGACCGTCGCGGTGACAGACGGAGCCGGTTCTTCCTGCCATGCGACTGGAACTGTCGGGCGCGTGGTGTGCGTGAACGAGTGGGTAGCCATCGATGCAGCGCGCCTCAGCGATACACCGGCAGACGGAACCTGGGAACAAGTGACAGATCTTGGAGATGACACCTACTGCTCGACGACCCCAGTCTCCATCCAGAGCATGGCCGGCGGCAGGGCGCGTGTGATGGCCGGGATGCCGGGGGCCTACTATCTCCGCCTGAGTGCAGGCAGTTCGTCGGTGAAGCTGGTAGTGAAGCCGGCCAGTACTCCCGGGATCGAGATTCGCGGGATGCTTCAGGACTACTACAGCCGTCCGCTCGGGTTTTCCTACATCGAAGATCACCTAGAGCGAATGCGGCGAGACGGGGTCAACGCTGTCCAGTTCATCAAGCTCGTCAAGATCAGGCAGCTAGACGACAACAAGTTCCAAGATCCTTCCCCGTTTCCGTACTGGGAGGAGTTGCTGAGCTGCGCGATCCGGGAGGCGAAGGCGGCTGGTTTCAAGGTCATGCTCCGATTGGTCTACCAGCTCGATGCGCCATGGCCAATAACTGATGACGTCATGACGCGTCTGCACCCCAGCAACTGGGATACGTGGTTCTCCAGTTTCAGAGAGTTGGTGCTGCATTACGGACAACTGGCGCAGGAAACTGGCGTAGACGTCTATCTTTTCGCTGAATCCCTCTTCACGACATACATGTTCGAGCAGCGGTATCGGGACGTGATTGCTGCGCTGCGAGGAGTGTTCTCCGGGGCACTCACTGTGGGCGCGTGGCCGGTGCAGAACGGAGGCCTTGATACTGTGAAGTTCTGGGATGCTCTTGACTACATCGGGGTGAGTGGTCCCCTACTCACCCAGCAGGCAGGGATTCCCTACGATCAGGCTGTCGCGATGGATGTGGATCAAATCACCGAGGTGTACAGAGGTCTGTTCGCACGAGAGATCCTGCCTACCGCCCTCAAGTTCCAGAAACCAGTTCTCTGGGCAGAGGTCTTCTATACCTCTCTGCGGGGTAGCACCTACTCGCCTGCGGGGGTCCCGTTCTGGCACGAGGGAATACGGGACGCTACGTACCAGACAACGCCGAGCTATGCGGAACAGGCGAAGGGCTACGAGGCGATGCTTCGAGTCCTAGAAGAGAACGAACAGTACACGGCCGGCGTGTTCGCCGACGGGTGGCCGTTTGGAGATCCAGAAGGCCTAGGGCAATCGTCAAAGGGTGGATTCAACATACGTGCTACACCGGCTGAAGAAGTGTTCACCATCTGGTGGGGTCCAGACGTAAGTCAAACCAGTATGCAGTATCCGCCTGCGTGCACATCCTTCGCCGAGCTCACCCAGAGGGGAAGCTGGTGGCTGGAGGGGCCGTCAGGAACCACCTCGCCAGAGGAAGAAGTACTTAACAAGGGGCAGCCAGACGAGATGCGCCGGCTCCGCGTGGCGACCCAGCAAGATGTTCCCTCCAGTCTGGTCTTCGCCCTGAACGCGGGCGCGTGGGATCATCGTATCGCCGGCTATTCCGGCGTCGTTGTCGTGGCGAGTAGTGAGTCGCCAATGCAGGTCCGCATCCGGCTCGAGGGTCCGACGGCGGCCGGCGACGAGGCATCGGCCCTATCTGCCCCGGGAGCGCTGAGCGCTGAGCCGAGCATGGTCAGCATCCCCTTCAGCGCGTTTCTGGCCGGGGAGTCTCCGGTCCAGTTCGCACGCATCTGCCAGATCTCGATCGAGCCTGTCACGCCCGGTGGCATCTTCTACGTTTGGAGTTCGGGCATCGGCCTGTATCGGCACGAGGACCCTGCGGTCGCGCAGGCTCCGCAGCCCGGGGGGCAATCGACGGACACAGCACCAGCGGACGGTGTTGCGGCGATGACGGTGGTGGACGACTTTGAGGATCGTGACTTCACGAACCTCCTTGGCGGAGCATGGGGCACGATCTCCGAAGAGGGCTGGGCACCGGGAGGTAGCGGCTGGCACTTCTTCTCTCTGGCAGAGGATGTGAAGGCGGGCATCCGCGCCCGGCGCACCGCCGCGGAGGTCGTGGACCGTGGGGGCGACCTCGCGCTGGCGTGGAGATTCACGGGCATAGGGTTGGTGAAGCTCAGCACGTGGCTTCCCGCCGGGCCCCGCAATCCAGGCTTCGACGGCAGGGGGTTCGATGGCGTGTACCTCGTTGCGTCCAGCGACGCTGATGTGGATGTGACAGCGAGCATCGACTACCGCCACGTCGGTCTCGGCTCGCCCAGCTCCTGGGAGTTCAGGAGCGTGAATGCACAGTTCTGCCTGAAGAGAGGGCAACGCCAGAGTGTTAGGATTCCGTTCTTGGAGTTCTCGCTTGACGATCCGGCGTGGAGGACGTCACCGTGTGGGACGTTCCAGGATGTGAACCGTAGCTGCCTCGAAGTCATGGGGCTCATGGTCCGCGCCCAAGATGCAGCTGACACCATCTTCGTCCACGAGGTCGGGTTCTACGCTGACTAAGGCAGTCCTGACTCGGGGATGCCCGTCTCGCAAGGGACGCGCCAGTGAACCGCCCCGGCTTTTTCGGAAGCTCCACTACCTGAGTCCAGCGACTATCTGATCCAAGATGCCAACCGATGCAGCTTTCATGTCAATCGGGGGGAGTTCGAAAGTTGTCCAGTAGGGCGTAAAGACGATGCGGGCCCTTCCGGGCCCGCGTTGGCTTTTCTCCTGACCGGTGAGAAGCCGTTGGAGTTTCGCACGACCAAACGGCGAAACTCACGAGCCATCCGAAGGATGGCCCAGGTTACGACTCCTGTCGTGCGTATAGAAGAGCCTTCTGAAGGGCTTTTGCTCGCGAGGCCCGACAGGACATCCACCTTGGTCGTGCTTCGACAGGAATCCATCGGCGGCTCTGGGAGTTCCGTTAGTGGGCGGTCAGCAGAACGCTGATCACACCTGTCTCTTCTATCATCGGCTCCAACGCCTTGCCCACTAAGGCGCATGGACAAGGATCGAGTCCAGCCCAACGCATGGCGTAGCCGGGAGTCGATGAGCTAACTAGGAGGTCGCCTGGCTGGATCGGGCCGCCCTCGTTCGTCACCTTGACGGGGACGATGCCGGCGAGAGCGAGGAGCGTCTTGCCCTCAGCGGATGCAGTGCCCCCTAAGACCATGCCGGGTTGAGAGGACACGACGCCGGCGACCAAGCTCGAGCAAGACGACTGTGAAGGGCGATACGATCCTGGATGAGCAGGATCCAGTTCGAGCACTGTCCCCGTGGCAGCCGCCCTGCTCAGCGACACCCACTCCGCCAGGTCGGCCGAACCCGAGTTGAACGCTGTCCCGTAGAACGCGCCGTCAGCTAGTACATTCCCGGTGGAACCCTCTACTCGGAAGACGGCGGCCGTTCCCTGAGCCGCAGGCTGAGTGCTCGCGTATTTCAGGGTTCCGCGGTAGGCGATGTCAACCGCATTCCCAGGACCCAGTGCAAGCGCCGTGTACAACCCCACGCTCCCTGCGCGATCCACGGTCTCGGTGTGCCAGTTCGTGCCGTCGTACCAGGCGTACTTGAGGTCGTCATTCGTGTCATCGTAGTAGCTGATGTGCGGGCGATCGGCCGCGTCAACGGCGATCGAGTTGTACGAACCGACGTCATCAACTGAGTCCACCGTCGTAGGATGCCAGTTCGCGCCGTCGTGCCAAGCGTACTTGAGGTCGCGATTCGTAGAATCGTAGTAGCTAACTCGGGGTTGGTTTGCGCTATCCAGGGCAAGCGACGCGTACGCACCCAAGGCCCCCACCACATCGACCCGTCGGGTATGCCACTCTGAGCCCTCCTGCCAGGAGTGCCGGAGCTCTTCTGAGGACCATCGGTAGACAACGTGTGCGTTACCCAGATGGTCCAGCTTGAGGGATGTGCGACCGCTTCCAGTACCGACCACGACACTCGTCCAAATCCCCGCACCGGAGAGGTAGCTGGCGTACTTGATGGATCCCCCTGAGTAGTAGCTGATACGGGGTTGGTTCAGGGCATCCAGCGCCAATGAAGAATGTTCGCAGTTGTTCGAGTCGACAACTTCGATCTGCCAGGCCGCACCATCGTATCGAGCGTACTTGAGCGGGCCACTCGCGCAGTAGCTGATGCGCGCCCGTCCCAGATTGTCCACCGCGATCGAGCTCCAGTATCCGGTCGCCGACGAGTCGACTACTTCACTACGCCACGCCGCGCCGTCGTGCCACGAATGAATGAGCCCAGCGCCGCTGCAGTGACTAATGTGGGGCCGTCCGGCACTGTCGAGAGCCAAGGACGTATACAGCCCGGCGTTCGTGCCCGACTCAACCGTCTCATATGTCCAGGGGTTCTTGGCAGCAACGTCCACTGTGACGATGTCCTGGGCGGTCGCTCCGTCGTTGTCCGTTACCTGCAAGGTGAATGTGTGAGTGCCCACCCCAAGCGTTACCGTCGGGGAGGCCGCCGTCGAGATCTCGGCACCTCCCAGGCGCCAGGAGTAGGAAACCACTGCGCCATCTGGGTCCTGCGAGCCTGTACCATCCAGCTTGACGCTCTCGCTCCCGGAGTTGTCCCAATCTACTACTTCTTGGTTGGGTCCAGCGTGACTTACAGGAGGGAGATTCGAGGGCGGTAGGTAGGCGTACCGCACGGCTTCAGCCGACCGGTACCCTATGTGTGGGCGCCCCTCCTGATCCAACGCCATTGAACAGCCCGAACCACCTTCCCTGTCGACGGTCTGCACGCACCATCCCGCTCCCGCGTTGTACGCGTACTTGAGATCGTCGTTCGTGCCATCGTAGTAGCAGACATGCACGTGGCCCAATGCATCCACGCCGATCGCACTGCTACGCCCAACATCGCCGTACGCGTCGACTGTCTCGACATGCCAGACACCGTCCCGAAGAACGGCGTACTTCAGATCCCGTAGGCCCATGTCGTAGTACGCGACGTGCAGTGCACCATCAGGTCCCACGGCAAGAGACGGATCCTCGCCGACAGCGGGCCAGTCGACTCTCGCTCTGTGCCACGTTGTTCCATCTCGCCGAGCATAGTCCAAAGCAGCCCAGGTAGAGTAGTTGCTTGACGCGTATGCTATACACGGGCGTCCCGAGTCATCAGCCACGATAGCAAGTCCGTAGTACCCGGCCGTCCAGCCCGAGTCCACGACCTCTACGGTCCATGCTCCACCGCTATGCGAAGCGTACCGAACGCCGTAGCTCGATAGATCCTTATACGCGATGTGGGGCGCGTCTGCCCTGTCAATTGCCAGAGAGATGCCGGAATAGTCACAGGAAGCCACTACGTCGAGGCTCCAACGCTCCCCATCGTAGGAGCCGAACGCTAGGCTTCTGTCGCTCTGGAAGGCAACGTGTGGTCGCCCAAGGCTATCCAAAGCGAGGCTTCGCCTCTCCGGCTGCACTGCTGGCAGGTTCTCTGCAGTCGCAAACTGCCAGCTTCCATCCGCCTTGTAGGTAAGCTGAGTGACGCTGTCGTCGTGCAACCACAGGTGGTAGAAGAGGAAAGGGGCACCCGCGTCCCTGCATGCGACGGAGCAGTCGCCGTAGCAGAAGCGCAGATCATCCGCAGTTTCGATCACCCAGTCTGACGCCCCGACCACCTGCACCACAACTGTGTCGGATCCCGAGGCCCCCTCGTTGTCCACAACCGTCAGCGTGAAGGTCCATGTTCCGACGGATAACGTCAAGAGGGGACTCGCCTCGGTGGAGATCACCGAGCCTCCGATTCTCCATGTGTAGCTGGCAACCTGCCCATCGGGGTCAAAAGAGGGGGAACCATCCAGCCGCGCTGTCTCTTGGCCGGATCGATCCCAATCGATCACACGTTGACCGGAGCCTCCTACCGCTGTCGGAGCCAGATTGGACGCAGGAGAATACGCGTACCTCAAGCACGCAACGCCGTACACATTAACATAGCGATAGATGATCACTGGGCGCTCCGAGCCATCCAATGTCAACGCGCACCCTACACCCGCGTCGACCGCCTCCATATGCCAACTTGCCCCGTCGTACCAGGCGTACTTGAGGTTGTCATTCGTGTCATCGTAGTAGCTGATGTGCGGGTGATCGGCCCCGTCAACAGCGATCGAGTTGTACGAACCGACGTTACCAACTGAATCCACCGTCGTAAGATGCCAGTTCGTGCCGTCGTACCAGGCGTACTTGAGGTCGGCATTCGTGTCATCGTAGTAGCTGATGTGCGGGTGATCGGCCCCGTCAACAGCGATCGAGTTGTACGAACCGACGTTACCAACTGAGTCCACCGTCGTAAGACGCCAGTTCGTGCCGTCGTACCAGGCGTACTTGAGGTCGTCATTCGTGTCATCGTAGTAGCTGATGTGCGGGTGATTGGCCCCGTCAACAGTGATCGAGTTGTGCGAACCGACCCGACCAACTGAGTCCACAGTCGAAAGATGCCAGTTCGTGCCATCGTACCAGGCGTACTTGAGGTCGTCATTCGTGTCATCGTAGTAGCTGATGTGCGGGTGATCGGCCCCGTCAACGGCGATCGAGTTGTACGAACCGACGTCACCGGCTGAGTCCACCGTTGTGACGTGCCAGTTCGTGCCGTCGTACCAGGCGTACTTGAGGTCATCAGTTGTGTAATCGTAGTAGCTGATGTGCGGGCACGCTTCCGAATCTACCGCGATAGCGCACGCAGACGCTGGAATGCTCGAATCGACCTCCGTCCGCTGCCACGTCCCACCATCGAGATAAGCGTGCCACAGTCCGTCACCGAGGATGTACGCCACATGCCATACCCCGACATCGCTTGCAGCGGCTGCCCCCCTTCTCAGTTCACCTCCGTCGCAGTTGTCGACCGCCCCAATCGTCCACCGACCGCTTGCACCGCCTCTCACACCACATAGGAGCATAGCAACAAGAACAAAGAGGGCGATGCCACCAGATCTCAGACCATCGCGTCCTTCCCTAGAGGACACGCGGCTACGACCTCCGTCCACCTTCTTCCTCCCCTCCGCCCAAACAGTCGGCTTCGTCCTCATGGGTGGCCGCGACGGACTCCCCATTCTCAGAGAGCGGTCCAGTCTGTATTCCTGTCACTCAGGTACACGACATATCCAATCAACAGGCCCAGCACTGCCCCAGCCACGACAGCGATGTGACCCCTCCCCCCACGGCCGGTCCACCCTTGGAGTTAGTCTACTCGACCACCTCCTGCGAAGTCCAATGCGAGGATTAGCATCCTGATCTGAGGCGCAGGCGGTCTGTAGCCCAGGCTGCCGTGGGGGCGGATCTCGTTGTACTCCCGACGCCACTCCTCGATCAGGATCTTCGCTTCCTGCAGCGTGTAGAAGATCTCCCGGTTCAGGATGTACCGCCCCGACTTCGCCGGAGGCTCCCCTACCTGAATGCGGCGACTATCTGACCCAAGACGCCAACCGATGTGGCTTTCACGTCAATCGCCGGGAGTTCGAAAGTTGTCCAGTAGGGCGTAGAAGCGGGATGGGCAGGCGCGTCCATCCCGCTTCTACTTTCGGCGGTGAGAGCCTGTCCGAGTTCGCGTAAGCGAACTCGCTAGCCGCCCCACAGGGCGGCCCAGGTTACGACTCCTGTCGTGCGTATAGAAGAGCCTTCCGAAGGGCCTTTGCTCGCGAGGCACGACGGGACGGCTCAGCTTCCCATCCACCAGCCATATTCCAGTTCGTCCACAACTCTGCCGTCAGCGTCCACAAGCCGGACGGTTCCCCCTATGTCGTTCCACACGTCCTTGCCTTGAAGTGCCTGCTGCCATCCACTCCAGAGGTTTGCGCTGGCAGTCCCCAGTCCGTCATCCGCCTTCCCTCCAGACGCAGACCCGGAGTGCACGACGATCGTCCCCCCTGCTGGGATAGTGAGCCCAGCAGCGAATGGGAAGGAGTCGAGCACAGCCTCCGTCTTCGTATCCATGCTTTCGAGCTTCCATCCATCGAGACAGACCCCGCTTTGTCCCCAGTTCCGGATCGTCACCCGTTCGTCGGCACCCGCTAGCCTGACACCGAGGACAACGACTCCATTTCGCCATGGGCGCATCAGGGGGTATCGGTCAGCGTCGCCCCCTTCAATGGAATAGGGGACGTCATCGATGCCATCGCCGTTGGGGTCCCAGCCTCCCAGCTCTCCCCAGCGGTTACCCTCAGAGCCGTTGTCCCACGCGTTGCCCCCTCTCGGCGCCACGTTGGAGACTCCCGAATACGAGCCAAAGTTGTTGTGGAAGAACAGGTTTCCAATCGAGGTCTCCTCCACGGAGATATCAGCCCCCTCGCTGTGTGACATCGTGTTGGAGTCCACTGTGTTGCCGGTCGAGTCAAGGCCGCGGTCCACATCGCGGTTCAGAGCGATTGCCGTGCTGCAGTCCGTGATCGTGTTGCGGCTCACGTGACTGCTCGTTGTCCCCCAGAGGGCAATGCCACACCAAGACGTCCAGCTCCGCACGGATCGTATGCTGTTGTCAGTGACCGTGATCCGGGTGCAACCCCAAAGCGCTATCACGGCAGGCTGAGCAGTGTTTGTCAGGTCGCACCTGACTATCGTACAGTCGGTGGAATCGTTCAGCAGGATGCACTGGCTTATCCTCGTCCCTTCGACAGTGCAGTCCTCCACTCGCCCGTTGCTGACTCGTGAGAGAGAAACCGCGGGGGAGTCAAACATGCTAATGAACCGGCAGTGGCGGATCACGAAGTAGGCGTCTGTGTCCGCAATCCCCATCCCGGAGCCGATTACGGTCGCCCCGGCTTCGAAGAGCCAACCCTCGATCACGAAGGGGTCCGCGGTCGTTCCTTTCCCGGCTACGACGCCGTTGTCCTTCGTGAACGAGTCGTTGCTATCGATCCAGATCGGAGCGTGCGGAACAAGGGCCGGCGTCTCCTCAGCCAGTCCCGCCGAAGTCAAGAACGACGCTGCCAACGCAACGATCCACACAAGTACTCGCTTCACACCCCACCACCTCCAGCCATCCCTGCGGCACGTCGGCGAGCCGGACCATCACCAGCCAGTCTAGCGCACCTCTGGCAGCACAGGCCAACACCTCGGGCGGCAACTGAGCCGCCCCGGCTCTTCCGGAGGCTCCATCACCTGAGTCCGGCGACTATCTGGCCCAAGATGCCAACCGATGTGGCTTTCATGTCAATCGCTGGGAGTTCGAAAGTTGTCCAATAGGGCGTATAGAAGAGCCTTTTGAAGGGCCTTTACTCGTGAGGCCCGACAGGATGCCCGTGCTCAGACACCACTCGAACCGCTCGGTCTCGTGTGCACCCATCCTCTCAAGGAGTCGTGTCTCCGGCAATCCCGGAGCGGTTCACAACCTGCTGGATTGGACTTGCGGCGCCCACCGTACGTAACTCAAGCGCCTCCTCCTCCTCCTTCCTCGACACATTCAACGCCGCGGATCGAGCACGTCCAGCGTGCCCCGGGCAGCGTGCGAGCCTCGCCCAGGTGGTTGAGGATGCCACTGTCCGGGGGGCGCCGACGCTCCTGCGCGGCACCACGCAAGCAGCGCCCAACAGGGTTCTCCGGATCGAGCTCGATACACCGAGCGTAATCGGCGAGCGCCCCCTCGAGGTCACCAATCTGCTCTCGGAGGCAGCCACGCTCGCAGTAGTATCGAGCATCCGTCGGGTCGGCCGCGATCATCCGGGTCAATGCGCCAACCTCGGCCTCGAAGTCCGTTGTCACTGGATGCGACTCCCTGCAAGGACCATTCTTCTCTGCCTCGCCGTCGGCCCTCGCTGCAGCACACCCCGCACTGACGTCGATCTTGCACATGTCGTTGCCCTTGCTCAGGGGACTCCCTCCATGATGACCAGTCTAGTCACGCGTCCGAGCGCGGACAAGCCCTCAAGGCGCCCTCGGCCATGAGCAGTCGCCCCGCAGCGTTGATACCGCCCCGATTTCGTCCATTGGCTTCGGCGGAAGAGTTCTAAGATCGTCCTCCACCCCCAACCAACAGGCGATAATGAACCGCCCGGCTCTTCCGGAGGCTCCACTGCCTGAGTCCGGCGACTATCGGATCCAAGATGCCAACCGATGCGGCTTTCACGTCAATCGCTGGGAGTTCGAAAGTTGTCCAGTAGGGCGTAAAGCGGGATGGGCAGGCGTGCCCGTCCCGCTTCTACTTTCGGCGGTGAGAGCCTATCGGAGTTCGCGACTGCGAACTCCCAAGCTGTCCAGAGAGCATCGAGTGACCTCTGGACGGCCCAGGTTACGAGTCCTGTCGGGCGTACAGCGGGGTGGGGATGCTTCCCCACCCCGCCGTACTTCTGACCGGTGAGGGCTTGTTCGAGTCTCGCGCGACTCAGATGTGAAACTCGCAAGCTGTCCAAAGGACAGCCCAGGTTACGAATCCTGTCGGGCGTATAGAAGAGCCTTCTGAAGGGCCTTTGCTCGCGAGGTCTGACAGGACAGCGACCTTGGTCGTGCTTCGGCAGGGATCCATCCACGGCTCTGGGACGTCCGCTAGTGGGCGGTCAATAGAACACTGATCACGCCTCGCTCATCTGTCATCGGTTCTAATGCCTTGCCGACGAGCACGCAGGGACACGGCTCTGGTCCTGCCCAGCGCATGGCGTAGCCGGGGGTAGATGAACTCACGAGAAGATCCCCCGGCTGGATTGGCCCGCCTTCGTCTGTCACCTTGACGGGAACGATACCTGATAGAGCCAGCGGCGCCATCCCTTCAGCAGATACAGTTCCTCCAAGGACCGCCCCCGGCTGCGACGAGACAACGCCTGCGACCATAGCCGAGCACAGCGTCTGCGAAAGGCGATAGGCCCCGCGGAGAGCAGTATCGAGCACAAGGACGTCCCCTGCCTCCACATGCTCACTCACGGGCACCCACTCGGCGATGTCAGCGGAGCCCGAGAGGAACTGGCTGCCATAGAAGGAGCCATCGGCGAACACCTTGCCGGCAGAGTCGACACGGAAGACAGCGGAAGATCCCGAGGGAGTGCGCCTCATGGTTGCATGCACGAGGGCGCCGTCTTTCCAATAGGCGACGTGTGGCTCGGAATCTGGACCCAGCGAGAGCGGCGCCCAAACCAATCCAAGATTTGTACGCCCATCCTCAACAGTTGTTGTCGTCCAGCTGACACCATCGTACCAAGCGAAGTTCACGAGCCTCGGCTCCTCAGAAGTCCGGTACGAGACGTTAGGACGGCCCTCGTCGTCCAACGCAAGGGACGGGTACCGCCCCACATCTCCGATTGAGCGGACAACCTCGATGCTCCAATTGTCCCCATCGTACGACGCGTACATGAGATCGCCGTCTCCGGCTATGTAGGACGGGGGCCCGTTGTAGTAGACGATGTGTGGATGGTCTGCATCGTCAAGTGCCATGCTGGGGTACTGTCCGGGATAAGCTGAGCGATCTACCCTGGTTCTGCGCCAACTTGTTCCGTCAAACTGCACGTACTCAAGCTCGCCCGTGTCGGCGTTGCGGTAGGCAATGTGGGGGCGATTGGAGCTGTCGAGTGCGAGAGACGGCCACCCCCAAACCCCGCCATCGGTCGCCTCAGCCACCTGCTCAACGTGCCAGTCGCTCCCGTCATACCACGCGTGGTTCAGGGCAGTTGGGTTCTCGGTGTAGTAGGCAATATGAGGGCGGTCAGCGTCATCAAGACAGAGAGACGGGATGTAGCGGAGATCAACGCATCCCACGCTGGGAATCGACTCGATGTGCCAGTTCGCACCGTCGTGCCATGCATATTTCAGGTTCCGGCACTCGCCCGTTGTGTACTCGCAGTACACGATGCATGGACGCCCCGCTCGATTGAGCGCCAAAGCGGGGCTCATCCCGACATTTCCTGCGGCATCGACAGTCTCCACGTGCCAAGCAGACCCGTCATGAAACGCGTACCACAAGTCGTTTCCAAGTGTATTCTGGAAGGTGACGTGGGGATGGCCGTTTCCATCCACTGCGATATCCATGCCGACTTGGCTGACGCTCCCGTCAAAGACTGACGTGATGGTCCAGTCCGATGCACGTGCAACAACAACTGCGGTGGTGGCTTGAGTGGAGGCGCCGTCATTGTCCGTGACAACTAGCGCTAGTTCCCACGTGCCCAGTGCCAGCTCTATCACGGGGTTAACCTGGCTGGACACCTCTACTCCTCCTGAGCGCCAGGAGTAGCTGACAATCTGTCCGTCGCGGTCATGCGACACCTCTCCGGCCAGCTGAACGCTCTCGCGCCCGTTCCCATCCAAGTCCACCACGATCTGACCGGGACCAGCGTGGGCCACCGGTGGAAGATTCGCCGCCGGCAAGAACGCATAGCGGAGGAACCCCCCGAAGACCGCGTGCGGTCTGTCGGAGCCGTCGAGAGCTAGGGAGCAGTAGCTGCCAGCGCTCCAAGTGTCAGCAACCTCTACTTGCCACCCCCCCCCCGTCGTTGTGAGCGTACTTGAGACCGCTGCTCGTGCTATCTTCGTAGCAGATATGTGGCCGCCCCCCGGAGTCCAGAGCCAGCGAGTGGTGGAAGCCTGCACTGCTCTCCGGGTCAACAATCTGCACGTCCCAGGCTGTACCGCTGCCGCGCGCGTACCTAAGGCGACGATTGGTGCTGTCCCAGTAGGCGACATGTGCCCATCCTGCGGAATCCACAGAAAGCGACGGCTGGTTGGCCCGCACAGACGAGTCCACCGTTGCAGACTGCCAGTACGACCCATCATGCCACGCGTACTTGAGATAATAGTAGCCGTACATGGACGCGGATGATATGTAGCAGATGCTAGGGGCTCCCGAGGTACTCAGCGCAAGCGATTGGCCACCGACGTAACCAAAGACAACTACGCTGTCATGCCAACCCGCTGAGTCGCGCCAAGCGTATCTGATCTCCCCGTAGAGCTGGCCAGTGGCGAGGAAGTAGCTGAGGTGGGGGCGACCGAGGTTGTCCACTCTGACCGCCCCACCTGTTCGTAGGCCTATCAGGCCTGTCGCGACGATCTCGACGGACCAGGCTGTCCCGTCGTAGTGGGCGCACCTTAGTTCCTGGCTGTCCGGGGCGTAGTAGATGACCCAGAAGTGACCGGCCGGCGTGCCCGCAGCGCTGACGCCATTGACCTTTTCGACGTCCAACTGCTCATACTGCCAGGTGTCGGTGTGCAGCCGGGCGTGCCACAATCCCTGATTCACGCCGTTGGTTACGTCGCAGTAGAACACACTGGGCTCTAGGTCTCCTATTGCGACTACGTCTCCCCCATCATCGGCGGCGTCGACCCACTCTGCAACCCAATTGCACAGACCTGTCGCGCCAAAAGCGACGGTGAGCCCCAGTGTGGCAAGGACGAGCACGAGGATACGGTGTTGCGCACTAGATCGTGCTCCTAGAACCCCCCGCACGCGAACCCCTAGCCACCCTGGCTTTCCCATGTCGGCCTCCTTCGGCCCAACTGGCCTGCCCCCGACATTCGGTTTACTTCTCGAGCTAGTCTAGTCCTTTCCCGGCGACGGCGACTAACCCGCCCCCGGTCGACGGTCCACCTTCCAAGCTACTCTACCCAGCTCCGGTGACCCTGCCAATGCGGCGACGAGCGAGTCGACTGGACGGCAGCTCGGCCGCGCTGTACTCTCTCGCCAACCCGGCATCCAAGCCTGCCGGACTCCTCAGAGGGACAGAACTTCCAGATCTCAGGGTCGAGTTCGGTGAAAGCTCGAAGCTTGTCCAGTAGGCCGTATGGAGCAGCCTTCTGAAGGGGCCTTTGCTCGCGATGCCTGAGAGGACGGCTTGGATGCCCTGTCACACTCTGGCGGGGATCCGTCGGCGGCTCCATGACCACCGCTAGTGGCCAGTTAGTAGAACGCTGATCACGCCACGGTCGCCTGTCATCGGCTCCAGCGCCTTCCCCACGAGCGCGCACGGGCAGAGTCCATCACCTCCCCAGCGCATGGCGTAGCCGGGAGTCGAGGAGCTGACCAACAGGTCGCCTGGCAGGATTGGCCCGCCCTCGTTCGTCACCTTGACAGGGACGATGCCGGCGAGAGCGAGAAGCTCCATACCCTCAGCAGGTTCAATGCCTCCGAGAACCATGCCCGGTTGAGAAGAGACGACGCCAGCAACCAGCGCGGAGCAAGCCGTCTGTGAGGGCCGATACCCGCCGGGATGAACGGTATCTAGTTCGAGCACTGTCCCCGCGTCGGCCGCCTCACCTACGGGCACCCATTCGGCGACATCGGCTGATCCAACAAAAAAGCCGGCCCCATGGACGCTCCCATGAGCAACCACATTCCCGAGCCAATCCACACGGAAGAGCGTTCTCGCACACCCTGTCGCAGGAACGTACTCATATGCCCCCATATCGTGGCCCCACCCGCACGGTCGAGGAGTCCCATCCAGGTCTGTGCTGGGAAGGAGAGGCGCGAGATCCGATCCCGCGTCAACTGCAGGTGAGGTCGCTGTCAGATGGAAATTCCCGCCGACCACATTCGCGAACCGGGGATCGGCGTTGATGTTGCCGGCCGACCCTGCGAAGGCCCCTGTGCCGACTATGCAAGCATGCACCGCCGAGACGTCCACGCCCAAGATGTCACCTTCTGAATTGCCCCAGAGGATGCTGTTCCAAACTGCCACGCCGTCGAGTGTGTTCCCGGAAGCTGAGTTTACATCGCGCACCGCGAGGATCCCCCGTGAATCGCAGTAGGCGACCGTATTGCTGCACAGCGTGCAACCCGAGACGGCATTCCCGGAGGCTTGCGGCCCGTTTCCCCCCATCATGAGGACGCCATTGGCCCCAGTCCTGCCGACATCGTTGTCGACAATCGACACATCTTCCACGCTGTTTCCCTCTGCTCTTGCTGCTGTTGAGAATCCTCCAAGAAGGGTCATCCCTTGGCACGCTGTACCCGTAGTGACGTTGCCAATGATGGAAAGACCTCGGATTGTGTGCCCTGAGCTGTTGACTCCAGCGATGACGATGATGCCTGTGTCGGTCATTGCACTAAAGGTGTTCGCAGTGATGGTGCAGTTGGTGACACGATTGCCCTCGCAGATGCCTCCGCCTGCGAGAAACGAGCACTGGTCCCCGCCAGTTACGATGATCCCGCAGGAGCCCCCTTCGAAAGCATTTCCGCTGATGGCGGCATCGAGTACGGTATTGCCTCTGTTGTCTCGGTCACTGCTTGGCCCAGGCTCCTCGCCCGCTGGGCACGCACTTCCCCCCTGGATGTGGATGCCAATATTGCAGTCCTCGAACATATTGCCGGTCGCTGCGACGTCCCTAAGCGTGTTATCCTGGGCGCCTTCTTCGTCTCCCGCGAGGATCACGAGCGCGGCACTTGGCTGATCGATGAACCTGTTGTCCGACACAAGTACGTCTGTGAGCGTGTTGGAGGTCGCGAACGTTCCACCAGCCTCGAGGACGATGCCCCACGGATCACTCCTCTCGATCAGGTTCCCCGATATCGTGATCCCTTGAGTCGCATTCCCCGACGCGCCGGGGCGATTCCCTCCGCTAACAAGGACGGCCATGCCATCGTTCTCGCTGATGGTGTTGTGGATGATCGAGACTCCGGTGATCGTGTGCCCTGTCGAACGCAGGTTGGTGACCACGATGCCGTCTCCGCCATTCCCACTTATGGTGCAGTCCCGGACTGTGACGTTGACAAGCGACCCATTCCCACTCCACACGAAGATCCCGCTCGCCGGGAACTGGGTGATGGTGACTCCCTTCACACTGACGTCTGAGGAACAAACGAGAAGTCCGATGCCAGCAGCCAGCCCGCTGCCGTCCAGCGAAACGTCCGGAACACCGTCACTATTGAGGTCACCATCAATACTGATCCCGTCTTGCGTGATGGCTGGCAGCACCGCGGTCAGAAGCACCGCTTGCCCAGCGAGGGAGGGATGAAACGTGATGCTTGTGCCTGGCGAGCTGTTGTTAGCAGCGAGGATCGCTTCACGAAGAGAAACGCCGTCTGGGCCGGGGTTGGCAAGGAGCACTGCAACGCTTCCTGTGTCTCCGTTCACAGTGTCACTGAGGGTTGTGACACTCACGGTGGCAGCCCTTCCGCCCAGCGGCTGGAGTATCACAAGGCAAGTGACGGCCAGTGCCGCAACTGCCCCGATTTCCCGCGCTGCCATCGCAAGTCGCCCCCCTCCCGATGGATGGTTCGGTTCTCAAACCAGTATGTCATGCGTCGACAGTGCAGGCCAATCCATCAGACGTGTCAACGCCGGTTTCGTTTTGACCCATCGTCGCTACAGGGTCACTTCTACACCGGCGTTGACAGACGCGGCGCCGAGTTCCCGACAGCGGAGCTACGTTGTGTATTCAGTAGAGTCCCGGGACGTGGTGTAAACTCGGCGGCTGGTGAACCTCCCCGGGTCTCCCGGAGGCTCCGCCACCTGAGTCCGGTGGCTATCTGATCCAACATGCCAATCGATGCGGCTTTCATGTCAATCGCCGCGAGTTCGAAAGTTGTCCAGTATGGCGTATAGAATGGCCTTGCGAAGGGCCTTTGCTCGTGAGACCCGACAGGATACTCACCGGGGGGCACCAGGAATGCAACACCGCCGCCGCGGACTGTGCGCCTCGGGGGCCAATCCATTCTGTCCTCACTCAATCTCCTGTGCCCTGCTCTAGCACCAGGCCTTGCAGCGCTTCTCGGGAAGACATGTCGCCCTAGAGCCAGCTCGGCCGCTTTGCGGCGACGATCGCTCACGAGCCCAGGACAGCCTGTACGACGGTGCTCACGAACTCGTTGAGCTCCCCAAGGAAGCCGCTCACGCAGAGAGGGGGCGCCGCCCTCTTTCTCCCGCGTGGCCGTACTCCCTATGATTGTCCCAGAGATCAGGAGGTGTACGATGAAGAGGAAGGCTTGGCTACTCGGCGCTCTTGGGCTGTTGGCGGGCGGGGTTGTTGTCTGCGTTGCTGTTCTGGGCCAGACCAACACGCGTTTGAAAACCTATGACGCGAACGATGTCTACCGGCTGCTCGTCAATGATGAAGGCCAGAATAGACTCGCCGCGCTGCAATCGCAAATCGACACGTTGACTACCGAGCTGAACGACGTCACCGCGAAGCTCAACGCAGTGCAGGCGCAATTGGTTGACGCAAAAGGCAGAAGCGTGTCGGCCAACCTCCTTGAGCTGATGCATTGGGTGCAACTCCTTACAGGGCCGTATGCCTCCTCTCCTTACGCAATGTCCACCACCCATAGATACTCGATCCCGGAGATGATTCTGGATTCGTGGCGGGTCATTGTGAATCATGGAGGGAGTTACGATCTAGCATATGACGGGAGTCTACTCTTCGACCTTGCTGAGTATCCCTGGTAGCGTAAGGGCCGCTACCGAACAGCGCCGCCCAATGCGACGAACGCCGCCGCGCAACGGAGTTCGAAAGGTACCCAATAGGGCGTATGAGTGCGGCAACGCCATGCTGAGATCATTTGTCAGTAGCCGGGTTGTGGCGCCTATGGCGATGGAGGGTCCGGCGCCTCGTAGCTGTCGTCGTCGGTGACTGTTGCGGGTGCGTTGTAGGCCGTGCTCACGAACACAGTCTTGGAACTCGATACCCATCCCCCAGAGCACGAGTCCATCACATAGTGTGTTATGCGGTACGTGTGCCCCTTATAGAGCGTCTTGTAAACATAAAAATCTGGTGGAACGTATACTAGCAGGAGTGGGAATGTCAGCGGGGCGCCAACAGCGCTGCCCGCACACCACCCTCCACCCAGGCAATCGACCTCAGTACCACCTGCGGCTACCTCACACACACGCCAATAGCACAAGGCGCAGGCGTTGATGGCAACCGGGGTGGCAATACACGTGAATGACGGGAGGGAGGTGTGGTAGGGGACAACCAGTGTGAATTCCGCGCTGGCTGAGCTCCGACTTGAACACGCAAGCTGCACATCATCCAGATATACATCGTGATAATAGTGTTGCCACACGGACGTGGCCTTTGTAAGCCTGAACTCGATGCGATTGTAGCCCAGAGCCGCGTCTGCCGCAGTCAAGAGGAACGTTCCCTGGTAGTGCGTCCACGCCTTGATCGTCACAGAGGACGGCGTTGAGTAGACTACCTTTCCCATTGTACAGTCAGTGTCCTTTCTTAACACCACTTGTACAATGTTGAACGGGCTTGGCTTACAGTCGGTATCACCCGGATCCGAGCACGAAGGCAAGGACCGCGTCGGTCTCACTGTGTTTCTGTCAATCATCGAAGCGAAGAAGTCGACGGTGTAAGTGCCTGCGCCCAAACAAAGAGCCAGGGTTCCTGTTACCGATGCGCCATAGGCGTCTAGAACGTCCGTCCCGATCCCAACATACCTATGCCCTCCGTGCGGAGCTCGGGATCCCCACTTGTTTGGCACACCAACCTGACAGAGCGGCCAGCTTGTCGTGGAGACTGTTGAATCGAAGAGGTCGGCCGCAACGGTTCCGCAGTTGCTGGCCCAGTCGGTCGCCTTCGTGATCTCCCCTTGCCCGGTGGGCGGCGTCCCGTTCTCGAAGCCGGGGTTATTGATCAGATTCGCTCCACTCGGGATCTGCGCTTCGGCGGGCGGAGGGGTGATCCGGAGGCCGGAGTTATCGATCAGATCCGCCCCTGCTGCTGCACACGAAGCCATGGTGAGGTACATGAGGAATGCAACTATCCGCATGCCGTTCATCTCCTTCGCGAGATCGGAACCTCCTCGCTTCACTTCAACGTCCGCTCTACCCTTGCGCCGCCCGCTGCCGGAGTCCTGTACGGCAAACCAGGCATCGACGGCACATACCTGCGTCGGTCTTTCGGCCCTCCCATACCCGCGCTATCTTCTTACGCACCACACACTGATCATAGCGATTGACCAGCCCCCGGCAAACGGTCCACGACGTGAGCCTGAACCGCCCCGGCTTTTCCGGAGGCTCCATTGCCTGAGTCCGGCGACTACCTGATCCAAGAGGCCAACCGATGCGGCTTTCATGTCAACCGCCGGGAGTTCGAAAGTTGTCCAATAGGGCGTAAAGACGATGCGGGCCCTTCCGGGCCCGCATTGACTTCTCTCCTGACCGGTGAGAAGCCGTTGGAGTTTCGCACGACCAAAGGCCGGAACTCCCCAGCCGCCCCGCAGGGCGGCCCAGGTTACGAGTCCTGTCGGGCGTATAGAAGAGCCTTCTGAAGGGCCTTTGATCGTGAGGCCCGACAGGACGGCCTCGGGGTCGGGCCCTGACCGAGACCCATCGCTGACTCTGGGGCTTCCGCTAATGGGCAGTCAATAGAACGCTGATCACGCCTCGCTCATCTGTCATTGGCTCGAGCGCCTTGCCGACCAGGGAACAGGGACATGGCTCAGGTCCTGCCCAACGCATGGCGTAGCCAGGAGTTGAGGAACTCACCAAGAGGTCACCCGGCTGGATCGGCCCGCCTTCGTTGGTGACCTTCACTGGGACGATGCCAGAAAGAGCGAGAAGGGCTTGCTGAGGGCCGACCGTACTAGTTCCCAGCGTGATGCCAGGCAGTGTGGACACGACACCCGCAATGAGACTCGAGCAGGATGCTTGTGAAGGGCGATACGATCCGGGATCAGTGATGTCGAGTTCCAGGACCGTTCCCGCTTCAGCGGCCACGCTCAGGGGCACCCACTCGGCGAGATCCGCGGAGCCCGTGTTGAATGCAGAGCCGTAGAAGCTAGAGTCAGCACGAACGATTCCCTCGTTCGTTACTCGAAACACCGCGGCAGTACTGTCAGGTTGACAGGAAGTCTGCGGGTCGTAGTTCACCCACACCCCGCGCGCCAGAAGAAGGTTGAGGTCTGCCAAGTCCTCCCCCGAGCCGACATTGAGGCAGAGGTGGTTCCATCGCACGTCGACGTCGTCTCCACTATCTATCCCAGTGCTACTGACAAGCGGCGCAAGACTCGTGACCTCGTTGTGGTGTAGGTAGAGCCACGTAAGAGCAGTCAGCCCGTCGAGGGGACTAAGGTCGCTGATTTGGTTGTTCGACAAGCCCAGGCTCTCAAGAGACGTCAACCCTGACAAAGGTGCAAGATTCCTGATCTGGTTACTTGACAAGCCCAGGCTCGTGAGAGCTGTTAGCCCCGACAGAGGAGCAAGGTCGCTGATCTGGTTGTTCGACAAGCTCAGCTCCTTGAGAGCGGTCAGTCCGACAAGGGGACCCAGGCTGCTAATCTGGTTGTCGTTCAGTCTGAGATACTCAAGAGCCGTCTTCCCAGCAAGGGAAGCGAGATCGGTGACTTCATTATACTGTAGCCGGAGATACCACAGAGCAGTCAGGCCTGCGAGAGCGCCAATGTCACTGATCTGGTTGTCGGTTAGGGAAAGGTCGACAAGGGCGGTCAGGCTCGCGAGAGGGTCAATGTCACTGATCTGGTTGCCATCCAGGTAGAGCGTGTCAAGAGCAGTCAGCCCCGCGAGAGGGCTCAAGTCGCTGACCTGGTTCCCGCCAAGGTGGAGCACCACAAGACCAGTCAAGCCAGCGAGTGAGCTCAGGTCAGTGATCTGATTGCTGCCAAGGTAGAGGTCCCAAAGAGACGTCAACCCCGCGAGAGGGCCTAGATCGCTGACCTGGTTGTCAGTCAGGATCAGCTTCGTGAGCTTGGTCAGCCCCGCGAGAGGACCAAGGTTGCTGATGTGATTGGTGTATAGTCCTAGCCACGCAAGGTCTACGCAGTGCTCAATGCCAGTCAGGTCGGAGATTCCCCGGTACTCCGCGCCCAGAGACCAGAGCCCGACGAGATCTGACTCATAGATGTCCCCCGTCGGCTTGCTAATGGACGAGCGGATAGCCGCCTCAAGACCGTCGTCAGGGAACACAACAACCGCATCCGCCAGCGTGGCCAGAGAGAACGCAGCAAGAGTCACGAGACAGATGGCACACCGCACGCTTCTTGACATACCACTGCACCCCCTGCTCAGCGTTTCATCGTGCCTATTCGGGTCGGGGCATCTTGGTCAGAATAGCCCACCCTCGGAGAACCGTCAACGTCTCAGAGGGTCTGGTCTGCCTTCGGTGGCGTGGACCGACGCGTCATGTGAACCGCCCCGGCTTTTCCGGAGGCTCCCCTACCTGAATGCGGCGACTATCTGGTTCAAGATGCCAGCCGCTGCGGCTTTCATGTCAATCGTTGGGAGTTCGAAAGTTATCCAGTAGGGCGTATAGAATAGCCTTCTGAAGCAGCTTTCCTCGCGAGACCCGACAGGATGGCCTTGCCATCTCTGCTCTCCCTGATAGGAGTCCACCGGGCGCTTGATGGACCCAGACGCCGGTGTCCGCATTCGACACTCTCGCCCAACACACTATAACTCTCTTCCGTTCTGCGTTTCCTCGCTTGCTGTTCTCCCTTCTATTCACTGCCTCTCACGAGGGACTGATGCTTGAGCGTGATGATGACGACGGCAACGACGACGAGCGTGCGCCAATGATGCGAGCAAGCCTCGCGCGCGGGCAAGGACCGGGTCCAGCGTAGCGGAGGTGTGAGGGGCGACTCCCACGGCCGATTTCCTCTTGAGTCCTACTCGGGGTATGGTTGGCCGAAGTGAGGTGGGGTGACTCCCAAGCGACGAGTGGCCGACGTGCGCTGCGCAGACACATCAGCGAGCTTGTGACGTGGAAACCCCCAGCGCACTTGCCAAGAAGAGAGACCGACCGGTGACCACCTCGTTGAGGGAATCCCGAACTGGCCGGAGAGAGGAGGGCAAGAGATGAAACGAGTTGTCGCGATGGCGCTCTTTCTTATCCTTGGCGCTGTTTCTGCGAGCTCCGTCTTGTCTTCGCCAACACCCACGGCGGAGACGGTAGCAGTCCCGGCGGGGAGTTTCGAGATGGGAAACAGCTTCGGTGCAGCGCACCCCGAAGAGCTGCCTGTGCACACCGTCAACGTGAACGCGTTCACCATAGACAAGTTCGAAGTGACGAAGGCCCTGTGGGACGAGGTCGCAACCTGGGCGGCAGCGAACGGCTACGACATCGGGCCCTCAGACGGCGACAGCAAGGCAGAGGACCATCCGGTCTGGAACGTCTCGTGGTACGAAGCGGCGAAGTGGGCCAATGCGCGGAGCGAGATGGAGGGGCTGACGCCGTGCTACACGGTGGGCACGAAGATATACCGGACGGAACAGAGCGCCCCCAACTGTAACTGGACTGCGAACGGGTATCGGCTCCCAACGGAGGCGGAGTGGGAGAGGGCAGCGCGCGGCGGGGCCGCAGGACATCGCTTCCCGTGGAGCGACGCTGACACGATCCAGCACGCGCGGGCAAACTACGAAAGCAGTTCCTCGTACACCTACGACACGAGCTCGACCCGGGGTAGTCACCCCGATTACGACAACGACCCAATGCCGTACACGAGCCCGGTGGGGAGCTTTGCGCCGAACGCCTACGGGCTGTGCGATATGGCGGGAAACGTGTGGGAATGGTGCTGGGACTGGTCCGATGAAGGGTACTACGCCTCCTCGCCCGGGACCGACCCGCGCGGTCCAGCATCGGGCACGCAGCGCGTACTACGAGGTGGCAGCTGCGGAAGCTTTGCCGACAACCTCCGTGTAGCGAATCGCGGCTGGAACTTGCCCGCCTATGAGGGCAACTACCTGGGCCTCCGACTCGTGCGGACAGTGCCGTCGCCGGCGGAGATGGTGTTGATTCCAGCAGGCGGCTTCCAAATGGGGGACAGCCTCGGCGACTGGAACCTGGCGGGGGAGAGCGTCTCGCCCGAGCTGCCGGTGCACACCGTGTACGTCAGCGCGTTCTACATGGACAAGTACGAAGTGACGATGGCTCTGTGGGATGAGGTGGCCAGCTGGGCGATGGCCCACGGCTACGACATTCGGCCTGCGGTGCTCAGATACGATCTCTCCCAGCCCATCACCGATGTTGAAGCCAAGGCGCCAGACCAGCCGGTCTATCATGTCTCGTGGTACGGAGCGGCGAAGTGGGCCAACGCCCGGAGTGAGATGGAGGGGCTGACGCCGTGCTACACGTTCGGCGGGGACGTGTACCGCAGTGGGTGGGAGGACGACCCCAGTGGGGAGAGCGATCCTGACTGCGACTGGAGCGCGAACGGGTACCGGCTGCCGACCGAAGCGGAGTGGGAGAAGGCAGCGCGCGGCGGGGCTACCGGCCTTCGTTTCCCGTGGAGCGACGCGGACACAATCGATCACGGGCGGGCGAACTACTATGGCGGTGGTAGCAGCATCAACATTAGCTACGACGCGAGCCCGGCGGGCGAGTACTACCACCCTGACTACTACCCAAACGACTACTATGTCCCAGAGCCGTACACGAGCCCGGTGGGGAGCTTCGCGCCGAATGGGTACGGCCTGTACGACATGGCGGGGAACGTGAACGAATGGTGCTGGGACTGGTACGACGAATCGTATTACGCATCCTCGCCTGGGAGCGACCCGCGCGGCCCGACAGGATCGGAGTTGTGGGCGGAAGTTGAAGAGGACCCGATCATGCTCATGCCATTCCGCGTGGTTCGAGGCGGAGGCTGGAGCGTCCCCGCGTACTACTCCCGCGTCGCGTTTCGCTTCTGTGTCTATCCTGTCGAGTACGGTGGCGACTTGGGGTTCCGCCTCGTGAGGTCGGCGCCATAGCGTTGCCGCACGAGAAGGAGCTAGCACACCAGTTCGGAGGTGGAGTGAGTTGACGGCACCAACCGGTGAGGCATACCCCCATGATGTCACGCGGTCTCGAACCCTTGGCTGATGGATTCGGGATGCGTCTTCTCAACTGAATTCCGCGGAGGTCGGTATGGAGCAGAAGGCAAAGGCACTGCTTGCGAGCGTCGCGATATACCTTGTGGGCCTGGCGCTGGTGGTCGTAGGAGTGGGGATTTGCACGTACCAATTCACACCCTTCCCGGCGGTCGTCGCATTCTTCGGGATTGTCCTCATCTTTTACCGATTCAGCTACATGAGGGCGCAGCGCAAGGAGAAGGCAGGTGGCGGGACACGACCTGAGCCCGAAGAGGAAACGGAGAAAGAGAGAGAAGACAAGTCCTAATCTCGAGGCCAGGCGACGGCGAGCTGGAGACCCCACTACCTGAGTCCGGTGACCATCTGATCCAAGATGCCAACCGATGCGGCTTTCATGTCAACCGGCGGGAGTTCGAAAGTTGTCCAGTAGGGCGTATAGAATAGCCTTCCGAAGAGCGTTTGCTTGCGAGACCCGACAGGACAGCCCACGTAGCGATCACTCTCGTACGCGGCCCTGGTTACGGGAAATCAGGCCGTGGTCAGCCACCGGTCTCTGGCGTCCTAGCGGAGCGGACTGCCACAGGACGCGTAACCTGACCTCCCACCGGAAGAGGGCGGTCGCGCGATGAGCCTAAAGGGCCTATGGAGCAACGCCGTACTTGGTCAGCCTCACATCTGAAAGCGGTGCACCGTTCAGAACGTAGCCTCGGATTCGAATGCTCACATCGCCGGACGTATTGGCGGCAGCGATGAGCAGCTTGCTGGGATCATCGACGAGAGACAACACTAGACCAAAGATCTCCACGTTGGCTTCTCCTGCAACAAGAAAGACGCGGCCGTTGGCCTTGTACATGCTAGCGCCCACGCCGAAGGCAAGACCGCTCTCAGGCCAGTTCGACGCGATCTCGGCATTCGAGAGGAGGATCGTGGGCAACTGGCCGAAGTCGTTGCCCTTAGTGTAGGTGGACTCGAAAATAAACGCGGCGTGTCGCGACACGTTGGCAAGGCTTCCCGTTCCGCTACTCGCGGGGAAGTGGCTCCTATCATCAAACTGAGGGTATACGAGCAAGTTGGAGATATGCGTGGCCATCCCACCCGGCCAGACGAACTGCAGGCCGATGTTGCAGCCGTCGATGCCGATGTTGGACATGGACCCCCATGGCCCGTTTCCTTCTTTGGGTGAGTCGAACACCTCCCCCGTCACCGGGTCGCAGATCGGCCAATCCTTCGAGACGCCCAGGCGGAACCCGGTATGCAAGGCGTCGAAGTACAGGTCAGTCAGTGTGTACCCGTCAGAGAATCCAATCTGCACGCCGACGTTGTCCTCTTGGGACACGATGATTCCGTAGATCCAGGTGCAGGCGCCTAGGCAGGATGGGCCAACATTCGGCACGATCTCGATGTTGCTCAGCCGGTTCACGTCGTACGATTTCTCTATGGTGAACGCCTTCCTGTAGCCATACAGGCTAATCCGGTTGATGGAGACCTTGGCCCCCGCTTTCAGGTAGAAGAAGTCGTAGTACCTGTCGGCGAGGATATCCTCGATGCAGGTATTGTCGCCGAATTCGACGTAGAACGTGGGGCCATACGGCTTGACATAGTCCCTGAGGAATCCCTTCTTTGCATCATCAAAAGAGCCGTAGCTGTAAGGAATCTGCTTGAACTCCGCATCCGAAGGCCAAGGTTGCTTGTCGTAGAGGATCCAGAAGCCTCTCACCGTGTTGCCTCCCTGTAGCCGGAAGAGTGGCTGCCGCACCTCGTCGGACGTCTTGGCAGAAGGCCTTGCGAAGATCTTCGCACCCTTCACGTGGGATTCCGGTAGGCTGTAGGCTGCCCAGCCGTTGCTGGAGAACCCTGCGAGACTCCCGATGAGGGCCACACTCTGCTTCACTATGACGGTCCGTGTCAGAACGTAGCCCTTCCCGCCTCCCACGGGAGGCACGAGCACCGCTCCGCCCGTGGGGGCTGCTGCGTCGATGGCAGCCTGGAACGCCGCCGTGTCGTCATGGCTACCATCGCCTACTGCACCGTAGTCGGTAACAAAGAACATGCCCGGGGGGCTTCCGTCGGCCCCCCAGACGTCAATGGAACCCACCAAGCTGCTGGCGACAATGGCGCCCAGAACCACAGCTGCCAAAGACAAACACCTTCCTGTGTTCAAGAGACCCTCCTTTCCGCGCCCCAGACTCGGAACCTGCAGGCTTCCTGCGAGAGTCAGCGTTTCGACTGCTGCTAGTTCCCCGGCCGTATCTGGCCCGTCTAGCGTACGGCATCATCTCGAATCTAACGTAGCGGGGAGGTGTCACGTCCGTCAACGGAGCCGCGCCTATCCTATCGATGCCTTGCCACCTGCGGCACCGCACCCCGTTGTCGACCTACCTTCGCCGCTGGGAGTCACGGGGCTGTCGCTGGACGGGAGATGCGCTCACCTGTGTGGGCGGTGAACCGCCCCGGGTTCTCCGAGAGGCTCCATTGCCTGAGTCCGGTGACCGTCTGCTCCAAGATGCCAATCGATACGGCTTTCATGTCACTCGTGGGAAGTGTAGGGCGTATAGAGGAGCCTTCTGAAGTGCATTTCCTCGCGGGGCCTGACAGGAACGGCCACCGAGTGTAAGGACACGCGGAACGCAACACCTGGCAACCGAGTAGTCGCCCAGCGGACCCCGCAACCCGCACCAGCCTGTCTCCCCGCACTTCTTCTCTCGCGCCTAGCATTCGCATTGGAGCAGCTTTCGAGGTCGGGTCAAGGGAGGTCACCGCTTGCTGTCCCCGTCGCCGCAAGAGGGTCGGAGCCATATCGATTGGGTCCGCACTCCCCACTCTTCAAGAGAAGGACAAGCACGAAATACACGTCGTAGATCGGAGTGAACAGCAACCAGTAGTGTGCAGCCGGTCGACCGAGATCGTGAAGACGTTTCACGATTTGGAGGGCCGACAGGACATTTCCCACCAGTAGGATCGCACACCAGATCGCCGTCGCAGGCAGTCCAGTAGGCAGCAGTTTCGCAAACCCTAGGCTGAATGGGGCAGCATAGACAATCACCAAGATGCCGAATTGCGACCAGAAGTACGTCGTACGCTTGTACCGACCCCGCCCTGAGAAGAACGTCGCCATAGTCAGCTTCCACCGCCAGAGTGTTGCTCCCGAGATTCTTCGTGTCGTCCCCGATGGCCGGTTCACTCGTTGAGCTAGTCTAGCGCGGATTGCGCCTCACATGGGCGATCGGTGCCCCCTCCATAACGGTGGGACTGTCAGGCGGCGAGAGTGCTCTTCGCGGTGGGCCGACCACGGGGGCAAGGTCAG
>Ga0315273_10000819_pt1 | contig 33927 bp, 51 predicted proteins | sample YL17G02_0_MG_FD_205753 | JGI IMG/M metagenome (GOLD analysis project Ga0315273, IMG submission 205753) | Sediment microbial communities from Yellowstone Lake, YNP, Wyoming, USA - YL17G02_0 | ecosystem: Environmental > Aquatic > Freshwater > Lake > Sediment | place: USA: Wyoming | collected...
GACCAGGCCGTGCTCGGCGGCTACAGCAACCTCTCTGCTCGGGACATCCAGCGCCTCATGGCCGAGCAGGGGCAGCGCCAGGGCGACCAGAACATGTGGCTCAAGCAGCAGGAGCTCGGCCAGAGCTGGCGCGGCATGGGCATGGCGCAGCAGAGTCAGGCCGACCTGCAGAAGCGGGCCTACGAGCAGGCCAAGATGCAGGGCTTCTTCGGCAGCGAGAAGCAGGGCGACCCGACTGGGGCCGAACTCATCAAGGGCGCGGCCCAGATCGGGGCGGCCTACATCACCAAGTCCGACGTGCGAGCCAAGCAGAACATCCGCAGCGCGGAGCCGGACCTGGAGCAGCTCTCGCAGGCCCTGGCGCAGCGCGGCCAGCAGGGATACCAGTACCGGCCCGAGCACGGCGGCGGTCCGGGCTACGGGCCGATGGCGCAGGACCTGGAGCAGGCCGGGCCGGTCGGCCGGGCGCTCGTGGCCAAGGACCGCGACGGTATGCGCTACATCCGCGGCGACCGAGCGACGACGGCGACGCTCGGCATGGTCGGCAGCCTCCAGGAGCAGGTCAACGAGCTGAAGGCGGCCCTGGGTGAGGCCGTCGGGGGCGGGGGCGGCAGGAGGCGACCGACCAAGGCGCAGCAGGACCAGCAGTACGCCGACACGCTGGCTGCCATCGGGATGCCCACCAGCCGCGAGCAGCAGGGCCTGTCGGCTCGTGAAGCGCTCGGGGCCATCATCCCGCAGCTCGGCGCCTCCGACGCCGCGGTGGGGCAGGCAAGGGCTGCCAGGGGCGCAGCGCAGCGAGGCTGGGACGCCGCTGGCTCTCCGGCACTGCCGGCCGAACCGCCCCCGTGGATGGCCATGGTCCGGGCCGTGGCGCCCCAGGGCGTGGCCGTGAGGGACGCCGTGGCGCAGGCCCGGCTAGCCCGTGGCCTACAGCTGCAGCAGGCGCAGAACCAGACCTTCACGGCCGACGACCTGGCCGCAGCGCTCTCGATGAGGTGAGATGATGGCCCCCAAGATCTTGCCGGGCGGATTCACCCCCGTGCCGGGACGCAACGATGACCTGCCGCTCGGCGCCCCGCTGCCCCCGCCGGCCAGCGACGACGAGCTCTACGGAATCACCAGGACGGCCACGTCCGCTTCCGTACCCGAGAAGCCGGGCTGGTTGCGCCGCAACTTCGACCCGCGCGCGATCGCACAGGCCGCGGATGCCCAGCGACCGCGCGCCCAGATCGCCAGCGACCCCGGCATGGACCCTGCCGCCTACAGCGACAAGACGACGTGGGAGATCAGCCCCAAGACCCGCATGCAGATGCAGCAGAACCAGGGTCCGCAGCCGATCCAGATCGGCACGAGCAGCGGGAGCTCATCGCGCGCCACGACGCTCGCCCCCAAGCCCTACGACCCGGAGTTTCTGTCCAAGGACCTGCGCGCCACGGCGCTGCAGAAGAAGCTCATGGGCGAGAGGGCGTTCCAGGAACAGCTCGGCGCCAGCCAGTCGGCCATCGCCATGGAGATGTCGCGCGAGGACCGGACGAAGGCCGAGACCAAGTCCACCGCCGAGTCCGCCGCGATCAAGGCTCGCTACCACGATGCAGAGGCGAAGATCGCCGACATCGACTCCCAGATCGCCCAGAAGAAGCCCGACCCGAACCGGTGGTGGAAGAACCAGAGCGTGGGTCAGGGCGTGGCCGCCATCATCGCCGGCGCGTTCGCCCAGCTCGGCACCACCAAGTCCGGCGGGCGCAACCAGGTGCTGGACATGCTGGAGCGCTCGGCCAGCCAGGACTACATGGCCCAGGAGAAGGAGCTCGATGCCCTGCGCGCGCGCCGCAGCGATCAGCTCACCACCCTGGGGATGCTCCGGCAGCAGTACGGCGACAACGAGCTCGCCAAGCAGCACATGCTGATGAACAAGCGCTCCGACATGGCCGATGTGCTGCACGGCATCGCCATGCAGACCCACTCGGCTACGGTGCAGGTCGAGTCGGAGCTGGCCGCCTCCAAGATGGAGCAGATGGCCGCCACGAGCCGCGAGCACCTGAACGCCGCCTACCAGAACAAGGTGACCATGACCTCGGGAGGGTCCTCGTCGCGCGCCACGTTCGGCTACGCGATGACGGGGCCCGCCGGACCCCAGGGCGAGCCGGGCATCACCAGGGTGGTGCCGCAGGGCAAGCAGCTCGAGCAGTTCGCCAAGGCGGGGTGGAAGTTCCAGGGAAACCCCAAGCAGATGCCCGAAGCTCCCAAGGCAGCCGAGAAGAAGGAGCTGACCCAGCTGTCCGACGCCTTCCGCGAGACCAAGCTGGTTCGCGACAAGTACATCGCGTTGCGCAACGCATGGGGAACCCTGGACAACTCGCAGAAGATCCAGCGCGTGCAGGAGTACAAGACCTCGCTCGCCAGGTTGAAGGACCAGTACCGCCACGACATCACCGGAGCGGCCGCGGCAGCCAAGGAGATCGAGCTGCTCGAGAGTCGCGTGTCGCCGGGCGCGTTCTGGCAGGTGATGTCACCCTCGGCGACGCTGTCCACCTTCAACGCCAACATGGAGGTCTTCCGCGGCCGCGCTATGCGGCGCCAGGACTCCGTGTTCTTCATGCCCAAGGACGTCGTCGAAGACATGACGGGCTTCCGGTCCGCGCAGTACCAGACCGGACTCGGCATGAAGACGCTCGGCGCGAAGAAGGGGGAGTAGCTTGGCGCGCTACGTCGTCATCGGCGGGCAGGTGCCGCTACTCAACCGGACCACGGGGGACGTGGAGATGGTTCCGGAGCGGCGAGCCTTCGAGCTGGTGAAGACGGGCGACTACGAGCCCCAGGCGCCGAAGGACTACATCCAGGAGGCCACGCGCCGAGCGAACGACAACCCGGTAGCGGCCAGCCTCCTCGGCGGGCTGCGCGGTGTCACCTTCGGTCTGTCCGATGCAGCCTTTCGGGGCGTGGCCGGGCTGGTCGGGGGAGACGAGGCGCGCCAGGACGTGGCGGCCAAGCTGCGCGGGCTGTCCGAGGAGAACCCGGTCAGCACGGGCCTGGGAGAAGTGGCTGGGTTCGCGACTGGCGCGGTCCTTCCGGTTGGCCCGGGCGCTGCTCTGCTGCGGGGTGCCAGGGGAGCGGCCGCTGCGGTCAGGGGCGCAGGCGAGGCTGGCTTGGCCCGGCGGGCCCTGGGCGTTGCGGTGGGCGGAGCGGTCGAGGGAGCTGGGTACGGGGCCGAGGGCGGCATCAGCAAGGTGGCGATGCAGCCTGGGGAGGTCACGGCCGACCAGGCCTTTCGCGAGATCGGGATCGACACCCTGAAAGGGGCGGCCATCGGCGCACCCTTCGCTGCCGGGGCGGCCGGACTCTCGATGGTGGCCCGGTTCGGCTCCAGGTCCGTCTCCAAGCTCGGCAAGATGGCTGAGATGTCGGCCGAGCGTGAGGTCCTCGCCGCCGAGCAGGCCGCCCTGGGCAAGAAGCTCGCGGGCGAGGGCGTGAACCTGGGCGATGCGGCCGCGGGCGTCGCCATGCTGCCCGACAAGTCCCTGGCCGCCGAGGTGGCTCGCTACGGCAAGCTCACCGGCCAGCTGACCGACCTGGGCCAGAAGGCCGCCGACCTGCAGCTGGGCAGCGTCGAGAAGCTCATGGCGGCCCTCGGCGAGCGGAAGGCCCAGGCGCTCGTGGGCGGCGCAGCGGGGGGGCTGGTAGGTGGCTGGGGTGGGGCGGTGGCTGGGGCCATGGTCTCCCCGATGCTCATGAAGGGCGTGCGCAAGGCGCTGGTCCCGGTCGGCAAGATGGCGGGACGTGTGGCCGAAGGGGGCCAGGCCATCGCCGCCACGCGCACAGCACAGGCCCTCGCTGCTGGGCTCAGGGCGGTTCCGGCCGCGGCCCTGTCGTCCACGGACTTCCTGCAGGCGACTCGCGAGATCGACGCCGCGGAGGCCGGCGGGCATGAGCCGCTGCTGCTCGCTCACCCGGACATCTCCGACGAGGCGCGCCGGCGGATCACCGAGTACCAGGCCGCACAGATCAACTTCCTGCAGGGCCGGCTCGACCGCATCGCCCCGCGCCGTTCGGCAGGGCGCTTCAGAAAGGGCGGTGACCGCATCGACCCGGGGCTGTCCGGACGTACCAAGGCGGCCAGATACTTCAAGGCGGTGGCCCAGCCACTGGCCCTGCTCGAGGACTTCGCCGAGTCCAAGCCGATCAGCAGGGAGGGAATGGAGGCGCTCGAGGCCCTGCACCCTGGCGAGCTCGCGTCCCTGCGCCAGCAGGTTGCCGACGAGGTTGACCTGCAGGTCGCCCGGGGCGGCATCTACAGCCGGTCGCAGGAACAGCAGGTGGCGCTCTTTCTGGGCCTGCCCTCGGTCGCCTTTGGACTGCCGCCGCTGGTGCCGCCCGGACAGACCGGAGAGGACCAGGGCGGCCCGGGCGGCGGCCCCGGAAGGTCCGGCAAGCTGCGTCTCAAGGCGCCGAAGGTGCAGCTGGCGGACCGGAGCAAGACGCGCCTGGACCGATTCGAGGAGAGCGACACGGCGCCAGCTTGAGCGACGCGCCATTGACATTGCACGCGAGGTGGAACGCACTGAAGCGGTAACGACATAGCACCAGCCGGCGAAGCGCAAGCACCCCCACGCACTCGCCAACATTGGGACCCGGCAAGGAAACCTTCTAACAGGAGCCGGGACCATGGCGTACGACGGATCAACAGGACCGAACGGAATTCACCTCCTCTACGACCTTCTCACCGAGGCTTGGAAGGCTTCGGTCCGCACCTGGGGCATCGGCGCGACGTCCACCCAGGGCGAGTGCCTGGAGAACACCACCCCGGCCGCAACCGGCGTGCAGCAGTACAGCCCGCGCCGGGAGGTGGCCGGCAAGGGCTGGAAGACCGATGCCACGGCGGCCAGCGTCGACTGCCGGGTAGGCGAGGAAGTGCGGCCGGTGCAGGGCGCAGCTGCTCCGAGCTTCGTCTACGCGCTGATGCAGAAGATCGGCTCGGCCTCTTGGGGCGACCTCTTCACCCTGACCTCGGACAAGATCCTTTCCGGCCTGGCCCGCATCAACACCGTGGTCGCGGCCTCCGCGTCCGGCGCCATCGCCGCGTTGCTCGGACCGAGCGCGACCGAAGGCGTGAAGACCGTGGTGCAGATCGAGACGCTCAGCCCGGCCGCGGTCGAGACCGCGATGGCCACCGTCATCCCCAAAGGGTCGGTCGTCAAGGCCGTGCTCGCCATCTGCACCGCTGCTCTCACGGGCGGCGGGACCACGGCCACCTGGTCCGTCGGAACCGCCGGCGACCCCGACAAGTACGGCACGGCCGGTCACCCGACCGCGGCCGACTCCCTGGCCAAGAATAGCAAGAGCAACTGGATGGTCGGAGCGACGGTGGAGCAGCTCGCCGCCGACGAGACCATCAAGCTGACCGGCGCGGCCACGGGCGGCGCGGCCGACGGCAACACGGCGCTGACCGTGGGTTCGGTGAAGATCATGGTCACCTACGAGACCTTCGCCGCCTTCGCGAACGTGTAGCAGGACTGCGGCGGCCGTGCCTCGTCGGACCCCCTCCCCGATGAGGCGCGGCCGCACCGCTTAGAGGAGAACGCTCATGAACGAAGGGTTTCGCGCGGGTCTCATCTCCCTCGACCTCTCGGCAACTGGCGCGAGTGAGCCCATCGATCTCGTGGGCGTGCTCAGCGTTGACATCATCCTGGACGGCGCGCTAGGCGACCACGACGGAGCGCTCAAGGTCCAGAAGAGTAACGACCGCTCGATCTGGCGCGATGTGACGCTGTTCAACAAGGCCACCGGCGCGGCCGAGGCGTCTGTCGCGATATCCCCGGGCGCGGCCATCGACACGGACCGAGAGGTCAGCATCGCCGCTCGCTGGATCCGGTTCTACTACACCAGGTCGGCCGGCGGAGCGGCGCAGACCTGCAGCATCGCGGTGCACAGCAAGAAGGCCGGCGCCCTCGCCAGCATCTCATCGCTGGTCCTGTCCGCAATCTCTGCGCTGCTGACCCTGATCAACGCCAAGCTCCCCGCCATCGGCCCGCAGCCCGCCGGGTCGAGCATGAGCGTGACGCCCGATTCGGCGTGGCGCCTGGTCCTCAACCCGACGCTGGGCACTGTGGTCTACCTGACTATCTCTGGCGCGTCGGCCGACTCTGGAGCGCTGGCGGCCGGCACCTACCTGCTGACCTGCGATGTAGCGTGCTGGTATCGCGTCAACGCTGCGACGGCCGGGGCTGCGGCCGTGGCCAAGACTGCCCCGGCGAGGCTGCTCCTCGTTGGCGATTCGGCGCAGGTAGTCGTGGGCGCGAGCGGCGCCATCGTGGCCATCACGACGGGCGGGACCGGCGTGCTCGGCTACCAGCTTGTGTCGTAATGCGGCGCTCTGGCATCGTGCGGCCCTATCCATCCCTCGCCGGGCGCGGCGGGCTGGACTCGGGCGTGCATCGGCTGCTTGAGACGCCGCTGGTCCTCAACGGGGCTGCCAATCCGGTGGCGATCTTCTGCGGCGCCGATGCCACCGCGTCACAGTGGAGCACGCGCAACGCTCCTGCCGTCCCCGTCGTGTTGGGGCTGGGAGGATCTGGTGCCGCACCAACCCCCGGCGTGGCGTCGCCCTTTCTCGGTGGCTCGCTTGGGGGGGCAGTCGCCGGCGCGGGCGGCAAGTACTTCGTAGCCAGTTCGGCCGCCTCGTTCGACTTCGTCGCCCACGATCTAGTGATCGAAGTGGTTTTGCAGCACGGGTTCAATGGCGGTTACATGGGCATTTTGGACAAGAGGCAGGCGTCGGCGGGTGGCTATTGTTCATGGATCAACTCCGGTGCTGACGCGGCCATATTCGCGCAAATCAAGGCCGAGGGCACTTTAAAAACGTTGGCAGGTCCCAGCTTCGCACGAACATCCTGGTCGCACAGTCTGATCCTCTTCGACCGCAGCGGATCGGGCATCATCTACACCAACGCTGCGCCCGGCGCCGCGGTCGACATCTCAGCCTTCGCGGCCGCCACGATGGCCAGCACCGACTGTTTGGCGCTACTCTACATGGCCGGCATGACATTGTCCGCCCAGGCCGTGGCCTACATCGCAATCCACGCGGGTGTGGGCTGGCTCGACACCCATCTCCAGGCCACCCTCGCCGCGCAGCGCTTCGCCCTGCTCACCGGCTCTCGCCCCCTCATCAGCATCGCGTCGGCCACGTCCCTGGCCGCAGGCGGCAACGTCGGCCCGGCGTACCAGGAGAAGGTGACAGCAGGCGTCTCGCAGCTGCACTACATGGGCGCGGGGTCGCCGAGGTTCTGTCAGCGCACCGACGCCAACGGGCGCGCGTTCACGGGGATGTGTGTGGAGTCGGCGGCGACGAACCACCAGATCGACCAGCGCACGTTGAACAGCTGGAACAAAGCCGGCAGCCCGACCCTTACGAGTGGCCAGCCGGGGCCTGATGGCACCTCCAACGCCTGGCTGGTCGAGGGAATCACCGACGCCGTGAGCATCTGGAAAACCGGCGCGGACATGGGGGACAGTCTCCCGTATGTGCCACAACTGCGCTTCAAGCGCGTCTCCACCTCCGGCGTGTTGCGGGTGGCCGCCGCGTCGGGCGCCGGCCGGTTCACCGTGGACCTTGCGGGCCTGCCGGATGCGTGGGTACTGCTGCATCCCCTGTCGCCCTATTCCGTGTCGGTGACGCCTTTCGTCTGCGGCGTCGCTCCCGGAGGCAATGGGCTCTACCTGCTGCGCGACAGCGGGGCCGATCCTCTCTCGTTCTACTATGACCTCGGCCAGTGTACGCCCGGGGCATTTTCCTCGAGCGACATCATCGTGCCGTCAACCAGCGCCACCACCCGCGCCGCCGACGCTCCGCACCGCCTGAGCGGCGCCGCGCACTTCGGGGCGCAGGGCTTCGCCATGTTCGGCGAGGTGCTCTGCGCCGCATTCACGCCGACGCGCAACCATCACCTCTGGACCGCCTACAAGGCAGGCTCGGCCGCTACCGAGTACGTCAAGGCGTTCATCGACACGGCCGGCAAGCTCAACGTCACCAGCGCCACGGCCGGCGGCGACTCGGGCGCGGTCATCACGGCCGCAGCCATCAACGACAACGCGATCCGGCGCTACTGTGTGAGCCTCGAGCACAACCTGCTGCGGCTCTGGACTCGCGGCGCCACGGGCGGCTGGGTCGAGGCCACGCCGGACACGGCGGTTGACCTCGCCGGGCTCGACACGCTGGACTGGGGCGCCGACGAGGCGGCGGCGAACCAGGCCGGGCCGGGCGTGTGGCCGGGCGTGCGCTATCAGCTGCTCGACCACCCCGTGCTGGACCCGCTGCCCGAGCCGGGCTGCTTTGAGGTGAGCTGATGCGCTCGTACTTTTTCATCGAGGCCCGCGACCCGCGCGAGCTGGACGCGCTGCCCGGCTGCCGCTTCGTGGCCGAGGCGGGACGCGGGCAAGACCCGGAGATGTGGTTCGACGACGCGGTCATGCCGCATGACTACCCGGCCAATGTGGCGTTGCTGCACCGCCTGCCTGGCACCGACTTCTGGCAGGTGGCGCCGCTGGTCGACGACAGCGGGGCGCTGCTCAAGAGCTGCACCGAGGGCGCTGCCAAGGCGGGGCTGACGGTGTACGAGAGCGCCAAGGCCCTGTCAGTCGCCCAGCCCGCCGTGGCCGACGCGCACCTCTACGCGACGCAGGCGACGGTGGATGTGGACGGCAAGCCCGTGGGCATCGAGAAGGCGCCGGGGGCCAAGCTCCAGGTCGCGCACTGTCTGGTCGGCGATGATGCCGTCGCGTGCGCGGATACCGACGCCAAGGTGGAGGCACCCGCCAAGCCGGCGGCGGGCGACGATAGGTAGGTAGCCAGGGAAGCGAGGGACCATGAGCGACACCGGGGGGAAAGAGCTGACGCCGCAGGAGCGGGACGGATTCGAGTTCCGCGGGCGCGTCGAAGGCGCATTAGACACGATCGCTGGCCAGCTCAGCGAGATTTTCAACCAGCTGCGCCGGCTGCCGTGCGAGCGCCACCTGGCGTTGCTCGAGCAGCTGGACAAGCGGGGCACGACGGCGCTCGGTGCGGCGGTAGACCGCGTCGTCGCGCTCGAGGCGCAGATGGCGCTGGTCTCGTCGGGCGGCGGCCGAGTCAAGCCGCCCTCGAGCGAGACGCGGCCCAAGAGCGGCACGGGCTACGCGGTGATCACTCAGCGGGACTTTGAGAACAGCCAGCGCCTGGTGCTGGCCGAAGCTGAAGCCGCGGCCGAGCGCACCGTCGAGGAGCGGCTGGCCCTCGTCGAGGAGCGCCAGGCCAAGCGCCGCGAGGAGACACGGCAGAGCGTGAAGTGGTGGCTCGAGATCGCCAAGACGGTGATAGCGCTACTGGTCGGCTCAGGCATCGTGTTCGCGGCACGCTGCGAGCTGCCCGCACGGTCTGCCGCGAGCGAACATCAACGGCTGCAACAGGTACTAGCCGCGCCGGCCCCGCGGCCGGACGCGAACATCACAGGGAGGTGACGAGATGGACGTGATCAAGTCGACTCGGTTCTGGGTCTGCGCGCTCATCGTGGCGGGCGCGACGGTGGCGCTGTGCCTTGGAAAGGCGGCGTGGGGTGAGTGGGTGGCGCTCGTGGCCGGCCTGCTCGGCGGGTTCGGCGTGGCCAAGGCGGCGCCGGGCAGCGCCTCATCGGACCCCGTGATCCGCGCCATCATCCCCCTGGCCCTCGTCGGCGCGCTGCTGAGCGGGTGCGTCTGTGCGACGCCGCGGGCCTGTTTGGGCGCGTGTCTCAAGCTCAGCGGTACGGCTAGCGAGGTGGCGATCCCGATCATCACGGCCGACTGCAAGGTCAAGGTCGCCAAGTGCGGCGCGGTCCCGCCCGAGCAGTGCCCGGCCTATGGCCAGTGCGTCAAGCTGCTCGACTCGTGGCGCGTCGGCATGGCCGGTGCCCGCAAGATCCTGGACGGGCTCAACGACGAGCTCGCCACCGCGGGGGTGAAATGATGGGCGGCATGGACGGACTCTTGGCAGCGGCCGGCGTACTCTCGCGGCTGCTCGAGCTGGTACTGGGCGCAGCCGAGGCGCTGGCCACGTCGGAGGGGCTGACCCCGGAGCAGTTCGCAGCCAAGCGGGCCGCGCTGGACAGCCGAGACGTGGCGCTGACCGACGCAGCCAAGGCCGAGCTCGCGGCGCTGCTCAAGGCCCCAAAGACATGACGCCCCACGTCTGCCCGGAGTGTGGCGGCGAGGGCCGGGTCGAGCAGCGCTGCACAGCCTGCGGCGGTACGGGCGCGGTCTGGCGGCGCGACGAGGAGCCGGCACCTGACGCCCCGTGCGACCCGTGCCCCGGGCCGGACTGCGCCGACGGGGACGCCGAGCCGGACATGGAGTTCACCTGCCCGCCGTGCATGGAGCGCAAACCGTGACCGCGCACGTCCCCGACGCCGGCCAGCTCGCAGCGGCCCTGGCCCCGGTCGAGCGGGCGCGCGAGCACCTGGTGCCGCTGGTCGGCGAGCTGGCAGCGCTGCGGCGCACGGTCTGCGCGCAGATCGACGCGCTCGAGGCCGAGGCGAGCAGGGCGCTCCGCGGCGTCAACGTGGCGCTGGAGTCGCTGCGGGCGCATCAGGCCCGGCCCGGCGGGGACGGGGTGGGTCAGACGGGGACGGGTGAGTCTCGATTGCCAGCCATCCTCGTGGCGCAGGACGCTGCCGCGATTCGGGACGGCTGGCCGAAATGACTCCCGCCATGACCTTGCCACAGATAGGCAGACAGTACCCGAGGCTTGCCTCGGTCCTCTGCAGGACCTGGGCGGCAATCTGGAGATTGCGGTCATTGCTTCTGCGCTCTCGGTGATGGTGCCGATCGCCGCAGTGATCGAGCTCCTTGAACGTTGGAGACGAAGATGAAGAACGAGTGGCCGAGAATCGAATCCGAGAACTTCAACCCCAATCAGAGAGCGTACCCATTCCCCGACGGGGAGCTGGCTCCTGGCATCACAGTCATGCCGGACAGCGTACGCTTCCAGGGGCAGACCGGACCGATCAACGAGGTCGGAGTCAACGGCTGTCAGATCGACGACATCGTCAAGTTCGCTCGCCGCACGATCGAGGCCTTCAACACGAAGTTCCCGTGCCGCGAGAACGCGATCGTCATCACCAAGCTCCAAGAGGCCGAGATGTGGCTCGAGGAGCGTCGCACTCAGCGGTCGCAGCGCGGAGTCGAAGGGTACAACAAGGAGTAGACACGAAGGTCGACGGCTTCACCCTGACACGCGCCGTCGCGTCGAGGAGTTCATCGGTTGACCACCCTCGCTGCCCTCCCCCTGGTGCTGCTCCTGCTCGAGGCTCGCGAGGCTGAGGTGCGGCACGCGCTGCCGCCGGCCCTGCTCGTCGCGGTCATCCTCCATGAGAGCGGCGGCCGGCAGCGCCTGGTGTCGCGCGAGCGCGGCGGCGCCTGCTCGGTCGGCCCGGCCCAGGTGCTCGTGCCGGGCTGCGACCGGGCGAGGCTGCGACGGCTGCTCGTGCTGTCGGCCGGGCTCGACGCCGCCGGCGCCATCGCGGCGCGCGGTCGGCTGGTCTGCGCGCGGCACCCACGCTGGCGCTGCTGCCGCGCGCACTGGATCGGCGCCTACAACGCGGGCTCGCCCCGGTACGCGGCTCGCGTGCTCAGGGCCTGGAGTTGGCTGCTCGGCCGCGGAGGCGAGTCGTGATCGACGCGATCCAGATCATGGGCGCCACGGTGCTCGGGCTGATCGTGCTGTGGGCGATCTGGGTCTGGGGGGACTGATGGCCCTGAACCTGCTCCCCGGCTACGACTGGCGTCCGGCGCACTGGGCCACGCGGCGGCGAGCTCGCGGCCTGACCACCCCGGACCTGCTCCCGGCCCCGCCCACCGGCATCGTGATCCACTCCGGCTCGACCGGCGCCGGGACGGCGCAGTGGGCCTGGCGTGCGGCGGCCCGGCTCTGGGCCCATTTCGCCTGGGATGCGATCGGACGCTGCTACGTCGCGACCGACTACCTCGACGCCTGGGCTCCGCACGCCGGCCCCCTCAACCGTTGGACGTGGGGCATCGAGACGCCGCACCACCCCGGCGCGGGCGACGAGTACCGCGACCAAACCGTGGAGCTGGTGCGGCGGCTGGCCGACCGCGGCGCCCAGTGGCTGACCGGCCACCGGTTCGTGGACCGCGACAAGCGCGACCCGGGGTCAGCGGTGACCGCCGACTGGTGGGACGGGCTGGGGCTGCGGGTCTACTGGAGTTGGGCGGGCGAGGGTGGTGGGGCCATCCTGGAGGCTGAGGGGCTGGCCTAACGCACCCAGGCGCCCCGTAGCGGCGTCCTGACTCCCGGGAGGGGTACGGGCAGGGACGGGCGGCTACGGCGGCTCCTGGGGCGGGTGGGCTACGGTACGGCCCGGCCCCACGCGTAACCGAGCCACAGCGTGGCCAGGCTCAGCGCGAGGAGCAGTAGGTTGGTGGTCACCACGGCACCCCGTTGTGCTCGACGCCGCACAGTGGGCATGGGTTGCGGCTTCTCATCGTGGCACCTCATCAGCGTCCAGCAGCAGCGCCGACAGGCAGGCGAGCTGAGCATCCCCCGCCGCATCCCTCGCCGCATCCCTCGCCGCATCCCTCGCCGCAGCCCTCGCCGCATCCCCCGCCGCAGCCCACGCCGCATCCCCCGCCGCATCCCTCGCCGCAGCCCTCGCCGCAGCCCACGCCGCATCCCACGCCGCAGCCCTCGCCGCATCCCTCGCCGCATCCCCCGCCGCAGCCCACGCCGCAGCCCCCGCCGCATCCCTCGCCGCATCCCTCGCCGCATCCCCCGCCGCAGCCCTCGCCGCAGCCCTCGCCGCATCCCTCGCCGCATCCCTCGCCGCAGCCAGCTCGGCGTCCGTCACGCCCCCCGGGTTGGCCACGCGCCGACGCACCGCCTCCAGGCATTGCTCGACGCGAGGGTCGCCGCACAGGTGCGCTACCTGCTCCGCGCACCAGAGCGCATAGGCCCGCTGGCTGCCCGGCCCCTCGGCCGGCAGTACGTTCCATAGCCACCAGGCATCGAGGTCGTGTGCTGCCAGCTCGGACAGCGCCTCGACGGTGGGCTCCACGCCCGTGGGGTGCAGGGCGCGGAACTGGTCGCGCTGGTCCTCGCAGGCACCGTGCGCGACGAGCAGATCGTAGGTGATTTTCACGTCGGCACCCCCATCTCGCGCAGCTTGGCCAGCATCTCCCCGACTAGCTCGTCGCGGGAGAGCCACTCGCCGCGCTGTCTCTCCACCCACCGCACCAGCTCGTCGCGCTGCGCCGCCCGTGCCGCTGCCCTATCCAGCAGGCATGCGCACCGGGCCAGCGCCTCAGCCTCGCCGGCCTGGGCAGCCTCGAGGGCGGCGGAGAGATCTTCGATCTGCCACAGCAGCTTGGCAACTGCCCCGTCCCACGGACAGGGCCTATTTGGGATCTCTGAGGACATGTCACAGCCCCCCGTGCATCATCGACCGCAGGGCCTTGCGAAGCGCCGTCCTGGCCTCCCTGTCGAGCAGTACGACCAGAGCAGGCATCCCGGCGCATCCCGCTTTCCGGTCATCCTCGGTCGGCCTGCCGATGCCCAGGCAGACCTCCTCGCGACCGTAGCCGCCCGTGACGTGCAGGACCATGCCGTCCTCGCAGGGGATGATCACCTCGTCGAATGCTTCCTCGCCCATGTCATCCTCCGATTCCAAAAAGTGTTTCCTGTGACATGCGTTTCGCCGCCATCTCGCAGTAGCGTTCCTCGATCTCGATTCCGATGGCGAGGCGGTCGGTCATGCGCTTCGCTCCTGCAGCTGCGGCCGCACCCAGATGCTGCCTGAGCCCATCACCCAGCCCTGCCCAGCGCTGGCCGGCAGCAGGCTGTCGAGCAACGCTTCGGCGATCGCCTGGGCGGCCGGCGGCGGGACGGCGTTGCCCACGCGCTCGCGCCATCGGGCATCGGATCGGCCGGCGAGCTCCAGCGGGCTGCCATCCGGCATCGTGGTGGGCAGCCCCTGCAGCGCCGCCAGCTCGAGGGTGGTCAGCGGACGGTGCCAGGTTCCGTCCTCAGAGATGATGATCGGCGGCTCGGTCTGACCGGGCAGGCGAGGGTCAGCGACTGCCGCCGCGCCGGCGTGCACGTCAGCCGACCCGATCACGGCTGGCGCGGGCTGGTCCCAGGGAAGCACGCGGTAGGCGCCAGCTCGGGGAGCGCAGCCAAGACGCGGATCGGCAACGGAGGGAGCGCCCTGCCACGGACCTTTCGCGCCGGTCACCGTGCCCAGCGGCTGACCCCGGGAGTTCACCTGCATCTGGCTACTGAAGCGCGGATCAGCCACCGCGAACGCGCTCGAACGCCCTACGCCGGCCACGCCCACCACCGTGGGAGCCGAGCCGTCCCAAGGCACGATCCGGAAGGTTCCACGCCGCGGCTCGTGGGCCAGCCGGGGATCGGCCACGCAGACCCCGCTCGAACTCGGCCCGCTGCCAGCGGTGACGGCTTCGGCCGGCTCGGACCAGCGGGCCACGCGCCAGACGTTGTTGAAGGGGCGGCGCAACCGGGGGTCGGCAACCGCCGAGGTTCCATTGCTGCCGGTTGGGCTGGCCGAGCCGGTGACCGCGGTGATCGGCTCACCCCAGGGCGCCACGCGCATCAGGCCGGGACGACCCTTGAACCGCTCCGGGTCGCCGCTCACCTCGTACTCGCCTTCTGGCAGGTCGCGCCAGTCGCCGCCGGCGGGGATCAGCGCCAGCCGCACCCAGGTCTTCCACTGCAACCGGGGCAGCCGATGCAGGCGGCCGCCGGCGGAGTCGTCTGGCATCGGGAGCTGCTCGAGGACCTCTCCGATCGCGCGAACGCGGCGCCGGCGTGGCTCGTAGACGAAGGTCGGGAACTGCTCCTCGTGGCGCGCGATCAGGAGGTAGCGACGTCGGTGCTGAGCCAGGCCGCCGAGCTCGCCGCAGTCGTGGTAACCCTCGGCGAAGCGGTAGCCAACAGCGCCCAGGAGCTGCTTGACCTGGAGCAGCAGGTCGGCGCCCCGGCTGGTGATGCGCGGCACGTTCTCCACGAGGATCAGGCGCGGTGGCCGCGGCCAGGTCTTGAGCACAAGCCAAAGGCCCTGCAGCACGAGACGGTTGAGCGCCTGGTATTTCTCCGAGGCCGCGCGCGCTGCGGGGAGCAGCCCGCTGAAGCCCTTGCACGGAGGGCTCATGAACACCACGTCTGGGGCTCGCTCGCCGGCTACCGCGCGAAGCTCCTCGGCGCTCATGGTGGCGATGTTGGCGACCTCGGCCGGCGCTCCGGTAAGTGCGGTGAAGTCGGCGCAGGACTCCGGGTCGTTATCGACGCCGCACACGGTCTCGAACCGTCCGAGCGAGCCCTTCCAGGCGGCGTGGGCTCGCTGGAACCCGAGGGCGCCGCCGCCGAGGCCGGAGAAGAGGTGCAGGACACGGAAGGTCGTCACGAGATCGCCTCCTCGAGGACCTGGGCCAGCCCGGACTGCCAGGCGTGGTCCTCCTCGTGGAGCTCGAGCTTCAGCGGCTGCCCGGTCTCGACCAGGTCGCGCAGTTCCTCAGCCAGCTCCACCAGCCGCTCGATCACTAACGGGTAGTCCCAGCCCTCGCGCTCTCCGGCCTCGTTGGTCAGGACGCAGCAGCGCTCGACGGCGTCCACGAGTTCGGTCTTGGTCTCTTCGGTCATCGTCCCGTTCTCCAATTTTCGACCTCCCGCCCGGCCGCGAAGTCGGCGGCGAGCTCGGGCTTGCGCTCGATCAGCTCCAGCGTGGAGGCCAGGCCGCGCGCCGCCTGGACCACGGCCCAGCGGGGCATCCCGCCGCGGCACCGGCTCCGCCACCCATCGCGGCTTGTCGCCGATCATTTCCCGCAGCCGCTTCGCCTCCCGCAGCAGCGCCAGCGCAGAGTCCACAAGGCGCGATGCCGTCGCGCGGAGTTCGGCGCGAGCGATGGTGTTGTCGGTGGTCATTGCTCACCGCCCGTGCGCGCGTCGGCCACCCAGTCACGCCGCAGCACCCTGGCCGCCGTCTCCCTGACGATGGCGTCAAAGTCCCATCCCTTGATGTGGCAGAGGTGCATGGCGAAGATGGTGATGTCGCCGATGGCATCCTTCGCCGCCTCGTCATGCTCCGCAACGCTGCCGCGCAGCCCCTGGTCGGCCTTGAGGATGGCGTGGGCCAGCTCGCCAGACTCCTCGGCCACGCCAAGCGCGCACCGCAGCACGGTGCGAGAGTTGTCAGCACAAGGGAAGTTGCGCTGGACCCAGATTCCGATCATCCGCTGCAGCTCCTTTATGGCATCACCTTGTCAAACAGCCCGCCCTGTCGCTTCACGCCGCGCAGGTTGGCGACGGCCTGGCGGTAGTAAGACTCCTTCAGCTCGACCCCGACGAACTTACGTGGCGGCACCGATGCGCCCGCCATCGTCCGCCCGCCCAGCGCCACGAATCCCTCGCTGCCGATGCCCGCGAATGGCGAGAGCACCACATCCCCGGGCCGGCTCCAGAGCAGCAGGCAGCGTCGGATCACCTCGAGCTGGAGCGGGCAGATGTGCCGCTCGTCATTGCTTTCCCGCGCGCTACGGTGTTGCAAGGTGTCGCTCGGGTTGATGTCCGTCCATACCGGCGAAGCGATCTTCTGCCAGTCGTCGAGGGGGAAGTCCTCGGGGGCGTGCTCCACGCGATCCGTCTCGTCGTTCGCCCCGGGACGCCGCATCGTTACGACGTAGTCCGGTATGCCTTGGCGCGACATGCACGAGTCCTTGCGGAGCTGCTTGTAGAGCAACCCGATGGCCTTGGTCCGTTGCATCGCCGTGACGGGGTCTTTCCAGATGACCACCTCGGAGTGGTGAATCCATCCGCGCGCGACAAACGAGCGAATCAACTCGCCGCGAAAGTCGTAGAGCCCAATCTTGCCGTGCATGGTCTTGCTGGTAGGCAGCAGCATGCAATGGAACGAGCAGAGCCGACCCGGCCTAGTGAGTCGAAATAGCTCGTCGACGATGAATCCGAAGTGGTCAAAGAACTCCTCGTACCCGCCGCAGTTGCCCAGGTCGCGCGGGCTCGACGAGTAGGTGTAGAGCGACGCGAACGGCGGGCTGAAGACCGAATACCCCACGCTGGCATCGGGCAGCCCGCGCAGCACCTCGCAACTGTCGCCGTGGTACATCTGCCAGCCCTCGCCCTTCTCTTGGCCCATCACGCCTTCGACCGTTACTAGAGCCACGCTGGCACCTCCATCTTCTGCCCGGGGTTGTATGGGTTCCATCTCGCAGCTAGCGCCGATCCGACCATGCCCACCATGGACGTGAACATGCCCTCGTGCTCGGCTGCCTTGCGCGAGTAGTTCTCAGCGATGGCCGCGTCGGCCTCGGTCGCGACGAAATGCACATCTACCGGGCTGCGCTGGCCGTACCGCCAGCATCGGCGGATGGCCTGATACGTCCCCTCGAACGAGTGCGACAGCCCGGCGAAGATCACGCGCGAGCAGTGCTGCCAATTCATGCCGAAGCCTGCAACGCTCGGCTTCGTTACGAGGCAGCGATACCGGCCCTCGGCGAATCCGATCAGCCGATCAACCTTCACGTCGAGCGAGTCCTTGCCGGCCACCTGCACCGCGCCTGGGATGGACTTCTCGCAGGCGTCGGCCTCGTCATTCAGTTCGCACCACACGAGAGCCGGGACATCGCCGGCCGCCAGCTCGGCGACGAGTGCCACGCGCCGCTCGATGGTGGCCCGGCGCAGCGCGCGTTGCTCATTCAGCGTCGTGGCAGTCGGCACAAACAGCAACCCGGCATCGCGGGCTGAGCGGTGGTCCAACGCCAGAACGTGGCGATGCTCGCGCAGATCGGGCAGCACGAAGCCGTCATCGTCATACCCCAGGTCGGACGGCTTCCGCATGACGCTGGCCCAACCGCCCACCCATCGCCAGAACGCTGCGACGGCGTGACCCTTAAGGCGCCAGTCAGCCGTTGAGCCGCCATCGTGGACGAAATACTCGCTCAGCATCTCGGCCCGCGTCTTGGCGCCTAGAAACTCGGCATGGTTGCCCAGCTCCGTGTGGTCGTTCGGCGCAGGAGTGGCCGTGCATGCGAGGCGGTATGGCGTCGACTTGAAGGCGTCGATGATGGCCGTCCGCGTGGTTCCGTCGTAGCTCTTGAGGATGCTGGACTCGTCGAGCACCACGCCCGCAAATGCGGCGGGGTCGAAGTGGCCCATCATCTCGTAGTTGGTGATGACGATGTCGCCGGCCCCATCATCCTCGCGCAGGTAGCGGATCTCCACGTCCACCTTCGCGGCCTCGCGCACGGTCTGCTCAGCCACGGCGAGCGGCGCCAGTATCAGCACGCGGCCGATGTCTGCGACGTGGGCGGCCCACTCCACCTGCATCCTGGTCTTGCCCGTGCCGGTGTCGGTGAACATCGCGCTGCGACCGCGACGCAGCGCGAGCGCCACCAGGTCGCGTTGGAAGGGGAACAGCGATGGATGGATGTCCTCGGGCTTGACGGTGATGCCCACCGCGTTGGGTAGTGACATCTTGCGCGCGATAAATTCGGCGTAGGTCATTGCCCGCGCTCCTTCCATTCCCCGAGGAGGTCCAGCAGGTCGTCGAGGTACATAGTTGCTGTCGGCCGGGTGCGGTCGTCTTTGCAGATCGCCGCCGGCCAGCGTCCCGGCATGCAGTTCGCCGCGGCCTGCGCCAGCGCCGCCTGGGGATAGGTGCGGCGGCCTACCTTGCATTCGCACCATAGCGGCCCGGCAAGGACGTCAGGCACCGACTCCTCGACTTGTCGCCACCCGGTCCGCGCGGCCTCGGGGAATAGCTCGCGGAACATGATGGCTACCTCGCGCTCCCATGCCGCGCCCTTACGTCGCTGACTGGCGCTCATCAACGCACCCCTTCGCGCGCCAGCATGCCGCGCAGGTTGAACAGCCGCTCGGCGACGCGCAGCGCGGGATCGAGCCGGCACAGGCCGGTCTGCTCCGTCTCGGCCGCGCGATCCCAGGCGTGCAGCTCAAGCGCGCCGTCCCAGGCAGTCAGCCAGCAGATGATCTCCGGGACGTGCAACGGTAGCGGCGGGAAGGTCGGCTTGCCCGCAGCGTCGGTCTCGGTCCAGGGCTCGCGCAGGCTGGTCTCGATGTCGAGCGTTACGACTCTCACAACATCACCTCCTCGCCCTCGACGATTAGCGCTTGCTCGTCGGCCCAGTCGGGTAGGTCCAGCGGCACCACGCTCTGCGCGTAGCCGGGCCACTCGCCGGCCGACTCGCAGCACAGCAGCCGCTCCATCCAGAGCCGGCACTGCTTCTCCCCGGCCTCGAGCGCGCGCGCGGTCACCTCGCGTACCGTGACGGGGTGGGGCGGCTTGTCCTCGACCACGACGATCAGTGCGTGGCTCGTGAGCGGCCGGCCCAGTGCGCGCAGATACCAGGCGAGCTGAGCCGGGTAGTGCATGCGGTGCGCGAGCCGGCCAAATCGGTCTAGGTCTGCGCTGTTCGTGACCTTCAACTCGACGAGCACCGACGGCGTGACCAGGTCGAGCCGCCCGGCGCAGGCGCGGCCCAGCCACTCCCACGCCAGCGACACCTCGGTCAGGTGCGGGCCAGCCAGGATGCTCGCGGCCACCGGATCGGCCATCACCGCCCCGGCGATCGCTGCGGCGTCGTCGTGCTCGCTGCCGGTCACGATCGTGGCGCCGTCATCGTGCGCCGCCTTGAACTCGGCCCACGCCTTGCCGCGCCGTTCGCCCTCGTAGGCGTGGTAGGCGCCGCCCAGCACCAGGGCATGGACGACCGAGCCGACGCGCATCGCCCGGGTCTCGTCGCAGCCGTGGTCGACGGCGTATCGGTAGTGCAGCGGCGAGAGGGCCATCTGCTTGAGCGTCGAGAAGTGGACCGGCTCCATGGGTCACCCCTCCGCGCCGGGCTCACGGTCGAGCGGGGCGGGCTGCTCCGGGTCGGCCCGTCGCTTACCGTCGCGCGACGGGATGGGCGGCGTTGGCTTGATTCTGATGCACTCGACCGTTTCACTGCCGAATTGGGTAGTCGTCGGGTAAATCGTGATGGCGTGGTCGGGCCAGCTGCTCGTGTCATTCCCCAGCATGGCGGCGATCGTTTTCGCGTTTGTCTTGCACAGTGCGAGCCCCTTTTCTTTGCCCCGGAAGTAGACGACGGGTTTCCGCGTCTTGCGCCCCCCAGATCCGGTTAGCGTACCGGCTACCACGCGATCGATCACCACCACTACCTCGCGGCCCTCCAGATTGAAGGCGTAGAGGTAATCGGAGTCATAGAACGTTCTGTAGTCCGTAGACATTTCATGTCTCCTTGACGTGTATCCAGGTTTTGCGCTCAACCACGGCCCGGCTCGCACGGGCCTGCCTGCCAGCGGGGCGGTGCTGCCTACTTCTGGCTCGCCGTCAACTTCGGCTTGGGCGTGCTGGAGCTGCGCGCTCGCTTCGCCGGCACGATCCCCAGCGCGGTATTCAGCGCTTCGTGCATGCTGGCCGAGCTCGTGGCCATCGACGGCGCGGCATCGTCCGGCGCGACCAGATAGATCCCGCCGTCGAGCTGGGACACCAGCACTCGGCGCTTGATCGGGATCGATGCGGTCTTCTCGTCTGCGGTCATGATCTCCTCCTGTGGTCAGTGGTCGCCGCGCCGGTCACCGTCGGTGCTCGGCCACGGCATCCCGTGATGGTGCGCATCTTCGGCGTCGCACCGTTCGCACATCTCGCGGTCACGCGGCTTGCGTCGCCCGCAGCCGCACTCCTCGGGGCTGTGGATCTCCAGGCAGCAGCGGTCGCACAGCCGCTCGTCGCCGCAGGGCCGGGCGCCGTCAGCCCCGCAGGCGTCGCAGCGCCCCTCGAACTCGGCCAGGGCGCGGTCGATCAGCGCGATGCTGTCGCCGGTGCGCCGCTCCTGCTCGCGCAGCCGGTCGCCCTGGGTTTGCAGCTGGGCCTGCAGGTGGCCGAGCTCGGGCACGTAGACCGTCACAGCGTCACCTCCTCGGCGAATCGGTCCGTCTCGCACACGGCGAGCGCCACGGCGTGGCCCCAGTCGCTGTCGAGGACACGCACCGTCGGCCGGGCCACGTGCGTCAGCTGGACGACGTAGCGGGCCGGCCAGACCTGGTGGCTCTCCAGCCGCCAGCCGCCGCGTATGACGTCTTCCAGCGCGAGGCAGACCTGCTCGTAGGTGTCCAGTTCGCTCGGTTGTCGCATCAGCGCACCCCCCTGTGGTCGACGATCTGGCAGCCGGACTCGACGAACCCACGCAGCAGCGCCGCGGTGTCGGCGTGGTAGCCGAGCTTTTCGTAGCTGGAGATGGACCGTCTCTCGCTGGGGCGGTCGGTTCTCATGTCGGCTGACCAGGTCCCGTTGACCGCGATGTGGACGGCCAGCGCCGCGCGGCCGATCTCCAGGCCCTTGGCGTACTGGGCCGCGCTGCCGGCCGGCGTGTCGAACGGGGTGGCGAGGGTGGATGCGTTCATGGTGTGTTTGTTGTTCGTCATGTCCATGATTCTAGCATGCACAGCATGTGCGTCAAGAGTCACTTGCGCTTTTTGTGTAGGCTGCTAATATCTCTGGTGTGACCAGGGGTTATGCGATGCCAAAGAAGACAGAAAAAACCAACGAAATCAGGCAAAACCGAGTCGCCGTGCTGTTCACGCCGACCGAGGGAGAGGCGCTGCGACAGCACGCGCGCCAGCTCGGCGCCAAGGAACGCCGGAACGTGACCGTCAGCTCTCTCCTGCGAGAATGGGCCCTGGAGAAGCTCGGGCTGGATTCGTAGAGCTCTCACCTCCGCACCCCGTTTCCGCGCCCGCGCCGATCGGCGTGCTTCTGACCGGCCACGTCCAGCGACGCCTGGGCGAGTCGGGCCGCCACCGTGTCCCAGTCGATCCCGCGGCCGCGCCACGTCCTGATCAGCGCCTCCGTCTCTCCGCGCATGATCACCAGCTCCATCCGCCGCGCGTCGCCGGTCATCCTGGCAGCCTCCACTCTCCGTCCCGCAGCTCGAGCCACCCCGCCTGGCCCGCCTCGGTCAGCGCGCGGTGGATCTCGGCCACCGGCCGGTGCAGCAGCCGGGCCACGCGCACGCTCGTCGTCGCCGCGTGGGGGTGCGCGCGAAACCAGCCGAGCAGGTGTTCCAGCGTCTGCTCCGTCTGGACCACTTGGTCCGTCTGTTCCTCCCCGGCCTGCTCCTGGGCAAGCTCGGCTCGTCTAGCCTCACGCCACCTCTTCTCGGCCTGGGCCGCACAGGCCCCGCTGCAGCGCCGCTGGCGGCTGCGGCGAGAGCACCGGAACTCGGCCCCGCACACGTCGCAGCGCCTGGTCTCCTGTGGGCGCTGGCGCCGGCCCGGCTTCCGTCGACACAGCAGCTCGCCAAGGCCAAAGGTGGCGCGGTCGGCGGTCACAGCGGCAGCTCCTCTTGGTCCGCCTCGAGCGCGGTGACCCGGATCTGGGCGCCGGGCGGCAGCCCGTAGCGCTTGGACGCTACGATCTCGACGACGCGCGAGTCGTCGACGTAGAGCACCCCGGTCATAGCGTCGCCCGTGCTCCTCAGATACTTGTCGAGATCCGGACGCACGGCCGGAGTCGGGAACTTCGGCTTCAGCGGCGGCGACACCGTGAACTCGACCTCGAGCCGCACTGGGCAGTCGAGCGGCTGGGCAGGCCTGACCCGGTGCGCGACCAGCTGGACTGCCCGCTCCCACTGCTTGGAGCGCGCGTTGTCGGCCACCACGAAGGCCCGGCCGGTCCGACGATCGATCAGCGCCTTCGCCGATCCCTTCGGCTCTGGCTCGCCGAGCACTCGGAACTCGCAGCACCAGCCCATCAGGTCACCTCCCCATTCGGTCCGCTGCACGAACCAGCGTTCTCAGTTCCATGTTCTCCCCGCTCTCTATTCGCACGCATGGCGCACCTCCGAGCCGTGCCGGCTGCGGCAGATCGAACACTGCTGGCCGATGGTCTCGCCGATGGCCGTGAGCGCCCGTCGCGCCGATACCTGCCCCTCCGGCTCGTCCTGGTTGTCGTAGATCGAAACCAGCGTGGCGATGGCCGCGAGTTGCTTCTCCGCGCCGTGAGCGCGCTCCTGGTAGGCGTCGCGCTCGGCCCGCATCGACTCCATCTCGCGCTCCCTCTTGCTGCTGCGCGGACTGTCGCCAGGGACCGGCAGGAGCCCTTCGTGGATAGCCTCGTGGATGGCATTGCAGAGAGGCTTGACGGCTGCGCACTCGGCCTTCGTCTCGCCGTAGGATGCGACGGCGTACTGGCCAACCTCGTCGATGAACACGACAACGGCCTGCCGGGCTTTCGCGGCTTCGCAGGCGCGCTGCGCGTGGATGACTTTCGGGTTCATGCTGTTAGCACCTTCGCCCGGGCGCGAGCCCACGCATCTCTGATGTTCATGCCGAGCGCGCGTCCTTGCTCATAGGCGGCTCCGAGACGGATCGTCATCACATGCGCGGTCCCATCGCCGCATGTGATGCACGGCTCGTGGTCGCCCAGTGCGTACTCGTCCATGCCGCCCGTGGGCTCGACGGGATCGTTGGCTCCGCACTGAAGGCAGTGCCAGTACAACTCCTTCACTGCGGCCCCCGATCCGGCGTGTTGTCGTACCAGTCGTCCGGCAGATTGAGCAGGCCGCCGCCGAGTCTCTTGGCCATGTCCTTCTCGGCGCATTTGCGGCACATGGTGTGGCCGAACTCCTTCGGCGAGAGGCACGTCTTGCACTCCGGGCAGAGATAGGGTCCGAGTGCGTACTCGGCCGATTCAGCGCGCTTCTTCCACTCGTCGCGGTCTTCACGCATGTCACCGATGGCAGCGATTACCTGCGTCCAGTTGAGCGCGAGCGGAGCGCCATCCTCCCCGATCCAGCACCAGCCACCCCTCGGCCCGAGTCCAACAAGCCCCGCCTCGGCCATCTCGCGCAGCGTCTCGAGCACCAGGCCCTGTGGCGCAGCGAACGCCCGCGCCATCGCCGCTGAGCCGTGCTCACCGCCCAGCACCGAGCCGGCATGGCGCCGGAAGAAGTCGTGCACCCGATGCCATGGGGGTCGGCGCGGCTGCGAGAGCCGGAGCGGGGAGAGCGGCACGTCAGGCCTACGTGCCCGGCAGCGCCTCGGCTATGGCCTTGCCCTTGCGCTTCGTCGGCATCGGCGCGACCTCCACCGTCCCATCCAGCTCGAGCTGCTTCTTGGTGATGTGCACCTCCAGCGTCTCGTCGAGGTGGTGCAGGAGCCACAGGACCGGCGCATCCTCGGTAGAGAACCCGATCAGGAAGGTCGCCTGCGGGCCACCGTCCTCGGCGTTGGGCTCCTTGACGTTGACCTCCTGGCCGTAGGCGTCGAGCTCGAGCTTGCCATCCCCATCGCCGAGCACCACGCGAAGCTCCTTGAGCGCGGACATGGGGATCGAGGCCGAGGACAGCGCCCGGTCACAGAGCAGCTGCTGCAGGCGCTGCGCATCTTCGTCGATGCCGGTCGCCACGGCCTTGGAAAATTCCATGTGCAGCCCGACGTGGCTGGTCCTGACCAGCAGCCCCTCGTTGGCCTTCACCTGGTGCTTCAGTCCACGCAGCTTCGCCTGCAGTGTCATTCCGAACATGCGACTCTCCTTTCTCGATTCAGCCAAGCCTCGCTCTGGCCTGGTCGAAGTAATGCGGATCGATCTCGATGGCAGCCGAGACCAGCCCGCGGCGCTTGCAGCAGATGGACACCGTGCCGACACCAGCGAACGGGTCGAGCACGTTCATTCCGAGCAGCGCGTGGCGGTCGAGCAGCCGCTCGATCAACCACCCCGGCTTCTGCGTCGGGTGGTCGAGCCGCTCATTGCCGCCGCACGCCGGCCCGCGGATGACGTTGTGAGCCTCCTCCTTGCCGGCGTTCTCCCAGTCCTTGAAGTAGGGCTTGCCGCGCGTCGCCCAGACGAGGTGCTCTGTTGCTTGGATGTACCCGGGCCGGTGCTGAGGCGGCGGGTTCGATTTCCACCAGTGGACAGCGCCGCGGTAATCGAGCTCGAGCTGCTGGAAAAGCAGCCGGTAGAACCCGATCATTTCGGCCGAGCAGAACGCCACGATCGTCGCGCTCGGTTTCAGGACCGGCATCACCCTAGCCACCCAACCCAGATCGAGCTTGTCCCAGGCGACCGACCGGTTTAGATCCGAGCGGCTCAGGTGCGAGATGGTCGACCAGTCGAGTTCGTACTCGGGATCGGTCAGGATCAGGTCGAAGCTGAGTCCCTGCTTGGCGTAGGCCTTCAGCCAGAGCTCGTTGTCGCCGCAGTCGAGCCGGCCGGTCTGGGGCACGCCGATCGTGGTCTGCGCCTGAAAGGCCTCCGTCCGGCGTTGCTTGCGAAGCTGCGAGAGGTTGCCGCGCAGGATCGACGACGTGGTGACGCGCCCGGCGTCCTTGCTGGCGGCCAAAGACTCTTCGAACTTCTCCTCGGGGATGCAGGCCGCTTCCTGCCAGCGACGTGCATCGCGACCATCGGTTCCGGTATTATCCAGGACCGCCTGGTAGGGAGTGATCAACCCTCCGGCACGCTTGCCGCTGGGGTTGGCTTCTTGTGGCCGTGCCCGCTCGAGCTCCCGCAACAGCTCGCCAGCGCGCCGCTCTGCCCGCACCTTGATCTCGGAGGCGTGGATCACGGCCTCGTTGCCGAGATTGGCCTTGCGCGCATACACCTCAACAGCAGCAGCCTTATCGACGATCTCTTTGGCCTCGTCGACGGTCTTACACTCGGCCAGGACGCGAACGGCGCCAGATAGCACAGTGAGCGCCTGCGGAAGATCTTGCTCGATCATCGTCCACTCCTCGCCATGACATCCTCGAGTTCCTCGCGCAGCTCCCGCTCATGAGGGCACTCGCCGTACATCTCTCGCGCCATGTTGCAGTTGTGGCAGAGCAGCCTGTACTCACCCTTGGGCCATCCGAGCTTCTTCAGCTTCTCGTAGAGAGACGCCCCTCCCGGGTCCACGCGCTCCCCGTCGTCATTTCGTTCCGCCCCGTGGATGTGGTCGATAGCAAGGAACTCCGGCCTGGCCTCGGCGCAGCACTGGCAACAGCCGCCGTACACGGCAATCATCTCGTCGCGGATTGCAAGGCGCCGACTGGCCGCTCGTTCGCGGCTCCGCTTTCTGACTTGCGGGTCGATGATGTAGCGAATGGCCGCCTCGGTGATCTTGTAGATGTTGCCCACAACGCGGCGACTGTGCCCGTCGGCGATCATTCGCTTGACGTTTTCTCGCTGCTCGGAAGTCAGCTTCGGCCTCATCGCCCCTTCTCCGCACGTTCTGCTCGTGGCTTCTTGCCGCCCGTCGCCTGCTTCACCGCGGTCCAGTAGGCCTCGGCCTCGGCGGCGTCGGCGTTGAAGAAGGTCGCACTCTGCCCGTCCCAGCCAAGCACCACATCGACCGGGGCCAGGCCGTTCTTCTGCTTGTCGATGATCCCGACCTTGCACCGGAACGGCCTGGCCAGCGGTGGATCCCAGAGCAGCAACACAGTGTGTGCCCCCTGCTCGATGGCGGCCGAGTGGTAGAAGTCCCGGCGCGTCGGCCGCACCATCCGGTCGGTGCGGTGAAACTGCGAGACGATGAGCGTCGCCGTGTCGTGGAAGCCGACGGCCATGTCCACGAGCCGGCCAAACGTGGCGTCCACTTCCTCCTGTCGGGAGCGCAGCGCCTCGGCTGGCTGCACGAGCTGCAGGAAGTCGACGACGACCAGGCGCGGCTTGTACCGACGCACGTAGCGACGCACCTTGCCGACCAGGTCGTTGACCTTCGTCGGGCGTTCAAAGAAGTGGATCTGCTTGTTCCAGACCTCGCCGATGGCTTCCTGGAACCGAGGCCACTCCTCGGGGCGCACGCGCAGGTTCTGCAGCGCGGCGTTGTTGATTCGAGACAGGCTCGAGACGATGCGCAGGGTGGGCGACTCGGCCTCGTCCTCCAGGGTGCAGTACAGGACCCCCTCGCCGCGCCGGGCCGCCTGCCACATCATCGTCGTCGCGACGGCGCTCTTGCCCGCGCTCGTGTCGGCGCCGAGCACGGTGGGCTGGTGCATCGGCAGTCCGGAATAGGTCAGGTTGATGTCGATCTGCTGCAGGCCCGTCGCCACGCCCAGCGCCTCGAGCTCGCGGCCCTGGGCGATCAGGTTGGTCCGTTCCTCGGCCACGTCCATCAGCTTCTTGAGCACGTCCTGGACCGACCGGCCGCCGAGCTCGGAGCTGAAGCACTTCTGCAGCTCCTCGGTGGTCTGCTGCACCAGCTCATCGGCGCTGCCGTGCTCACCGTAGGCGTTGGCGATCGCTTCGGAACAGGTGCGGATCAGCTGGCGCAGCTGAGCGCGGCTCCGGACCAGGCGCGCGTAATACTCGACGTTCTCGATGGTCGGGACCTTGCCGGAGAGCTCGGCCAGCACCTCAACGCCGCCCACCCGGCCGAGCTTCTCCTCGGCCTGGAGCTCCGCCATCAGCGTGACCGTGTCGATCGGGGCCCCGCGCGCCTGCAGCTGCAGCCCACACTCGAGCAGCACCTGGATCCTCGGCGAGTAGCAGTCCTCCGGCCGCACGATGCCCGCGATCCGCTCCAGTGCCTCACCGCCGCCGAGCAGCATTGCGCCGGCCAGGGAATCCTCGGCCTCGATCGAATGGGGCAGGGTGCGGGCAGAGGAATCCGAGGCCATCACCGCCCCCCGCCGAACGCCGGCCGACCCCGGCTGCTGCTGCGCCCGTCGAGCCGGAAGGTGATGATCTGGGCGGCCTGACCTTTGGTCACCTGGGCCGGTACCTGCACGCCGAGCTTGCGCAACAACGCGACCTGCTTGTCGCTGGCCGGTGTGCGCCTCCACGCTGCGCGCGAGTCGACGAGTATCGAAGCGTCCTGCGGAACCAGCGCATCGCCGAACCGGATCGCATCGTCTAGGCTGGCTCGCTCACACTCCACCTTCAGGCCGTTCTTGCCCTTGCGCCTGAGCTGCCAGGTGTCGAGCCGGGTCGGCATGACCTCGAGGACCTCGCGGTCTGGCCCGGGTAGCGGCAGCCGATAGCCACCATCCGCGGTCGGCATCCACGTGAACCGAGTCGTCTTGGCGATCGCCTCGGGCGGCTTCGAGCTGAAGAAGTTGATCCTGGTGGCGACGTACTTGAGCTCGTCGACGCTCGTCAGGCCGGATAGGTCCAGCCACGGCATCGAGCGCTGCGCGGCCTCGACCTCCTTGGCCACGTCCAGCACGCGTTTGCCCTTGAGTGCGAGGCTCGCCGGCAGGCCGAACAGGCTCGCCGTCGAGACCAGGCTGTGCCGCGCCGAGTTGTCGGCGAAGTCGAGCACCTGGAGGTCGGCCTTGCTCGGCGCCAGGCGAGTCCCGCGGCCGAGCATCTGCGTGTAGAGGAGCGAGCTCTTCGTCGGCCGCGCCATCAGGATGCAGTCAACTGCCGGCTCGTCGAAGCCTTCCGTGAGGACGTTGCAGTTGCTCAGCACGTCGAGCGAGCCGGCGTGGAAGCGATCGAGCATCGCGCGGCGCTCGTCCTTGGGCGTCTCGCCGCTCACGCTGTCCGCGCGCATCCCGGCCGCAACGAAGGCCTCCGCGACGTGTCGCGCATGCGCCACGTCCACGCAGAACGCGATCGCCCGGCGGCCCGGCGCGAGATCCTTGTACCCCTTCACGATGAGCCCGTTGCGTTCGTCGGTGTCGACGGCCTCGGCCAGCTCGGCGGTCACGAACTCGCCGGCGCGGACCTTGACCTCCGACAGGTCGACGCTCGTGTCGATGCGCTGGCCGCAGATCGGCACGAGCCAGCCGTCGCCAATCGCCTGGCGCAAGGTCATCTCGTGCGCGATGGCCTCGAAGACGGCCGACAGCCCGACCTGGTCGCCGCGCATCGGGGTGGCGGTGAAGCCCAGCAACGGCCGCGCGCATCCGTCCTCGAACAGGCGCAGGTGGTCGAAAATGGCGCGGTACGATGGCGCGACGGCGTGGTGGGCCTCGTCGCAGATCACGCCGGCGAAGTCGGCCGGGTCGAGCGCGGCCAGCCTGGCCCGTTGCAGCGTCTGCACCGAAGCGACCACGACCTCAGCGTCGTACGCTCGCCGTCCGGCCTGTTCGATCGCCACGATCAGGCCGGGGTTGGCCGCTTCGAATTTTCCCTTGGCCTGCTCCAGGAGCTCCTCACGGTGGGCCAGGACCAGCCAGCGACCGCGCAGACCGAGCGCCTGGGGCAGAGAGGCGAGGACGACCGTCTTGCCCGTTCCCGTGGGATGAGCTACCAGTAGCCGGCGGTGGCCCTTGGCGAGCCGTTCCTGGATGGCGGCGATCGCGGCCTGCTGGTAGGGCCGCAGGGTTGGACCAGCCGGCACCGGAGACGCCTCGACGGGCAGGGGGCGCAGCTGCAGCGATGACTGGAGCACGCTACGTCTCCTGCGCCGGCTGGTACGTGTCGGCCGGCGTGTTGAACGTCCACGCCACGCCGGCCCGCGCTGTCTCGGTCTGCGGCGGCACCCTCAGCGTGTACTCGCGGCCCGTGCTCGGGCACCTGACGTGGACGAACCGGGCTATCGGATCGCCATCGCCCAGGCCGTCCACCTCCAGCAGCTCCCCGGTATCGTCGCTGGCGATCTGCCGCGCGCCGGCCTCGCGCAGGTAGCGCTCCCACCCCGCGATCTCGAGCTTCGCGCGACGCAACTCCTGGTTCTGCTCGGCGTGGATGTCAGCCACGGAGATTGCGCCGGGCTCCTCGATCAGCTTCTCCGGCACGCGCAGGCCGTGCCAGGAGTAGACCTCCCAGCCGTCGCGATAGCGGAGCGCCGGCCCGCTGTCGCAGTGTAAGCGCGGCCGGTCGCGGTCAGTCTCCCAGCGGACGATCTCGGGGCGGTCGGCGACAATGCAAAGGCCCTTGTACGGCCACCACCAGCCGCACGACTGCGCGATTTCAGACCAGAGGTCGAGCTGTTGCGCCCGCTTTTTTTCGAAACTCACACCGACGACGTCGCGGCAGAAGGCATAGAAGGCAATCCAGTGCGCCTCCTGCTGACCCCAGAAGCGCGAGTCCCCCAGCGAGTCCCACAGCGAGGCCTGCAGCGAGGCCCCCAGCGAGTCCCACAGCGAGGCCCGCAGCGAGGCCCCCAGCGAGGCCCCCAGCGAGTCCCACAGCGAGTCCCACAGCGAGGCCTGCAGCGAGGCCCCCAGCGAGGCCCCCAGCGAGGCCTGCAGCGAGGCCCGCAGCGAGGCCCGCAGCGAGGCCTGCAGCGAGGACTGCAGCGAGGCCCGCAGCGAGGCCTGCAGCGAGGACTGCAGCGAGGCGTCTGTGGAGATCTGGCGCAGCGCTGCGATAGCCAGACACGCCGTCGCCGGACTCTGCACCCAGATGAAGCGCGGAGCGGCCTCGTTGATCTCGGCATACATGGCGGCGATCGCGGTCTCGGCACGCGGCCGGTCGGCCGGCTCGCAGCTGCAGCCGATCGCAAACCAGCGGCGGTACCACTCTCGCCGGAGTTGCTCTTGCTCGACGGTGAGCGATTCAATCTTGCCCATGGCTCAGTCCGCCACCTGCCGCCAACCGGCGGGCTCATACTCGCGCTGCCTGGTCACCAGGTAGGTGCCGGCCGGCAGCACCACGGGCCCGTGCTCCTCGTGGGCGATCGTGGCTCGGTACAGAGCGCGGATGTACGCCACGCCGGCAAGCAGCATCAGCGCCCGGCCGCGGCCGGCCTGCAGCCGGTGCGCGTGGCCCGATGCCTCGCCGCGGGCAATGATGCCGTCGGGCACTGGCGTTGCGCCGTCGGGGATCGAGTCGCACGGAACGAACAGCAGATCACCTTGGCGATACATTGGAGCCTCCTTCGTGCGACAAGAAATCGTCGCGGTTGCGCTGGAACTCGAGGTGCTCGGCGTAGGTCAGGAACCGATCCGCATCGTCGCGGCCCATCTCCTCGAGCGTGATCCCGTGCTGAGCGCGCCATTCCGGGCCAAGCTGTCCAGACTCGCGGGCCGCGTCGGCTGCGGCATGCAGCGCCTCGAGCGGATCGGCACCGGACGGATCCTCGAGCAGCTCCGGGATCGCCCGGTGAAAGCAGCGCGGAGAACGCAGCTCGCGGCGCAAGTGGCTGCGGTAGGGGGTCTGATCGGACCAGGGGCGGCACTGCTCCGAGGCGGCCCGCTCGAGCGCTGCAGTGGCGTCGCTGGCATAGACCTCCAGGTCCACCTTGGCCGGATCATCCAGGTCAGCCCGGGCAAGATCCGCGAACTGCTGCGCCAGCGAGGTCGGGTTGCCGCGTGCGCCGGTCAGCTCCCGGTAACGTGCGGCGAACGGCAGTAGTGCTGCGTACTCGGTAGTGCCGCGGGGCCCCGGGGGCGTGCCGGAGCTACCATTACCACCGTGCTCGGTGCTGCCCGCTCCGTACTCAGAGCTAGGAGTAGTAGTGGTGGGATCGCGGGCCTCTCCTCTCCTCTTCTCTTCTCTTCTCTTCTCTCCGTTAACCCCCCCATCCAACCCCGGCCGATAACCAGCCCCGTTAACCATGCGGTTAACCACTCCCGTTAACGCCGGGTTTCCGCCGAGTGACCCAGTCTCTTTGCCGCGCCGACTCTCCTCGGCGTCGCGCACCATCCGGCGGGAGTAGATGGCCCCGTCTTCGTCTCGGCTGAACACGCCGAACTCCTCGAGCTCGGCCAGCAGTGGCGAAATCTCCTCGAGCGGTCGACCAACGAGTCTGGAAATGATCGGCGGCTCGATCGGATGTCCACCCACACGCACGTAACCATAGGGATTGCCTCGGTGTGCGAGGCGCAACACCAGCAGCCAAAGGCCCTGGCCGGCCAGGGAGCAGGCCTGCAACTGCGGGTCAGCAGCCCAGTCGTCGAGGTCGAACTTGATCCAGCAGGTGGGTCTTGGCACTGGAGATCTCCCAGTCGTCGCTTCGCGTCACGCACGAGAAGCCGGCCGCCCCACCCAGGAGAGGGGGCTGACTGAGCAGGGCGGCCGGCGGGCACGTCAGTCGGTTGTGCTTTCGAAGCTCTCGAGACCGCGGATCACCAGACGCTTCACGATCTCGCTCATGGACACGGTCAGCCCGAGACCTGCGGCCTGGACCTGGAGCTTTTCGAGCTGGCGCTGGATGCGCTCCATCAGCTCGGGAGGTGCCCGAAATGCCAATGGTGACACCTGGTTGCTGGACTCGCGTTCTTCGCTGGCCATTTCCAGACCCCTGTTGTATGGTGAAGGAACATGTAGGTTATAGTTTGGTGGCGAAACGAAGTCAAGGTTTTGTTTTGAGCGCAGGGGGAGACGATGCGAGCGTTTCTGATCGCGATGATTCTGGGCATGGCGTCCGGCTGCGCCACTCCCTACCAACCGCTGACCTGGAGGCACGGGTACACCGATCGCTACGTCGGCAGGGGACGCTGGCTTGTGCGCTTCGACGGCAACGGGTTTACGCCGACGTCCGAGGTGGAGGAATACGCCCTTCGGCGCGCGTCGGAGATCTGCCAGGAACAGCTCCTCGGTCACTTCGAGCTCGTGGGTCTCTCTCGAGGCAGCGAACGGTCACGAACACCGGACAACATCCAGTGCAACACGGATCGTTGGGGCAGGACGAGCTGTCACAACTACGGCGGGGCGGAGGTTGAGTCGCTGCGCTCGGTAGAGCTGCTGGTGAGCTGTGCTGGGCGTCCACGACAGGAACGGGAGGCCACCCGCTAGGCTGCCATCCACCGCGCTTGACAAGCGACCCCACAGGTCACTATGATAGTGACCGCAAGGGGAGACGATGGCAAGCAAGCCGCACCACGACGAGACGAGAAGCGAGATCATTTCGGTCACGTTCAAGCCCTCGGAGAAGTCCCGGCTCCAGGCGTTGGCCATCAAGCTGACCAAGCCCGGGGCGGTCAAGCACGTGTCGGATCTGATCCGGGACACGGTCTTGCGGTACCTGCTGAAGGACGGAAAATGAAGGCCCTCAGCGTGCGCCAGCCGTGGGCGGGGCAGATCGCTCGCGGCGAGAAGTGGGAAGAGTACCGGACCCGTCCGACTCGACACCGCGGCGAGCTCCTGATCTGCGCTGGCCGGACATGGGGAGGGGAGAAGCCTCCCGACTGGAACGGCCTTGCGCGCGGGCACGCCATCTGTGTTGTGGACGTGATCGCATGCGACGATGACGGCGCGGGAGGCTATGCCTGGGTGCTGGACAACGTGCGTCCCGTGTGGCTGTTCCCGGTCAAGGGCCGGTTAGGGCTGTTCGAAGTGCCCCGCTCAAGGATCACCATCCGGGGCGACCGGTGCCAGTGCAACCCGGAGGGCGACGCTGCCCGAGCTCGCGACAGGGCCGCAGCGGGCAAGCCGCGGGCGAAGCCGCTACCCTTCGACCCCGCCGATCCGCGCGTGCGGACCTACAAATTCTGACCCGTTCTCGTCGTCGGCAGACTGCCGGAGCAGCACGCGCCCGCACGTCGGGCATGCCGGACAGTCCAGGGCGCCCTCGGCGGCGGCTCGGCGGCAGTACGCCTCGCCAGGTGCCATCCGGGTTCTGACGCATCTACCGGATTGGGGTACCTGTTCGTCCGCCATTGACATTGCATTCCGGCTGGTGCGCTCTGGAAGTATCGGAGGAGCTCACATGGCCAAGCGGAAGGGAACCAAGCTCAGCAGGGCCGCGGCCCGGGTCGGAGCGGAGGGCGTCAGCCGCAGCCGGCGTGCGCGCCTCACCAAGCTGGCCGAACGTCTCGCAGCCCGCGGCAAGGGAGCCACCGTCACGGCGAAGATCGCCTCGGGCCAGACCCGGCAGGACGCCTCGCGCGCCGCGCTGGCCAAGATGGGGGCGGGCAAGAAGGCCGGGATCTCGGTCACCGGGGTGGGGAACGCAACGCGTCTGCGTCGGCTCGCCATCGTGAAGCTCGCGGCCGCGGCCGGCACCGGAGGCTAGGCCGTTGGCCCGCACCGAGGCAGA
>Ga0315273_10000820_pt1 | contig 33878 bp, 19 predicted proteins | sample YL17G02_0_MG_FD_205753 | JGI IMG/M metagenome (GOLD analysis project Ga0315273, IMG submission 205753) | Sediment microbial communities from Yellowstone Lake, YNP, Wyoming, USA - YL17G02_0 | ecosystem: Environmental > Aquatic > Freshwater > Lake > Sediment | place: USA: Wyoming | collected...
GGTGGAAGCGTGGCAGAAACGAAGGAACAACGCGAATTCACGAATCGACTGGCAATTCACCACAAAGGACGCCAGGATCAAGCTCAAGCGTCTTTATCCGACGCTTGATACATGACATGACACTAGATTGATTGAGGATGTGCACGACAGCATCCCACGCGGGCATCTTGGTCCAAGGCACATCGTCGGACCCTTGAAACGTTCTCAAAGTTTCCTTGGTTGTCTCCAACTCGGATTCCAACTCTGTGATCGCTTTTTCATGTTTGGATTTGATGCTCTCGATCTGCAAAGTCAACTCGGCATGTATTCTCGCAGGTGCGACATGAAGGCACCTGAGATACCACCAGATGAACGTCACGGCCACAAAGAGAAGAACGTACACGAGCACCTGTGCCCAAGGTGGCCATGTGTACGGAGGGAAATGAAGCACGAGAGCGAGCGCCGTCACGACAAGCCCCCCAACTCCATCCCACAGACGTTCTTTGAGATTCTTAAAGACACCCCGTTGCCGCAAGTCTTTCTTGACGTAGGAGACCGTCCAGCGGATTGCCCCGAATTCGCCCAGTTTGTCTCTACTCATACCCCCCCCAATCTACAACCCCACGAGGCGGCCCCCAAACGGTTCCACCTGCCGCTGGGTGCCCCGCCTCTCATCTCGTAAGTCGAACATTTCCGCCTCTCTTGTTTGCCAAAGCTATAATTCCGGGGGATTTGTTCAACTTTTTGGTGGGCAACGCAGTACAAGATAAAAGGGGGGTTGTTCTGCAGGTCACGAGGCGATGAGATTGGCAGGGTTCGTCGACCGGAACAGATCAACCCAAAGGGTTCTTGTTTTGCTTGGGTCCGTTCTCGGGGCCGCGGTGGGGTATTGCCGTCCCTTGAGTGTTGGCCGTAACTTGTTGATAACTTTTGGGTAAGCCGATGGCGATTTTTTCATCAACCTGTCCCAAGAATGCGTTTTTCGCTTGACATGCGCAATTTGGTTGGGCTAAAATGGTTAGAGGCAGAGTTATCACTGCCTTAGGCACAAAGGCCATGTATCTTTTTTTCCACTCAGTAGTTACCTCACAAACGACCGGGGGGGGAAACCCGGCTCATGTCCAAGGAGGCGGGCGGTGAGCTCAAGTGAGTCAGGTCAAGCGGCATCGAAAGGTGTCAAGAAGGACGCCAAGCAGAAAAGCAGCAAGCCATCCGTGAAAGTGACCGTTCAAAAAGCAGTAAACCAACCATCCCAGCCATCGAAGCCTGCGCCCTCAAAGGAGATCAAGGCTTCGGAAAGTGCACAGAAGGAAACGCCGATGATGGATCCGATCGTCGTCAAACACACACCATCGGTACCCGATGAACCGCCGAAGAGATCAATCTTCAAGGGCACTTTCAACACCCACGACATTATGCACGCGCCGGTCGAGAAGACGATCCAGATGCTGGACAAGATCCTCGCCGGTGAGCGCCTGTTCACTATGTGAGAATGTGCCCGCTGATCGTCGGATGCGGGCGTGAAGATGAGGTGGTCTAGGCAACCGCAGTTGTCTGAACCGCTGAAACCTCTTGCCCCACGAAGAGTTAGGGCATAGATTCCCCGTGGGCGGTCGCAGGTCAATGAGACTAATCCGTTGTCTGACAATGGATTGTGCGCGATCGGCGAAATCGTTTTGATTGAATAATTGCCCCCGTGGGGAGGATAAATGAACAAAAAGGGAAAAAGCGGATCAGGCCAACTGAGATCCAGGCGTCAGAAAGCTGATGAGCCTTCGAAAAAAGCAACGGCCGCAAATGTGAAGGCCAAGCCGAGGGCCCTGGCCTCCACCGTTGAAAAGCCAGCGACGCCGAAGGCTGCCGTTGGCCATTCTCCCACGGCGCGGCCTCGACCCGCTGTCCGTGTTTCAATACCCTCCCCGGAGGAAAGCTCCCCGAAGCCCGGTGAGCAGTGGATATACTTTTTCGCGAGAGGCCAGGCCGAGGGCGACTCAACGATGCGCGACCTGCTGGGCGGCAAGGGCGCCGGACTGGCGGCCATGGCCAAGGCGGGAGTCCCGGTTCCGCCGGGTTTCACAATCACCACGGCGGTCTGCAATCTGTTTTACGAGAACCGGATGCACCTTCCCCGCCAGTTCAAGCCCCTGATGAAAGAACACTTGGATCGTGTTGAAGAGGTGATGGGCCGGAAATTTGGGGGGACAGAGAAACCCCTTCTTGTCTCGGTGCGTTCGGGTGCGAAGTTCTCGATGCCCGGAATGATGGACACTGTCCTCAATCTTGGGCTCAACGAAAAGACACTCCAGGGGCTGATCGAGGAGACCGACAACCCCCGTTTCGCCTATGACAGTTACCGGCGCTTCATCCAGATGTTCAGCAATGTCGTTCTGGGGATCGATAAGGATGTTTTTGAGGAAGTCATTGCCGAACGGAAAAAAGCGAGGCATGTCAAGAAAGACGGCTCGCTGTCCGTCGATGACCTCAAGGATATCGCCTCCGCGTACAAGAAGATCGTCCGGCAGCACATCCGAGAGCCGTTCCCCGAAGACCCCTGGACACAGTTGATGATGGCAATCGAGGCGGTCTTCAAGTCATGGAATAATCCCCGTGCGATCGCCTACCGTAAGCTGAATAGTATTCCCTCGGATCTCGGCACAGCGGTCAACATCCAGGCGATGGTTTTCGGCAACACCGGTGAAGAATCGGCGACCGGCGTGGGGTTCACGAGAAACCCGTCCACCGGACAGAAGGAGTTCTACGGCGAATTCCTGACCAATGCCCAGGGCGAGGACGTGGTCGCGGGGATCCGCACGCCGCGACCGCTGGTGGAGTTATCCGGCCTCATGCCGCAAGCCTACAAGCAGCTCAAGGAGATCACGACGCGACTTGAGCAGCATTACCGCGATATCCAGGACTTCGAATTCACCATCCAGGACGGAACCCTTTACATGCTGCAGACCCGGACCGGCAAACGCACCGCGCAAGCAGCGGTGAAGATTGCGGTCGATATGGTCAAAGAGGGTCTGATCACCAAGCACGAAGCGTTGCTGCGGATCAAACCGGAGGATCTGGACCAGCTTTTGCACCCCCGTATTGATCCCAAGGCAGCGGTAACCCCAATCGCGCGTGGTCTGGCGGCCTCGCCGGGCGCCGCGTGCGGGAAGGTCGTCTTCACGGCTGAAGATGCCGTTGCGATGGCCGCCAAGGGTGAGAAGGTGATCCTGGTGCGTACCGAGACGAACCCGGATGACATTCAGGGGATGGCCGCGGCCGTAGGAATCCTGACCACGCGGGGCGGGATGACATCGCACGCGGCGGTTGTCGCACGCGGGATGGGGAAATGCTGTGTCGCTGGCGCCGAAACGGTGCGCGTCAATGAGGAACGTAAGACGTTTACTGTGGGCCCGACGACGATCCGCGAGAAGCAAATTATCACCCTGAACGGCTCGACGGGGGAAGTCATCCAGGGAGAAGTTCCGACCATCGAGCCGGAATTGTCCAGTGAGTTTGCGACGCTCATGTCCTGGGCTGACTCGTTGCGCAAACTGGGGGTCCGCACGAACGCCGACACGCCGGAGGACGCGGAGCGCGCCGTCAAGTTTGGGGCGGAGGGCATCGGGTTGTGCCGCACGGAACATATGTTCTTCGCCCGCGATCGGCTTCCCCAGGTCCAGCGCATGATCCTGGCGGACTCCGCCGAGGAACGTCAGCTGGCTTTGAACAAGCTGCTGCCCTTCCAGCGCACGGATTTCAAGGGCATTCTGCGCGCGATGGCCGGCCGGCCAGTGACCATCCGCACGCTCGATCCTCCTCTGCATGAGTTCCTCCCAAGCCATAAGGAGATCGTTGACGAGATCGCTGCGGCGAAGGCCAAAGTGGACCAGGTCTCCTATGAGGAATCGCTCCAGCTCCAGGCTCAGATCAGCGAGAAGGAACGGATTCTAGCGCGCCTGGGTGAACTGGCCGAAATCAACCCGATGCTCGGGCACCGGGGTTGCCGCCTTGGGATTACCTTCCCTGAGATCACGGAAATGCAAGCGAAGGCCATCTTCATGGCGGCCTGCGATCTGGCCAAAGAGGGAATTGACGTCTTTCCTGAGATCATGATTCCGCTGATTGGCACAGTCGAGGAATTGAAGCACCAGCGGGAGATCGTGGTCCGCGTGGCCGAAGAGATCTTCAAGAAGCGGAAACAGCGCGTCAAGTATCTCGTTGGGACGATGATCGAAGTCCCACGGGCCGCCCTTACCGCGGGACGCATCGCCGAGGTGGCCGACTTCTTCAGCTTCGGCACGAATGACCTGACCCAGATGACCATGGGGTTCTCCCGTGATGACGCCGGGAAGTTCCTCGGTCTGTACGTCGAGAAAGGTATTCTCCCCGCCGATCCGTTCGTAACCCTGGACCTTGAGGGCGTGGGGCAACTGGTGGAGATGGCGGTCGCAGGCGGGCGCCGGACCAACCCCAAGCTCAAGATTGGAATTTGCGGCGAGCACGGGGGCGACCCGCGCACGATCGCATTCTGCTGCCGGATCGGGTTGAACTACGTGAGTTGCTCTCCCTATCGTGTTCCCATCGCACGGCTCGCGGCCGCGCAGGCGATTCTGGGGGAGGTCTCCGACACGCAGAAGTAGGCGGCTCCAAGGAGCCAGGTCTTTGTATCGAGGCGCTTTCAATTGACTTGGGAGGCGAACCCGCATATTATTTCATGAATGAATTCACGACAGACCAAGGCCGCATCAACTGACGAACGGCCGGTGACGATCCGGCGACGGATCTCGGAATCCACTATTCACCGTCTCTCTCTGTACTATCGCCTGCTGGCAGCTCTGGAGGGAGAGGGATACCACACGGTCAGTTCCAAGGATCTCGCCCACCGCGAGAAACTGACCCCCGCGCAAGTGCGAAAAGACCTGTCTTTCTTCGGTTCCTTCGGGACCCGCGGGCTGGGGTATCCCACCAAGGAACTCAAGGCGCGGATTGCGTCGATCCTGGGAATCGACCGCCCGTGGAATGTGGGGCTGGTTGGAGCCGGGAATATCGGATCTGCCCTGGTATCCTACAAGGAATTCCAAAAGCAGGGATTCCTGATCACGGCGATCTTCGACAACGACCAGCGCAAGATCGGCTCCAATCACAAGGGAATCGTCATTTCCGACATGAATGATCTGCCCGCCGAGGTCAAGAAGAAAAAACTGGAGATGATTGTGATCGCCGTGCCGGCATCCGTTGCCCAGCGGGTCTGCGACCAGGCGGTCGCGGCCGGCATCAAAGCTATTCTCAACTTTGCCCCGGTCAACCTCAGGGTGCCCAAAGAGATCATGCTGCGCACCGAGAACATGGCGATGGAGATCGAGTACCTGTCGTTCTACCTCACCAACCGTCTCCAGTTGAACAACGTCGAGCGCCCCTGACGCTGGTGGCATGTCAAACTCGCTGTTGACAAGGTAATGCGCCGCTGTATCTTGCTGTCGGGGGAAGAGTAATGTCTTCGAAGATCAAACGGCGTTACGCTCTCATCGCAATAGGCACCATCATCTGCGCCCTGCTGGCAGGAACATTGCTCGGGCGGGAACTGGCCAGCAACTGCGATATCTCCGGTTCGGTGTCCTACCGCGGCCCTGCAGCCGTGGGGACCAAGATCCAAGCCTATGCAGGATCGATTCTTCTGGCCGACACTGTTGTCCAGATGGCCGGTTACTACGTAATCTCAATTCCCCCCGATGACACAGGAACACCGACTGTCGACGGTTGGGCGGAGGGCGTCGAAATCACGATGTACGTTGACGGACATCCAGCTCAGCCGACCGTGACGCCTGCGGGCGGCCCGCAACGTCAGAACCTCTCCGTACTCATGATTTCCGACGTCAAGAAGTCCACCTGGGGCAAGATCAAGGCGCTGTTCCGGTAGGATCAGGCACTGTTGCAGCATGACAACCGCCGGGAGGCGGTTTTTTTGTGCCGGGCGCCCCATGGCCCAGGGCGTGTGGAAAAAGCCGAGCCAGCATGCCTTTGAAGAACGGACCCGCCCCCGGGCGGGCCGCGGCGGGTCCGGCCTGTCTCAACACGCCCAAAGTTGCGGGGGACGCGCGGGATTCAGGTCATCTTCCATCCAACGGGTCTCCAGACGCTGGCCACTGATGCGCAGGGTGCTTCGGCATAGCTGCATGTGTCGACGGGAACAGCCACGCCAATGCAACGCAACAGCTTACGCCAGACAGGAGACTCCACGATCTATGTGATCATGAAGTTACTTTTGCATTTGTCGAATAGCCTCCGTCCATCAGTTCTCCGGTCTCGATCACCGAATCACTCGATTCCCCCGTAAATTCGCTGCCCCGGTCGGGATTTCGCTTGACTTGAATTCGAACAGGAGGTATTGCAATAATGAGTTTCGAAGCGCCCCGTGCTTCGCAGTGTCGGACAACCGAGTGGGGTTGCTCTGAGCAAGAACGGTTTCTGATCAGCGCCCGATTCGGGCAAGTGAAGTTCAATAGATATTCGCATTGAAGGAGCACCGCGACCACGAGCGGTACCACGATTCGGAGGACAATGTGATCCCGACGGACGTGGACTGCGGGCGGGGCGTCAATCCTGCGGCGGCAAGACCGGACCAATCTCGCGTGGAAGGTAATCGGTACGCGTCTCCCAAGACGATGTGAGAGAATCGATGCTTGTTGCACTGAATAGAGTGGAGGTGGATTAACGCCCACTTCCGGGAGCGGCCCGTGCGAAACGTGCGCACGCGGTCGTGAGGTCTGCAGGATGAGTCCTTCTCAGGTGGTAAGACCCACCGGAATGCGGCTCGGCACCCGGCGACCGTCAGTACTCTCGACCGGTCGCGGGTCGGAACAGGATATGGAAATCTCCACCGCGCTCAGCGGTAGTGAGTAGACGACAAGTCCGTGCCAGTAAGAAGGACGCCAGTGAGGGAATCAACGGTGATTTGGTATTTCATCGATCAACCGAGGAGGTGCGTGTGAACGGAAAGCTCATGTTCGGCATCGTGGGGTTGCTGACCATCGCCATCGCGGCCTGGGCAGCGGAGTCCCCGGAGAAGATGAAAGAAAAGGCACAACAGCCGCAGCAGAGACAGACACAACCGTTCTGGAAAGTGGAGCGTGACCCCAAGAAGCTGCCGCTGGCCGACGGGCCGCAGGACCGCGGCGTGGACAACAACTGGGATCGCAATGCTACGATCATTCAAGACAATTACATAGCGCGTGGTGGTCTCGGAGTCACCGGACCCACTGCACCCGGACTGAAGGTGGCGACCACAACGTGGGATATGCAGCACAATGACGCTGCCCCCCACATGTGTGGCACGACCGGCAGTGGCCAGTACATTCACTTCTCTTGGACGCACTGGGATGTTATTCCGGAGTCCCTTTACCAGGTGAACCGTTTCGTAAACTTCAACACCTACAATTCGGCGGGGGCGGGATCGTTCCTGCATGGGGTGAATGGTGCGACGATCTCGGGCGCCGGTGGTAATCCGATCCATGCCCATGCGGGATTTGTGACTCTGGATGTCGATAACAGCGATCGTGCGGTGGTGTCCTTCCACCAGCGGGGTCTGACGGAACAGCCTCCTTACCCATGCCGCGATTACTCGTCGTGGGTATTGGCGCAAGACGCTCCCAATTTCCCTTCCTTCATCCAATACTCGCTTGCGGGCAGCAAGGGCATTACCTGTGACACAACCGACGACAAGATGTGGCCGCACGTATCAGTCAAACGACCTGGACCCCCGACCTATTACCATGTTCTTGCCCACACGCGTCTTGCGGACGACCACATCTTCTATTGGCGATTCAAGTCCACGGATCCGGAACCGAAGTGGAAGGGACCTTTTCTGGTCGATTCCTGCAGCGCGCTCAGCTACAACGTGGCCGTGGATCGGACGACAAGCAAGTGTGCGATCGTCACGGAAAACGATTATGATCCTGTCAGCAATCCGAGCTACTCCTGGCAAATCGTCTACCGTGAGTCTTCGTCCGATGGAGACGATTGGGGACCTGTGAGCAGCACAGGACTGGGGGACGCCAAGCGGAACTTCATCACGAGTTACGACCACACAACCGGTCCCGAGGCCTGGCTGGAGTGTGTCGGCGATTACGACAATAGCGGCAACCTCCACGTCATCTGGACAGAACGGCGTTATCCTTTGGACAACAGGAGCACGCAGGCCGCATTGAAGCACTGGGACAAGACCTCAAACAACATCACAACGGCGGCGTTTGGGTACTGGGACAATGCGGGATACATCGGCGGCCGCAAGATCAATCTCGCGTTTCCGAGCATCGGGTTCGGCGACGGTTCGACAACATGCGGGGCCGGAACAAATTTCAACTACCTCTACGTGACCTACACTCAGTTCGGCGGGAATTCCGTCGCCCAGCAGAACGATTCCTCGGCCCGGGGTTTGATGAATGGGGAGATCATCCTGTCCAGTTCGAGAGACGGTGGGTTCACGTGGGCACCTCCCGTGAATCTGACCAACAGCCTCAACCCGGGGTGCGATCCGACGGCATTGCCGGCCGATCCGTGTCCTTCGGAGAACTGGGCCTCCATCGCCCGGACCGTCGATGACACGCTGCACATCCAGTACATCGCCGACCAAGATGCCGGGGACGCTGTCCTCGGCAACGGGACCTGGACTTTCAATCCGGTCATGTACTACCGGATCCCTGGCGGCACAAATGTCCAGCCTGTTTGCCCACTGTTCTCGCCCTACTTCGCCGCCGAGTTGTCCAACGCCAATGGCCCGGAATGCGAGTATCACACGCCCCCGAACACGAGCATCAATGAGACCCTGACACTCAAGAACTCGGGCAACGCAACGATGAACGGCACGATCAGTGTCGTGCCACCCGCATCCTGGCTCACGGTCGGCAGTCCGACCTATGAAATCCCGGCAGGTTCGGGCGACCTGCCCTTCACGGTCACGATGAATGCGGCGGGTCTGGCGGAGGGATATTACCACACAACGATCTCGATCACGCACAACGATCAGACCAAGATCCCTCCCTACGTGATTCCGGTCGATTTCTTCGTTTACAACCACTTCTACTGTTCGGGGTCCCGGGCCCTGCACACGAGCCGGCTGGAACTGGAGGTATCGAATACTGAACGGGTCGCGATGGCGCGCTACAGCGGACTGCGCGGATTGTACCGTCCGCCCTATGCGCTGAGCGGCACCCCCCCCACGGCGGATGCGGGCAACAACTCGATTTACGACGGCAGTCTGATTATTGCCCGGCCGCCGGTGGATATCAGCAAGCCGCCCGACGGCATTCTGGATACGGTGGTGTACCGGTATCTCTTCGGTCAGGGTAACTACGCGAAGGGCTTCCGGGCGTTGTCGGATCTGGACGTGGACACCAGCCAATACGGAACAGGTGCCGGCTTCGCGTACGGGCGCGCCAAGCAGACGACGGTCGACTCCACGATCGGGATTGATGTCGACTACATCTTCCCGCAAGCGGCGGACTCTTCTGAATTCGTGCTGATCAAGTACCGGATTTACAATCGCACGAGCAACACAATCACGGGTTTGACACCGGGCGAAGCGGTCGATTTCGACGTGGTGCCCTCGACACAGTATGCACCGTACCAGACGGGCGCGGAGAACGGGGGCTCCTGGAGCATGAATTGGAACCTGGTTTACCAGTACGGGATAGACGCAGGCGCGACGACCTTCGCGCAGAAGTATCTCGGCGGCATGACGGCGATTCAGTGCACTCAAGCACCGCGCGCGTGGATCGCGCCGAACGATGGGTGGTTGTATCATCGGCCAGGTGGCGGCTTCCACGAGGGATATCTCTACCAGGAGCTGTTGAAGACCGGGTTCGAGATAATCCCTCCCAACCCGCCACCATCATCCGGCGGTGTGGATCTCCACTCCGTGATTGCGTTCGAGAAAAACGTCACTCTGACACCGACAGCAGAGAAGCACTACCTGCTCGCGCTCGTGTCATCGACCCAAGGACCAGCGACTACGGACTTGATGCAGACAGTCAAGAAGGCGTGGCGGTATGCCTTTGGATGGCAGGATCTCCTCACACTCGACGAGCTCCCGCCCAACACTTCAGCATCATACCGGTACTTCGCGAGTGGCTCTCATGAGAACGGTCTCGCCGGTGGCTGTTGCGGTTGCGTGGTCACGGAGACATCCGATCCCAGCGGCAAGTTCAGCTTCACGCCCGATGCGGATCCGTGCACCGGGACGATCAACTTTGCCGGGGCTGAGCCTGGAACGTACACGGCAACATTCCGCGTGCAGACTCCCGCCTGCGCCGGCCCGCAGTACACCGAGGATCGCGTGGTGACCATCCTGGTGCCAAGCGGCACCCAGGAGTTCTGCTTCAACCCGGCGGTGAACTACGCGGCGGGTGATGCCCCTACCTCGGTCTTTGCCGCCGATCTGGATGGGAATGGGGATCAGGATCTGGCGGTGGCCAATTACGTCAGCGACAACGTGTCGGTGCTGAAGAACAACGGGGATGGGACCTTTGCGGCGGCGGTGAACTATGCGGTCGGGGATGCCCCACAATCGGTCTTTGCCGCCGATCTGGATGGGGATGGTCATGCCGACCTGGCGGTGGCCAATGCAAGTTTCTATCCCGACAACGGCAACGTCTCGGTGCTGAAGAACAACGGGGATGGGACCTTTGCGGCGCCGGTGAACTACGCGGCCCACCTTAATCCCACGTCGGTCTTTGCGGCTGATCTGGATGGGGATGGGGATCAGGATCTGGCGATCGCCAATGAGTGGAGCGACAACGTCTCGGTGCTGAAGAATAACGGGGATGGGACCTTTGCGGCGGCGCTGAACTACGAGGCCGGGAATGCCCCTTACTCGGTCTTTGCCGCCGATCTGGATGGGGATGGTCATGCCGACCTGGCGGTGGCCAATGGCAGCAGCGACAACGTCTCGGTGCTAAAGAACAACGGGGATGGGACCTTTGCGGCGGCGGTGAACTATGCGGCCGGGGATGCCCCTATATCGGTCTTTGCCGCGCATCTGGACGGGGATGGGAAGCTGGATCTGGCGGTGGCCAATTACAGCAGCGCCAACGTCTCGGTGCTCAAGAACAACGGGGATGGGACATTTGCGGCGGCGGTGAACTACGCGGCCGGGGATGACGCACGATCGGTCTTTGTCGCCGATCTGAACGGGGATAGCGATGCCGACCTCGTGGTAACCGATTCCTGGAACGGCAACGTCTCGGTGCTGAAGAACAACGGGGATGGAACCTTTGCGGCGGCGGTGAACTACGCGACCGGAGAGTTCTGGCCGACCTCGGTGTCGGTCTTCGCCGCCGATCTGGATGGGGATAATGATGTCGATCTGGCGGTGGCCAATTTCAACAGCGCCAGCGTCTCGGTACTGATCAATTGCATCAGCGTCGGGGACGCGCTCTCGGTCACCGGGTACTCTCCGATCTGGCTGACGGTGATTGATCCGAAGAACGATTCCATCGGTGTTGGCTTCAACACGATCGGAGCGGCTGTCTACGACACGCTCACTGATCAGGATGGTGACCTCGACCGGGACAGCCGAATCACGATCTTCAACCCGCTGCTGGGCACGTACCAGGTTCGCGTCGTGGCCAAGTTTGGTGCTGATCCGGGCGCCACGTATTCGCTTGGTGTGCGGGAGAGCGGCAAACCCGGGACTCTTCTGGTCAGTGACGCGACGATCCCGCCGCCGGGCCAGTCGGTCCTGTTCGATGTGAATCTGTGTGAATGCAACTTCCAGGGCGACATCAATGGCGACGGTTTCATTGACGTGTTCGACGTCATCGATGTCATCGGTATCGCTTTCAGCGGTGGGACGGATCCCAAGGATCCGCAATGCCCGACGACACGCGGGGATGTTGACAATAGTGGCGTCGTTGACGTGTTCGACGTGATCTACCTGATCGCGACGGCGTTCAGCGGAGGGCCAAACCCGGTCAACCCGTGCGCGCCGTAGTCGGGCGGTACGATGTCTGAGAAAGCAGCTATGCTCGTTGGACATGTTCTCATACCTTCAGGTCTGCGCTCGGTCTTCTACCGGAGGTGCAAAATGCGATTTCGACTGTTTGTGACCTGTATCTGCGTCTTTGCCGCAGCGATGCTGTCGGGACCCGATGTGCGCGCGCAAGGGATCTGCTTCAACCCGGCGGTGAACTACACTGCCGACTCTGGTGCTTCATCGGTGGTTGCCGCCGATCTTGACGGGGATGTAGACCAGGACCTCGCGGTGGCTAATTACTACGGCAACAACGTCTCGATTCTGAAGAACAACGGAGACGGGACATTTGCCGCGGCAGTGAACTACAGCGTCAGCAGTGGACCTTCCTCTGTCTTTGCGGCCGATCTGGACGGCGATGGAGATCAAGATCTGGCGGTGGCCAGTATTGGCAGCGACAGCGTTTCGGTTCTCAAGAACAACGGGGGTGGAACATTTGCCGCGGCGGTCAACTACGCGGCTGGCACTCAGCCTAGGTCGATCTTTGCGGCCGACCTCGATGGGGACGGAGATACGGATCTGGCGGTGGCCAATCAAGGCAGCCACAACGTCTCGGTTCTGAAGAACAACGGGGACGGGACGTATGCCTCGGCGGTCAACTACGCGGTCGGCACGTATCCTGTGTCGGTCGTTGCGGCAGATTTGGACGGGGATGGCGATCGGGATTTGGCGGTGGCCAATAGATCCAGCAATGACATTTCGATTCTGAAGAATAACGGGAACGGAGCATTTGCCTCGGCGGTCAACTACGCGGCCGGTGCTCCTTCTTCGGTTCTTGCGGCTGATCTGGATGGAGATGGGGATCAGGACCTGGCCGTAGCCAACGATAGCAGCGCCTGCGTCTGGGTCATGAAGAACAACGGGAACGGAACTTATGCTGCGGCGATCAGCTACCCGGTGGATGGTGTTCCTATCTTCGTCGTTGCGGCCGATCTTGACGGGGATGGCGACCAGGATCTGGTGGTGGGCAAACTCTTTGGCAACAACGTGTCCGTGCTGAGGAACAACGGAGACGGGACATATGCCACGGCGGCCGATTACTCGGTCGGCACTGAGCCTATGTCGGTCGTTGCGGCCGACCTCGATGGGGATGGGGATCAGGATCTGGCGGTGGCCAATGCCAACAGCGGCAGCGTCTCGGTTTTGAAGAACTGTCTGATGGAGTTCTGCTTCAACTCGGTGGCGAACTACGCGGCCGGGGATTTCCCGCGAGAGATCTTTGCCACCGATCTGGACGGGGATAGCGATGCCGATCTGGCGGTGGCCAATTACTTAGGCGACAACGTCTCGGTGCTTAAGAACAATGGCGATGGAACCTTCGCGCCGGCGGTGAACTATGCGACCGGGGATGGCCCTTGGTCGGTTGTTGCCGCCGATCTCGACGGAGATAGCGATGCCGACCTGGCGGTCGCCAATTCGAACAGCGCCAACGTCTCGGTGCTGAAGAACAATGGGGATGGGACCTTTGCGGCGGCGGTGAACTACGCGGCCGGGGTAGTCCCTCGCTCGGTCTTTGCCGCCGATCTCGACGGAGATGGCGATGCCGACCTGGTGGTGGCCAATCGTGCCAGCGACAACGTGTCGGTGCTGAAGAACAATGGGGATGGGACCTTTGCGGCCGCGGTGAACTACGCGGTCGGGGATGGTCCTCGCTCGGTTTTTGCCGCCGATCTCGACGGGGATAGCGATGCCGACCTGGCAGTGGCCAATCTCGGCAGCTACAACATCTCGGTGCTGAAGAACAACGGGGATGGGACCTTTGCGGCGGCGGTGAACTACGCGGCCGTGGATGGCGCGCTCTCGCTCTTCGCCGCCGATCTCGACGGGGATAACGATGCCGACCTGGCGGTGGCCAATCTGGACAGCTACACCGTCTCGGTGCTAAAGAACAACGGGGATGGGACCTTCGCCGCGGCCGTGAACTACGCGGTCGGCACGTATCCTGTGTCGGTCTTTGCGGCAGATTTGGACGGGGATGGGGATCAGGACTTAGCGGTGACCGGTGAGGGCGTATCGGTACTGAAGAACAAGGGGGACGGGACATTTGCGGCGTCGGCGAACTATGGGGCCGGGGTTGGCCCTTATGCGGTCTTTGCCACCGATCTGGACGGCGATCACGATGCCGACCTGGCAGTGACTAATTCCGGCGGCGGCAACGTGTCGGTCCTGATCAATTGCGGCAACAACTCCCTCAACGTCGTGTCCAGTCTCGGCGACTCCGGCCCAGGGTCGCTGCGGGCAGCGATCGTATTCGCGAATACGAATCCCGGCCCCGACACGATCACGTTTTCGGTCGCGGGCATAATCCAGCCGCTGACGCCGCTCGCACCGCTGTCAGACCCCACCGGGGGTACTGTGATTCGGGGTTTCACGGCACCGGGAGCGTCCCTTACGGCACCTACCATCATTCTCGATGGATCTCTGTCGAGCCCAGGGGCAGGACTTCTCATCCAGTCGTCTGACAATCGGGTTGAACTGTTGATCTTCCGGGGCTTCAGTGGACCCGGTGTGGCGATAACCGGTGCTGCATCAACCTCAAACCTCGTGGCCGTGTGCGTCTTCTATGGCAATGCCGGACCAGGAATCGATCTCGGCAACGACGGCCTGACCCCCAACGATCCGGGGGACATCGATACCGGACCGAACACCCTCATAAACTACCCGGTGTTCGATTCGATTCTGGAGATAGGCCCCGGGATCTTCACAGTCTTCGGGACAGTGGCCCCCGAAGCGGAGGTGGAGCTGTTCCTGGCGGCAGAAGCAGGCAGTCCGTCGTATCAGCCGGAGGCGACTAATCACGGCCCCGCATATCTGCTTCTCAATGTAGCCGTTGCCAACGGGAGTGGGATATTCGAGGTTGACTCCGTTACCAGACCGGAGTGGTCACTCGTGACCGCGATTGCGTTCGACACGTTGGGAAACACATCCGAATTTGCCCGGAACGAGCCTTTGACTCCCAACCCGCTGCGCATCACCGGATACAGTGAACCGGTGTCTCCCAAGTATGGTGCCCTATTGTCACCCCTCGGATCTCCCACGATGCAGATGGTGGTCTACAGTCCGCCCGATTCGGTGGGGACGGTCGATTCCATCGGCCCGTCGTTCAACACATTCGGTTCGCAGGCAACCTACGATTCGCTGACCGACCACAATAGCGGTGGTCTGCCCGATACGCGGGTAACGATCGCATCACCCGACACGGGCTTGTACCAGATCAAGCACATCTTGATCGGCGCTCCCGGTACCTATCTCACGGGGATCGGAATTGACGGTCACGCCGAGATCAAGAGTCAAGTTGCCTTCGCCTCAGCGGGTCAGATTGACAGCTCGACCTACCGTCTGGCGCCACCGGTGCGCGGTGACCTGAACAGCGATGGCGTGATCGATGTCTTTGACGTGATCGAAGCCATAGACATGGTCTTTGCGGGGAAGCCCATGCCCGACCCACCGGAGTTGGTGGACGTGAATTGCGACGGAGTCCCCGATGTGTTCGACGTGATCTACCTGATCGACTACACGTTTAGCGGGGGGCCGGCACCGTGCCGCTGACCGGATGGTTGACCCGTGTGCACCGTATGAGAGCGGTGCGTGTGAATAGGCACCTTGCGGTCTATATCGTTAATTTCCCTCAGGTCTGGGTAATGGGAGCCGGGCGCCCGCCTCGCGTGACAAGAGACACAGTGTGATTGCGTGGCCGCGATCTCCGGGGCGTGTTGAAAAAGGCCGGACAGGAGTGTCCGGCCTACTCAAGTCATGTCTTTTGGTAGGCCGGACACTCCTGTCCGGCCTTCATTCGCGGCGAGCGCAGGGGGTTTTCAACAGACCCCAGGGATCGCGACCATGCAAATCACGCAGACCACCCGTCGGCCTTTTGGTTCGAGGCCCTCCTCAGCGCTCCCAGCCCTGTCCGGACGCTGTCTTGCTCCCCCACGCAAGCAGGCCCTCTTTGGTAATCCGACGGGGGTGTCTCTGATACCCAAGGCCAAATTCCAATGGCTTGCCACCGGACGGGGGCATATATTCCCCCCGTGTGCTGCGGCCCGGCTGATTATGTGGGAGCCGCGATGTCAAGAACCCTCATGCGCCAGGAGAATTAGATGAAGCTGAGCTTTCACGAGAAGAATGGTGTGGTGGTCCTGGAACCGCGCGGCAAGATCATGGGCGGGCCGGACGCTACGATCCTGCACGACAAGCTCCACGACTTGATTGCTGAGAAAAAGCTCAAGGTCGTGGTCAATCTGTCGGACGTTGACTGGATGAATTCGACCGGGCTGGGTATCCTGATCTCCGGGCTGACCACCCTGCGAAACAACCAGGGCGATCTGAAGCTGGCCAGCGTGACGGACAAGATCCAGAGCCTTCTGACAATCACGAAGCTGATTACGGTCTTCGAGGCGTACGACTCGGTGGATGAGGCCATCACCAGTTTCGGTACTGCGGCGCGTGCCTGACCTCCCTGCCGCAGACTATGATCCTTCTCCCCTCATCCTCCAATGAGCGGTGCTTCCCGTGACTCCTTCCAACTGGTGATCCCCAGTGAACCGGGGCGTATTGCTGACGCCGACGAGTTCCTGGAATCTGCTCTCCGCTCCCGGGGAGTGCCCGACGCGATCGTGTCCGATATGGCGATCGCCACCACCGAACTCGTCAACAACGCCATCGTTCACGGGAACAAGCGCGACGCGACAAAAACAGTCAGCCTGACTCTCCAGTTCACTGGGAGTGACGTTGTGATCCGGGTCGTCGACCAGGGAGACGGTTTTGATCCCGGTCAGATTCCCGATCCGCTGGCCGAGGAGAATCTTCTGAAGGAAGTTGGGCGGGGCATCTTCATCGCGCGTTCATTGATGGACGACGTCAGGTACGAACGCGACCCCGGTGGAGGCATGGCCGTGGTCGTGCGCAAGAGCCTGAACCCTACATGAGGTTTTGGCCGCTGCCGCCTGCGTCCCGGGGGTGCAGTGGGTGAACTGGCTGATCGTCATAGCGGTTTTCTACCTCTTCCTGGGAGCTGTTCTCTGGCTTCTGGGAACGGTTATCCTCAGGGAAAACCCGAAGAACCGCGTCAACCGGGTGACCGGGTTGATGTTGTTCTTTGCGGGGCTGGGGCCTCTGTTTGCCGCGATCGGAACCGCACTGGCGCCGTCCGGGGGAGCCCCCGGCCCGGCCCAGTCCCCGGCCTATTACAACCTGTTCTACCTTTGGGAGTTGTTCTTCCCCCAGCTTCTGTTCTTCTCGTTCGTCTTTCCGGTTGAGCATCGCTGGGTCGCGCGCTTTCGGCGCGCCAAGTTTCTGATCTTTGCGCCGCACATTTTCCATTTAATCCTGGTGACTTTCCTCGCGCGCCCCGACCTGGGCGGGCTTGGGATCCAGACCGACTCCTCCCTGCTGCAGATGCTGCTGGCGCCGGTCAATTTCGTTCTGCGTCTGGTTGCCTTCCTGCTGTCCCTGTTATTCGAGTTCCACCTCAAGTTTTTCTCTTTGATCAACCTGCTCTACATCGCGGTTGCCATCGCCTCTCTGCAGCAGGGATTCAAACGCATCACAAATCAGCGGCTGCGCAATCAGGGTGGTTTCATCCTGGGCGGAATCCTCTCCGCGGTTGGGCTGTACACAGTGGCTTTTATCGGGCCCGCCTTGGGGCTGTTCTCGCTTCCCGATCCGATGCGTGTCGGTTTGGCGATCATGGCCCTCCTCGCCGGATCGGCCGGAATCGCCTGGGCGATCGTGCGGTATCAGTTCCTCGATGTCCGGCTGATTGTCCGGCAATCGCTTGTTTTCTCCGCGTCCTCGGCTATCCTCGTCGGCGTGTACCTCCTGCTGATCACACAGGTGGCGGCGTTCATCAAAGATGTGCTTGAGATTCAGACGCCTCTGGTCGACGTGGCCTTCATTGTGCTCGTGCTTCTGTTCTTTCAGCCGGTCAAGCATCGGGTTGATGAACTGATCCAGCGGCTGTTCCTGCGCGATAAAGCCGATCCCCGGGCCATCCTGGAGTCGTATTCGCGCGAGATCGCCTCTCTATTCGATATGGATGACCTCAAAAAGCGCATGATCGGCATTCTCACGGAACAGCTCTTCATCGAACGCGCCTTCTTTGCAACACGCGACGAAGAGACGAAAGGGTACATCCTCGAGTTGAAGGGGCTGGCCGTCGAGCCGTTTCGGGCCGATGAAACGTTGTTCGTCGAAGTCAGGCAGCGGGGCCGGCCGGTGGCCTTCGAGGAGTTCGTTCTCGATCGCCCGCTAACGCCGGTGACGGAGGTCTTATCGCGTTGGGGGTGCCGGCTCGTGGTACCCATTATCGATCGCAGTGAACTCACAGCGGTTCTGCTGCTCGGGGAGAAGATTTCGGGTTATCGTTACGGGGTCGAGGACTTCCATCTGCTGGCGACGCTGGCCAATCAACTGGCCGTGGCACTGACCAACGCAGAACTCTACCGTGAGGCGCTGGAAAAGCAGAAGATGGAGGAGGAGCTTAACGTCGCCCGTCAGATCCAGTTGCAACTTCTGCCCAGCGTGCTTCCCATGGGAGATACCTACCGCGTGGCGGCGTTCGCCCACCCCTCGCGCCAGGTCGGCGGAGACTACTACGATTTCTTCGATCTGCCGGAAGGGCAGCTTGGTATTGTCATCGCGGATGTCTCGGGCAAGGGAATGGGGGCCGCCCTCCTTGTCTCCCAGTTGCAGGCGTTCCTGAAAGCGGGGGTCCGCAGCCGCCTCCCCATTCCGAGCGTGATGGCAAACACCAACGTCCTCGTCCATGAGTCAACCTCAGCCGAGCGATTCGCCACTCTCGTCTACGCAGAGCTCGACCCTGCCACATGCAACCTGGTCTACTCCAACGCCGGACATAATCACCCCATCCTTGTCCGTCGCGACGGGCGATGCGAGATGCTGGATTGCGGCGGCCTCGTACTTGGGGTCATGCCGTCGGTTCATTACGAGACCGGCGCGGTAACGCTGCAGATGGAGGACCTGCTGCTCTTCTACACCGACGGACTCTCGGAGCTTCAGAACCCGGACGGCGAAGAGTACGGAGAGGCGCGTCTGATCCGCTTCCTCAAGGACAACCGGCATCTCGATCCTGAGGAGTTGAAGAATCGTCTCGTGCGTGAGGTGACGCGATTCGCTTTGGGAGATATTGGGTTCGATGATCTCACCATGGTCGTGCTCAAGATGTGCGACGGCCGGGGAATGACCGCCACATCCATGGGTTAGCCCGAATTGCAAGGTATGCTGACGTATGACGGTACCCGTTTTTTCGGGATGCTCATCAGCGAACGGGGACTTATAATGTGACTGGTGGCAGCGCCCGTGAATTTCGAGCGGGATGCAAGCTGGACTTTGGACCATGACCAAGAGCCACGATTTGGGAGATTTCCGTTCTTGCCCCCTCTGCGGCGTTACTCTGGTCGTCCGGCCGGAGGGGTTGCGACCGCGCCTCACCTGTCCCGCGTGCGGCTATATCTATTACCACAACCCGATTCCGGCGGCCGGAGGCGTGATCTTGAGAGACGGCCGTGTCTGCCTTGTTCGGCGCTCGATTGAACCCCGGCGCGGCGACTGGTCGCTGCCCGCCGGTTTTGTTGAATACGACGAGAGCCCTGAAAGCTGTGCCGTTCGGGAAGTGGCCGAGGAGACGGGTCTGGCGATCGCGATTGACGGCGTTCTTGGTGTATACGCGGGGTTTGATGATCCCCGTCAGCACGTCGTTCTGGTTCTGTACTGGGCGCAGGAAACGGAATTACGCACACCGATTGCGGGGGACGATGCCGAAAGCGTCGGCTTTTTCGCCGAAGAGGAGCTCCCCCCGAACATCGCTTTTCGCGCCCATCGGCAGGCACTGCGGGACCTTTTCGCACACCGACAGGTGAAACATTGATCTTTCTGAGACTCAAAGGACGACCGCTTTCGGGCGCCCACGCGGGTACCCGCCGCCTCCGGTCCAGCGTGGCTGGAGCCGCGATAGCCGCCCTGGCCATCCTTCTTCTCTCTCGCGCTGGCTGGGCCGAGGGACCGCGGACCATCGGCACTCTGACTGCTGACCGGGAATACGTAGTCTGGCGGGGAGTGGATGGCGATACGGTGAGAGGTCGGCATGACAGTTCCGACCAGTTGACCCAGACACTTCACCAGCTCAAACCGATTTGGGGCGCAGACGGACTCCACACACCTTCCGAAGTCATTCCGCCTTCCGCTCTGTCGGTCCGCGTATCTGCGGTATCCGGAAGCCAGGTCGAGGTTGTCTTTACGCAGGTCGATTCTCTGACCCGACAAGAAGATCTTCTGTGGTCCTCGGGGCGGGCCGTATCAGTTGCCGCTGGCGATCTTTGGATGGGGAGTCTGATTGTCTTTGACGCCGGTGTCACGATTGCGGGTGAGGTGACCGGGGACGTGATCGCGCTGGGAGGAGATCTGGCGATCGGAGAGGCTGCCACCGTCCGGGGTGACGTGATCCTGGTGGGAGGAACTCTCCGTCAGAGCGGGGATGCGAAGATCTATGGCCGCGTCTTTACCCCAGGGGGACACCGGCGGCCGAGGCTGACGATCTCGCGCGCTTGGGAATTCGAGGACGGGAGCCTGAAGTGGAGCCCGACTCTGTCGTATGATCGCGTCGATGGATTCCGGCCCGGCACCCGTTTCGGCTTTCAGAGCAGCGCCTTCACACCCCGTCTGGAACTGTGGACCGGGTATGGCTTCGCTTCCAAGACTTGGCAATTCCGCCTTGAACTGCGTCAACGTCTCCTCAAGGGCGCCGATGTTGAAGCTGCCGGCTCCATCTTCCGGCTGACCCAGACCGACGACGATAGCACGGTATCCCGCAACGAGAATACGGCCTTTGCCGCATCAGTCGGTGCGGATTACCGTGACTTCTACGGTGCCGACGGCGGTGAATTGTCTGTCATTTACAAGTACCGTGAGCGCAGCGTACTCGCTCTACGCTATCGAAACATCGATTATCGTGGGATGGATGCCCACGGAGGTCTGTGGCACTTATTCCGGCCGAACCACGATTTCAGGGAAAACTTTTCGACGCTGCCTGATTCGGTCAAATCGAAAGGCTTACATGGCCGGTCCTCGTCCGCGGTGATCGAATTCGGGATTGCCCCCATTGTAAAGGAGCTGCACCCACTGGGTTTCAATGGCCGGCTCGGGCTTGCCCTCGAGATCGCGGGAGGGCTGTTGGGTGGCGAACATGATTACGAGCGGGTGACTGCGGAAGCATCCGGCTGGTGGGATTCCGGCCGCTGGCACCACGTCACACTCCGGGCCTTCTATGGAGCTGGGCGTCACAATCTGCCTCCGAATAAGCTGTTCTATCTTGGCGGGCTGGGAACCCTCCCCGGGTACTCGCAGAAGTCCCTCTTCGGTGACGAGGCCTTCCTGGCGCAGGTCGAATACCAGTTTACCTACTGGAACAACCGGTTCGGAAATGCCGCTGTGGTTCTCTTCGGTGATCTCGGCCGCGTGGCCTCCAAGAGCAAGGCCGATGTGGGCATTGGGCTGCAGTTCGCCGATGCCGTCCGCATCGATGCCGCCAAGGGTTTGGACAAAGCCCGGCGTGACATTAGAGTCAGTGTGCGATTGACCCGCCTGCGCTGAGCCGTCCCGCGAACTGCCATTCCCCTATCTGCTTCCAGCGGTTATAGAGGACCCCGCTGGGCTCGCGCGGCCCCAACGGCCGACCACGAGCCTTCCAGCTCTGTAGACAATCTTCAACCAGCCGCTGCATCAGCATTCGCGCCCGAGCCACGCTGAATCACAAGAGAGCTGGCGTGATCGGCGGATCCTGCCTGCGGCGGCACAGAGGCTCTGGTCATAAGTCCCTTATCCTCAGAATCTTGCCGGGGAGGTTCAGTCAAGTATTGGGCTGGGTTGACGATAAGAAAAATGGACGGATTCGACAAGGACGTACGCTGCTGAGGTGTCGCATGGCTGATGTGAAAGAGAAGACCGGGAAAATCAGGACTCCAATTGCCGGGATGCGGTCGGCGCGGCCGACCGGGCCGGGTCGCGAAGGGGCGGAAACACGCGAGTCGATTTTTGACCGCATGGGCGACTCCGGACCGATCTCTGTCGCCAGCGAGAGTGCCGAGGTGGGGACGGGCGATCGCTCGATTCGCGCCCGCGACTTGGAAGCAGTCCTGGACATCTCGAAAGCCATCAACTCGACTCTGGTGCTCGATGAGATCCTGCAGCGCGTCATGCGCCATGCGATCGATCTATTGCATGCCGAACGCGGCTTCCTGATGCTCTTGGACGAAAGGGGGCATCTCCAGTTCCGGATTGCGCACAACATCCGCAAGGAAGCGCTGGATAACGAGGAGGACTTCCGCATTTCTCGCTCCATCGCGGACCGTGTGGCCGCCCGAGGGGAATCGGAGTACACGTCCAACGCGCAGGAGGATCCCCGGTACGCCCATCAGCAATCGGTCGCCGAACTCAATCTACGATTCATCATATGCGTGCCGCTCAAAGTGAAAGACAAGGTCATTGGTGTCTGCTATCTCGACAATCAATCCCGGGCAGGTCTCTTCGGGAAAAGCGACCTTCGTCTCTTCGAGTTGTTCTCGGAACAGGCTGCGATTGCAATCGAGAACGCAAAGCTCTACGAACGTCTCCTCGCGCTGAAGCGCTACAACGAGAACGTGGTGAATAAGAGCCCCGTGGGGATCTGTGTGGTTGACAGCGATCTGCGCGTCCTGACTTTCAACGATGCGGCCGAACGGATTTTCCACGCCCCGCACGATGAATGGGACGCCAAGACCATGGTGGATGAACACCAGCCTCTCCTGGATATCATTCCCGCAGCCGACCGGCAGTGGTGGCAGCGTGCATTGGGCGAGGTCCTGGAGCGCCAGAAACCGCTGACTAAAGACAAGTACTTCGTCACGATCGGCGGCAGCGAGATGGTGCTTTCGATCAAGATCTCGCCGCTCAACGGCGTCAAGGGGGAGAGACCACAGATCATCGTGGTCACCGAAGATATCACTGAAAAGATCATCCTGGAAAAGTATGTCATCCTGTCCGAGAAGATGGTGGCCAAGGGCGAAATGGCGGCCGCCATCGGCCACGAAATCAACAATCACCTCGAAATTCTTACGGCTCATGCGGAACTGCTGCCGCTGCACGTCAAGAACAACAAGCTGGAGAAGCTCCCCGACAGTTGTGCCAAGATCCTTGACTCGATCGACCGGATGACACGATTCACCCGCGGTCTGATGGATTATTCACAGGTGGACACCGATCTGGTCGAATACAATCTCAAGGACCTGATCGAGGAGCATCTGTTCACAGTCCGGCCCTTACGGCGATTCGCCAATGTTCAGTTCCAGACCGATTTCGATCCGGACCTGCCGCCGGTCAAACTGGACATCGGGCAGATACAGTCAGTGCTGCTCAACCTTTACAACAATGCCATCGATGCCACCAAGGAAAGGGAATCGCCGCGAATCGATATCGCGGTAGCTCACAGAGCCGAGGAGCAACTGGTGGAGTTGCGAGTCACCGATCATGGACGCGGGATTCCACCGGAAATTCTGGCCCGCTTGTTCGAATCACGTTTCACGACCAAGAAGACCGGACATGGTTTGGGGCTTGCCAACTGCCGGACGATCATTCAAAATCATGGTGGAACTATAATGGTTGACAGCACCGCCGGAGTCAGCACGACTTTTACGGTCCGCCTGCCGGCTCGTCCACCGTATTCATCGTTCGATAGTTAGTTGGCTCTGACAGGTCTTCCCTTGACTGCGCCTTCAGGTTTCCGTCCTGGCGCCATGAGTGCCTCAGCAGTCCAGATCGGGCATTACGCTGGCGTTCCGGCCGGCGAGGGTGGGTTCGCCACCGTCTACCGCGCATTCGATCACAGCCTTGGTATCTCTGTCGCCTTGAAGTGGGCCCATGCGGCCGCGGACGTGGCGACCGTCGCCTCTCTCCATCACGAGTTCCGTCTGCTCGGCGAGTTTGACTTCTCCCAGCTTCCTCGCGCACTCGATTTCGGCTGGGCGGACAATCGTCCCTACCTGGTCACTGACTGGATCGAAGGACCGGAACTGTGGGAGCATCCGCAGACTGAATCCGCGGAGTTCTTCACAGAAACACTCCGCCAGATCGCTCGCTTGCTGGTTTTCATTCACCACCGGGGGTGGGTACACGGTGACCTGAAACCCGGCAACTTTCGCTGGGGTCCCCCCCGGGGACAGTGCAGTCAGCCGGGTTCGCACCACGAATCGTCATTGGTCCTCTACCTCCTGGACTTCGGCCTCGCCCGGCGGACCGGCGACACCGAGCGCCCTCGCGGCGCCGGAACGGTCGGCTACTATGCCCCGGAGTTCCTCAGGTGCCTGCCGGCTGACGGCCGGGCAGACTGGTACTCGGTGGGCGCAATTCTCTATGAATGGCTTTATGGCCGGCGGCCATTCGCCGCAGATGATCCCGCAGTGGAAATCGCGGGACACCTCGAGCAAACACCAGACATGGGCGATTCATTTATCCGGCCAGCCCCGGAATGGGCCAGAGATGTGACGCTCCGGTTGCTTTCGAAAGCACCTGACCAGCGCGGACAGGATGTCTACGATCTGCTGCAATGGATCGGACAGTTCGACAGTGGACTTTCTCCTGACGCGATTTTGAACGAACAGATTGCAGAACATCATCGCAGTGAAGGGCGTCGTCTCGACGGGCACGACGTGGCACTCCTCGAGCAAGTATCAAGAGCGATTGCCTCACAAGATCAAGTTCGAGGTGTGATAGCGGCTGACCGAACGAGTCGCGCAAGACTGTCGAGGGGACTCGTTTGCACCGTCCTTGAGCTCGGACCTGGTATGAGTATTGAAAGCCGGGACGCAAGTTGCCTGCCTGGCGCATCCACATCTGCGGAGTTGCCTATTAATCAACTGCGCATACGCTCAAATGGACCGCACGGTATTGTTGGCGGTCTGATTGTCGATTTTGTCCCAATGCCGGACCATGAGCTTCTGGGCACGTACGGCTCCGGGGACAGTCCGAGCCTGGTTGCAACGCTCCCTCCCTGGGATCCTCAGCGTGTCGCCGATCACCTCATGGGGCTCACACGGGATGAAGTCTTCTCGCAGAGATTCGCGGAATCCATCTGGAAAGCGACTGGCGGACTGCCAGGCGTGGTCGCAGACTTGTTCTCGCATGCGGTCTCCTTGGGACAACTCAGAAGACGCGCGGGCTGCTGGGAGTTGGACGAATCATCAATCACCGGGTGGCAGGTTTCGCCGGAAGCCAGCACGGCTTACGACGAGTACCTTGGGGTAATGACAGCCGATGAGCGCCGTCTGTGTGATTGGCTCGCGGTGGGCCGATCCCGCCTCGGCCGGGGTCTGGTGCGCGAGCTTTCGGCTCTTGGCGATGCCAGATTCGAATCCGCATGTGCCGACCTGGTCAAACGGGGAGTAGTCGTTCTCGAAAATGCGGAAGCAGGAACGAATCAGTCGGAGATTCGATTCCGTCTCGGCGGCCTCTCGGAAGCGTGGCGCGCGCAGTTGCCCGCTGCACAACGCAGGTCTCAGGCTACCCTGCTGGCAGAAAGGCTTGAGAGTACCGAAAACTCCACTGACCTGACTGTGCACGAGGTACTGGCGGAGTGCTTTGCGGACGCTCTGCAGTGGGCAAAATGCGCCAGGCACGCCATCGAGGCAGCAAGCCTCAATATCAAGATCGAGCATCGTGACGATGCGTTGCGGTACATCCATCTGGCCGAGTCCGCCGCACAACAGATAACCGACCCCATCGATCGTGCCCACTGGCTTGGGCGTGCAATGATGGCGCGCGGCGACTGCGAGAAGAGCTTCGGCCAGATTGACGACGCTCGTCACACCTACCGGGGAATTCTCGCGCTGGGTAGGCAGTACGCAGATCATCAATTGCTGGCAGAAACATTGAAGGATTTGGGTGATCTGTACAGGATGACTCGTCAATTCGAAAAGGGAGTTCGTGTCTTGAGACGTGCGCGGCAGCTGTGGGAGGCGATCGGGAATCGCAACGAAGCCGCTCGCACTCTTAATAATCTGGGCAACATGTTCTGGGTGGCGTCGGATCGCGCACAAGCGCGTCGCTACTACGAGCAGGCGCTCGATCTGGCGCGCGCGTTGCAGGCCGATGAGCTAGTCGCGCTTGTTCTGTCCAACCTGGGAGTCGCCTACAAAGGTGATCATGACTACGCCCGCGCCGAAGCGTACTATCGTGAGTCGCTTGCCATCAAGGAGAAACTGAACTCTCCGCTCGGGGTGGCGTGGACACTCAATAACTTGGGAGTCATCGCCTTTGACCAGGGGCGCCTCGCAGAGGCCTCCGAGTACCTTGAAAGAGCTGCTAACTTGAACCAGCGCGCCGGCGCGGCGGTGGATCTCTTAGGCAACCGCGGGATGCTCATTCACGTGGCGCTCGAACGCGGTGCCCTGCGGAGCGTGATTCGCGGATCACTCAGCGCGCTCGCGGACGCAGAGTCGCTCGGCGATGTCGCAACTGGGGCGGAACTGCGCGGTCTGCTGGCCGAGGCCTACCTGAGAGCTGGGGATTTCCATCTTTCATCGGACTACCTGGAGGAAGCGCGCGAGCAAGCGTCCCGCCAGAGGAACGACGACCTCACTGCCCACCTCGGTCTGGTGGCCGCTGTACGTCTCTGGCACTTGGGCCAGAAAGAACAGGCGGTCGCCACACTGGACGAGATCGAACCATATCTGGGCCACTCGGAGTTTCCTCGGTTGCCGCTGGATGCTCTTGTGCTGCGAATGCGTGCTGCCGTCTCGCGGCAGGATGTGGAACTCATCGAGCGATTGTGGTCTCAGGGTCGGAAGTTTGCCGTCTCAGTCGGAGCGGGTCACAAGCTGGCCCAGTTGGCGTTTGCCCGTCTGCCTGAGGATCCATCCATCGGGTATTCGCGCGAGGCCGGCCGATTGGCCCGGGAATCCCTCCAAGTCGATGACCGCTTTCATTGGACCGGTGCCTTCAAAATGTGGGAAGCGCGCCGGTTGATGACCGAGCAGGATCTTGAGGGGGCCGGACGAGCAGTGATGGATGCCGTCGCGCGCCTCAGGAAAGACGGAAACTGGGAAACGCTCTGGAAGGCGCTTGTTGTCAGCGGCGGCATCGAGGTTCGCCGTGCCGACTACGAGCCCGCGCTGACAGCGTTCGACGAAGCGGCCCGCATTCTGAGCGAAATCGGAAAGACAATTGATAACCCTGAGTATCGTGCCTCATATCTCTCGCATCCGCTGGCCAAGAAGCTGTTTGATGCCAGGGCGCAGATTCTTGAATGGACGCGATGATTGAAATGGTGGGACGACCGCCCGGGGGGCAAAAAGGTCGGCCGCCGTTGGAGCGGCGGCCGCCAGTGACAGATGGAAGTTAGGCTCAACCACCGCCGACTTGTGAACCAATCGGGGCGATTATCTCTTCGAGCAACTCAACCTCCAAGGTGTAGATCTCCATCAACTCACCTCCCTTCTCCGGGTTAAAAGGCGGTTGACTGGGCCGGGCACCACCCCGGCCCGTTTTTTTATGGTCGCGATGTCGCGGCCCACATGATCTCCGTTCCAGAAATGCGGCAGTCTACTCTGCCAGCCTCTCAGCCACACTACCCCTCCCGCCAGATCACGATCTCTGGCAGGTCTCCCACGCGGCTATCCGCGTGCAATCAGCAAGTAAACGTGGGCTAAGCAACAGTGTCCACGATGATCGCGAACCCCTGTAGGCCCGGGTAGCCGATCTCTATATGATGGACAAATTTGGTTTTGTCAAGCGGTATAGCGCAGAAAATACGCCCACAGTAGCGAAATTAAGAAGATACCACTACCCGTTGTTGTGCATACTGACACTGATACAAGATACCCGGCGGGGCAAAGCTCGGGTCTGGCCGGGATCAGACTGCGTCTCTCCGGGAGCCGGTGAATCACCACCATGACCAGAATTCAACACGAATAAAATGCACGGCCCGACGGGAGATCAGCGACAGAAGAGGACTCTTCCCGCAGGCGATCTTGGAGTACCCCGACATTCCGGGCTTGAGGATCATTTGCGGGTTTGCGATCTCCGTCAGAACCGTAAACTGACGCTTGCCGTCCAAAGTGTCGGCATCCGAGGCAACATAGGTCACGCGGCCGCGGAACTCCTCAAAGGGAAGGGCACGAACCTTCAGAGAAACCGGGTTGGCGATGCCGACGTCGTGGATGTCGCTCTCCTCAACCGCTAACTGAACACGAACTGGATCGATATCGGCGATCTCGATTAAGACGCCGGCGCGGTCCACACGCGTGGCGATACCATCAATCGGCGTTAGCAAGGTGGAGGCCTCGATCTGCGAGCGCAAGAACGAGATTTGCGAATCCAGTCCCGCAATCTGCGCCTCCTTGATGGCCAGTTCCTCTGCCTTTGGATCAGAGATCAAGAACGCCAGCGAACTCTTCTTGGCATCGAGCCGGGCCTGCAGGACTCTCTGTTCGGTCTTGATTGATTCGAAGACATCCTTGGCTATCAGGCTCCGCTCCAGCAACTGCTGGGACCTTTGGACCTCGAGCTTCTTGTTGTCGAGTTGAGCCGTGATCTCGGCAATCTCAGCCCGCAGGCCCTTCACCTGGTCTTTCTTGGGACCGGACAGAAGCAGATTGCGTTCTGCCACGGTCTTCTCTCGCTGCGATTCTGCCGCCGCAAGGTCCGCTAGGCAACGGTTCGAAGACAACACAAGAAGGGTATCACCGGCATGTACCGCATCCCCTTCTTTCACGCGCAACGCATACCGGATCGACGAGAACTCCGCTGATCCCGCCTGAAGAACCGATTTCTCGCGCCGGTCAGACTGCTGTCCGATGAACAGTTCAGATTCGATGGCGTCACGCGTGGGCGCCGAGATCGTGTATCGCGCCGATGGGTCAACACGGCAAACCGATCCCACGTGCCTTTCAGCCTTGATGATCGCCAGGAGGCAAACCAGAAGAACGAGGCTACCCCAGAAGATGGCGGGTTTGCGCCACCTCTTACTCAGCTTGATTCCTTCAGCAGCGGATAACTCCGTCCCCGTGGACGGTTCAGCGGCAGGCGTTCCCGAACGCAGGGCAAATCCCAGGATGATTGCAAAGAGGAGTATGTCGCCGGCCAAGCCCCATTCCGTATAGATGAGCCTGACCAAGTGATACAAGAGCCAGCCAAGAAGCAGACCCGTGTATACGGAAGCTCCAACGCCGTACCAGCGGTAAATCCGCTGGAGTCGCCGGGTCGGCTCCTGAGCAGCCGGGATCCTGCCGACTGTCCATTCCCCCAGCAGGCCGCGCCAGTACTGAAATGCTTTGGATCGCAGATTGGCGATTCTGAGCCAGTCGGCAAGTATGTAGTACCCGTCCAGCCGGATCAGAGGATTGAGATTGAACAGGAATACTCCCAGCGAAAATGCCGTGCCCGCATAGAAGAAGTTTGCCGGCAACGTGCCCGGGGTGGTGACCCGCCACAGCAGGATCAGGATCGCGGTCAGGACACCTTGAAAGAAAAGCCCTGCAAATCCGACTCTGACTTTGGCGCTCCGCCCGCTAATGAGATAGGCATCGGATAGATTGCAGTAGAAACAGGGCTGGAAGTACAGCAACAAGAACCCCATCTCCTTCACCGAGCCGCCATAGTGTTTCAAAGTCAGTGCGTGTCCGAATTCATGCACAAAACCGACCAGAAGGATGGCGACGAACAAGACTGGGATGGATGACAATCGCCACAAATCTGCCAGCGTGGCGCCCCAGATTCCCCGCTGCCCTATCGCCACCACTGCCGCGATGACCATCAGTGCAACTGCCGCACCAATGCCGGCTGGCGTGAAAACGAACTCCACCCGCCGGATCCAGCGTGAGAGCAGAAGGTCGGGGTTGAATGCTTTCAGGCGAATCGTACCGATCGATCGTCGGCGCTCGGCGAACGACATGCGACGCAGCCGAGGCAGCTCGCGCTCGAGCGCGGTCCCTTCAAAGAAGAGCAGGCGTTCCATTTTGGCGAAGAACGCCGCCGCCGCATCGGTCGTGATCACAATCCCGAATCGTTCGCTCGTAAGCGCTGCCGCCATTCCCGGAGAGGTCTGTCCGTCGGCGCGTGTCAGGAGGTAGTGCTCCGGCGCACGCAGACGGAAGAAACGATTGGTAAGGGGGTCCTTGATCGTGTAGACCGGCTGGTCACCTCCGGACTCCGAGGTCACGATCAGATCAGTTCTCAACTTGGGAAACGAATCGCTCATCTGGCGGACCGGCCGCAACGGTATGCGTTGCCGGCAGAATATGCCGGAAATGGAGCGGCAAAGGGAGCCAAAAATCACGCGGGGCGGGATCGGACGTGACCGCCTCCCTCAGGGGAGTGATCGCCGCAGTGCGGGCTGGTGTTTTTCGGCGCAGCCTCAGACGGCCGTGATCTGAGAGATTTCAGCGACGCCGGAGTCACGACCCTTGTCCAGCGCTTCCCGCGCCATCATGCGCTTGAATTCGCGAATCTCCTCGATGTCGAGGTATTCGAAGAAGACTTGCTTTCGATCTTCCTCGTTCGGGGGAACACGGTGCAAGATCCCCCAGGGTGCAAATATCCCGGATCTTCCCTGAAGCCGGCTACCGAACAGGGTCCCGATGCCGCAAGTCTTGACCACGAACGCCTTGGCCTTCTGGGCTCCCGCCACAAATATCCCGGTGTCGCGACTGTCCTTCTCGAAGACCGTGTCATACTCACGGTACGGAGACACAGTCGGCACGAATATCACGTCTGCGCCCATCTGTGCCATCCTCGCGAACGACCCGGCTTGCAGGGCATCCGCGCAGATCAGCACACCGACTCGAACTCCGTCAACGTCGAAGGTCTTGAATTCAGTGCCCGCGACAATCCCTCTTTTTTCCTCGCGCCCGTACGGGTTCACTTTCTGGTATGAACCAATCGGTTCCCCGCGATTGAAGATGGACGCGACATTGGCGTACCCGCCGTCAACCGGGTGCGCCATTGTCCCCCCGACGACTACACAGGAGAGTTCTCGCGACAGTTGGGCCAGTATCGCAAGCTGCCGCTCGATGCGGTCGTTTCCGTCGGCATACTGCCGGTCGGATGGTCGCACAAAGAAGTACTCTGGCAGGCAGATGAAATCCGGGCGGTGACGGATCAGATGGAGCCGGTCCTCCAGCGTTATCTCTCTCCCCAAGGGGAATTGCAGAGCCGCGACAGAAATCATCATAGGACAGCACTCAACAACACCGAACTCCTTATACGATCTTATGGCCTGATCGACATGAAGTTACACGCGGAAGGCAGCCGGAATCTCCGGCTTCGACGATCTCCTCTGCAAGCCGCGTATTCCCAAGAGGTTCCGGGTTCAGAAGTGCGCGGACGGCTGACAGGCTTTCGACAACTCCTGAGCTAGCCAACAGAAACAATCTCCCCGCACACCATATCCCCGACCTGGCGGGTAGAGAGGCCCGAATCGGCGCCGACGGATGGAATCCTACGCGTCAAAAGCAGGTTGGCAACGGCACTTTCGATCCGCGTGGCCGATGCGGGATGTCCGAGATGGTCGAGCATCATTGCACCCGCCATAATTGTACCCAGCGGATTCGCGCAGAACCGGCGGCTGCGCTCTTTGCAGCCGCCGCTCTGATCGCAGCGCGACCACGGAATCAACCCCGAGCGGCTCTCCCCTGCCCCACATACACGCCCGTCGCGATGAGCCCGGCGAAGGCCACCATCGGCGCCGTGAACGATTCGCCCAAAAGCGCCGAGGCGGTCGCAGACGCAACGATCGCTTCAATAAACAGGAACATGCTCGTGTCCATCGCGGTCAGACGCTTGAGACCGGCGTTCCACCAGTAGTACGCCAGCCCCGACGGGACCACACCGATCGCGATGATGACCACCCAGTCATGCAGATTCAGCGTCGTCACGCGCGTGCTGATGCCCCAGCCACCCACCAGGGCGAAGAAGAGAAAACCCAGGAACATGTGGATCACGGAGACAGCCAACGGATCATACCGGCCCAGCCGTGCCTTCGTCATGATCGTGTAGATCGACCAGGTGATGACGCTGATGAAGGCGAGCACATCCCCGAGGTTCTTCCCAAGCGACAATTGTTCCGGATGGCCTTTGGAAACGAAGAAAACCACGCCGATCGTGGCAATCGTCAACCCCAAGATCTGCCGCCCCCGCACACGTTCCTTCAGGAAGAACCATCCGAGCAGCCCGGTGACCGGGGGAATCAACGTGAGTATCCAACCGGTATTGGTGGCCGATGTGAAACGAAGCCCGTTGAGCTGGACGATCTGATGGATGATGATCCCGATGACACCGGCGCCCAGTACAATCACCAGATCGCGCTTCTCGATCCTGAACGACTTGCGCAGCCGCAGATTCAGCAGTGCCAGCACGATCGTGCCGATTCCCAACCGGAAGATCAGGAAATCAACCGGCGAGATCTTCTGGAGGATCAACTTCGCGTACGGGAAATACGCCCCCCAAGTGATGATCGCCCCCAGGACGAACAGGGTGCCAGTGAGTGCATCGTGGCGGGCGGAGGGCATGGGGGAACATACGGAATCGACGGCGAAATGTGCCACTGACTTCAGTCAGTGCGTCGCGCGGGGGAACCAGTGACTGAAGGGCTTGTTGAAAAAGCCGTCGCGTGCCATACTGAAGGGCGGACAGGAGTGTCCGCCCTACCAAAGAATCGGATATCGGTAGGCCGGACACTCCTGTCCGGCCTTTTTCAACAACCCCTGAAGTCAGTGGCACACTGAGAGGACGTCGACGATCGCCTCGGGCACCCGGCGCAGAGCAAACGGTTCTTCCCACCCTTCGGGCGGGGCACCCGGCCTTCGGCCGTTCGCGATCGGAAATCGCGGCCACCCGGTCACGCCCTGCCGCCACACGGGCACCCGGCATTCTCAACACACCCCAGAGTTGTGTGCCACCTGGCTGCTTACTTGACATCACGGGTGGCTGTGCATACGTTAGCGCCTGGAGCCATCAAGAATGAATGCCCATCAACCAGTCCGGGAACCAAGGAATGCACGTCACGCGACGGGAGAGCCTTGGTGAAGAAGCACAGAATGCTCTTGTGGCTGTTGCCCGTTGTTGCGCTTGTTGTTCTTGCTGTGATGGCAATGAGAAACAAATACAATGACGCAGTTCACACCTCTCCTGTTGGCGAGGGAAAGCCAGACTCCGGCAATTGCGTTGCTCCGACACCGCCTAAATCACCCGGAGACGTGCAGCCTTCACTCAGCGCCAGGACAGACACTCCGCAGTCCTCGGCTGCGCCAAGTCAGGACTTGCCATCACACAAGTTAATCGATGTCTGCCATTACGGTCCCCGAAATACCGTCCTGGAGTTGGCCGTAGGGAGAGATCTCACCGAAGGGCAAGCAAGACGGCTGGTCGCTTTTTATCGGGCCAAGTACTCTGATCCGTTCTTTGTCATTGATATGTTCTGTGATGAGAAGTACGCGAACTGCCGCGCAGGCATTGATAATTCTGTACCTGATTCCAAATACTACGCTCATCTCATTTACAATTATACGGATGGGCCGTTCGGGAAGAAACTCTACACACCGTCCGATCCAATCAATGAGAGTCAAGGAAGCGCATGTGCGCGAACCCGATGACCGACCCGAGATCTAGGAACCGACCAGCACCGGTTCAGAGATGCGCGTATCTCTTAACCGCTACAGAGGGGTAACTCCATGAACAGGGTCGTCTTTTGTCTGCTATTGCTTGTTGCTCTAACAGGCTGCTGAAAAACCCCTCATGATCGTTGATCCGTCTTCTTTTTGTTCCGTTTTCATTCAATAGTACAGTTGCGGTGAGGTTTTGTTTCCGTTGATGTGATGATTTTCGATCCCGTTGTCCGGCC
>Ga0315273_10000821_pt1 | contig 33864 bp, 21 predicted proteins | sample YL17G02_0_MG_FD_205753 | JGI IMG/M metagenome (GOLD analysis project Ga0315273, IMG submission 205753) | Sediment microbial communities from Yellowstone Lake, YNP, Wyoming, USA - YL17G02_0 | ecosystem: Environmental > Aquatic > Freshwater > Lake > Sediment | place: USA: Wyoming | collected...
CGTACACGTTGCCGCTACCGTCCACTGTCACGCCCCGCGGGTGATTGAACTGCCCGTTCCCACTGCCCTGCGAACCCCACTGAGTGACGTAGGTCCCGTCGCTGGTGAACTTCTGGACGCGGTAGTTGAAGTAGTCCACCACGTAGACGTTGCCGCTGGCGTCTGCCGCCACGTCCCACGGGGCGTTGAACTGCCCGTCACCTGTGCCCTGCGTGCCCCACTTGGTGAGGTATGTACCGTCGCCGGTGAACTTCTGGATGCGGTGGTTGTAGGTGTCCGCAACATACACGTTGCCGCTACCGTCCACCGATACGCCAATGGGGAGGTTGAACTGTCCGTCTCCCGTACCGCCTGTGCCCCACTGGGCCAAGTAGGTGCCATCGCTGGCGAACTTCTGAATGCGGTTGTTGCCGTAGTCCGCCACGTAGACGCGCCCGCCGCCATCTACAGCCACGTCGTTTGGGTAGTTGAACTGCCCGGCCCCGGTGCCGTACGTCCCCCACTGGGTGATGTAGGCGGGCGGTTGTGCGCTGGCCGAGCCGGGAATCAGCGAGGCGGTGAGGACGACGGCGAGGAGCGCAACGAGGAAACGCTTGTGCATGACGGCCTCCGAAGGGCGAGCGCCGACCCCGATGGCCGTGCCCGTCCCATGAGCGTAGACCCATCCGGCCCGACCGCCTAGCCGCGTTCTGGGCCGCCACCACGCCCCGCTGGAGGCACAACGGGTGCGGGTGTGGCCCCGGGGCCCCTCGCGCCGCGCCCTGCGACCGAGGAGCGCCGTACGCCAGAGGGGAGTCTCCGCACGCGCATGGGCAGCACGGTCGCCCGGGCACCGCCTGCCACGGACCGCGGGAACCGAGATCCAGCCCAGGCGTTCGGCGTGGCTCCGGGGGCTCACCTGACTCCGGCTAATTTTCTCGGATATTTCTAGGGGCACCGTACTTCAATTGCAGGCCGCCCGGAGGGGGGCGTGCCGTTGGCTTCCCGGTGGCGAAGCACGGTCACCCAGTGGCCACCACGCTGGACGGCGACCCGGATCCGACTTCAGTGCGGCATCGCAGTATGCCCGTCAGTATGCCCGAACCATGGGTCGGAGGGGGACTATTCATCCGTCTCTCCCTCCTGAGAATCCGGGCAAGTGCTTGATTCGTCTACTTGTTCCCCATTGGTCTCGGATTCACATATCTCGTTGAATGGCTTCGAATCCCGTTGGGGACGCCAACAGGTCACCCTACCCGCACGCCACACGCCGGAAGGCCGATGCCATGATTCATGGCTCCTGTCGCCGCGCGACAGGAAGAACTGTGACGGGGGCGAACCGATGCGCGCCGCGGCGGTTGCGCTGAGATCACTCTCGCGGTCCGATGCTGCGGCCTACTGGGCTGCCCGGCAATTGGATAGCGGCACATCCCGTCGGGATGCGGCAGCGGGGCCGGATAAGCGGATCCCGCTGCCAGATCTACGCCAACTGCGTGGATCGATCTTGTCAGGCCGTGTGCTTACCGCGATGCGTGGCCGCTCGGCAGCGCCCAGAAGAGCGCGGGGTCGTCGGTCACGATGGGCGCTCCGGGCGCTGCGGTCGAGCGATCTGAACTGTCCGGTGCGGCCTCTACGTAGTCGCAAGGATTCAGGATCAACGTGCGCCGGAAACCAGGCCACATCTTGAACCGGAACAGGTTCTTGCTCATGTACGCGAGGTGCTCCGCAGGGTCCCGGCGCTCGCCGTTGAGGTTGGCTTCGGGGTTCACGAGGACCGTGTCGCCTTCTGCGAGCAGCACACGCGCACGCTCGAGATCCAGCATGTTTCCCCTGGCATCGGTCCAGTACGCCTCGAACGTCGGATCCATGTAGACCCAGCGTCGGAGAGAATCGCTGTACACGATGGTCACGCTGTGACAATCGGGATCCTGCCGATCGAACGGCAGGCAGACAATCCGCCGCGCGGTGAGTCCGGCCCCCCGACACACCGCCGCGTAGGTTTCCGCCAGCCCGCCGCAGTTCATGGTCAGGCCACGTCGGACGCACGCCTCCACGCTCTCGCCCAGCGTGGCCGCCGTGGGGTTGTCCTTGGTGCCGTCCCACCGGATCCGGCTGTGAACCCAGTGGAGCAAGTTGCGCATGCGCGAGAGGTCTCCACCGGTTCCCGCAATGCTGTCGATCGGGAGCCGTGCCCGCAGACCCTCGGCGTCGGGATCGTGCGCGGGCCGGTCGTCAAAGGCGACCGGAGCCCGGGGCGGGGTGCAGCGGAATCCGGAGTAGCGATGGAGCAGTGACTGGTACTTCTGCAAGTCGTGGGCGCTCTTCGTCTCGAAGAAGAACACCACCGACAACGTGTCCGCGTCCCGCACGAACTGCACGGCCGCGCACCCGACCGAGCGCGGGACCAGGACCGAGTCGATCCGCGACGCGAGGATCAGATCGTGGTCGGGGCTCAGGAAGGTCGTGTCGGGCGAGGGAACCCCGGTCAGCCGGACCCACTGCCGGTAGGCCCCGAATCGGATCAGCACGGAGTCTCCGGGGATCCGGAAGACCAACGGGACGGGACGGGCGGATGCAGCCGGCAATGCGGCCCGGACGCTCGGGTCGGAGGCGGTCGGAATAGCGGAGCCGGCCGAGCCACTTCTCTCCGCGGCCGGCATCGCGGATGCCAGCCCGGCTGCCAACCCGAACGCCAGAGACATCACGATCGGGGCGTACCTGGATCGCATGATCTCACCCCCTTGGAAGGAGCTCGGCATCCTGAACAAGTACGAGATCGGCGAGCAGAAGGTTGCCGGGCGGGCCCCATAACGAGCCGCGTCCCGGGCAACGCGGCGAGCCGTCCCGCTGCTCGGCGGCACGTGCGCCCACGGCCGGCGTCCCGGCCACCCGCCGCAGCGTATCGCGGGTGATGAGCGGCTCCTCGATTCAACGGGCGCACCGCAAGGGGGTCCGTGGCGGCTGGACTGCCCCGGGTGTGCCGCAATTCCAGAAGGCAGGGGCATTGGCCTGGGCTCAGGCAGCGGCTCCAATCGCCTGCCGAAGCGACGTCATCTCCCGGAGCCAACCCACGACCCGGTTCGAATTCGCGATGGTTGGAGGGCCAAACCACTGGGCGCTGGGCGGGTGGAGTTGCGCCGGTGACACACATGATCCCGGACTGCGCCTTGCCGCCGGCGAGACCGGGATCACGCATGGCTGGAGCGAACGTCCTGCACCGGGTGTGACGCGCGCACCCGCCAAGGTCTCGGGTTGCGCGGCCCGTCAGGTACCGAGGATGAAGGTCTTGTTCCCGTTGTCGATGACGTTGATGACCCCGTCGCTCCGGGCGGCCCGCTCGTCTATCCAGGCTTGGGGATCCTTCACGGGAACGAAACCGCCCGCCCGGACCACGTCGTCGTCGAGTTCGCTGTACAGGTGGATCGTCAGCCCGTCATCCTTGAAGTTCTTGAGGACCCGGAAGGTCTTCCACATGTAGAGTTTAAAGTTGTCCTCGATGAACCGGCGGCACTCATCGATCGGCCGGTCCTTCAGGGCCACGAGCGTATCCCAGAACAACTTCTTGGACCCCGCGCTCGTGGCGATGCCGCGCACATCCGGTGGAAGGTCGGGACGTCCCTCGCAGGGAGCCACCACGAGCACTTCTCCTCCCCGCAGCACGGCCCCCTTCATCGCCATGTCGAAACAATTCTGCACGCCGTACAGGGCCTGGCTCGCAGGCGGGCCACCCGGGGAGATCAGCACGTAGCGGGACCTCCGCACAGTGATCTGGGCCTGCTCGTCGGCCTTCTGCACCGCGAGGCGGCAGATCGCATCCGGATCGCCGCTCGCGGCCCAGTACAGGCTGTCCTTGTCCGAGATCATGTCGAGGGCGAAGGTCTCGGCAGGTCTCTCTTCCAGACTCCCGTCCGCCCGGAGGAAGGTCCGCTCCGCCATGATGCGGATGTCCCGCATGTCCTCAGCGAAGGGGTTGGCCTGCCGGCCGGGCTCGCTGTGCCAGGGGTTCCTCCCCGGCCCCGAGTCGTCCGAGAGCGACCGCTTGTGGTTCATCTCCACGGTCCGCCGGCCGCTGATGCCGGGCAGGACCTGCTTGTCGACCACCGAGTAGCCGTTCATGTAGTGGTGCTTGGATTCGTGCCCGTAGACGCGCACATCGGCGTCGAGGAAGTCGGGCTCGAGAATGACGTCGGTCCCCATGGGACTCCGCCCGATGGGCACGAGCCGGGGGTCGTCGCAGGAGTGCGCCACGAACCGGTGCTTCAGGCCAGCCGCACGGGCGTACTGGTCGACCCATGGGCCGATTCGAACGCAATAGACCTCGGGCTCATGAGTCCCCGTGGCGCAGATGAAGACCACCTCCCGGGGAGCCCCCTGGGCGAGTTCAACACAGAGGGCCTCGATGATCACCTCGTGCAGGCCGGCGCGGAATTCGTCCGAGATGACCACGACCACCTTCTTGTCCCGTACCGACTCCCGCAGCCGCGGACGGCCGATCGGGGTCTCCAGGGTGGCTTGCAGGGCGGCGAGGATCTCCCCCCGCGGCCGCGGCGGGAGCGCTCGGGGCTGCACGACATCGCCGGCCATGAAGGAGCCGGGCACCGAGAGTTCGAGCTTGCCGCCGCCATAGGTGAGCGAAACGTTCCGTCGGTCAGGCATCATCCGCTCCTGTCTCGGAATGGGAATCCAGCGCTCCCCCCCTGTTCTTCCGAGGCCCGGGAGGCGAGGGCAGACTACTGATCGTGGGCGGCCCTCCAAGATCCTAGCAGAACATGCGGGTGGCGGTCGAGGGCTGAATCACATTTCTTCAAGTGATCCCGCCCGAAGTGGGGATTTATGGATCCAGAAGTCGCCTGCCGAGCGACCCCGGGCTCTCTCCGCGAACGCCGCGCCTCCCCGGGTCCGACCGGGCGGCGATGAGCCCGCTCCGCGGCCGGCCACGAAGGAATTCCTGCCATTCCCCGCGCAAACTTCCTTGTCCGCGTGTTTGCCTCCTGCTAGGGTCTGGGCTCGTTCTTCTACCCGGGAGCCCATCGCGTTCCCGAGAGCGGGTCGACACGGAGTCACCGGCTGTCAACTCCCACGCCGAGACATCCTCTACACTCGGCGGAGCATCGCGCGCGGACCGGACAAGGAGCCAACATGTACGACGTCGCGATCGTGGGTGGCGGAGTGACCGGGTGCTCCATCGCTCGCGCTCTGTCCCGTTACCAGGTCCGGACGGTCCTGCTCGAGAAGCAGGTCGAGGTCGGATTCGGCACTACCAAGACCAACAGCGGCATTATCCACGCCGGCCACCAGACCGCGGCCGGCACGCTCAAGGGCGAGCTCGAGGTCCGCGGCAACCGCATGTTCGACGACCTCGCGCGGGAGCTGAACTTTGGGTTCCGGCGCATCGGCGAGCTGGTGGTGGCCCTCACCGAGTCCGACCTGCCGGTGCTGGAGGATCTCAAGCGGCTCGGCGAGAGCCGGGGGGTGCCGGGCCTCGAGATCTGGGACCGGGAGAAACTCCGCCGGGAGGAACCCAATCTCGCCTCGGCGCTGGTCGGGGCCCTCATCGCTCCCACCGCGGGGGTGATCAACCCATACGAGTTCGCCTTCGCGCTCGTGGAGAGCGCGATGGAGAACGGGCTCGAGTTGAAGGTGGACAGCCCTGTCCTCCGGATCGACATCGAGGCGCACGGCCTGACGATCCACACCCCGCACGAGCGGATCCAGGCGCGCTTCGTCGTCAACGCCGCCGGGGTCTGGGCCGACAAGATCGCCTCCCTGGTCGGGCTGAACGACTTCACGATCCGCCCGCGCAAGGGCGAAGAGTACATGCTCGACAAGCGTCTCAAGGGGCTCGTCAAGCGGCTGGTGTTCCCCGTGCCGCAGAAGACCAGCAAGGGGACCCTCATCATCCCCACCTTCGACGGCACGCTGATGGTGGGCCCGACCGCCCAGGATGTGGACGACCGGGACGACTTCGCCACCACCTACGCCGGCAGCGACGAGGTCTTCAGCTTCGTGAAGAAGCTCTGTCCGTCGATCACGGAGCGGGACTGCATCACCGAGTTCGCCGGCCTGCGCGCCGTATCCAGCACCAACGATTTCATCATTGCTCCGACCGCGGTCCAGGGCTTCATCAACGCCGCGGGCATGCAGTCACCGGGGCTCACCGCCGCTCCGGCCATCGCCGAGTACGTCCTCGACATCCTGGGCAGGGAAGGACTCGAGTTGACGAGCCGGGAGAACTTCGTGGCCCATGTCGCGGGTCCACCCCGTTTCGCGCTGCTGTCCACCGGGGACCAGCGCCGGCGAATCGAGGAGAATCCCCTGTTCAGCCGCATCGTCTGCCGCTGTGAACTGGTCACGGAGGCCGAGATCCACGACGCCATCGACCATGGGGCCCGCACGCTGGACGGGATCAAGTTCCGTAGCCGTGCCGGCATGGGGCGTTGCCAGGGCGGCTTCTGCACCTCCCGCTGCATGGACATCCTGGCCAAAAGACTCGACCTGCCGATGGAGAAGATCACGAAACGGGGTGGGGATTCCTGGATCGTCCAGCCCATGGATGACACGGTGCCGCACGGGGAGGGGAGGTAGGCCATGCTGGGACGCCTGGAGCGGAAGTACGACGTCGTCGTCGTGGGCGGCGGACCGGCAGGGCTGGGTGCCGCCCTGGGTGCGAAGGAGGCCGGCGCCGAGTCGGTGCTCGTCCTCGATCGCGAGCCTGAACCGGGGGGCATCCTGCTGCAGTGCATCCACTCGGGTTTCGGCCTGCACTACTTCAAGGAGGAGCTGACCGGGCCGGAATACGCGGAGCGGTTCCTGACCCGGGTCGTGGACCACGACATCGACGTCGTCCCCGACTCCTACGTGTCGGGCGTGGCGATCGACTCCGACGGCTCCAAACACGTCCGCGTGATGCACGAGCGACAGGGGCTGCACACGGTCGAGTGCCGCTCGGTCGTCCTGGCGATGGGCTGCCGCGAGCGCACGCGAGGCGCGGTCCGGATCCCGGGCACCCGCCCGTCAGGCATCTTCACCGCCGGCCTCGCGCAGAAGTTCGTGAACATGATGGGCTACCTGCCGGGTCGGCGCGTGGTGATCCTCGGCAGCGGCGACATCGGCCTCATCATGGCGCGCCGCCTCACGCTGGAAGGGTGTGAGGTGATGGGCGTCTTCGAGATCATGCCCTACTCGAACGGCCTGACGCGGAACGTCGTGCAGTGCCTCAACGACTTCGGCATTCCCCTCCACCTCTCCACGACCATCGCTGCCATCCACGGTCGTGACCGCGTGGAGAAGGTGACTGTCGCTCCCGTGGACAAGTCGTTCCAGGTCGACCTGTCCCGGGCCTGGGACATCCCCTGCGACACCGTGCTGCTGTCCATCGGGCTGATCCCGGAGAACGAACTGTCCCAGAACCTGGGCATCCTGCTCGACGCGGTCACCAGCGGCCCGCGGGTATCGAGCACCATGGAGACCAGCATGCCGGGCCTGTTCGCCTGCGGGAACGTGCTGCACGTTCACGACCTGGTCGACTTCGTCACCCGGGAGTCCCTGCTCGCCGGGCGGTTCGCCGGGGAATGGGCGCGCGACATCCGCCGGCCGCGGGACAACATCCGGCTCGTCCCGGGCGACAACGTCCGCTACTGCGTCCCGCACACGCTCAGCCCGGAACGCGAGCACACCATCTACCTGCGCTGCAAGGAACCCATGAAGCCCTGCATCCTCCGGGTGGGAGACCTGACGGAGAAGAAGCTGCGGTTCGTGGTGCCTGCCGAGATGATCATGATGACCCTGAAGCCCGACGCGCTGGAACGATTCCACGGAGACACGCTTCGCGTGGACATCGTCCCGGGCAAGAGCGCGGGCGACGACGCGGGAGACGAGAAATGACCGAGCGCAGGGAGTTCGTCTGCATCGGCTGCCCCATCGGCTGCCCGCTGCAACTGACCCACGAGGGGCCGAATATCGTCGAGGTGGAAGGTCACGAGTGCGGACGCGGGGCGAAGTACGCGCGGCAGGAGTTCGTGGACCCGCGCCGGTCGTTCTCGACCACGGTGGTGATCCATGGCGCACGCTGGGTGCGCCTGCCGGTGAAGGTGAGCCGGCCGGTGCCCAAGGAGAAGGTCCTGGAGGTGGCACAACTCATCCACCGCCTGCGAGTCGAGGCACCGGTGTCGGTCGGCCAGGTCCTGCTCGCGGACGTCCTCGGGGAACCCGGGATCGAGGTTGTGGCCAGCAGATCCATGCCCAGGGTGGACTGACCGCGGACCGGGGCCGGCTTCGCCGGATCCCCGCACAGCCCCCATCTCAAGCGACCCTGGATTCCTGGTCACGCTTCTGGAACCCCTGAGCGAACTCGGGCTGTGTCCGGTTGTTCGGGGACCAGACAGGGGCGCAAAGGCCTTTACCGGCCTGTTCACGGCCGGGGCCTGTCTGGCGCCGAGGAACGTGGGCCCTGGGTTCGCCATCGGGCTGACTGTCGCGTCCGAGAATGAACCGCGCCGGCCTCCCGCTCAGCGGGTCGGTGCCCTTCCCCGCGCGAGCTTGGACAACACGTCGGCCGCGCTGCCCTGATCAACTTCCTGCGGACGCCAGTTCCCTTTCATCGCGATCTCGAGTTCGGCCCGCGCGGCGTCGCGCTGGCCGGTGGCCACGAGCGCCGCGGCGAGCGTGGTGCGCGGCAGCGATTCGTCGGGGTAGAGACGCACCGCCTCGCGCGCGGGCGCTATCGCGAACGCGGCGCGGCCGAGCACGATCTCCCAGCGCGCATACTCGAGCTTCGGTAGCACATTGACAGGCGCGAGCTTTGCGGCGCGCGCGTAGGCGTTATGCATGGGCGCGAGTGCACGCGTATCGCCGAGCAGGGCGCGCGTGGCAAACACCGAGCCGAGCCGCTGCCAGTGCGCGTAACGCAGGGGCTCGCTCGCGAGCGCACGTTCGGCGGCCTGCTGTGCGGCCGCCAGGAGCGCCGGGTCCCGCCGGCTTGCGCCGAGCGCGAGCTGAGCTTCCGACAGGGCGCCCAGCGCGCGGTCATCCGTGGGCACAAGGGCGACGGCATGCGTGGCCGCCGCGAGCGCACCGGCCGGATCGGTCTGGCGCGCGTGGTCCGCGTACGCCAGATCGCGCGAGACGGCAATTTCGCGGTAGGACCACCACGCGATCACGAGGCCCACCACGATCGCAATCGAAGTCGCGAGCCAACGGCGCGCGGGGGCGGCCATGGCCGCGCCACGGCCGGAGTCGGGAAGCCGCGCGGCGCCATCGAGGGCGGCGGCCGACACGAACACCCAAAGCTCGCCGTTGATGCCCAGGGCGCCCGCGAGCCCCGCCACGGCGATCGCCGCGAGGCCACCCCCGAGCATCGTGACGCGCCCGCGATCGTGGACCCGCGCCCACCATGCGCGCCAGGCCGCCGCGGCCACCGCGATGGCCAGCACCACGATGGCCAGCATCCCGGCCGCCCCGCGTGTCGCGAGTGTGTGGAGGTACACCGAGTGTGCGTGGAAGGGCAATCCCGACCATTCGACCTTCCAGTAGTCGGGTGTCTGGTAGCGCGGGAAGGTCAACTCGAATGTGTCGGGCCCCAGTCCGACGAGCGGCCGTTGGCGCCAGGCCGCGAGCGCGCTCTTCCAGATCTCGACCCGACTCGCGCCGGTTGCGCCACCCGAACTCCCGAGCTCCCCCGCGCGCGCCGTGAACAGGCGGCTCCAGCCTCCGAGCCAGAACAGCGCGACCACCACCACGAGCACCCCGGACACGACCACGACCGACCGTCGCGACACGCGTCGTGATTCCCCGTCGAGCAGGGTGCCGAGCGCAACCACCCCGAGCCCGGCCGCCAAGCCGAGCCACGCCGCCCGCGAGAGTGTCAGCGCGGTGGCGAGGCCGGTGAGCAGGACGGCCGGGGCGTAGAGCCAGCGGCGGTCCGGCGTGCGGATCGCGAGCGCGACTGCCCACGTACACGCGGCCGCGCTCACGACGCCGAGCAGGTTCGGGTGGCCGAGCGTGCCGAACGGACGCACGAAGCCCGCACCGTAGCTGGCCGTGCGCGACCACGGCAGCGGGTCGTAGCCGGCCACCTGGAACAGGGCGTAGGCGCACGCGAGCACCGCAGCCGCGAGCGCGACGCCAATGGTGCGCGCGAGCGCCCGGCCGTCCGCCAGTGCGTCGCGCGCGCCGAGCGCAAGGCCCGCCACCGCGATCGAAGTGAGCAGCCCCTCGTGCTGCAGAGCATCGCCGAGCAGGCTGATCCTCGGCGACACCGAGGTCACGGTGGTGAGGGCTTCGACCGCCAGCCAGCCAAGCAGCGCCCACTCGAAGAACGAGAACCGGCGCCGACGCCAGGGTGTGCTGGCGAGCCAGCCGGCGAATGCGCAGAACCCGAGCACGCGGACGATCGCGATCTTCGGGAACTCGAACGACTCGACGAGCCGGGGCATGAACACCAGCACCGACAACACGAGTGCGGCACGCAGCGCAATCATGCGGGAGGACAGCGCGAGGCTCCGGCGAGCAGACGGAGCCTCGCGACGTTCATTCGGAGGTTACGGCTCAGCGCAGGTAGACGACGCGCTGGCGTATGGCCGGCCCAGTCGTGGACGTCACGCGCGCAAAGTAGACTCCGCCGCTGAGCGTGGCGCCCTGGTCGTCCTCGCCACGCCACATCCACGACCCGAGCACCGCCGCGCCCGCATCGGGTACGTGCCGCACGCGGCGGCCGCTAACGTCGAAGATCTCCACGCTCATGCGGCCCACGCCGCCGCTCCAGCGCAGTGACATCTCGCGCGTGAACGGCTGTGGTGTGGCGGACAACATGAGCTGGGCAGGCCGCTCGACCCGTGGCACATCCGCCGGCGCCAGCGGCCCGCCGATCAGGCGGAATGCGAGTGCGCCCTGGGATTGGGTCCACGTGCCGGTGCCGATCGGGCGAGTGAACATTTGGCCGATGCCTTCGGCCGTCGCCGAGACCGACGCGGCCACACGCCAGGGGGCGGGCAAGCGCGTCGAGAGCCAGTAGTCGTGGCCGGGCACCAGTAGCGCCGGCTGCGCGAGCCGCTCCGAGCTGGCCCAGGTGCTGCCGAGCGCCATGCTCGCCCGGTGCGGGAACAGTACGGACGTCCCGCTGACGGCAGGGAGTTCACCCACTGGCGGTATCGGCAGTCCCTGCGGATCCACGATCGAGATCCCGAACGGTGGTGCCACCGCCTGCCCCTCGGGCACCGCGAGTTCCACCCACTCGACCCGGCAGACAGCCGGTACGCGGAAGCTCTGGACGACGTCCTCCGTGAGCGGGAGTCCGACCACGCCGCGGGCCGCGACCAGTTCCAGCAGGCCCTGTTGGCCCGTCGGCGTGACATTGATTACGTGGCCGAGCGACAGGCCCGGCAGGACTTGCCATCCCCCCGAGCCCAGCTTCGTGAGGCCGGCAGTGCAGCTGCAGTTCCCGGGGTCGCCGAGCGCCACTTTGGCGCGCCCCTGAGCCTGCTCGCTCGGCGGCTCCACGACGAACGCCAGCTCGTTCGCGGTGGCCGTCGCCGGGTTGCCCCAGCGCTGGACAACGAGCGGTCGATCGAACGTGGCTCCAGCCCAGCGCATGTCCCCAGCGGACGCCGTCATGGTCACGCTCGTGAGCGGATAGGTGCTGGAACTCGGCACCTGAAGTCCGCCGACGAGCTTCTCAGTGAAGTGGACGCGCGCGGTGAGCGTCACCGCGGCCCCATCGCTACCCATGGGTAGCTCCAGCTGATAACTCCCGTCATTGGCCGTGACCGTGCTCGCCACCACCTGCCCGAAGGAACGACGTCCCGTACCGCGGCCGAAGTCGGCGGTGGTGGTTACGGCGTCGAAGACATTGGCGATGCACTCTTGACAGGGCACGGTGATGGGTTCCGCCATGAGCGCGCGCGGCACACCGATCAGGCGGAATGCGAGGTCGCGGTCCGTCTCTTCAGTCAGTGGCACGCCAGACGCGGGGCTGACGTACAGCCGGCCGTCGGTGTAGGGCGATGCATCGGAGGCCGCCACAGCCCACTCGGCGGTCGGGGTGGCGTGGATCCAGTAGTCCACGCCGGGAGTCAGGGTGACGGATTGCGGGAACAACGCCGTGGGCCGCAGTGCGGTCACGAGCGAAAGCGCCCCGGTGAGGCCCGAGGCGATCATGGTCTCAGCGAGCGAGATGCCGACGCCTGGATCCGCGCTGAAACTGGTAGGTTTGGGAGCCATCAGCGAGGCAGTAAACGTCACCGAGCTGGGCGTTTCCGTCGAGCGCAGGCCGAGTTCGGCCCACGACACCTCGGTCGGCACCGGCACGCGGAACGTCTGCAGCAACTCGGCGGTCACGGTCCCCGGGTACTCGATGCCACCGCGCAGCACCTGCTGTACCGCCCGCCATGGCGCCGTGGCCGTCGCGGTGGCTGGACACACGACATGCGCAATCACGGGGTTCATGCCCGGCAGCATCTGCCACGGCCCGTTGCCATCGCGATACATCGCGGGCGGTAGCCCGGACGGGGCGGCTTCGTCGTAGCCGAGGTCAGAGGCGGTGATCGTAACTGGCTGGACGTGCCAACTCAGCATCGGCGAGCCGCCGCCGCCCTGCGCCACCGCGGTCACCGCCCTGGTCACCAGTGGCATGCCGAGGTCGTAGCTCGACCAATCGCAGTGATCGCACGTCCGGGTCGGACCGTCCGCGAAGCGCAGCGCGATCAGACCCGGATCGGGCGGTGCTCCGGGAACCCCCAGGCTGACGCTTACGCTGCTGCCGGGAATCGGTGCCCCCGGGATCGAGACCTGCCCCATCGCGGAGTTCTCGCCGACGAGCGTGATGGATTGCACCACGACGCGGTCCTGAGGAAGCGGGAACTGGGCGGTTACCGTGACAGCCTGGGACAGCGCCGGCAGGTCACAGGTCGGGGGCCCGGACGGGGACGCCACTTCGGGCTTGCCGATCAGCCGGAACGACAGGTCTCGGTCCGTCTCCAGTGCGAAGGGACCACTCGGCCCATTCCGCGAATACAGCGCACCGCCGTTGTAATAGGCGCCGCCCTTCGAACTCGCCACGCCCAGTGACCAGTTCCCACCGGTCTTGACGGCGAGGCCGTAGCGGTGGCCAGCCTCGAGCCGTGCCGGGGTCGCGAGCGGATCCGTCGCGCCCCACACCGGCGGCGCGAGCGTGGCTCCCTGGAGCAGCGCCGCGGTGGCAGTCACGGACAGTGGATCGGCCGGCGGCTGGACCGCGCCCTGCAGATCGAATATCGATACCTCGAGGGAGGAGGTCGTGCTCGGGGGGGACGCGATCGCGAGTTCCACCCACTGCGCGGTGACCGTCACGGAGCAGGTGAAGGTCTGCACGAGTTCGGCGGGGGCCGCGATGCCGTCGGAACGGATCACCTGCTGGAGCACGTAGAGCCCCCCTATATCGGGCGTCGCCCCGCACACCTTGTGCGCGAGCACCGGGTGTATGCCCGGGAGTGGCACCAGGCCCTGCGACCCCACGTAGACTGCCGCGCGGTACCCGGACGGGCCATCGGGATCGTACAGGCTCACGAGCGGGTCAGAGGTCCCGGGCTGAAATGAGAGACCCGCCGTGACCGTGACACTCGCGGGCTCGGTCTCGCGGACGACGATCGTGCGGTCAAGCGGGTACGAGAGCCATTCCGGCCCCGTGCCGGCGGCCGTGAGCGTAGAACGATGAAGCGGGTAGGAGCCCAGGCGCGGATCGGAAGCACTGGGGTCGAAGAACGCGATCTCCGCGGTCAGGGTGCTCACGACTCCGCTGCCGCTCGAAACCGCGAAGCTCAGGGAGGAGGCGGTGAGGGTGACCGCATCCGGCTGCCAGACGCGCGCCTGCAGGGGGCCCATGCTCGCGGTGAACGTCACCCCCTCGCACGACGTCGTCCCGAAACTCCCGGCGGGGGTCGCCCTGCGGTCGCGCGCGCCCGGTGCGCCCGGCGAGACAGACGCGCGTGCGAAAGCCCCACTCTTCGCGGGCAGCAGGCGATGCAATGGGTTCGAGGGACCGGACTGCGCGGCGGCGGCCGCGACGACGAGAGCCGCGACCAGAACGGATGGAAGCGCACGAGCGAGCCGATGGATGGCGGTCATGCGGGGAGTCTCCAAGCTGGGAGCTACGATTGACGGATGAGAATTCCCTAGAGGTGACAGGTGCGCTAGCTGAGTTTGTCGTCGCTTCGAGCGAGGATGGGGGATGAGAATACTCTAATCTGACAGACCCACCACACGGTACCTATGGACCATCGCCGCCGTAGGCTGGTGGACGCCTCTACGCCCCGCTGCAGGGTGAACGCCGGTCGCCGTGGCCGTCGGAGGCTCGCACCGTCGAGGGGCCGCTACGGGCCGTTCTGGTGCGCGTGGCGTGGAATCGGCTGGAAACGGCTTCCACGGCCGCCCGCACAGGCCCGAACGCGCACTCGCCTGACCGCTGACACCCGGAAGAACGGCCCGCTGGACAGCTTGCCGGACAGGTAGCCGGAAGGACTGGGACTTGGGTTCGACCGAGCCCCTCGTCCTCGTGGACAGTTCAGAGCCTGGGACCTTGGCTCGCGGCCAGGACCATATTCTCGGAGCTCATCGCGGCCTGGTAGTCGAGCGCCGAGTGCCTCCGGTCAAGCGATGACTGTTCCAGCCTGCGTTCGCTGTCCCCGGATTGTCCCCAAGCTTACGTCGGCAACCGTCTACTCCCGTCGGTTCCCGTCGTCTGGCTTCTCGGGCAAGCCGTTGTCCTTGCGCGCTTGACCGACGGTTTGCGACGTTGGTTCGGGCGCAGGCCTGTCTTCGAATCCCGTTGGGGACGCCAACACCGGCCCGCCATTCGCAACGCGTTGCAGGCTCCCCCCGAAGCCCTCCTCGCCTCGGCCACGTCCGGACTCGCCGCCAGCAAGCTGCTCCGCGACGGCATCGAGTACCGCGCCCCGGCGCCGATCACCTCTGGCGGCAAGACCGCAGGAATCCCGCCGTCCGTCTGACCCACCGTCTGGAGGAATCCGGCCTCAGAGTCCAGACAGAAGCGGCCGCCCGGGCGAATCCGGGCGGCCGCCAACTCCGCTTCCGCCTACTTCAGATAGGTGATGACCCGCGTCAGCGGCCGGCCCACCGTCTTGAGCCGTGCGTAGTACACCCCCGTCGGAACCGGGTTGCCGCCATCGTCGCGACCGTCCCAGGTCGCCCGGTACTCGCCCGGCTCCCGGGACTCGCGCACCAGCGTGCGCACCCGGCGACCATCCACCGAGTATACCGCCAGCTCCACCGGCCCACTGTGGGCGATGCTGAACGCCAGCGTCGCGGACTGGCGGAACGGGTTCGGCATCGCCGGCATGAGCAGGGTCACGGTCGGCCGCACCTCCCCGCCGACCCCCGCGGCGGTCTGGAAGTCGGCGGTGACCGTCCTGTCGCCGGTCATGATCACCGTCACCGTGTCGGTCGCCGCCACCACGTCTCCGCTGTAGCCCACGAAGTCGTAACCCGCCTCCGGCGTCGCCGTCAGCAGCACCGCCGTCCCGTAGGCGTGCTTCCCCCCGCTCGGCGGCGGGTCCTGGGTCACCCAGCCGTGGGTGGCGCTCACCATCAGCGTGCAGGAATCGGGCACCAGCGTCGCCGTCCAGGCCGACGTGTCCGGCAGCGACAGCGCCCAGACGTCGTTGAAGCAGCCGGAATAGCTGGATCCCCCGAACACCACCATCCGGTCACGCACCGGGTCGTGGATCGCGCTCTGGCCGAACCGTCCGCTCGGCGGCGTGCCGCTGGGCGTCAGCTCCGTCCAGACCAGCGTGTCTGCCAGCGACAGCGCCCAGACGTCGTCACGGTAGTCGGCGCCATCGAATCCTCCGAACACCACCATGCGGTCACGCACCGGGTCGTAGATCGCGCTGTGGGTGTGCCGCGCGCGCGGCGGCGGGCCGCCGGGAGCCAGCTCCGTCCAGGCCAGCGTGTGCGCCAGCGACAGCGCCCAGACGTCATTGAGGATGCCGTCTTCGACGCCGCCGAACACCACCATGCGGTCACGCACCGGATCGTAGATCGCGCTGGGGGAATACCGCCCGATCGGTGGCGTGCCGCCGGGAGCCAGCTCCATCCAGGCCGGCGTGTCCGCCAGCGACAGCGCCCAGACGTCGTTGAAGTTCGTGCCGGAACACCATCCGGCGAACACCACCATGCGGTCGCGCACCGGGTCGTAGATCGCGCTCTGGCGGTACCGTGCGTGCGGCGGCGTGCCGCTCGGCGTCAGCTCCGTCCACGTCGGCGTGCCCGCCAGCGACAGCTCCCAGACGTCGTCCATGTAGACATCCCCCGTGAATCCCCCGAACACCACCATCCGGTCACGCACCGGGTCGTAGATCACGCCGGGGTACCGGCGCACGCTCGGCGGCGTGCCGCCGGGCGTCAGCTCCGTCCACGTCGGCGTGCCCGCCAGCGACAGCTCCCAGACGTCGTTGAGGTTGTTGCCGGAATGCCATCCTCCGAACACCACCATGCGGTCACGCACCGGGTCATAGATCGCGCCCTGCGCGTATCGCGCGCTCGGCAGCGCGCCCTGATCGGCCCGCGCGGCGCCCGTCGGGCCTGGCAGGTGCGCGGACACCGCGGCTGGGTCGTCAGGCGTGCCGGAATCGAGCGTCACGACCGTGCTGCCTTGCGCCAGGCGCACCATGAAGTCGCGCTGCCAGGAAGGCAGCAACGTATCGGCCCCTGCCTGCGACAAGCGCTCGCGTACTGCGGGGGCCAACTCCGGCGGGCCGGCGGGCCGGCCGAAGGCAACGTTCGCGGCTGTCAGAGTGAGGACGAGCGGGAGGATCGAGGCGCAGGTGCGGAGCAGGAGCGACGGTTTCAATTGCGTCCCTTCGAGTGGCTCCAGGATCAGGGAGCGAAACCAGGATCGGCGTACCGAAACACCTTACGCATACCTCCCAGGGGCAGCATCTGGCGTGCCACGAGGCGCGTTCCTGCAAAGGCCGGGGTGAGAGCGCGTTGCGCAGGCGGATTCTAACGGTGTTCCCAGGGTATGGGTCTCCTCGCTCTGCAGTTGGGCTGCCACACCCATCGCAAATGGGGCTCCAAGCGGGGCGAGGCAGACGAGCGGCGTGGGTTCAAGGCCACAGCGCCAATCGCCTTCGCTACGAAGAACCCACGTATGTCAGCGTGGCTCGTCGTCGAGGCGCCCAGCCTTCTCCATCGCGTTGCACGCTCGCACCCAAAGTCCAACGGCCACCCGTGTGGGTGCCCCCCGGAGGTCAGTTGACGTTGGGCGAGCCGTAGGTGGGCTAACTCCGGAGCTGCGTGGTGGGGAGGTGCCCGAGGCGCCAATTGGCGCGCCCCACCGCGAGGTCCTGTCAGAAGTCCGTGTCGGAGATTGCGAGTCACGGAGCCGTTCAGGGACCAGACAGGGGCGCAATGGCCTTCACCGGCCTGATCACGGCTGGGGCCTGTCTGACGCTGAGTAACGTGGGCCATGGGTTCGCCATCAGGCTGGCTACCGCGCGGTGGATGAGGTTCGCCCGCGCGGGTGGCGAAGCGGGGTCGTGAACAGCCCGCTGCAAAACTCCAGGGTGACCGGGCTGAAGTGCCGCGTCCGAGAATGAAGTGCGACGGCCTCCCGCTCAGCGGGTCGGTGCCCTTCCCCGCGCGAGCTTGGACAGCACGTCGGCCGCGGTGCCCTGGTCAACTTCCTGCGGACGCCAGTTCCCCTTCATCGCGATCTCGAGCTCGGCCCGCGCAGAGCAGACACGCACGAGCGGAAGTGGCAAGCGAAACGTGCGCTGCCGGAGAAGACGGATCGTGCGCCGAACCGCTATAGTGGCGTGGTCGGGACCGGCCCGACCATCGCGGCGGCGGCGCTGGTGAGCGCGCGCCCGGATCCAAGCGACGACCGGGGATCGCATGCCGAAGTCACCCACCTGGCTGCTCGAACACCGCCGCGACGTGTACTCGCAGGCGGGCGAGGACGGGGTCATCGAGGCGATCCTCGAACGACTGCCCGTGCGCGACCGCTGGTGCGTGGAGTTCGGCGCCTGGGACGGGCGGCACTGCAGCAACACCCGCAACCTGATTGACGCCCATGGCTATTCCGCGGTGCTGATCGAGGGTGACCCCGCGAAGGCGCGCGCCCTGCGCGAGGCGCTCGGCGGCCGCACGGGGATCGTGACCCTCGAACGCTACGTGGGCTTCGCGGGCGAGGACCGGCTCGACGCGCTGCTGGCCGGCACCGGGACCCCGCGCGACTTCGACCTGCTTTCGATCGACATCGACGGCAACGACCACGGGGTGTGGGAGGCGGTCGTCGACTATCAGCCGAAGGTGGTGTGCATCGAGTTCAACCCCACCATCCCACTGCCGGTGCGCTACGTGCAGCCGGCCGACCCGAAGGTGAGCCGCGGTTCGAGCCTCGCGGCAATCGTCGAGCTCGGCAGCCGCAAGGGCTACGAACTCGTCGCGGTGACGATGTCCAACGCGTTCTTCGTGCGCGCCGAGCGGTTGCCGCTGTTCGACCTCGAATCGAACGACCCGGCCCGGTTGTGGACCGATCAGCGCTTCGTCACCCACCTGTTCTCGGGCTACGACGGCACGCTGTTCATCGAGGGCTTCGGCGGGCTGCCTTGGCACGGCGTGGACTTTCACGCCTCCCGACTCCAGCCGCTGCCGCGCGCGCTGCGGCACCCCTCCGCGGGCTACAACGCGTTCCGCAGGGCGCTGTTCTTCGTGTGGCTGCTGGTTCGCGAGCCCCGCACCCTGCTGCACAAGCTGCGCAAGCTCTCCCGGCGGCGCTGAAGCCCGACACCGCGCCCGTCGGCGCTGCCACGCTCGCCGTTGAGCCGGCTGGCCTTGATCATTCACCAGGGTCGGCGGAGCGGTGAAGGATGACCGATGCGCCCCTCGATGCTGGCCTCGAGTCGCAGGGATTCGTCCGGCTGTCCCGCCCGGACACCCGCGGCCACGCCCAGTGTGCCTGAGCGTGGCCGCGGAGTCCTCGGTGGTCTGCGCGCTATTTCAGCACCGACACCCGGGCCACGCGCACGTTCGCGCCCTGCGCAAGCCGCACCAGATAGAGCCCCGGCGCCAGGCGCTGGCCGGCTGCCAGATCCACCACGTGCCGCCCTGCGCCCAGTGCGCCGACCTCGCGCTCCACCACGCGCCGCCCGCTCACGTCCAGCAACTCGAGCCGCGCAGCAGCCGACGACGGCAGCACGAACGCCACACGCAGCAGCTCGCCCCGCGATGGGTTCGGCCGCAGACCCTCGAGCGTGAACTGGAAGGCCGTCGGGCCCTCCACCGCTGCGGTCGCGCAATCGGCGGCGTCGTAGACCAGGTCGCCGTCGTTGTCCAGACCGAGGGGCGGGGCCACGCTACTCTCCGATCCGTTGCCGTTGCACGGGTCGGTCGGCTTGCTCGGATGGGCGGCGTCCGGCGTGAAGTAGTACGGCGGCTTCACGGTCTCCGGGGCGGTCGCGAAGTTGGCCGGATTCGCATCCGAGTGGCAGGTCAGGCATTGGGTCACACCCGAGCGGTAGTGATGCTGCCGCAGCCCCGCCGCCTTGACGGCACCGCCGGCCGCGGGCTCCGCGCGCCCGTGACACCCGGCGCAGCCGATCGCCGGGAAGCCCGTCCCGCCGGCCGAGCTGCTCAGCGGCACCGGGAACTTCAATGTGCCGTGGCAGACGTTGCAGTCCCCGCTCAGCATGTTGGTGCGATGGCCGTTGTGCAGGCTGGCCCCGCCCGTCCAGGCCACGCCGTCGGCGTTGGAGACATAGCCGGAGGCGCGAAAGTCACCGTGGCATGCCGCGCAGTTGTCGGTCTGGTCGGTGGAGTACTGGTCATAGGCGCTGGCCGGCGTGCCGTCGAACATCCAGACGGCCGCAGCCAGCAGGAGCCCCACGATCAGGGCAGTCGCGGTGGTGGCGAAGGCCTCACTTCGGGTGCCACTGTGTTCGAATCGCGAATCCGTCACGGCTTCCATCCTCGCTGCGGCCGTTCGTCGTCTTCCCCACGTGGGGCGTCACGGCAAGCGCTCCTGCGTCCATCTCGACCGTCCCAACCGTGCGCACGAACCGCATGCACATGGCGACCTGCGAGAGAACAGACAGAGAACGTAGACCAGGGCTGCCATCGTTCGAGCCGGGACCGTACGTGATGGGCCTGGTCTCTTCAAGGGTTATGTCATGGTCCTTTCGGACCAACCCATTGTCTGACCCGATCCCTCTTGCGGGGATCGGGTCAGGTAAGGGGCGGGCACGCGGCCTCCGGGCCTCCGGAAGACTCGACCCATGACCGCTCGCTCCTCCTACTCGCGCACGAACTCGGTCGCGCCCTTGACCTCCGCGCCGGTCAGCAGGTCGCGCACGCGGATCTCGAGCCGGTAGCGGTCGGGGGCCAGCGACTGGGCCGGGATGCTCACGAACTGGCGCCGCAGCGTGCCGACCTGCTCCGCCTCGCGCGAGGTCGCGCTGACGACCGGCGCTTCGGGCAGCACGAACAACTTCGCCAGCCCGGTGAGCGCCTTCGGCACGCGCCGGACGGTGTACTCGTATTCGAAGCGCGCCAGACCGCTGGCATCCGCGGCGAGCCGGTAGATCTCGAAGTACGCGACCAGCGGCTGGCGGCCGGCGATGCGCCCCGCGATGTTGGCTTCGAGCCGCACCGTCGAGCCACTCACCATCAGCGCGGGGGCACCGCACGCCAGCACCACGTCGCTGAGCGCGAGCCCGCGGGGCACGGGCGCCAGGGCCAGCGTGTCACGGAAGAGCCCGCGCCGCCGCCGGGCATCGCGCACCGAGACCACGACCTGGAACGCGCCGGCGCTCAGCGTGGAGGAGAACTCGGTGACCCGGCGCGCGGTCGGGTCGCAGGCCGAAAGCGCCAGCTCGTGGCTGTCGCGCGCGAGTTCTCGCCCGGCCTGATCCAGCACCACCCAGCGCGCCCACAGGGTGTCGCCCGGGCTCCCCGGCGCCTGCACCTGCGCCACCAACCGTGGCCAGCCCTCGCTCTCGAAGCGGGCGACCAGGCCCTCGACCTCGAGCCGCTGCTCGCGCGGCGGGCGAGTCGAGATGACGAGCTGCCCGCCGCCGAGCGACAGCAGGTCTCTGCGTGCCGCCAGCACGCGCGGATCGGGCACCGAGAGTGGATCGAATGCACGAGTCGCAGCCGGCGTGTAGCGGCCCGTGAGCGAACGGTCTTGCAGCACGACGCGCATGCCGAGGTCGGGATAGCTCCACACCAGCGCATCGAGCGGGTACTCGGCCCAGCCGGAGCCCTGCCTCGACTGGTTCAGGCTGTACTTGAAGGTGGTCGCTACGCCGGCAGGATTCAACTCGACCTTGCTTGGCGGGCCGTAACGCACGTAGGTCTCGGCCCGCGCGTCGAGTTCCGGCCGCAGCGGATCGAAGAAGAGCAGGTAGGCGTGCGCGACGCGCGACCAGTACTCGAGCCGGGCCTCGTTCTGCGGCGTCGTGGGATCGGGATCGAGCCCCGCCCACGGGTCGGTCAGGACGCCGGGCGCGGAGCCCCCCGGCATCGTGTCGGCCGCGGGCATAGCGGCGCTACGGAGCCCGATCCACGACGGCTTCTCGAACAGCGCCCGCAATGTCGGATCCAGGCGCGGGATCGCCGCGGCGAAGAGGCTGTCCGCCCGCTCGATCTCCCCCAGCCGGTAGGCCAGGCAGGCGATCGCCAGCGGTGTCGCAGGGCGGCGCGGGCGGCCCGTCAGCGCGCGTTCCGCCGCCACCGCAGCGCCCGCGAGGTCGCCGCGCTCGTAGCGCAGCGGCGCAAGTCTCAGCCAGGCGTCCGCGCCGTAGGGCCGCAGCAGCGCCGCCGTATCGAACGCCCCGATCGCTTGGTCGAGCGCCGCGCGGTGCAGAGTGCGCAGGAACTCGCGCTTCCACGCCATCCCCAGCTCCATGTAGCCGTCCGGCTGGCGCGGCGCCAGCGCGATGGACCTGCGGTAGCAGTCGCGCGCGAGCTCGCCGTAGTCACCCAACTCGTAGGCCCGCCCCAGCGCAAGCCAGGGCTCGGGATTGCGCGAGTCGAGACGGATGGCCTCCTTCAGGTCGCGGATCGCGCGTTGCCGCGACTCGATCCCCGGGTCGGCCACCGCATCCCACCCCCAGCGCGTGAGCGTGCGCGCCGTGGCGAGCGAGTCGGCGGCGCTGCGCACCCGCGGCGGGGCGGCAGAACCTGGCGCGGCTCCGAGCGTGACAAGGAGCGGAAGGATGACGAGCGCGAAGAACAGCAGTCGGCAGCGCAGTGGACGACCTCCAGAGGTGGAGGCCCATCCTCTCACTCCGGCGCGATCTCCTCCAGCAGAGCCATGATCTCGGGCCCGGGGAGGGTCTGGCCGCGCTCGACCAGGACGGAGGCGACGCGGCCCGACAGTGGGGCGGCGACCTCGAACTGCATCTTCATGGACTCGACGACGAAGAGGACCTGACCCTCCTCGACCACGTCCCCCGGCGCCACGCGCACCTCGATGACCGAACCGGCCATGGGCGCGCGGACGGTCCCGCTGGAGCGTTCCGCCGCCGCGCGGCGCGGCGAGGTCAGGGACGCGAGCGGGTCCTCGAGCGTCAGGGTCTCGCCGAAGACGGAGAGCGCCATCCGTGATCCGCTCAAACGGCAGGCCCGCAGGCGCAGCGCCAGATCGGGCTCCTGGACCGCGGCGCGGGCGCGCAGGAAGCCGGGGCCGCACTCGTGGCGCGTGGCGCCCTCGGCCGAGCGCTCGAGCATCTGCAGCATGGCCGGCCCGCGCAGCGTGAAGGCGTTGGGCATCTCCCCGCGCTCGAGCCGGAACGCCGCCTTCTGCTGGCGACTGCCGGTGCGCAGTTCCGCGTGGGACAGGGCGGCGAAGCGCGCTGCGGGCCCGGGCAGCGGCTCCCCCACCCCGCGGAACGCGCAGGAGAGCGCCTCGCGAAAGGCCTTCGACTCGACGAACTCCAGGCACGCCACGGGCATGAGCGGCGCGTTCAGCGCCTCGAGGTTCGCGCCGATCCAGGCGGTGGACTCCGCCCCCGCGAGGTAGTCGGGATGCCGGCTGACTGCCTGCAGGAAGGGCAGGTTGGTGGTGCAGCCGAGGATGGTGAAGTCCTCCAGCGCCGCCGAGAGCCGGCTCACGGCCTGGGCGCGGTCCTCGCCCCAGACGACGAGCTTGGCGATCATGGAATCGAAGCGGTCGAGGATGCGGCCGCCCTCGCAGACGCCGGAGTCCACGCGGACACCATCGCCCGCAGGCTCGCGATAGACCACCAGCGGCCCCGGTGTGGGCAGGAAGCCGTTGCGCGGGTCCTCGGCCAGGATGCGCGCCTCGAGCGCCACGCCGCGCGGCCGCGGGACCGAGAAGCACGAAGGATCGCCGAGGGCACCGGGGAAGCGGCCTTCGGCCAGCTCGAGTTGCGCCTGCACGAGGTCCACGCCAAGCACCAGCTCGGTGACCGGATGCTCCACCTGCAGGCGCGTGTTCATCTCCAGGAAGTGGAAGTCGCGCTCCGCGTCCAGCAGGAACTCCACGGTGCCGGCGCTGCGGTAGCGCGTCTCGCGCACCAGGGCCAGGGCGGCGCGGCCCAGGGCCTCGCGCAGCGCTTCGTCCACGACCGGACTCGGCGACTCCTCCAGCACCTTCTGGTGCCGCCGCTGCAGCGAGCACTCGCGCTCGCCGAGGAACACGCCGCCGCCCTGGCCGTCGCCGAAGACCTGCACCTCGACGTGGCGCGGCGCCCGCAGGTAACGCTCGACGAAGACGGTGCCGTCGCCGAAGCCGGAGAGCGCCTCCTCCGAGGCCCGCTGGATGGCGCCGGGCAGGGCCTCCGGCGTCTCGACCACGCGCATGCCGCGGCCACCGCCGCCGCCGCTGGCCTTCACCAGGAAGGGCGCGACGATTCCGCGAGCGGCCAGCTCCGCGCCCCAGCGCTCCGGCGGCAGGCTGGCGAGTTCGTGCGAGAGCAAGGCCGCGAGCGTGGGCACGCCGCAGCGGCGGGCGATGGCCTTGGCGGACTCCTTGCCACCCAGCGCCAGCATGTTCTCCGCCGTGGGCCCGACGAAGACGACGCCGGCGTCCTCCACCGCCCGGGCGAAGTCCGCGTTCTCTGCCAGGAATCCGTAGCCCGGGTGCAGGAGCTGCGCCTGCCAGCCGATCGCGGCGTCCACGATCTCGCGCAGCGCGAGGAAGCCGGACACCTCGAGCACCGCGTCCGCCTCGCGCCGCACCAGGCTCCCGGCATCGTCCGGCGTGGAGACGACTGCGACCGTGTCACCGCGCGCCCGGGCCGCGCGCAGGATGCGGCGCGCGATCTCGCCCCGGTTGGCGATGACGAGCCGTCGGCTCACGGGACCCAGCGCGCAGGGACCTTCGCGAAGAAGGCGCGCAGTCCCTCCTGCCCTTCGGCGGAGGCCCGGGCCTCGGCGATGGCGCGCGCCGTGAGCTCGAGGAGATCGGCGTCCGGCAGCGGCGAGACCTTGTGCAGGAGCGCCTTGGTGCGGCGCGCAGCCTCGGGACCGGCGGCCAGGAACTGGCCGAGCAATTCGGCCAGCGCCTCGCCCGCGACATCCGCCGACCCGAGCACGCGCTGTACCAGGCCGATGCGCAGCGCCTCGGCGGCGTTCACGCGCTGACCGGTGAGCAGCAACGGCGCGGCGTGGGCCACGCCCAGGCGGCGGATGACGTAGGGACTGATGAGGCCCGGCACGAGGCCCAGCCGGACCTCGGAGGTGGCAAAGACCGCTGCGGCGTCGGCGAGCACGTAGTCCGAACAGGCCACGAGCCCCAGGCCGCCGCCGACCGCGGCGCCCTGCACGTGGCACAGCACCGGCACGGGGAGCGCGGCGAGGCGGTGGAACATCCGGCCCAGCGCCCGTGCGTCGTCGAGGTTCTCTTCGGCGGTCGCGGCGGCCTGCGCCTTCATGTAGGCAAGGTCGCCACCCGCGCAGAAGGTCTCGCCCTCGCCCTGCAGCAGCAGGACGCGCAGCTCCGCGCCCTGCGGAGCGTGCATCAGTGCGCCCAGCGCGCCGGAGATCTCGGAGATCATCGCCGCGTCGAAGGCATTGCGCACTTCGGGTCGAGCGAGTACCAGCCGCATGACGCCGTGCGGCAGGGCTTCGAGCCGCACGTGCCGACCCGGCTGGTGCACGCGCTCGACCGGGAAGCCCGGAATCACGGTCATGGCCGGCCGCCTTCCGGCACCAACTCGCCCGCGCAGGCGGCGTCCTCCGTGCGGATGGTGGCGAGCAATGCTGCGGGGATCTCCACCTCGCAGCGCAGCAGCGCCTGCGAAAGCGTCTTCCCCTGCGCGTCGATGAACAGGCTCCGCGTGCCGCCGCCCCCGAGCGAGCCCTCGAGCAGGAAGTTCAAGGCCCAGAGGTTGGGCACCGCGTAGCGCACCACCTGCCCGTGGCAGACGCTGGCGAACCAGGTCTTCACCCGCTCCGCCGTGACGTGATCGCGCAGCCAGGCGTAGCACTCCGGCGAGCGGCCGATGAGGCCGATGTTGGCGGTATCGCCCTTGTCCCCGCTGCGCGCGTGGGCGAGGCGCATCAGGGGCACGCGGATCGTGGCGTCACCGGCCACGGCGTGGGTCACGTGCGCATCGGCGACCGGCGTGTCGCTCCCGCCGCCGCCCTTCGTCACCGGCCAGTGGAGCGGCCCCGCCTGCGAGACGTGCTCGAGGCGCCCGGTGCCGCGCTCCTCCAGGACGGTCACCACGGGCAGGGCGTGTTCCTGCGGCATCAGCGCGGACCAGTTACTCACGACCTTCGAGATGGCCGGCGCGCCACCCGTGACCGCCACGCCCGCGGGGCCGGAGAGGATCATCGAGGGCAGCAGCTTGCGGTAGACGTCGAGCGGCTTGCGTTCGGTGGAGCGCGCCGAGAGGCGCAGCAGCACCTCGGTCGTGAGGTGCTCCGGCGTGAGGCCGCGGTGGGTCGCGTCGTCACCGATGAACTCGGTCGCGGTGTGCTCGAGCGCGGGCAGCCCGGCCTTGCGCAACTCGGCGGCGCAGCGTTCCCAGAAGACCTGCGCGAAGACCTCGGCCTTGGCCCGCGCGTCGGGGCCCGAGATGATGAGCGAGCCGCTGGCCTTGTAGCCGTCCGCGTAGGCGACGCTGACCTTGAGCAGGTCCGTGGGGGCATGGCCCCTGACACCCGAGACCCGCACGCGGTCCGGACCCACGCTCTGGAGCTGGATGCTGGAGAAGTCGGCGATCACATCGGGCGTGAGGTAGCGCTGGGGATCGCCCATCTCGTAGAGCAACTGCTCGCGCACGGTCTGCGCGGTGACGAGCCCGCCGCTGCCCGGCTGCTTCGTCACGACGAACGAGCCGTCGGGCGAGCACTCCACGATCGGGAAGCCCACGTCCACAAACGAGGGGACCTTCTTCCAGTCGGTGAAGTTGCCGCCCGTGGCCTGTGCGCCGCATTCGATGATGTGTCCGGCCACGATGCCATGGGCGAGGCGGGCGTAGTCCGTCGCGGCCCAGCCGAAGGCGTGGATCATGGGCGCCAGCGTGATGCCGGTGTCCGTCACGCGCCCGCTGATGACGATGTCGGGCTCCCCCTGGAGCGCCTCCACCACGGGCAGGGCGCCGAAGTAGGCATTGGCCGAGAGCCCGCGGTCCGCGTAGGGCGCGAAGGACTCACCGGTCTCCAGATTGCGCAGGTCCACGCCGCGCGCCCGCAGATCGCCCAGGCGCGGCGCGATGTCGTCGCCGGTGATGACGGCCAGGCGCAGGGTGAGGCCCTTCGCGCGCGCCACCGCGGCCAGTGCCTCGGCGCAGGCCATAGGGTTCACGCCGCCGGCGTTGGTGATGATACGGATGCGGCGCTCGAGGATCCGCTCCAGCAGCGGCTCGATCTGGGTGACGAAGTCGCGCGCGTAACCGGCGCCCGGGTCCTTGAGCTTCTGCTTCTGCAGGATGCTCATGGTGACTTCGGCCAGGTAATCGATCGAGATGGTGTCGAGCGGGAGCGGCCCCTCGACCTGCCGCCTGAGCGCGTGCGGGTCGTCGCCCCAGTAGCCGCCGGCGTTGGCGATGCGGATCAAGTCCCGGGTCATGTCCACGCCTCTAGAAGCGGTAGACACCGGTGCGGGTGTCTTCGATGGGGGACGTGAGAGTCGTGGCAAGGCTCGCGGCCAGGACGGCGCGCGTGCCCCGCAGGTCGATCACCCCGTCGTCCCAGAGACGGGCCGAGCCGTAGAGCGGATACCCCTCACGCTCGTACTTCTCGCGGATGGGCCCGGCGATGGCCTCGGCCTCCGCCGAGGACATCACCTTCTGCTCGCGCGCCAGCTGGTCGCGCTTGACCGTGACCAGCACCTGCGCGGCCTGCTCGCCGCCCATCACCGAAATGCGAGCGGTGGGCCAGCTCCACAGAAAACGCGGCGAGTAGGCCCGGCCGCACATCCCGTAGTTGCCCGCCCCGAAGCTGCCACCCATCATCAGCGTGATCTTCGGGACACGTGCGGTCGCCACGGCGTGGACCATCTTCGCCCCGTCCTTGGCGATGCCGCCGCGCTCGTACTGGGCGCCCACCATGTAGCCGGTGATGTTCTGCAGGAACACCAGCGGGACCTTCTGCGTGGCGCACAGCTCGACGAAGTGCGCGGCCTTGAGCGCGCTCTCGCTGAACAGCACGCCGTGGTTGGCGAGGATGCCGCAGGGCATCCCCTCGAGGTGGGCGAAGCCGGCGACCAGGGTGGTGCCGTAGCGGGCCTTGAACTCGAAGAAGCGGCTGCCATCCACGACCCGGGCGATGACTTCGCGCACGTCGCTCTGGCGGCGCAGGTCTCGAGGCCATGCGCCCAGGATCTCGTCGGGGTCATAGGCCGGCGGCTCGGAGCTGCGTAATGCCACGCCGGCCTGCCCATATGCGCCCAGGTACGAGACCATCTCCCGCATGATCTCGATCGCCTGCTCGTCGTTCTCGGCAAAGTGGTCCGCCACGCCCGAGATCTCGGTGTGGACCCGCGCGCCGCCCAACTCCTCGGCGCTGACGTCCTCGCCGGTGGCGGCCTTCACCAGCGGCGGCCCCGCGAGGAAGATCGTGCCCGTCCCCTGCACGATGATGGCCTGGTCGCTCATCGCCGGGACGTAGGCGCCCCCCGCGGTGCAGTTGCCCATGACCGCCGAGAGCTGCGGGATGCCCGCCGCGGAGAGCAGGGCCTGGTTGTAGAAGATCCGCCCGAAGTGCTCGCGATCCGGGAAGACCTCGGCCTGCAAGGGCAGGAACACGCCGCCGCTGTCCACCAGGTAGAGGCAGGGCAGGCGGTTCTCGAGCGCGATCTCCTGCGCGCGCAGGTGCTTCTTCACCGTGAGCGGGTAGTAGGTGCCGCCCTTCACCGTCGCGTCGTTGGCGATGATCATGCACGGCCGCCCGTGCACCATGCCCACGCCCGCCACCAGACCCGCCGCGGGGACCGGATCGCCATAGACCTCGTGCGCCGCGAACAGGCCGATCTCCAGGAAGGGCGTGGCCTTGTCGCACAGCGCCGCGATGCGGTCGCGCACGAACATCTTGCCCTGGCTCGCGTGGCGGGCGTTGGCCTTCTCGCCCCCGCCCTGCCGCAGCAGCTCCTTGCGGCGCTCGAGGTCCACGCACAGCGCCAGGTTGTGGGCGTGATTCGTCCGGTACTCCTCGGACGAGGGCTTGAGATGGCTCTTGATGAGCGTCACGGGCGCCCCCCCGGAACCTTCACCCTAGTACTCCCGCATCAGGTAGCGCGCGATGACCATGCGCTGCACTTCACTGGTGCCTTCGCCGATGGTGCAGAGCTTGACGTCCCGGTAGTACTTCTCGACCCGGTAGTCCTTGCTGAAGCCGTAGCCGCCGTGGATCTGGATCGCATCGTCGGCCACCCGGCAGGCGGTCTCGGAGCTGTGGAGTTTGGCCATGCTGGCGGCCTTGGCGTACGGCAGCCCCTGATCGTGCAGGTTCGCGGCCTGGTAGACCAGCAGGCGCGCCGCCTCGATCTGCACCTGCATGTCGGCCAGCTTGAACTGGATGCCCTGGTGCTCGGCGATCGGCTTGCCGAAGGTCTGGCGCTTCTTCGCGTAGCGCACGCTCTCCTCGAAGGCGCCCTGCGCCATCCCGAGGCCCAGCGCCGCGATGCTGATGCGGCCGCCGTCGAGCGTCTTCATGGCCTGCTTGAAACCCACCCCCTCTTCGCCCAGCAGGTTCTCCCCCGGCACCCGCACGTCCTCGAGGATCAACTCCGAGGTGTCGCTGGCGCGCATGCCCAGCTTGTTCTCCTGCTTGCCGGCGTGCAGGCCCTTCATGCCCTTCTCGACGATGAAGGCGCTGATGCCGTCGGTGCCGTGCCCGGGACGCGTGCGCGCCATCACCACCGCGATCCCGCCCACGGTGGCGTGCGTGATGAAGTTCTTCGTGCCGTTGATGACCCAGTCGCCGCCGTCCTGCTTGGCCACGCTGCGCAAGGCCCCCGCGTCACTGCCGGCCTCGGGCTCGGTCAGGGCCCAGGCGCCGATCACCTTGCCGCTCGCGAGCGGCACGAGGTACTTGCGCTTCTGCGCCTCGCTGCCCATGGCGAAGATGTGGTTCGAGCAGAGGCTGTTGTGCGCCGCGATGCCCAGGCCCACGCTGCCGTCCACGCGGCTCAACTCCTCCACCACCACCGCGTACTCGAGGTAGCCCATCCCCGCGCCGCCGTATTCCTCGGGGAAGATGATGCCCATCATCCCCATCGCGCCGAGTTGCTTCATGACCTCGGCGGGGAAGGTCTTGGCTTCGTCCCAGGCCATCACGTGCGGACGGATCTCGTTCTCGGCGAACTTGCGCACCTCCTCGCGGAGGGCTTCGACATGCTCGGGCAGAGTGAAATCCATCGGTCCCTCGAGTGGGGGTGACAGGGCCTGGATGCGGGCTCAGCCGGAGGCGCTACGCCGCGGGGATGCCCTTGAAACCGTAGCAGAGGATGCCGCCGTGGCCTTCCTTGCGCAGGCGGCGAAAGACCAGCGCGACTTCCATTCCAGGCTGAACGGCGGCCGGATCGCAGTCCACGACCTGCGTCATGAGGCGCGCGCCCTCCGGAGTCTCCACCACGGCCACGGCGTAGGGCGCCTCCATGTGGAACTCGGTTGGCGCGACCTGGACGACCGTGGAGGTGATGACCTTGCCCTTCCACGACAGCGACGTCTTCTCCCACTCCGTGCCCCGGCACGCCGGGCACACGCGGCGCGCGGGGAACGTCACTTTCGAGCACTTGCGGCAACGCCCGGCCTCGAGCCGGTAGCGGGTCGGGATCTCTCGCCAGTATCTCGGGCTCGGCATGATTACACCCCCTCGAAGATGTGGACCACGGAGCTCGCTCCCGATCCACCCATATTCTGTGCGAGACCCAGACGTGCGCCCTTCACCTGCCGCGCGCCCCCCTCGCCGCGCAACTGCTCGAAGATCTCGATCGTCTGCGCGATCCCGGTGGCGCCGACCGGATGCCCCTTCGACTTGAGGCCACCACTCGTGTTCACCGGGATCTTCCCGCCGAGCGCGGTCAGGCCCGTCCGCGCGGCGTGCCGGCCCGCGGATTTCTCCGTGAGCCCCAGCGCCTCGATGCAGCAGATCTCGGCGATGGTGAAGCAGTCGTGCACCTCCGCCACCTGGATGTCGGCGGGCGTCAAGCCCGCCATCTTGTAGGCGCGCTGACCCGAGAGCTCGACGGCGTCGAGGAACGCGGGATCCTTCCGGTCCGCCAGCGCCAGCGTGCTCGTGGCGAGGCCGCTCGCGCGGATCTTCACCGGACGGTCCGTGTAGCGCTTCGCGTGCTCCAGGGGACAGAGCAGCACCACCGCGGCGCCGTCCGTGACCGGCGAGCAATGCAGCAGCCGCAGGGGGTCGGACACGACGGAGGAGCACATGACTTCATCCAGCTTCACCTCGCGCCCGAACTGCGCCTTGGGGTTCAGGGCCCCGTGGCGGTGATTCTTCACCGCGACCCACGCCAGGTCCTCTGCGGTCGTGCCCTTGGCCTGCATGTGGGCGCGGGCGATCATGGCGTAAAGCCCGGGGAAGGTGATCCCGTGGTACGCCTCCTTCTCCTGGTCCGCGGCGGTGGCGAGCACCGCCGTCACGTCCGCCCCGTCGGTCATCTTCTCGACTCCCGCTGCGAGCACCAGATCGCTCATCCCCGAGGCGACGTCGAGGAAGGCCGACCGGAGCGCCACGCCACCGGAGGCACACGCCGACTCCACGCGCATGGCCGCCACGCCCGCCATCCCGATCTCCTCCGCCATGAGCGGGCCGAGGTGCTCCTGCCCCACGAACTGTCCCCCCGCCATGCAGCCCACGTAGATCGAGTCCACGTGATCCGCGCGGGCCGCCTTCAGCGCCTCGAGCGCCGCCTCGGCGAAGAGATCGCGCAGACTCGACTCCCATAGTTCTCCGAAGCGGGTCATCCCCGCCGCAATGATCGCTACCTCACGCATCGCACCTTCCTCCCGGCTAGTCGTTCAGGATGATCTTTTCACGGAACTTGGCGTACTCCCCGTACGTGAGGTAGCGTCGCGGCCCATCGAGCATCGAGCGCACGGACGGCGCGAGCGCGGCCCGCTCCGGCAGGAGCTTGGTCGCGCGCAAGGCGAAGGAGTCGCTCCCGGCACCGGAACCGAATGAAGTGATCAGGATGTTGTCCCCCGCGCTTGCCACGTCGAGCACGGCGGCCAGTCCGGTGGGCGATGAGCCGGAGTAGGTGTTGCCCATGGTGTTGACGATCCAGCCCGTCGCCATCTGTTCCTTGGTGAAGCCGAGCGCCTTGCCGGCCTGCAGCGGGAACTTCCCGTTCGGCATGTGGAAGACGGCGTGCTTGAAGTCCGAGGGCTTCATCCCGGCCTTCTTCAGCAGTGCACGCGTGGCGCTCTCGACGTGCTTGAAGTAGGCGGGCTCGCCGGTGAAGCGGCCGCCATGACGCGGGTAGAACTCGCCCTCGCGCCGCCAGAAGTCGGGCGTGTCGGAGGTGTAGCTGTAGGTCTCCAGCACTTCGACGAGCTGGTCCTGCTTGCCGAAGATGTAGGCGGCGCCCCCCGCGGAAGCCGAGAACTCGAGCGCGTCGTTGGGCGCGCCCTGCGAGGTGTCGGCGCCGACGCCCATCGCGTACTCGACGCGGCCGGACTCCACCAGGCCCAGCGCCACGAACATCGCCTCGGTACCGGCCTTGCACGCGAACTCGAAGTCCGCGACGTGAACCTCGGGAGCGATTCCCAGCGCCTCGATCAGGGCCGTGCCGCTGGGCTTCACCGCGTAGGGGTGGGACTCGGAGCCGATGTAGACGGCGCCGATGCGGGCGGGATCGATGCCGGCCCGAACCAGCGCCGCGCGGCCCGCGGCCACCGAGATCGTGATCGTGTCCTCATCGAGGCCCGGGACCGACTTCTCTTCGAGGAGCAGTCCCTTGCGGATCGCGGCGGGGTCCCTGCCCCACTGCCGGGCGATCTCCTCCACCTTGATCCGATTGCGCGGTATGTACGCGCCGTAGCCGACGATTCCTGCCATGTGGACTCCTTGCGAGCGCGAGGCGTCACGAACCGAGCGGACGGTCAGAATGCCGGCCGCGCGACGACGCTCCCGCGATGGACTTGGATCGATTACGAATCCGGTGACGGATCGACGCGAGTGGCCGGCCGCGGCTTCCCGGCAGCCACCGCCTGCAGCGACCCGGCCGGGAACCCTAGCACATCCGGCCAGTGGAATCCGCAGACACGAACCCGTGGCTCGAAGCGGCGTGCGACGCGCCATCGTCGAAGGCGGCGCCTTCTCGAACCAGGCCCAGCCACGGACGTCCCTGGGTCAGACCACTACCGGGTAGTCCGTGTACCCCTTCGGCCCCGGCGTGTAGAACGTCGCGAAATCGGGAGCGTTGAGCGGCAGCCCGCGCTCGAGCCGTGCCACGAAATCCGGGTTCGCGAGGAACGGCCGGCCGAAGGCCACCAGGTCGCAACGGCCCTCGTTCAGCGCCGCCTCGGCGCTCGCCCGGACGAAACCACCGGCAAGGATGAAGGTACGCGGCCACACCTGGCGCAGCGCGCGCTTCAAGGTCTCGGGGACCGCGGGAGCGCCCATCGCCGAGTGATCCACGAGGTGAACGTACTGGATCCCGGTGGACGCCAGCCGCGGGACGAGCGTGGTGAAGGTCTCATCGATCTCGGGGTGGGGCTTCATGCCGGCGTTCGCCCCGTACGGAGAGAGCCGGATCCCGACTCGCGCACCGCCGATGGCCGCGGACACAGCCTGAGCCACCGCCAGCACGAAGCCGAGCCGCTTCTCCACCGAGCCGCCCCAGGCGTCGGTGCGCTGGTTGGTATGCGGGCTGAGGAACTGCTCGATCAGGTAGCCGTTGGCGCCGTGCAGCTCGACCCCGTCGAAGCCGGCGGCGATCGCATTGCGCGAGGCCAGGACGTACTCGCCGATGGCCTGACGCACGTCGGCCTCACTCATCTCCCGCGGCACCGGGTGCGGCTGCATGCCCCTGGCATCGGTGTACATCTCGCCCTCGAGTGCCACCGCGCTGGGTGCGACCAACTCGGCGCCCGCCGGCAGGTTGAGCGGATGACCCACGCGCCCGGTGTGCATGAGCTGCGCGAAGATGCGGCCGCCCTTCGCGTGGACCGTCTGCGTGACCTTCTTCCAGCCTTCGACCTGGGGCACCGACCAGAGGCCCGGGATGCGCGGGTAGCCGGTCCCGTTAGGCGCAGGCGAGACACCCTCGGTGATGATCAGCCCCGCCCCCGCGCACTGGCCGTAGTACTCGGCCATGAGGTCGTTGGCGGTGCTGGCATCGACTGCGCGGCTGCGCGTCATGGGGGACATGACGATGCGGTTGCGCAGGGCCAGCGGGCCGAGCGTGGTGGGCGCGAACAGCGAGAGATCGGGCACGGCTTCACTCCTTGAGGGGGCTGT
>Ga0315273_10000822_pt1 | contig 33845 bp, 20 predicted proteins | sample YL17G02_0_MG_FD_205753 | JGI IMG/M metagenome (GOLD analysis project Ga0315273, IMG submission 205753) | Sediment microbial communities from Yellowstone Lake, YNP, Wyoming, USA - YL17G02_0 | ecosystem: Environmental > Aquatic > Freshwater > Lake > Sediment | place: USA: Wyoming | collected...
TGATGGGCACGAACGGCCCGGTCCGCCGCGCGCCGGCCGAATGGATCGCGTGGGCCACGAGCTCCTTGCCGGAGCCGTTCTCCCCGGTGATGAGCACCGTCGCATCCGTCGCAGCCACGCGCTCGACGAGCGCGAACACCCGCCGGATCGCCTCGGACTCCCCCACCAGCCGGTGGTAGCGCTTCGGCCCGCCGAGCACCGCACCGCCCCGCAACTGCTCGATCGAGCGCACGTGGAACGCCCGCCGCAGGATGCCGCGGAGCTCGTCGAGCTCGATCGGCTTGGAGTACCAGTCCACCGCGCCGCGGTGGATCGCGACCAGGGCGTTCTTGGGATCGTCGTTCCCGGTGACCATGACCACCTTGGTCAGCGGGTACTGGTCCACGATCTCGTCGAGGAGCTGCAGCCCGTCCTCGGGGCCGCCCTCGCGGCGCAGCGTCAGGTCGAGCGTCACCACACCGGGGCGCTCCTCCCGCAGCCGGCGCCGCGCCTCCTCGGGAGAGGAGGCGGTCAGCACCTCGTAGTCCTCCTGGAGCCCCCAGCGGAGCTGGTTCAGGATGCCTTCCTCGTCATCGACGATCAGGACCTTCTCGCGACTCATGCGGTCTTCTCCGTGGTCTCGGCAGCGGCGAGCGGCAGGTGCACCGCGAACGTGGTGCCCGTGCCGGGGCGGCTCTCGACCGTGATGGCCCCGCCCAGGGCCTCGACGATGCTGCGGCACTGGCTGAGGCCGACGCCCAGCCCGGTGGACTTGGTGGTGGCGAACGGGCGGAAGAGGGACGTGCGGATGAACTCCTCGCTCATGCCGCGTCCGGTGTCGCGGACGCGGAAGACGAGGCTCTGCGCGCCGGCGGCATCGGACTCGACTCCGGCGGCCAATTCGATCTCGCCGGGCCCGCCGAGCGACTCGCGCGCATTCGTGAGCAGGTTGACGAGCACGCGCAACGTGAGCCGGCGGTCGAGCGCGACCGTCTCGGGCCCGCGGCCGGTGAGCCGAAAGCGCACGTCCGTCGCGGTCGCGCCGGCCCCGCACAACCCACTCGAGGCAGCCGCCTCGTCCAGCAGGCCCTTGAGTTCGCACGGCGCCACCTGCAAGTCGGTGGGTCGCGCCATCCCGGCCACCTGGTTCATGAGCTGCGTGAGGCTCGCCACGGTCCCTTCGATGGTCTTCAGCGCGTCGCGTTGGAAGTCGGCGCTGTCCATGAAACGGCGCGCGTTCTGGACCACGAGCGAGAGGCCCGAGACCTGGTTCTTGATGTCGTGGAGCACGTAGCTCGAAAGCCGGTTCAGCGATTCGAGCTGCCGCGTCTCCGCCAACTGCTCCGCCAGACGCGCGAACCACAGGGCCGCGCCGAGCTGGCGGGTCAGGGCGCCGAGGAACTCGGCGTCCTCGTGTGTGTACACCTCGTCGTCGCGCTTCTCGGAGAGCCACAGGAGACCCACCACGCTCTCGCCCGCCTGCAGCGGGGCGCACACCGCGGCCGCCATCGCCTGGATGGCCGGGCGATTCTCGACCGCGATCGGGATGAGGTCCAGATCCCGCCGCAATTCGTGGAACACCACCGGCCTGCGAGTGCGCTCCAGTTCGCGCACCAGCGCGTTGTCGGAATCGATGAGGGCCGGCAGGGCGGGCGGGCCATGCAGTCGGCGGAACGGCGCGGCGCTGCCGGGCAGGCCCGCCATCCGGTCGTCGCGCAGGTAGATGGCGACCCGCTCGGCGCCGAAGATGGCGCACACCAGCACCTCCATCTGACGCGCGACGTCATCGGGCCGCGCCGTCGGCACGATGCCCGTGCTCACGCGCTCCCACTCGCGCCGGTAGTCGTAGCGATTGGCGTAGAAATTGCGGTCCACGAAGCGCTTCACCGCGCGGTTGGCGCGCGGGCTCAGCGTCAGCAGCAACCCACCACCCCCCACAAGCAGGTAGAAGGCCAGGCTCACAGCGCGCTTGGCCTCGGGCGAGAGCACCGGGACGACCTTCGAGAGCACCGCCATCAGGAGCAGGAAGGCACCGGCCAGGGTGAGCGAGACCGAGGAGTAGTAGATGACCGGCCGGGTCACCGGCACGCTCATGTCCGAGAGGCGCCGGCGCGCCAGCGCCAGGGCGGTGACCGTTCCCGCCGCGAACATGGGCACCGCGCTCGCCGCCAGCCAGGACACCCAGAGTCCGCTGAAGAGCAGCCCTCCCGAGACCAGCAGCACCTCGCTCAGGATGCCCACCAGGAACGCGACGAAAAGCGGGCGCAACCAGCGCTGGACGGTGGCCGGGGCGATGCGCAGCATGCGCTCGAAGTTCATGAGCACCGCCACCATCACGACCACCAGGTACATGAGGTAGATCTTGCCCATGGCTCCGAACCGGATCACCGCGTCGCCGCGCACACCGGTCACCTCGCGCACCACCCAGGGCGTGCCGGCGACACCCCACAGGACCGCGCAGCCCACCAGCGCCAGCGTGAGGTAGGCACCCGCGTCACGGACCTGCCTCCACGGGTCGGGCCGCGCCAGCACCACGCTAAGCGCGAGCCAGAGCCACGACGCCAGCGCCGAGACCTGCGCCAGGTAGGTGGCCCAGGTGCGGGCCGCCAGTGCGGAGTCGGCATGCACGATGCCGAGCGTCCCGGCCTGGAACGCCGCCATGCTGAGGAACGCCGACGAGAACAGCAGGGTCACCAGCCAGTGCCCGCGCCGCAGCAGGGCGAGCAACCCGATCATCGCGGCGAGCAACGCGCTCGCGGTGACGAGGCTGGCCTGGAGCGGCAGGTACGTCAGGTCCAAGGTGTCCTCCTATCGCGGTGGGCCGGCCAAACGGTCCACCGCGGAGCGTGCCCTGCGACGCGACTCCGGGAACACCGCCCGGACGGCGGCCGCCCGGTACAACTCGAGCGCCAGGTCGGGGTCGTTCAGTCGCGTCTCCGCCTCTTCTCCCGCTCTCATCAGCAATGCGGCGTCGAGCGGTGCTTCGGGGTAGCGCCGCAGCAGCGCGGCCAGCGCGCCGCAGCCACCGCGAGTGTCATCGGTCTCGAACAGCAGGCGCGCACGCGCCTCGCCCGCCCGCACCTGCACATTATCATCCTGCTGACTTGCGATCAGCGCGGCCAGCGCGGCCAGCGCGTGCCGTGCCTCCGTCAGCCCCAGGCCGCGCTCACCCCGTCCGAGGTGGTAGCGAACCACGCGCATCATGGACTCGAAAGCCAGCGGGTGGGTCGGCACGGCGCTGACCAGCGCATGGTACTCCCCGCGGGCCTGATCCCAGCGGCCCAGGTCCTCGAGGAGTCGCGCCCGCCCGAAGCGGGCCTCGGCCGCCTTGTCCAGGTCACCGGACTCCTCCTGGAGGAGCCACTCGTAGGTCTGCAACGCCGAGTCCGGAACGCCGAGGGCCCGCCAGGCCCGGGCGGCGACCAGCAGGGCCGCGGACCGCGCCGCGCCACCGAAGTCGCGCGCGGCCCAGTGCGCGTAGGCCAGCGCCGTGTCGGGCGCCGCGCTTGCGAGCGCCTGGCGGGCCAGCGTCAGCACCAGCCGTGGAGCCATCGGGACCGCCGCCGGATCGGCCAGCGCCTGCCGCAGCGCCCCCCGCGCGCCCGCCGCATCCCCCCGCGCCGAGCGGGCCTCGCTGACGCGCATCCACAACGCGGGCGCGGCGGGGAGCCCGCGTTGGGCGGGCAGCAGGCGCAGGCAGGCTTCTTCGGCCGAGCGCAGCACCGAGTCGGCGCCGGCCACATCGCCGCGCGCGCGCCGTTCGCGAGCCACCAGCAGCGGAGCGTCCAGCACCGCGTCGAAGATCGTCCCCGTGCGCGGGTCGGCCACCGGGTAGTCCCGCGCGATGGCGCTCCAGGCCGCCTCCGCCTCCGCCGCGCGTCCCGATCCCGCCAGCAGGGCCGCCCGTGCCACCGCGGCTCCGAGCGAGATGGCCGGGACCGCCTCGTAGTCGTGGCGCGCACCGTCGTATCCGGCAAGGGCCGCCTCGCGGCGCTCCTGAAGCTCCTCCAGCCGGGCCCGCAGCAGTGCAGCGCGGCCCGACGCCTCCAGCACGTCGAAGGCCATCGAGTCGCCGGCGCGGGCCCGCACCGACCACGCCTCCGCCGGAAAGCTCGTGGTGACCCAGCGGCACGCCGCATCCGCCTGCGCCCAGTCGGCGGCGCCGGCGAGCAGGGGGTTGATCTCGATGCGCTCGACCGCGCGTTGCGCATGCCACGCCCCGCGCTCCGCGCGCCAGCGCGCCCAGAGCCTGCCGTCACCGCAGCCCGCCACCAGCAGCGCCAGGCCCAGCAGGACGGCCACCTGCCCCCGACCGCGGGCAGCCAGACGAGCGCGCGCGCTCATCCCTCTTCCCCGGGCTGGTCGGCTACGGCCCCGAGGTAGACCAGCGTCGAGCTCCCCGCCAGCAGGAACGATACGGCGAGGCCCACGAACAACTGCATCGCCGTGACCCAGCCGACGAGCTCGGGAGACCCACGGTCCACCAGCAGGCCGCTCCCCTGTCCCAGCCCCGCGAGAGGCAGGAGCGGCAGCAGGGCAACCAGCCCGAGCAGGAGCGCCGCCCAGAAGCCGCGCGCCCAGGCCCGCGGCAGGCCCGCGAGTGCGCGCCACAGCCCGCGCCGCTCGAGCACGACCAGCGCGGGGAGGTAGAGGAAGAGTGCCTGCAGCCCGGCCACGCCACCCAGGGTAACGAAATAGCCGAGGCGCTGCGCGAGTCCTCCCTGGCCGGCCAGCGCGCGATCGAGCAGGCCGGCGAAGAGCAGCACCAGCAGCTGGAAGGGAAGCTGCGCCAGCACGAGCGTCAGGGCCCGTGGCGCGATCTCCGCCCACGCCCCGCCGGCCGGGAGCGTCTCCCGGCGCCAGCGCGCGGCGAAGAGCCGGGTGCTCCAACCCGTGGCGACCGCACCGGCGAGTGAGCCCATCACGAGATCCGCGCGCGAGTACAGGAACGGGAGCGCCCGGTAGAAGTCCGGGTAGTGGAGTGCCGGCTCGCCACCGATCGCCCGCACGAACGGGGACAGCGCCCAGGCGAGCAGCGGATGGGCGAAGCCCAGGAGCGCCAGCAGCACCGCGCACTGGAGCACGCCGAGGACGAGCCACGGCGCCCATAGCCAGCCCGCGCGTAATTCGCGCAGCGTGAGCCACAGCGCGTGCCCCGCCAGCGGCAGTTGTTCGAGCATCTTCATCGGCCCGGTCTCCGCTCCGCCGCGGCGAACACGCCGGGCAGGGCACGCGCCACGCGCGCGGTGAGGTCGTCGAGCGCCGCCGTGGTCGCCGTCTCGCCCGCGCTCCCCAGCCGCACCTCGATCCGCACGAACGCGCCCCAGGAGCGGTTGTCGAGCGCGCCCGTCAGCGCCATGCGCTGCCGCAGCGCGCCGACGTCCGCCGTGACCAGGCCGCGGGTCGTCCACCAGTAGTACACCAGCCGCCGCTCGCGCGGGCGGACCGCGCGGAACACGTTGACCTGGAGTCCGCCTGGGCTGCCGTCCGCCACCTGGCGCCGGTTCAGCGGCTCCACCCTGTAGCCCTGCGACTCATAGCACACCCGGGGATCGTGCGCTCCGTAGCGGCGATTCTGGTGGTAGACGATGGTGAGCCAGGCCACCTCGTCCCCCAGGACATAGCGGCGCACGAGCATGTCGTCGGCCTTGAGCTCATCGAGCACCGCATCCTCGAACGAGAGGTCCGTGCCGTTCCAGTCGCCGAAGACGGCCGGACAGGACGCCAGCGCCCCATGGCCCACGGCCAGATCGGGAGGCGGGTGCAGCAGCACGTAGGCGGCGGTGGCCACGAGGAGGACGAGCACGGCGAGGAACTTCACGGCTGGCGCGTCTCCCTCGGCCGGCGGGGCTGGAGCAGCGCCCAGGCCGCCAGCAGCCCGGCGAGCGAGAGACCGTAGGTCAGGTAGCCCGACACGTCGTGGAACGTCCCCAGCGCCTGCTTGATCCCGACGTAGTGCGCCATCAGCACGAGCAGGGTGATGCGCAGGGCGTTCCCCGCGATGGCCACCGGCACGGCCAGCAGCACGAGCAGGGCGCGCCGCCACCAGCCCGAAGGCAGCAGCGATGCAAGGAGCACACCGGTGGCCAGCATCGCCAGCAGCGAGCGCAGGCCGCTGCAGGGATTCTCGATCTCGAGCGCGCCGCCTGCGAGCCAGAGCGTCATGCCGCTGCGCTGCAGGGTCACGCCCAGCACCTCGGAGGCGTGCGCCGCGACCTGCACGGCCACCTCCTTCAGGGCGAAGCTGAGCCGGTTCATCACGAACGGCGGGAAGGTGAGCATGAACACCAGGTAGCCGATGGGAAGGGCGAGCGAGCGCGTGAGCGGTCCGCCCAGGAGCGCGAGCGCGAGCCCGAAGAGCATCGCCACGAACGACCAGCCCTGCAGGGTGAAGACGTCCGCGCGCGCGCCCAGCACCTGGAGCGCGCAGGCCAGGGCCACGAGCACGAGACCGCGCCAGTCCCCTGCCCGCGGCAGCACCCGCAGGCGCTCGCGCCGGGACGCGACCAGCGCCAGCGACACCACCGGCACCAGTGGCCCGTGGGAGTAGTTGTCATTCGTGGTCCAGATGGTCCAGAGCCCCGCGGCGGTGCGGTGGTAGACGAACCCGAGCAGGAGCGCGACCAGCGCCGCGCCCGCGTACGTCCCGGCGCGTGCCGTCCACCCGCGCCCGGTCGCGGGCACCGTCGCGCCCGCCGCCAGGCTCGCGGGCTCCATCAGAACACCCCCCGCGAGGAGAACAGCGTGAAGGGCGTGCGCAGCACGATGCCCAGGTCGAGCCCGAAGGAGAGATGCTCGAGGTACCAGCGGTCGCAGGCCACCTTGCGGTCGAGCGGGAGGTCGTCGCGCCCGTGGATCTGCGCCCAACCAGTCACGCCGGGCTTGAGCGCATCCACACCGGCCTGCTGGCGCAGCGCGACCAGCTCATGCTGGTTGTGCAGCGCGGGTCGCGGTCCCACCAGCGTCATGTCGCCGGCCAGCACGTTCAGCAATTGCGGCAACTCGTCCAGGCTGGTGCGTCGCAACCAGCGCCCGACGCGCGTGACCCGGTCCGAGCCCGGCCCCATCAGGTGCGAAGCCAGATCCGGCGTATCCACCCGCATGGTGCGAAACTTGAGGATGGTGAACTCGCTTGAGGCGCGGCCCACCCGCCGCTGACGAAAGAGCGCCGGCCCGGGCGAGTCGAGCCGGACCGCGAGCGCAACCGCGGCGAGGAGCGGCGCGAGGACCACGAGCAGGACCCCGGCCACGACCAGATCCACCGCGCGTTTGGCAGCGCCGCTCGCTCCCGCCGGCCGGGGCGCCACATCCCGCCCGCGCGCCAACCGCACGACCTCCTCCAGCAAGGCCACGAGCTTCGTCCCCACCGCGCGTCGCGTGTAGTGCTCCTCGATGAACGCGGGTCCGGCCGCACCCAGGACCGCGCGCCGCACCGGGTCGTCCGCGAGCGCCACGAGCGCATCCGCCAGGGCCGCCCCATCGCCCGGAGGCACGACCAGTCCTCCGCCCGACTCCTCGACCAGGCGGGCCGCGTCTCCGCTCACCGCGGCGACCACCGGCCGCCCGCAGGCCAGGTAGTCGAAGAGTTTGACCGGGACGGTCTCGCCGCCGAAGGGGAGGTCCCGCGTCGTCGCCACGCACACGTCGGCCGCGTGGATCTCCTCGACCAGCCGCTCGGGCGCCACGCTCGGACGGAACTCGACCTGCCCGAGCCCGGCCTCGCGCGCACGCCGCTCGAGCCCGGGCTTGGCCACACCGTCGCCCATCAGCAAGAAGCGGAGGTCACTGCGCGCGCGCAGCCGCTCCGCGGCGTCGAGCAGCACGTCCATGCCATGGATCAGGCCGTGCGTGCCCGCGTACAGCACGGTGAGCGGCTGACCGGGAGCATCGTTCCGCCCCACCGGAGCCGGGCGGAACAGATCGGTGTCGGCGCCGTTCGTGACGAGCAACAGGCGGCCCGCGTCGAGGCCGGCCCGCTCGAAAGCGCGCAGCATTCCCGGCGTGACGGCGAGCACGCGCACCGCGCGGTGTTGGAGGAAGCGCGCGAGTCCCTCGAGCACGCGCGTGGCGGACCCGGCGCGCATCCCGCCCAGCGCCACGGCCGCCGCGGGCCAGTCGTCGCGGCAATCGAGCACGAGCGGGGCACCGTGCCAGCGCGCCGCGAGCCAGGCGGTCACTCCCAGGAAGAGCGGCGGCATGCTCGCCAGCACCACGTCGGGCCGCGGCCCGGCGAGCGCGGGACCGAGCGCGGAGAGTGCGAAGGAGAGGTGGTTCCAGAGGCGCGTCACCGGTGTCTTGCGCGGCGTGGCGTGCAGCCACACGCGCTCGATCGCGATCCCGCCGTCCTGCTCGCTCACGCGGCGCACCCGCTGGTAGGCGGGCTGCACCACGCCGGAGGGATGATTCGGCAGACCCGTCACCACGCGCACCTCGTGCCCGGCACGCTCCAGCGCGCGCGCGAAGTGCAGCGCCCGCGCGGGCGCCGCCCCGGTCTCGGGCGGGAAGTACTGGGTCACGAACCGCACGCGCATCCGCCGCCCTCCGCTCACGCCCCGGGCCGCGCCACCACGGCGACCATCAGTTGCCGCCGCGCGAAGCGCGCGCCCAGCCACCACTGCATCTGCAACGGCCGCAGCAGGCCTTCGTACAGCGGCCCGGCGAGCACGCCCGACCCACCCCAGTAAAGCTCGTGATGCACGACCCGCAGGCCGTGTGACTGCAGCTCCCGGCGCAGCTCTCCCGGGGGGAACGTGCGCTCGACCGCGTAGGCGGAGCGCTGACCGTCGGGCGCCACGTATTCCTGGTGCACCTCCTCGCGCAGACCGGCCAGACGCCGCAGGTGGCCCGGGTGCGCACCGTTGATGTCGCCCACGACCAGTACGCCCCCGGGCGTGAGGTGGCGGCGGAGCTCCTCGAGGAATCGCTCCAGCGGGTCGATGTGCGAGAGCGCGTTGTAGACCCAGACCAGATCGTAGTCAGCGTCCCAGGCAGCCGTGAGGTTCGCGCGCGCGCAGCGTACGGGGAGGTCCAGCCCCAGACTCTGGCGGCAGAAGACAAAGCGGCTCGCCGCCGCCTCGAGCCGGTCGGGCCTCAGGTCCGCGGCCACGACCTCGGCACCCGCGGCCGCGAAGAGCATCGCGTAGGTCCCGAACCCGGAGCCCGCGTCGAGCACGCGGGGCCTGCGCCCCGTGACCTCATGCCGCCGCGCGACCCAGCGCACCACCCAGCCGGCCTCGGAGCGCCACATGCCCCGGCGGTACCGCGCAAGCGCCTGCGGGTCACGCAGTTTCGGCAGGTTCCCGTAGTAGTCCAGGAAGGCCTCCCGTCCGGCTTCCGGCAGGAACGTGGCTGCCGCCGGGTACTCGACCCGGATGGTCCACTCGAGCAGCCGCTCGAACGCGCTTCGCGCTTCCGTCGTCTGGCTCACGATCCTCCACTTTCCTTGTGCGGCCTCAGCGCCCGCGCGATCGCCGGCAGCAGCCGACGCGCATGACGCCACGCGACCTCCACAGCGTTCGGCAGCGCCCAGACGGCGCCACCCCCCAGCCTGCAGGTCATTTCGATGCGCTCCCCTCCCAGTTCGCGCTTGAACTCGGTCACTCCGCCCCAGTTCATCCACCGGCAGCCATGGTCGCGTCCACGGCGCATGGCCTCCCATGCCAGTAGAGCGTTCGCCCCGGCCTTGCGCGCCTCGCTCGACGAGCCGTTCGAGCGATAGTCCATCGTGCCGCCCCGCATCACACCATAGCCCGAACCGGCCCCGATGACACCGTCCCGCACGGCGACCAGCGCCCACATCCAGGGCAGCTCCCACTCGCGCCAGCCCTGGCCAGGCTCGGGCGTGGTCGCCGGCACCTCCGGCACGCGCTTCCCGCGCGCCAGCTCCATCTCGCGCAGGATCACGGCAAAGGCGCGCAGCTCTTCCGCTCCGGCGGCCGGCCGCACCTCCCAGCCTTCGCGCAGCGCGCGCTTCACCGCGCGGCGCTTGTTCACGTCGATGTGCCGCAGGATACCCTCGTCGTCCTCCTGCAGACTCCGCAGCAGCGTGGCCCCGCCGGGGAAACCGCCCTCGGACTCGGGCGCGGCCACCGGCAGGAAACAGCGCAGGCGGCGCCCCCCCGCGATGGCCCGTGCGCGCTCGAAGAACCAGGCGCATTCCTCCGCGGTGAGTCCGGCGGCGGCGGACCGGCCCGGGTCCTCGACCACAGCCTGCCAGCGCCACGGCCAGCCCGAGACCAGCCCTGTGCCCTTGATGCGCAGCACCAGCGCGGCCACGCGCGCTCCGGCCGACAGCCGCACCGCCAGGGCGTGGCGGCCGTGCCGCGCCTCCCACGCGAGCAGGCGGGGATCGAGCGTGAAGTTCGCGTGCGGGCAGCGCGCGAGCGACGCCAGCCAGTCCCGTTCGAAGCCAGGATCGAGTGGCCGCCTCGTATCCCAGGTCTCGATCTTCATGCATCTCTCCTGCGCCGGCGCAGCGCCTGCCACAACAGCGGCTAGTGCCGCGGCCTCACTGAGCCCGGCAGTCGGACGACCCGGTCCAGCGCCCCTGCCGAAGATAGTGTCCAGGGCTCTCGAGTTCGTATTCCAGCAGGCGTGGCGCCGCCTCGCGGGCGAAGCGCTCGCCACTCACCGGCCACCCCCGCTGGCGGCGAGCGCCGCCTCATAGAGTCTCTCGGTCTCGAGCACCATGCGCTCCGCGGTAAACTCCCGCGCCCAGCGCTCGCGGCCCGCTTCCCCCAGGCGCACGCAGCGCCCCGGGTCGGCGAGCAGCGCGCCGAGCGCCGCGCCCAGCGCCGGGGCGTCGTCGACCGGCACGAGGGCTCCCGAGATCCCCTCCGTCACAGCCTCGGCGCAACCGCCTGCGCGCGTCACGACCGCCGCGCGTCCCGCGCGCATCGCCTCGAGCAGGGTGACCGGGAGCCCCTCGCGCCGCGAGGAGAGTGTGAACACGTCGGCCGCCGCGAGCAGATCGTCCACGTCCTCCCGCGCACCCAGGAACCGGACGCTCTCCGCCAGGCCCAGGGCGTCGCGCCGGGCCTCGAGCGTGGAGCGCAGCGGGCCCTCCCCGGCGATGAGCAGGCAGCTCCCGGGCACATCCGCCGCCACACGCGCGAAGGCCTCGAGCAGGACGTGCTGCGCCTTCTGCGGCGTGAGGCTGCCCACGGTGAGCGCCACGCGCTCCTGCGGTCCAAGCCCGAGGGTTGCACGCACCTGCGCGCGCGGCCGCGCGGCCGGCGCGGCCGAGATCCCGTTCCGCACGGTGACGAAGCGCCGCGCCGCGCGCGGGAAGCGCTTCACATGGCTCTCGCGCACGGTCTCGCAGACGCACACGACGTTCGTCGTGAACGCCGTCGCGACCTGCCCGAGGACGGGCCAGGCCGCCGAGCGCCGGCCCGCATAGTGGAGACTGTGCTCGGTGCGCAGCACCGCGTGCACGCCCGCAAGCCGCGCAGCCAGCGCCGCCGCCATGCCCGCCGTGGGGTTGTGGCCGTTCACCACCGTGACCGCCTCCTTGCGGAGAAGCCCCGCAAGCCGGCCCATGCGCGCGAGCCGGCTGCGGCCCTGCAGCACGAAGGTCCGCGCTCCGGCAGCGCGTGCCGCCTCGAGCGCCGGTCCACCGCGATTGAGCGCGCACACCAGCACCTCGACCCCGGGTCCGGCGTGACGCGCATGTTCCACCACCACCGACTGCCCACCACCGCAGTCCATGGCCTCGATGACGTGCAGCACCCGCAGCGTCTGCCCGCTCATCGCCCGGCTCCGGGGGCCATGGCGGGCGGGTCCGCCTCGCGCCCTTCGAACAACGCGATCGTCCGCTCGAAGCTCCGCGCCGCGTCGAACCGCTCCAGGGCCCGCAGCCGCGCCGCGCGGCCGAACCGCGTCAGCGCCTCCGGGTCGGCCAGCACGCTCTCGACCGCTGCGGCGAGCGAGGCCGGGTCTCCCGGCTCAGCCAGCGCGCCCGTCTCGCCCGGCACGATCGCCTCCTCGATGCCACCCGCCCGCGTGCCCACACAGGGCATCCCCATCGCCATCGCCTCCACGATCACGTTGGGGATGCCGTCGCGCCGGCCGTTGGCGAGCACACGGCTCGGGGCGAGCAGGAGCCAGGCGCGGCGGTAGAGCGGCAGCAGGTCCTCGTGGTCGAGCACGCCCAGGAAGCGCACCCGGTCCGCCACGCCACTCTCGCGGGCCAGGGCTTCGAGAGCGGCCCGCTCGGGGCCGTCGCCCACCAGCCAGAGCGTGGCCTCGCGCCCGCGCGAGCGCAGGAGCGCCAGCGCGCGGATGGCGTCGTCGAAGCCCTTGGCCGGAGCGAGCCGGCCGACCGTGATCAGAACGGGCTCAGGCTCGGGCGCGCGGCCCGAGCCATCGAAGCGGGCGAGGTCCACGCCGTGCGAGATCCACTCGACCCGGGCGCCGGGCCCCGCCAGATCGCGCAGCATCCCGGCGTTGCCGCGCACGCAGGTCAGCACGAAATCGGCGGCGCGCACCTTCTCCGCGAGGAAGGCGCGGGTGCGGTAGAGGTCCGCGCCAGCGTGCGCCGAGAGGCTGAAGGGCCGACCCGTCAGCCGCGCGGCGAGGTAGGCCGCGCTGCCCGGAAAGTGGGCCCACGCCCCGTGCACGCGCTCGAGTCCCTCGCGTTCGACGAGCAGCGCCACCCGGCAGGCAGCGGGCAACCAGAGCAGGTGGCCGGCGAGCGCGTAGGGTGAGTCGCGCGAGGCCCAGAGGATGCGCGCGCTCTCGCCGATCAGCACCCCGGGACGGCGCAACAGCCAGACGAGCAGGGCCCACCAGACTCGCAGGTCCAGGGGCGAGCCCACGGATTCCGTCAGGCCCACCAGCGGCGCGTGGCGCGGCTGGTACTGGTGCCCGACGCCGCGCAGCGCGAAGACCCGCACCCGCACACCGCGGGCGACAAGCCGGTGGACATCATCCTCGATGAACGAGGCGAGCGTGGGGAACACCGTCGTCACGAAGGCCACCGACTTCACTGACTCCCCCCTCCCTTCAATGAACACCCGATGGCGCGCTCGTAGAACTCCTCGTGGCGCCGCACCATCGCCTCGATGCTCATTTCTTCGCGCGCCGCGAGGCAGGCCGCTTCCCCGCGCCGGCGCGCTTCGCCAGGCCGCGTGAGCGCCTGCTCGAGCGCGTCCGCCAGCGCCCCGGGTTCGCCGGGCGGCACGAGCCACCCGGTCTCGCCGTCGCGCAGCACCTCGGGTGTGCCGCCCACCGCGGTCGCGACGCACGCCCGCCCCGCGGCCATGGCCTCGAGCAGCGCGTTCGGGATCCCCTCCTCGCGGGAGGAAAGCACGAACACGTCCATACCGGGTAGCAGGCGCTCGATGTCGTCCCGCTCGCCGAGGAACCGTACGCGGCCCGCAAGTCCGAGGGCGGTGGCGCGCGCTTCGAGCGCGTCGCGGTCGGGACCGTCCCCCACCAGCGCTGCGCGGAACGCGAGGCCGCGGTCCCCGAGCAGGCGCAGCGCCTCGAGCAGCGTGCCGTAGTCCTTGCGCGCGGCCAGGCAACCCACGCTCCCCACGAGCGGCGAGGCGTCCGCGCCGAGCGCGCGCCGGGCCTCCTCCACCGGGGCGGGCGGGACGAAGCGTGCGGCGTCCACCCCGTTCGGGATCACCGTGATGCGCGCGCGCGGCACGCCCAGCGCGACGACGGAATCCGCCACCGCCTCACTCACCGCCGTCACCTGCGTTGCCAGCCGATGTGCGAGCCGCTGCGCCAGGACCTGCCGACGCGTTTCGAAGGCGTCCAGGTTGCGCTTGGCCACGACCACCGCGGGCACGCCCGCCAGCCGCCCGGCGAGCGCGGCGTAGAGGTTCGGGCCAAAGAGGTACCCGTGGATGACCTGCGGCCGCACGTCGCGCACGAGGTGCACGAGACGCGCGAACCCCGCGAAGCCCGCCGCGCCGTAGATCCGGCGTCCGACCGCGAGCTCGCGGACCGGCCAGCCCAGCGACTCCGCCTCGGCGAGGAACGCGCCCTCGCGTCGGAAGCATGCGACGACGACCTCGAAGCGCTCGCGGTCGATCCGCTTCCACAGTTCGATGAGATGGCGCTCCGCCCCGCCCGCGACAAAGTTGCCGACCACGTAGAGGATCCGGATCGGCGCGCTCATCCGGCGGTCTCCTCCGCGCCCGCGCCGGCCGGCGTCCGCCGCTCCCGCAGCCACTCGAACCGCCCGTCCAGCTCGGCCTGCATCAGTCGCGCAGAGAAGCGCCCTCCCGGGCCCAGGCACGCGCCCTCGGAGAGTCCCCGGCGCAGCAACTCGAACGCCGGCGCGTCCGCCCGATTCTCCCCCGCCCGCGTGGTCACCGCCCAGGTGGCGCCCGCGGCACGCAACGCCACGACGCTCGCGGCGTCGTGATCACCACCCGGGTAAGCGAACCCATGCGGCCGCGTGCCCAGCCGGCGCGCGATGTGTTCGAAGGAGCCACCGATCTCAGTTTCCTGCTCCGCGGCAGACAGGGTCGAGAGGAAGGGGTGGGTGAGCGTGTGCGCTCCCACTTCCATCCCCGCCGACCGCAGCTCGGCGCACTCCTCCCAGGTCGCCAGCTCGCAGGACGCGGGGTTCGCGACCCCGAGCCGCCCGGCCAGGTCTTCGAGCAGCGTTCGCTGATCCGCGGGTGAGACACGGAAGGCCGGCAGGAGGGCCCGCAGCGCGCGCCCCCGGCCCGCTTCATCCGCCAGCTCGTGGCTGCGACCCTCGTGCTCGAGCCGCCCCACGCGGGTCGCAGCGAGCAGATGCGCGAGCTCGTCCCACCAGGGCGCGCGGCGCTCCTCGATGAGTCCAGCGGTGAGGAAGAACGTGGCCCGCGCCCCGGCCGCCGCGAGCAGCGGCAGGGCGCGCCGCACGTTGTCGGCGTAGCCATCGTCGAAGCTCACCGCCACCGTGCGGCGGGGCTCCCCGCTCGCCAGCCGCGCCAACCCCTGCGAGACCGTGACGGGCGCCAGACCGCGCCGCGCCAGCAACGCGAGTTGCGCGCGCAGCACATCCTCGCCCACACCCAGCCGATAGAGCGGGCGCTCGTCCGGACCATAGACGCGGTGGTGCCGGATGATGACCAGGCTCGCGCCCCCCCCGCCGTCCGGGCTCGGCAGCAGGCTCGCGAGCCAGCGCAGCGCGCGCCCGCTCACGCCAGCTCCGCACGGCGCTCGCTCACCAGGTCGTCCACAACGGCACAGGCCATCCAGAAGTTGCCCGCGATCAGGGGACTGAAGAAGCGGTCCCCGAAGGCACACGAGATGGCCGTCGCCAGCGTGGCCGCGGCCAGCCCGAGCGAGAGTTGGCGTTCGGCGCGATCGCGGGCGAGCCGCATGCCCTCGCCCGCCAGGGTCCAGCAGCGCCAGAGCAGCGCCAGGAAGAGCGTCAGGCCGAGCACCCCCATCTCACCCAGGAAGCGCAGATACGTGTTGTGAGGAGAGGACTTGACCTCGACGCCCAATTTCTCGCCTGCGGCAGGCAGCACGTAGCCGAGCCCCGAGAAGCCCACGCCGTCCAGCGGGTGCTCCGACACCACCTTGAGGATGGCCCGCCAGGTGTCTACACGCACTTGGGCCGAGCCCTCGAAGATGATGTCATCGGACGTCTCGGCCTCGACCCGTGTGCCAGTCATGCGCTCCTTGAGGTAGTCCGGGGCCCAGAGCGGCGAAGTCACCAGCACCGCCAGCAGGGCCAGCGTCAGCATGCGCGAGCTGCGCAGCGTGACCAGGAACAGAGCCGCCACCAGGGCGATCACGGCGCTGCGCGAGACCGTCAACACCACCGCCACGCTGCCGGCGACGACCGACGCGCCCAGGGTGATCCGGGCCAGCCAGCGGCGGGCGGCGGGCAGTTGTGCGGCCGCGAAGGCCGTGAACATCGCCAGGAAAGCGCCGAGCTCGTTGGACTGGCCGAAGGAACCGACCGCGCGGCCGCCCCGCCCATTGCGCCCGTAGGCGATGGTCACCAGGGCTTCGGCAAGCAGCCCGAGCACGATGGCCCAGCCCAGGCGGCGGCGGTCCTGCGCGCCACGCACCATCCAGAAGGCGAGGAAGTAATAGGCGAAGGTCATGGCACCGCGCATCAGGCCCCAGGCGGCCTCGACACCGTCGTAGCGGTACCCGGTCGGGAAGGCCGAGCCGCGTACGATGGAGAGCCCGCACAACAACAGGATGCCGACGAGCAGGCCGCCCAGACGCGTGCGGCGCATGATCGGCTCGCGGGCGAAGATCCGCCCCACCGCCCAGCTCGTGAACACCGCAAGGAGCAGGAGGTTCAGGATGCTCACGCCGGGCACCGGGATGCGGGGTACCCACGACAGGAACGGCGTGGCCACGGGCAGCAGGAAGAGCCCGAAGCGCGGGATCAGGATGATCGAGACCCCGAGACCCCCGCCCAGCAGGATCTTCACCAGACGGTGCGGCTCCTGACCGAAGCGGTAGTCGAGCGCCACGAGGCCCACGACCAACGCAAGGGCCAGCGTCGTGCCTAACGCGACCACGAGGCCGGCGGACAGCCGCCGCGCCTGACGCTGGGCCACGCCGCGAGCCTCGGCGACCGGGGCCACACCTGGACCGGAGTGGTCCGGGCTCATGCGCCATCCCCCGCTGCGCCGCGTGACCGCGCGCGTCCGCAGCCGACGAGCCCCGCCAGGAGGGATCGGGGGGCGTGGGTGACGACGTTCCTCAGTACCCTGACATTGCGCAACGGCGACTCCTCGAGGAGGCTTCCGGAATACCCCGCGCGGCGGCTACAGCGCCGCGACATTCCACCGGACCGACCTCCCTGTCTGGCGGCGACTAGCCCGCCGCCTCCGGAGTGTAGCCGTAGCTCCCGGCGCGGTAACCGTAGTAGCTCGGCAGCACCTCCCCGGCGTCGTTCATCAGGATCCCGAGCACGTTGTCGCGGGCCTCGCGTTGCACCTTCACCCCGTACTCGGCGGCCTTGCGGATCGTGCTGCCTGCCTTGATGACGTACAGCACGCCCTCGACCGCCCGCCCGAGGATGAGCGGATCGGGCACGGCCAGGTTGGGGGGCGCGTCCACCAGCACCAGCGAATAGCGGGGCATGACCTCATGGAAGAACCACTCGCAGGCCGCGGTGTCTACCAGTTCGCCCGCGGGTCGCTCCGAGCGGCCCGCTGCCAGGAAATCGAGGTGCGGCAGCGACGTCGCGCGCACGTGGCGCTCGTCGAAGACGCGGCCCTGCAGCATCTGCGCCAGCCCCCAGGTGGCGCTCGGCAGGCCCAGCACCCGGTGCAGTGAGGGACTCCGCAAGTCGAAGTCCACCAGCAGCACCTTCTCGCGCAACTCACGCGCCAGCGTGATCGCGAGGCAGGCCGTGATCGTGGTCTTGCCCTCGCCGCGCGTCGCGCTCGTGACCATCAGGGTGCGCGGCAGCGCCCGCCCGTGGGTCTTCGCCAGCTTGAGGTAGATGCGCCGGAACTCGAGGCCCAGGGGGCTCTCCACCTTGAGCCGGTGGATCAACCCGTCTCGCGGCCCCATGAGTCCAGGGCGCAGCACGGGCGGGTCGGCCGCCGGAACGGACGCGCGGCGGCGGGAGGAACGCCCGAGCTCGCCAACGCGCGGCACCGCGCCCAGGACGGGCAGTCCCAGCAGGCTCTCCACTTCATGAGCGTCCTTCATGGACTCGTCGTGCTGCTCCACGACCAGCACGGTCCCCACCCCCACGACCCCTCCCAGCACGAACGCCAGCAGCACGATGAGTGGGCGGTTGGGCTTGGCGGGTGCAAGCGGCAGCGTCGCGGGTTCGAGCACGCTGAAGCGCCCACCCACCCGCGCATTCTGGAACGCCTCGCTGATCTGCGAAGCCGCCGCCTGCTGAACGAAGGAGTTGTAGAGCGTCCGGTTCGATTCGACCTCCTGCCGGAGCCGTTGCACGGCGAGGTCGCGGTCGGGCGAGAGCGACTGTTCCCGCTGGTAGCCGGAGACCTGCCGGCCGATCTCGTCATGCCCGGACTGCTTGGCGGTAAGGTCGGCCTGCGCCATGCGCGTACGCACCAGCAGGTCACGCGCGTCCGCGGGAAGCGAGGGCAGCGCCGTGATGGCGTCCTGGGCCAACTCGCCCTCCAGTTCGGCGTACTTGCGGCTGATCAGGAGCCGGACACCCTCCCCCCCGCCGCTGCCGGACTCCGCCAGCAGAACGGCGGAGAGCTGGCGGTCGAGTTCCGCAAGCTGCGCGGTGAGCGTCACCGTGCGCGGGCTCGAAAGCAGCTCGAGGCTGGACTCGAGCCCCCGGCCCTGCAACTGGGTCCTGAGCCCGGCGAGCTTCTGTCGTTGCTCTTCGATCTCGAGGTTGGCCTGCTCGAGCAATCCTCGGGCGCGCGGCACGCTGGTCGCGTCCAGCCGGGGCACACCACCGCCCAGCGCCGCGCGCGCGGCCGCCTCCAGACGCGCCTCGCTGTCCACGAGTTTGCGCCGGTAGACCTCCTGCTGCTCGATCGAGAAGATCTGGGTGGCGCGCGTGGCCTCGAGCTGCGCCGCCTTGGAGGCCAGCACGAACTGGCTCGCAACCGACCCGGTGAGCTGCCGGGCACGTTCGGGCTCGAAAGCCTCGACCGTGATCTGGAACACATCGCCCTTCTCGCGTCGCACCTCGATGGCCCCGCGCAGGTAGTCGGTCAGGAACATCTCGACCTGCTGATCCGCAGACAGTCCCGGATAGCGCTTCGAACCGGCCAGCGCCCAGGCACGCGTCGCCGGATCGGTCCTCAGACCAGTCGCGCTGATCACGCTGCGCAGGAACGGGGTGCTGTGCACCAACTCGCGCATCATTTCGGCCTGCTGGTCGCCGCTCGCACCACCGCCCACCATCCCGCCCAGCGGCCCGGTGAGCGCCTGCGGCTGCTCCAGCATCAGGGTGACCCGGCTGACGTAGATGGACTTGAGCAGGAACACGGCGGCCACACCCACCAGCACCGCCACGACCCAGGGCAGGAGCAACAGCCACCTGCGGCGCAGCAACACGCGGGTGAGCTGGCGCAGATCCAGGGCGGCGGGCTCCGGGGTCAGGGCCATGTCAGTAGTTGCTCCTATGATTGAAGTAGTCGATGAGTATGACCACGTTGGCGAGGTCGCGGGAGAGCTGCATCAGAGCCACCCAGGTCATGCCCAAGGCACCTCGACCGGTGACGAAGATCACGTCGCCAGAGCGGACCACGAACGGCTCGCGCTCGCCATGGGCCAGTTGGTCCTTGAGGTTCACGCCGAAGACCGAGTGGCCGGAACCCTTCGGGCGCATGACGCGCACGTCCCCCAGGTTGCCCAGCGGAGTGAGTCCACCCGCCGCGGCCAGCACCATCCACAGGCTCTGACCCGCGCCAACCGGGTAGAGGCCCGGCCGGGTCACCTCGCCCAGCACGCCGACCACGTCGCTTCCGGTCGCGGCCCCCCGGGCGGACTCCACCGGGACCACGACGGCATCCCCCGGCTTGAGCACCGGCAGCCCCGCGTCGGTGCCCTCGCGCAGCGCGCGGGCCACATCCACCGTCTGCGGGCGCCGCAGATCGCCCTCGCGCCGGATGACCTGTACCCGCGAGAGGTCCGCCCCGGCGATCGCCCCCCCCGCCTGGCTGATGACGTCGATCACGCCCGGCAGCCGCTCGAAGCCGTAGCGCCCCGGCGTGGCCACCCCACCCGAGACGAATACGCTCTGGCTCAGATACTGGGTGACGGTCACCGTCACCGTGGCGGTCTGGCGCAGGTAGCTCGACAGCCGGTCCGCGAGGCGCGTGGCCAGCTGGTTCGGGGTCTGGCCCCCGGCCTTGAGGACGCCAAGCGGTGGAAACGTGATGCTGCTGTCCGCGCCCACCGTGACCGCGCGCTCCAGTTCGGGGTGCATCCAGACCGAGACCTGCAGGACGTCCTCGGCGCCGATCATGTACTCCTCGGCACGCGCCGACCCCGCGGCCAGCAAGATCACCAGTGCGAAGGTCATCCCCAGAACTGCCAGCCAGGACCGTCTCATCGGGTCACTCCTTTGACTGCGGTCGGGCCGGACACGGCGATCGCGTCGGTCCCCATGGCTTCCGGCCGTACCGGACGTCCCGGCCGGCCCCCTGCGGCTCCCGCGTCAGCACGGAGCCAGGCCGCGGCCCCACCCGACCGGCCGAAGACCACGCGGGCCGTGCGGACCAACGTCCGGATGTCGAGCAGCAGCGAGCGATGGTCGACATAGTACAGGTCGTATTGGATGCGGCGGGCCATGCCCTCGGGATCCCCGTCGGGGCAGCCCGAGAGCTGGGCGAGGCCGGTCACCCCGGGCAGTACCGAAAAGCGGTGCGCGAACTCCGGCGAAAGGGACTGCCAGCGCAGCACGGTGTCCTGGGTCTCGGGACGGGGACCCACCAGCGCCAGCTCGCCGCGCAGCACGTTCAGGAGCAGCGGCAGGCGATCGAGGCGGCGGCGCGCCAGCCAGCGGCCGACAGGCCCGAGGTCGCCGCGGAAATGGGCGCAGAGCAACGGGGCGCCGAACAGATCCTGGGTGCGACGCTCGCTGCTGCGACGGTCGATGGGCGACGCGCCACGTCCCGAGCGCCGCCGCTGCCAGCGGCGGTTGCGGCCCACGCACTCGATGTGGCGAAACGGATCGCGCTCGCCCGCACGCCGGGCTTCGAGCCAGACCAGCACCCAGGCCGGCGCGGTGAGCGCGATGAACCCGAGCGCCACCAGCGCATCGAGCGCGCGCCCCGCCCGCCCCGGAGCGCGCAGTGGGCGAGCCTCTGCGTCCCCCAGTGCCATGGCCGGCAACTCCACCAGATTCGCATCCTCGAGCGGTGCGGCCAGGTTCTCCGGGGTCGGCTCGCGGTACTCGGGCACGATGCGCTGCAACTGCAGGCGCACCCCGTCCGCGTCCCCGGCCCGGGCGCGGGCTTCCAGCTCGTCCACGTCTTCGAGCAGCTCGGACTCCGGCGGCGCTTCCAGGTCCCAGACCATGATGCGATCGTGACGGGTGATGCGCATGCGCTCGGCATCCGAGTGCAGCTCCTCGCAGAGCTTCTCACCCGGGCGCAGCCCCGTGTAGACGATCTCGATGTCCTCGCCCTCGCGCAGACCCGCCATGCGGATGAGCTGCCGGGCCAGGTCGTCGATCCGCACCTGCTCGCCCATCTCCAGCATGAACACCTCACCTCCGCGCCCCATGGAACCGGCCTGCAACACCAGACGCACCGCTTCGGGGATGGTCATGAAGAAGCGGCGCGCCTCGGGATGGGTCACGGTCAGCGGCCCGCCGCGCCGGATCTGCCGCTGGAAGAGCGGGACCACCGAGCCCTCGCTGCCCAGCACGTTGCCGAAGCGCACGGCAGCGAAGCGCGTGTGGCTGCGGTGAGAGCGGCTCTGCATCATCATCTCGCAGACCCGCTTGGTCGCGCCCATCACGCTGGTCGGGTTCACCGCCTTGTCGGTGGAGATGAGCACGAACTTGCTCACCCCGTGCCGCTCGGCGGCATCCAGCAGGTTGCGCGTGCCCACCACGTTGTTGAGCACCGCCTCGCGCGGGTTGGCCTCGAGCAGGGGGACGTGCTTGTGTGCCGCGGCGTGGAACACCACCGTGGGCCGGAACTTCGCGAAGCCCTGCTCGACCGCCTCGGCGTCGCGGACGTCGGCGACCAGGGCGTGCATCGGCAGCGACGGGTACTGGGCGACCAGCTCGTTGTCGACGTAGTAGAGCCCGTTCTCCGCGTGGTCCAGCAGGATCAGGCAGGCCGGGCCGAAGCTCGCCACCTGGCGCGCCAGCTCGGACCCGATCGAGCCGCCCGCGCCCGTCACGAGTACGCGCTGGCTGCGCAGGAACTCGGCCACCTCGGTCAGGTGCAGGTGCACGGGCTGGCGCCCCAGCAGGTCCTCGATGCTCACGTCGCGCATCTGCGAGAGCGCCGAGCGGCCGGGCTGGAGATCGGAGAGCCCGGAGAGCGTCTTCACCCGGACATGCGCCTCGACGCAGAAACGCGCGATCTCCCGCACCACCTTCGCCGGCAGATCGGGGTCCGAGACGATCACGATCTCCACCCGCTGCTCTTCGATCACACGCGGCAGGTCGGCGATGCTGCCGAGCACCTTCACGCCCTCGAGCAGGTGGCCGGAGAGATGCGGGTCGTCGTCGATGAAGCCCACCGGCTGCAGGGCCTCGTTGCCCGCGGGCCCGCGGCGCATCTCGGTGATCAGGTGCATGCCCGCGTGCCCCGCGCCCACGACGACCGCGCGGCCGGCCCGCAGCGGTACCGGTCCCAGCACGCGCTCGCGCGAGAGCCGCCACGCGAACCGCACGCCACCCATGAGCACCATCTCCCACAGCCAGATCAGCAGGATGAGGCTGCGCGGAAAGAGCAGGTCGTAGGAGAAGAGGCTGATGATCGCGAGCGAGAGGGCCGAGAGCGTGACCCCCTTGACGATCTGGAAGAGCGTCACCGTGCTGGCGTAGCGCCACAGCCCGTGATAGAGGCCGGCCACGTAGAAGCCGGCCAGCGAGAGCCCGGTAAACCAGGGCGCGGCCAGCAGGAAGCCGCGCCAGAAGGTGGCGGGCACGGCGCCCTCGAAGCGCAGCAACAAGGCCCCCACGAAGGCCAACTGCAGGAGCAGCGTGTAGCCCAGCGTGAGGATCACGAAGCGCTGCTGCTTCTTCATGGGCACGATCCTGCGGCGAGTGGTCGCTGCTGACCACGGCTCAGCCTGACGCGGACCCGGGAGGAGGGACTTCGGCGAGGGGCGCCGGGCACACGGTGGTCAGAGATGGCTGCGTGTCGTTCTGGGTCCAATGCAGGTCCGGGCGCGCAATCCTACAGCCTCCGAACCCACCCCCACGGTCACCCGCGACGATCGGCTCGAGACGCCTTGAGAGTCACCCCAAACGCAAACATTCTAGGGGCCACCAATCAGGGGTGTCAAGTAGAGCGACTGTAATGTGTTAGCTGAATCGCGACCTGCAATTTGCAACGGAGATTGCACTTCGCACGACGCCACCGCCGAGGGCCAGGAAGCCGTCCACCGGCCTGCCGAGGTGAACGCGCCGCATCGCAACGCTGCCCACTCCGGACCGGGAGGGTTGGAGCGGCTCAGGGATCGACGAGGCGGAGCCTCTCGAAGAGGTCGCGGGGCAGCGGCGGACCGTTGGAGACCGAGAGGTTGTCCACCAGGTGGCGGGGGTCCGTCGTACCGACGATCGCCGACGTCACGCACGGATTCTCGAGCACGAAGCGGAGCGCCGCACGGGGGCCGTGCCAGCCTTCCAGGTCGTGAAGGAACCGGAGGGAACGGGCCCTCGTGAGATCGCGACGGAAGTTCTTGAGCGCCCGGAGCAGATACCAGATCCGCGCCCGTGAGGTCGGCCGGAAGAGCGACGGCTCATAGACTACATGGGCCATCGGCGACCGCGCGAGCACCGCCCTGCCCGCACCTGTAGCAATCTCGGCGACGCGCTCGGCGACGCGCTGATGAAGGATGTTGTAGGTGATCATGATGCAGTCGAAGACCCCGAGTTCGATCGCCCGCGCGGCGAGCGTTGGGTCGGTGGAGAGGCCGACGAAGGTCGCGAGCCCTTCCCGCTTGAGGGCTGCGAGCGCCCCCAGCGTCCCTTCGTCATCGAGGACCTCCGGCGACGGCGAGTGGAGTTGGACGAGGTCGAGGCGGTCGGTCCTGAGTTTCCCGAGGCTGGCCTCCACGGAGGCCCGGATGCCGCCGGGGCTCCAGTCCTTCACCACCCGGCCTCGCTCGAGCCGCGAACCCACCTTCGTTGCCAGAAAGACCCGCTCGCGCCGACCCGCGAGGATCCTCCCGAGGCGCGGCTCGGCGTTCCCCCCGGAGTAGTTCGGCCCCGTATCCATCAGATTGACGCCGTGATCGAGCGCAAGGTCGACGATCTCGGCGGCCCGCTTCTCGGGAAACGCGCGGAATCCCCAGTAACCGCCGCAGCCCAGCCCGATCTCCGAGACCATGACTCCGGTGTTTCCGAAACTGCGCATCGCAACGGTCACGCTCTGTCTCCTGCCTCCGCGAGACCTCGTCCTCAGGCGCCGGCGGAAATGGACCCGGCAAGGGACGCCCTGCGTAACTCGGGTGTCACAGCCACGCTTGCCATGGCCTGGCTTCCCCACTCGCATGTGGACGGCTTGATGCTACCGCAGGCCGCCCGACCTGTGCCATGAGTTCGTACTCGACATGAGTTCGTACTCGACGGGACTGACGCAGCCGCTATTCGAGCGGGGCGGTCATCCGCGCCCTGTGACCAGGTCCCCGGAGGACTTTCACCTCCAGGCCAGTGCCCATGCCGGGGGTAAGACGAAGCCCGCGGAGTCGGCTCCGCGGGCGTTCACGAGGCTGGTAGCGCTACGGGGATTCGAACCCCGGTCTGATGGCTGAGAACCATCTGTCCTAGTCCCCTAGACGATAGCGCCACGAAGGAGGCGGGGAATCTATCCACCGATGAGGAGAGCGTCAAGCGCCCCCCGGCGGTCGCATCCATCCATCGGCGATCGGAACACCGGGCGCTGCGAGCGTGAAGCAACGCCGCAGGCGCGCGTACCGATAAGCTGGCTGCCCGGCAAGGATTCGAACCTCGACTAACTGGTCCAGAGCCAGTCGTGCTACCGTTACACCACCGGGCAATCTAGGCGATGCGGCAGGAAATGTAACCCAGGGCCGCCGTCCCGGACAAGGCGCCCCGCACTCCGCCGGTCAGCGCTGCGCGTGAGCCGAATCCGCCCCCCAGCGCGCTGCGGCATCCCGCAGCCGCCCCACCGCCAGCGCCCGGCCCAACAGCCACATCACCTCAAACAGGCCTGGCGCAGTCTTGCGGCCCGTCAGGGCCACGCGCGCGGCGGCCATGAGTTCTCCGGGCTTCAGGCCCTGCGCGGCCGCCAGGCCGCGGGTCGCGCGCTCGAGGCTCTCGAGGCTGAACTCGGGGTCGGACTCGAGGGCCGCGGCCAGTTGATCGAGCCTCGGACCCACCGCCGGCTTCGCCAGCAACTCGGCCCACGCCGCCGGCTCGGTCTCGAGCACATCCTTCAGCGCGAATGCCCCGGCGGTCTCCACGTCGGCGAGCGTGCGCACCCGCTCCCCGAGCGTGCGCACCAGCGCCGTCCACCACCCGGCCGGGTGGCGCGACAGGTCGAAACCGCGTCCGGCGAGGAAGCCCGTGACCAACTCCGTGCGCTCGTCATCGGACAGACGCTTCAGGTGCTGCCCGTTCAGCCACTCCAACTTCTCGAGGTTGAAGACCGCCGGATTGCGACTCACCCGCTCCAGGAGGAAGACCCGCTCCAGCTCGGCAAGCGTGAATAACTCGGCCTTGTCGTCGTAGGACCAGCCCAGCAGCGCCAGGAAGTTCAGCATCCCGGCCGGCAGGTAGCCCAGTTCGTGGTAGGCCGCCACCGACGTTGCGCCGTGCCGTTTCGAAAGGCGCGCCCCGTCGCTCCCGAGGATCATGGACACGTGGGCGAAGACCGGCGGCTCCCAGCCGAGCGCAGTGTAGAGCGCGATCTGCCGCGGCGTGTTCGAGATGTGGTCGTCGCCGCGGATGACGTGGCTGATCTCCATCTCGTGGTCATCCACCACGCAGGCGAAGTTGTAGGTCGGCAGCCCATCGGCGCGCAGCAGCACGAAGTCGTCCAGCACGTCGTTGCGGAAGGCCACGCGATCGCGCACCACGTCCTGCCACGCCGTCTCCCCCGCGGTCGCGAGCGCGAAGCGCAGCGCAGCGCCGCGGCCTTCGGCCTCGAGCCGGGCGCGGGCCGCCGCATCGAGACCCCGGCAGCGTCCGTCGTAGCGCTGCGGCTCCTTGTTCGCCGTCTGCGACTCGCGCATCGCCTCCAACTCCGCGGGAGTGCAGTAGCAGGGGTAGGCCCCGCCCGCCGCGCGCAGCGCCGCGGCGTGGCGGTGGTAGTGGTCGCGGCGCTCGGACTGGAAGTAGGGTCCGTGGGCGCCACCAACCTCCGGGCCCTCGTCCCACGCCAGCCCGAGCCAGCGCAGGCTGTCGAGGATCGCGGTCACCGACTCGTCGGTGGAGCGGGCGGGGTCGGTGTCCTCGATGCGCAGCACGAAGACGCCCCCGTGAACACGCGCGAACAGGTAGTTGTAGAGCGCGGTACGTGCACCCCCGACGTGCAGGAAGCCGGTGGGGCTCGGAGCGAAGCGAACGCGGACGGTCACGTGCGGGATCCTCGGGCTGCGGTCGGTCGCCGGGCTAACCCCGACCCTGCTTCCTCTCGATCTTCGCCCAGGCGTCCTTCAACGTGACCGTGCGGTTGAAGACCGGGGCACCAGGGCTGGAGTCCTCCGCGTCGGCGCAGAAGTAGCCAAGCCGCTCGAACTGACACGGCGCGCCCGGCACCGCCGCGGCCAGCGACGGCTCGAGCTTGCAGCCCTGCAGGGTCTCCAGCGAGCGCGGGTTGAGGCTGCGCGTGAAGTCCTGGCCCTCGGGCACGGCCTCCGGGATCTCCACCCCGAACAACGTCTCGTAGAGCCGCACCTCGCCCTCGACCGCATGAGCCGCGGACACCCAGTGGATCGTGGCCTTGACCTTGCGCCCATCGGGCGTGTCGCCGCCGCGCGTGGCCGGATCGTAGCGGGCGCGCACCTCGACGACCTCGCCGGTCGCGGAGTCCTTCACCACGCCGGTGCAGGTGATCAGGTACGCGTAGCGCAGCCGCACCTCGACTCCCGGGCTCAGGCGGTGGTACTTCGGCGGAGGCACCTCGCGGAAGTCTTCGTGCTCGATGTAGACGACGCGAGAGAACGGCACCCGGCGGGTACCCATCGCGGCGTCCTCCGGGTTGTTGACCGCCTCCATCTCCTCGACCTGCCCCTCGGGGTAGTTCTCGATCACCACCCGCAGCGGCCGCAGCACCGCCATGGCGCGCGGGGCGCGCCGGTTGAGGTCTTCGCGCACGAAGTGCTCCAGCAGCCCCAGTTCGACCATGTTCTCGCGCTTCGCCACGCCGATGCGCTCGCAGAAGGCGCGGATGGCGCCGGCCGGGTAGCCACGCCGCCGCATACCCGAGAGGGTCGGCATGCGCGGGTCGTCCCAGCCCCGCACCTGCCCCTCCTGGACGAGCCGCAGCAGCTTGCGCTTGCTCATCACGGTGTAGGTCACGTTGAGCCGCGCGAACTCGTGCTGGTGCGGTTGCGGCCGGGGCAACTCGAGCGCCTCGAGGATCCAGTCGTAGAGCGGGCGGTGGACCTCGAACTCGAGCGTGCAGATGCTGTGCGTGATGCCCTCGATGTAGTCGCTCAGGCCGTGGGCGAAGTCGTACATCGGGTAGATGCACCACTGGTCGCCCGTGTGATGGTGCGAAGCATGGCGGATGCGGTAGAGCACGGGGTCGCGCAGCCAGACGTTGGGCGCCAGCAGGTCGATCTTCGCGCGCAGCGTGCAGGCGCCGTCCGGGAACCCGCCGGCGCGCATCCGCTGGAACCGCTCGAGGTTCTCCGCCACCGGGCGGTCCCGGTAGGCGCTCTCCTGCGCCGGCCGGTCGGGGGCGCCGCGCATCTGGTCCACCTCCTCGGCGGAGTGGTCGCAGACGTAGGCCTTGCTCCTGCGGATCAGTTCGAGCGCGTACTCGTAGAGCGGCCCGAAGTAGTCCGAGGCGTAGAACGGCTCCAGCGCTTCACCGCGGCTTTGCGCCGGCATGACCGGAGGGAGGTAGTAGTCGTCACGACCCTCCACGGCGCGCGACTCGGCCGTCCGGCCGACCGGCTTGAGGCCCAGGCAGTGGTCGGCCCAGCCGGCGATCAGCCACTTCACGTCGGCCGTGATGGAGTCGACGTACTCGACGTCCTCCTTGGTCGGATTCGTGTCGTCCATGCGCAGGTTGCACTGCCCGCCGAACTGGCGGGCGATGCCGAAGTTGAGGCAGATGGACTTGGCGTGGCCGATGTGGAGATAGCCGTTGGGCTCCGGCGGGAAACGGGTCACCACACCGCGACAGCGGCCCGCAGCCAGGTCCTGTTGAACGATCTCCCGGATGAAGTCCTGGTGCTCCTGGGTCGGCGGGTCCTGGTTCATGTTCGCGTCCGGCGTGGCGCCCCTGAAGGTGACGTGTCACGGGATCGAAGCGGATGCAGCGGACTCTAGCACAGCCCGGCGCGGCGCGGCCCGCGACCCGCCCCGTGGTGATCGACCGCAGCGGACGCGACGGAGGCCGCCCGGGATCCCCCGGGCGGCCTCCGTCCGCATCAAGCCCTTATCGGACCACGACGAGCTTCCGCGTGCGGGCCTCGGACCCCAGCGAGAGACGCGCGAAGTAGACTCCGGCATGCGCCGGCGCCCCCGACGCGTCGCGCAGGTCCCATGACACGGAGTGGCGCCCCGGCTCGGCCCGGCCGCTCTGCAGGGTGCACACGCGGCGCCCGGACAGGTCGTAGATCGCCAACTCGAGCACACCTCCCGCGCGGTCGGCCGGGACGCCGTACCAGAGCCGCGTTCCGCTCCGCGCCGGGTTTGGCGCGGGCAGCGCCATCTCGAGCGCGCGCGGCAGGGCCTGGGTCTCCTCTTCCGCTCCTACCAGGATCGGGGTCCCGGCGTAGCCCGTACGCGCGGCATCGTGGTGGAACTGCGGCCACGGCGGGATCTGCCCGGGCGAGAACGGGAAGTCGTAGTCCCACATATAGACATTGAGGTCCAGGCCGACGACCACGATCTCGGTCATCCCATCACCGTCACAGTCACACAGCGCGGGCGTGCCAGACCCCTCGCCCGCGAGTTTGATGGGGAACCCGGGCAGCATGCTGGCATCGGCTCCCGAGAACGCGGTCAGCTCGCCGTTCTGATCCACCATGACGATGTCCGGATGGCCGTCGCCGTTGATGTCCGCCACGATCGGGCTGGCCTCCGTCGCCCAGCTCGTGAGCGTGCTGTAGCGGACGTTGTCCCAGGGCGGGACGATGGCCCCATTGCGGTCCCACACGTAGAGCCCGCCGGCGGTGCTGGCTTGGACGATGTCGAGATACCCGTCGCCGTTCATGTCGGCCAGCGCGGGCGAGGGATTCCGGTAGGTATCCTCCATGCTGCAGGAGACCGGGAAGCCGGGCCGGCGCGATCCATCGGCGCCGAACACGTAGATGGAGTCGCACTCCGCGGGCACCACGATGCTGAGCGGGCCGGCGGGCCCGTCCAGGCTACCCACCGCCGTCGAACTGCTCACGCCGGCCTTGAGGTGTACGGGGAAACCGGGCAGGTTGCTGCCGTCGTACCGCCAGGCATAGAGGTGCTTGTCCACCGCGCCGTAGACGATCGCGTTCGTGCCGTCGTTCTGGAGTGGCGCCAGTGTCGGCGCGCCGAAGTTCCACATCGCCTCCGTCCGCTTGAACACACCCAGGGTCGCCGGGTTGCTGTCGCCGTCCATCAACTCGGTGCCGTTCGCGCGCAGCGCATAGATGTTGTACCCGTTCGAGCCCACCACGAGTTCCTTCTGTCCGTCGCCCTGCAGGTCAGCGACCGCCACGGCCGCATACATGGCGTCGCCGAGCGTGACCGGCCAGCCCGGCCGGTTCTGGCCCGCGAGGTCAAACACGTAGATGCGTTGATCGTCCCACGTGGAGCCGATGATCTCCTTGGCACCGCCGTCAAGGTCGGCGACCGTGGGACCGCCCCAGTAGCGGCTGCCCAAGGTCGTGAAGTCCCCCGGGGTGCTGAAGGAGCCATCAGCGTCCACCGGGGAGCTGCCGTCCGAATGCCACACGTAGAGCACATCGGCGCCGACCACGATTTCCATCGGGTAGCCACTGTAGATGTGGTCCACCACCACGGGGGCCGGCGTCTGGGTTCGGGTCTGGAACGGGAACATGGGATGCATCGGCGGGTTCGTGCTCGAGGGCACCAGCGCCGAGAGCGCCGACTCGTTGCCTGACAGGTCCACCGACGAGACCTTGTGGTAGTAACGCGTGAGCTGCAGGAGCCCGTCATCCAGGAAGTAGGCCGTGCGGTCGGTGGGCACCGGGGTCACCTTGACGAAGGGTCCGGTGGACGCAGTGGCACGGTAGACGTTGTAGCCCGTCAGTCCCGGATCCGCCACCCTCGCCCAGGTCAGCGAGATGCTGCCCGCCGCGCCGACGGCCAGCAGCGTGGTTGGCGTGGCCGGGTACAGGATGTCCAGCGTCTGTCGCAGCCGCTCCCCATACTGGTCCGAGACCACGAGCAGGAGCGTGGCGGCGGTGCTCGTCGGAGTGAACGTGAGTGCGTCACCCGAGACTTCCTGGCCGGGCTGGATGTCGCCCCACGATGTCATGCTGTCGGTCACCGTGGCGAGCCCGTCGAGGTTACGCAGCCGGGCCGACACGCTCCTGGCGACCCCGGTGCCCAGGTTCCGCAGACGGATGGAGTAGCTGACCACCTCGCCCGCGTCGGGCCGTCCGTTCGCGTTGCCGTCGGTCACCGCGTGCCCGGAATGTTGCAACTCGGGAGCCCGCACCGTCAACTGGAAGCGCTCCACGTAGGTGCGCCCCGCGCCGTCGGCCAAGCGCAGCTCGAAGGGGACCTCGCGCTGATCCCCCGCCGTGAACGGGAGGCTGACGAGCAGGCCCGTGGACGGGCTCGCGCTGTCCCCCGCGGCGATCGTGCCGTAGCTCGCGGCAGGCTGCAGGACGGTGACCAGCCCGTCGGTCGTCAGCAGCGTGCCCGACAGCGACGTCGCGCCCGAGCCGCCGTTGTTCCGGAGCATCGGGTACAGGGCGACCGTCTCGCCTGCGTCCCAGATCCCGTTCCCGTTGCCGGAGGTGCCGCCCGCGCCGCTGTCGACGATGAGCACCGCGCGCCCCGCCAGCGCGGGGTAGGCGCCGGCCACGAGGGAGACGGAGGCCCGGTAGGGCCGGCAATTGAACCCGGTCACCGTCAGGGTCATGGTGCCGAGGGTGTCGGGCCGGACCGCCAGCGTCACGTTCCCGGCCGCGTTGGTGAGGGCGCTCGCGAACTCGTGGTTCGCCCGGTAGAGCGTAACCCGCGCGCTGTCGAACGGCACGCCGCCCGCCGCCACGTTCACGGTCAGGGTCGAGTCGCTGACCGGCATCGAGGCCGGATGCGCGACGCTGAGCGTGCGTGGCGTGACCGTAAAGATGCGCAACTCCGGGTCACCCAGCAGGACCAGCGCCATCTGCGTCCAGCGGTGCACGCTATCGTAGTTCGACAGGCCGGCGAACGGCAGCTTCTGCCGCGCCTGCGTCTCGCCGATGGCGGTGACGCCCTGCTGGTACAGCAACTCGAAGTACTCCTTCTTGTACTGGCGTCCATAGGTCGGGAAATCGTACCGCGTGGAGCCGATGACGGTGACGGCACCGCCGTTGGGGGCCTTCATGAAGGCCTCGGCGATGCACGGGTAATCGATCGAGGTGGAGTTGCAGTTGATGGCGTAGAGGTTCGTCAGGCGGTCGCCGTTCGTGAGCCCAGTCGCGTCGGCGTTGGTAAGGTTATCGTCCCCCACGCTCATGACGTTGCGGTAGCCGTGCCCGACGTGCAGAGCGATGTTGTAGCCCCGGTTCAGCGAATCGATCACGACGGCCCGCGTCTCGCTGAGCGAGCCCGCGCGCCAGCGTGCGTCGGTGTAGTTCTGGTAGAGTCGCGCGGAGTGGATCCAGGGCACTGTATCCAGGATGGGCAGCAAGTCGTAGTCGATGAGTTCGGCCCCGTCGAGCTGGGTCCCCGTGCCCTCCGACCATGGATTCGGGAAGAGCACCTCGGCGAAGGACAAGACGTTGTTCATGTAGTCGGCCACAGGCTCTCGCTGGTACTTCAGGGCCTTGTTCACCAGCAACTGCGCCTCGGCGAGCGTGCCGGCCGGGGCGCGCCCCACATAGACCTCGGGCAACAGGTCCGCGGAGTCGCCCGGGGTCAGCGGATAACTGATGGCGCCCTCGCCGTAGATGCTGTCCCCGTCGGCGTTCCAGTTGCCATCCAGGCACGAGAAGTAGAGGTCCGTGGCGATGACCTCGCCACCGTAATAGGTGGTGTGGGCGAAACGCGTGGGGATCACCTCGGTGTCGCCCCCCAGCAGGACCCACTTCGTGCCCCAGCGCGAGTAGGCGTCGCGCAGGAAGAGGCGCACGCGTTCGGCATCGTCGGCGCCGAACGGGTACTGCTGCTTGATGAACGAGATGGTGCGCACCACGGCGGGCACGCCGCTCTGCGTCTTCCAGTCCGCGAGTTGCTGGAAGGCCGGAGCCATCGCGTCGTTGGTGACGATGACGTAGGCGACCGGGCTGCCCAGCAGTGAGGGCAACTGCGTGGCCTTGAAGGGTTCCGCCCGACGCGCGCCCCCGACCAGGGCCGTCGGCTGGGCCGTGCGCGATCCGGGACCCGCCGCGCCGACACCACCGTCCTCCCAGTCGGGCACGATGCGTTCGCGCTCCAGCGGCCGCTCCGAGGTGGTCTCGAGCACCAATCGCACGCGCATCCGCTCGACCCGCTCCAGTTGGCCCGTCGCCGGGTTCCAGCGCACCGGCGCGACCACGACGTAGGCCACACCCTGACCGCGCTCGAACCCTTGCGCACCGACCTGCACCAGTTGCTCGGGGACAAAGCCCGCACGTCCGAAGATCGCGGGGTCCGGCACTGAGCGTTCGAGGCTATCCACCCCGGGGCGCATGAGCGGCGCGCTCGGCAACCGCACGTCCAGCGCGAGCGGGGCTGTCTCGAGCCCGACGATCTCCACCGCGGCGAGCCGCAACCCCCGGGGCAGCTCCACGCGCTCCCCCACCAGGGGCAGGTCGGGCCGGCCGGCGGTGTATTCCCGCGTGGCCGAACTCATCCCCACCTGAGTCGTGCCGTCGGCATTCCGGGTCAGCTCGAACCGGTCCGGGCCATAGCGGAACTCGCGCTCGATCGAAGTCGAGGCCGACGCGGCACCTGACGTCAGGGCCGCCCAGATGGCCGAACCAAGCAGGATGCAAAGGACCAGGCAAGCTGACTTCTTCATGGGTTCTCCCGGAGAGTTTGGCAGAGCAGGGCGACAGACTGGGCGATCGAGAGACCGGCCGGGACAACACGCAGAGTGGCGACGGGCATGGATGTGACCACCTTGGATGCTCGAGCCGGCCCGGAGAGTTTCCAAATCAAGCGCGTGCGAACCTGGAACATGATACCCCGGCGGCGGGATCCCCGCCTAGCGTTTCGTGGGGAGGGGCGGTCCGCCGGGAGATCCCGCCGCGGCTGACCCCGCCGGGGTGGACCACCCACCCCCAGCGCAACCTGGCCCAAAATGCGGGTGGAAAGACAGGGGCGCGGCATTCTCCCGTGCCAGCCAGACCCAGGGCAACCCCGCCAGCGGGAGCACGACCAGGTCCTCGCGCAGGCGGGCCTGCGCCGCGTCCGGGCCGGGCGAGGTCGAGCCGCGCGCCGGACTGAGCAGGCCATCGAACTCCCGCGTCCGCCAGCCGGTGCGGAAGGCACCCACCGCCGGCCCGCGCAGGGGCATGACGAGTGAAGCCAGGGTACCTGCAGGGTCGTCCGTCCAGGGTTGCTCCTCGACCAGGGCGAGATGCGAGAGACCGACGAGCAACTCGTGCGCGAGTTTCGCTCCGCGCAGCGGGCGCAACTCCGCGTAGATGCCCAGCCTCGACCACTCTTCTTGCAAGGCCCTTGCCACCGTGGCGCCGGCGCCGTCCGCGTCATAGCCCATCACCACGTGGAAGGCCTGCCCGAGCTTCCCGCGCCCCATCCACTCCCGGGCCTGTCCCTCATCCAGCGCGGGGAAGTCATACGGGCCCGCTCCCGGCAGCCAACTCCCGAGCCGCCGCGCGCGCGCGCCCAGCAACTCCAGCACCCGGTCCCGGTTCACGCTGTGCGCCAGCGCGTAGCGCGTCGCCAGGCGCGAGGTGGGCGGCAGATCGGCGCGCATCACGAGCAGCAGCGTCCGCGCAGGCTCGGCCGC
>Ga0315273_10000824_pt1 | contig 33823 bp, 60 predicted proteins | sample YL17G02_0_MG_FD_205753 | JGI IMG/M metagenome (GOLD analysis project Ga0315273, IMG submission 205753) | Sediment microbial communities from Yellowstone Lake, YNP, Wyoming, USA - YL17G02_0 | ecosystem: Environmental > Aquatic > Freshwater > Lake > Sediment | place: USA: Wyoming | collected...
TAGCCCCGTTGCCGTAACAGTGGCCTTCAAAGCCGCACCGTCCGCATCGGTAGATCGTCATAGTCCTCTGCCTCCGTTCACCAGCCTAACCTACGGATCGAGAGCGACAACCTACGGGCTGCGCCCTACGGTTGCGCCTCATCCTTGACGTTAGGCCTTCAGTGCTTCATCAGCTCGCCGCCCAGCATCTAATGCCAATACGGTGAGCGTGGCGAGCACAGCTGACGTATGCGCCCCGCCTTGCAGGTTCATCGCGAGTGCTTTGGCTTCGTCTGCGTACCATTCCAGGGCGTCACCGCGCAAGTAGTATCGGCGCTCGAACATTTCGGTCTGTTCATTTGCGGTCTTGAGTGCAGCGCGCAGCCTGTCGCGTTCGGCGACGAGTTCCTCTATTTTTCCCGCGGCAGACAGGCACCGCGCATGCAAATCATGCGAGCCGTCGTCTGGGCTCGACATACGACAGCTTGCGAGTATGTCCATCATCGTCATCCTCTCCGGCCCGCAGGCCTAACATTTCGTTCCAAGCGACGCTCTCCGGCTTCGCCTATCAGGTGTTGTTGCACGCACTTCGTGCAGTAGAGGCGCAGCCAGGGCGCCAGTAGCAGTCCGCAATCTTTGCAGCGCTCCGGCTCCAGCCGCCCAACACTCATTGCAGGCTCCACCAGAACGTCAGCCAAAACAGAGTCGCCATCCCGGCGCCGATCCAATACGCGGTAGAGAGTTTCACATTTATCCCTTCGTGCCTTCGTTCAACCTCGCGGCCAGTTCGCGCACGCCATCGGCGCACGTCTTGCGCCCATCGCACACGATGCCCGCCGCCTTCAGCTCATCCCACACGCGATCAATTGCGCCACGGTAGGCCGTCGCCTTGCTGTGCCACCAAGCTACGCTGTTTCCCTTGTAGACCATGTTTTGGGCCAGGTCGTGGTACTGCTGCTCTATCGCGTCCCGTTCTTCCAGGCACTGGCGTATCACGTCCAGGCCTAACCCGGCGGTCGAGGCGACCTTTGCCGGCGATCCAGTTTGTCCCATTTCCGTCCTTTCGTGGCGCCGTCAAAGGCGCCTCATCCTTGTCGTTCGGCGTCATTGCTCACCACGGTCGGGAAACGGCCATGCGCATGCCGGGTTGAGCGGGCGCGAGGCCCTCGTCTTCGGTAGCAGCGCAGCCGCATCCATAGCCTCTAACCAGTGCGTTACTTCGGCATCAGCCATCAGAGTGTCGATGGCGGCTTTGTCGAACGCGTGCCCACCGGATGATGCAAACTCCGCTGCATGCACAACAATCGAGCCGAGCTTGCAGAGCAGTGATGCGCTGGGGTTCATGATGTCCATAGTGTTTCCTCGTTTTTGACGCCGAACCCTTCATTCCACCGGACCGGGTACGGCCGGTGGCTTTTGTCACGGGGATTCCTTCCAATATCGGCGCGGCGGCGTAGCCGTGAACTGCATACTGTCTACGCACTGCACGACTGAAGTGCATCCTCCCGTCTGCGTCGTGAAATACGCGCACAGGCGGCAATCTTGCTGTGAGGCGCGGTCATACAACGGCACAAATCTGTCGCCGTCCAATTCAGCGAACTCGCGTTCTTCTTCTGTCGGCGCTACAACACTGACGCGCCGCACCAAATGCTTACTTGGGTGGCGCTGTACTTTAGGCTCTAACAGCCACGCGCAAGGTTTGTTTGTATTCACGGTCGTTCGCCTCGGTCATTTGATCTTGCAAGTGTCGTGGGTGCTCATCGTCATTTCTTTACCCTTGCAGGTTGCGCCCAGGCACAGTCCACCCCCAACACACTCTCCAGTACGTGGTCACGTTTGGGCATCGGACTCCAGGCTATGAAGTGCTCACCCAGCCGCCCGTACCAGCTACCGACCACGCACATGCCTCCGATGGTCAGCACCAGCATCTTCGAGTCCGTACGCGACGGTACCTCGTACCGCCAATGAACGTCCTGGGCCGCTTCGTACGGACTGTCGTTCATCGTGACCCCGGAACAGCGGGCGTTCCTCTACCACCAGTTCTCGGGGGCAACGGGCGTACCTGCAACCCCATGAGCGACGGGTACTTGTTCTTGGCCAGATACAAAGCCATTTCGTCATCCATGGCAATAACCCTGCTCAAAATCAGGCCCTGTTGATCTAGCACTAGGTAAAATGTCTCCATCTGATTTCCTCTGCAATTGATTGCACTACCTCTGTTTGGCCCCGACCGCCATAGCTTCCTCGGGGGTGCCCTTTCCTCCGTCCGTAAATCCGAACGGAAATCGATCAAGCGTGCTCTTTAGCACCCACAGATGGTATTGATTGGCGGCATCCACTACCCGGGAATCAGCCGGGTACATTTCCACGCCCTCACATTCGAGCCCCACCAGTTCGTTCTTGATCTGCTGCATGTCCCGCCAGTCTCTGATCGGCTTCTTGTCCAGACGCTTGATCGACAGATGATACATGGGGGGCCACCCAGGGGCAACATGAGCGTCACTGATGTTCACCTGATAGCGGTCGTTCATGTACACCCGCTGAGCTTCCAAGCCCTCCACCAGTTGCTGAGCCCGTTCCAGGGGTACTCCTAATCTTGTGGCCACGGCCTGAACATCGCTGGCCTCTGGGGGCAATATAGCCGGTTGAAAACGTTTCATAGTACGCACTCCTTTGCGTTGGTCAGGGTCTTAAGTTGTGCCAATATCCGGCATCGTAGGGCTGGATAAAGGCTGCTTGGGTTGGGCTGCGACCCGCAGTATTTCTTTTTCGAGCCAAATACGGTCAGACTCCCAGGCATCCATACGCTTCTCGTCTGATGGATCACCGGTGCCAATTAGAGTACACACCCCCTCAAGGGCGTAGTTCAAAATCTGAAACCTACTGGGTCTGGTCATCGCGTTCCACTCCTTCGCTGCACAAGAGCACCAGGGAAAGCAAGCCCGTGAGTCCCTGTGTGCCTGTACCTGCATTTCAAGCAAGTATTGGAAACCACTGGAGGCTTGCCTTGAAATTCATGAATAGACCATTCATGAGAGCAAAATCTTTGCTTTAGCCACAAAAATATCATGGCTTTCTTTCTCCAACGGACGTGGTGTAGTACACCGTCCCCCCACGCCTGCAATCAAACTCGCCCTCACATTCGTAGCACGTTCTGCCTTCGGATAGGCCGTACAGCCCGAAACCAAAGTTCCACTCCTCTGCATCGTCGTGCTTGTAGCCGCAGTGTGGGCACACGGGTCGCGGTTGCAAATTCGTATCGTAGGGCATCACCTGATTCTCTTTCAAAGTCAGTTCAGGACGTTGTACCCTCTACCGGCCAAGCACTGCTTGGTAATGCTCTCCTGGGTGTACACGGCCTTAGCTCCGGCACCGGTGCCACCCGCAACCATACCGAAGGCAGCTACGTCCGTACGGTGCCCCTTGGGGGCCAACAGGGCTCCCAGTACACCCCCGGCTACAGCCCCACCTACTGCCGCCTGCCCACCACTCATTCTGGTGCTCGCATACGCCTGACACTCTTGGGTGTCCTGAACAAAAGCCTGCTGGCTCTTGCCCTTCATGTCCACCAGTGGAACGTACCTGTCGCCTCGTGGGGAAGGGGCACAGGCCTGTACAGCCACGCAAAGCACCAAAATTGAAAGTCGCATACTGTTCTCCCTGCAAAAATTAATGGAACGGGGAAACTATGGCACAATAAAATCAGATTGTCAAGGGGTTCTAATGCAAGAACCAAAAAAGAGTTCCACTGAGGTTCCAGAGAAAGTACACGACCTCCCACAAGAACCTGATAGAAAATACAGTGACTGCCAAAAAGGGCAGGGCCACGACCCCCTGAATCAATCTGAGGATCACCCAGTACACCAAAGTCTTTTGTACCTCTGCCATTTCACGGATCCAAAGGGCAATCAATTGCAGGGGGCTCAGGACTCCCACCGGGGGACTTCTGTCCGTACGTCAATACGTCCCTGTACCCCCTGCTGGTATTCACGATGGAACCGGAAGTAAACACTCCTCCGTAACCGGTTGAGGGCCTCGGGCTTGATTTTCTGGGCACTATACCGCGTCTGCGCTTCACGAGTTTCGACCACATTACGAGCACGAACAAGCAAAATGCCAGCCCAAGCAGGAATACAGCGACTATCGAAAGCCATGTCTCCGGGGACGGCATAATAGAATCTCCTGATCTGCTGGTCAAATTCCTGACGATAGGCTGGGTAGGTAAACTTCTTTTTCTTGCTATCGTTTTTCAGATCGGGGAAGTTGCACTTGACTTCTACCTCGGTCACGTACCCGCTCTTGCTCACCAGCAGCAGATCTGACTCCCAGTTGAACACCTGCACATTTGGAAAACACTCCTCCTGAGTCCAATCAAAATGTCTTTTCAGCAACACCATCAACAACCGGTGCTCCTCGTCCCTGGGTTTTAGCATGGTCACGGCCATGCCCGAGTGTACTGTCAGTCTTCGAACACCACAACTGTTCTCACTCCTTCGTTAAAAACTTGGTTCTGTAGAACTGAACCTGCTTTCGGTGCCACTCCAGATCACTCAAAACTGCTTGGATATCTTCCACCAAGACCGGTGGACAGCGAGGATTTTCCATCAGTTCCTTTAGCCGACGTTCCCAGGGATTCTCCAGTATGGGGACCACCATCAGGTTCAACAGCGTCTCATGCGCCAGTTCCTGGTAGTTGTTCTCTCCCTGCCAGGGCAGTCCCTGACTATTGATTCGCCGTATACCTACAAGCATGTCCCCAACGTGCGTGATTCGCACAGTGGTATTCAGCCCGTGCCAATCCACCAACAGAACCTGATTAATTCGGAATTCTACCACCCTCAGATTCTAAATCATCCGGGTCCCTCAGAGCCCTGACGAATAGGATGAAAAACATTCCGTTGCTGGTTCTCAGCATGCCCCAACAGGAGTTGATACAGATCCCCCAGGAGTTGACTCGCTTCAACCGTCTTGGCATGTAACTCCGGGGTCTGCTCAACATACTCGTTGTACATCAGGCGGTCGTCCACCATACAGCACGCCAGATGGCAGGTGTTCAGGGCCTCGCGCACGAGCACCAAAGCCTCTACGGGGGTCAGGGTCATGGGGATCCCCAGGGTCGGTAAAAGCAGGGGATACCTTCTGCACCGAATACAGTGGGTATTTCGAGCACACCCGCGCGCTTGCGCAAACTAGCTGCCAAACGAACATTCAGCACGTTCTCCAGATACAGGCCGTCAAATTCCGGGGGCGGACTTAGATCCAACCAGTCCAAAAGACTCCAGAATTTGCCCTGACCGCGCTGGCTCTCGGGCGAGTTCATATTCGCGATGTCCAGGGTATGCCGCATATTCCCCCTCAGGTAGGGTTCCCCCCTCTGGTAAGGTTCGGTGTGGATCAGGTGACCCGCCCGACGCACGTACAGATCCATACCGTCATGGACCACCCAGGCGTTAAGCTGCTTTCCAGCAAGAAACTGCTTGAAGTTCATGACCTATCCTTCACGAATTGACGGAGTATTTCTTTGGTGGCAAAAGACTCTGCGACCATCAAGTTCATTCGCTGGGTGAGTGGCTGCAAAATCGCTGCCAGTTGCCGCAACTTTCCACCGTGCAAGAACCCGGATTCGTGGAACAGCACCAGTTCCTGGGCCAAGCGCAGCGCGTGTTCCTGGGCGTAGGCCTCGGCCACGGCCTGTATTTCCGAGGGCGTGGGTGTCAAGTGGGGGCTTTCAGTTTTTCCAGTTTTTCCAGCACCCCCACCTGCATGAAGCACAACGCACCCTCAGGGGCCGGGACGTTGAACAGCCGGTCGAACGCCGATCTGCGTACGTGAGCGATGTTTCCGGTTCTGACCGCGCTTTCAAGCGTAGGTTGATCGTTCGAACACTCGACCAACGCCACGTACCCGTCATCCGCCAGCTTCTTGTGCTCCGCGCACAGGCCCCAGCCGGTGGTCGTGAACTTGTTGAATGTTGGCTTGAGTCGCATGTCCATCAACAGCGATCCCGTGTCCTCGGTCTTGCCGCACACCGGGCAGACATGCTGCTCCAGCGTCACGTAACTTTTGTCGTTCATAGCAGGCCCTTCAGCCGAACGTGCAACAGGTTGGCCCAGTCCCGCATTTCGTCGGACCCGATCTTCTGGTCTCGGAACAACCGGCGCATCAACGCCTCCAGTTCTTCGAGCATTATGCCCGGGACCACGTAGTCCTCCTCCCGGTCGAATTCGATTTGCGCCCTGGTGGACCCCAGGATCTTGATTGTTTCGCTTGGGATCATGCTCAATCTCCAAAGGTGAAAGGTGCTTCTTTGGTCGGATCGTACTCGCGGTCTTCAAGAGCCGCCTTCAGGCGTTCGGCGATTTCCCAGAACGCCTCGTTCTCGTACAGAGTCCTATCTTGTGCGAATTCACGAGCACGCTGCTCGGCGTCCCGCACAGTCTGTTTTTGCTTGTTGTTCATGCAGCCTCCTTTGCGGGTTTGGGCTGTTAGGCCGAGCGAGAATTGATTCGGGCGTAGATGTTGAAACGGTTGCTGGCCTTCTCCACGCCGTAGGAACTTCCGAAGATCAGCACGATGTTGTCCTTCTCCAGAACAACCAGATCAGAACTGACGTTGCCATCCGGGCTGTTGCCGCTCTTGGATTCGGACTTCACCCACCCACAGGCAAGGGCGGCGTTCATGATATCCCAGAGCTTGTAAAAGTATCCGCCCTTCTTGTTCCAGGAGTAGCCCCAGGCATCGTAGGAAGCCAATTTGCCTCCCGGGACCGGAACACCCTTCAACGCTTTTTTGAGAGCCAGTACATTCGCGTCCATCAGATTTCCTTTCGTTTAGAACCTCACCACAATTAAAGTATACCACTGTGACGTGAGTTTGTCAAGGAATTTGTGCTGTTTGATTGTCACCGGCGACGGTTCCATACTTCTGCTGCTAGTTCGACCGTGCTACGAAAGCCACCGGCCCCTCCGCACCCGAGACGGCCGTTTGGACTGGATGCGTCGCAAACAACTTGATAACTCAATTCATTGCTTCCGTCCCACATATCTTCGAACTGCTCTTCACTGGTCCAGAACATCGGTGCGGTCTTGCTCCCACAAAACGGACACTGACGAATTTGGATTGAGGGCTGTTTCATGGGGCCATCTCCTGTGGCCCAGCCGGAACTTCGGTGGACAGGATGCTCAGGATGTTCTTGGGCTTGAATTTCACCTTATCTCCGATAGTCATGAACACAACCACCGGATCATTGTCAAGCACCCCGACACCCGGGCCAGTGACCTGCACCCACATACGCTCTGCGGAGATCAGGGCTCCCCTAGGACCTGCATTGTGCTTGAAACCGATCTTCACGAAGTCACCGACCTTCACCCGGGCCTTTTCCTCCTCAGAGGGAATCTCAAAAGAATCTGGGTTCTCCAAATTGAGAGCCACACCATCAAGCAAGTTCATTTTTAACTCCTTCTTTCAAAACCGCACTCGCGGCCTTCCAGTTGTCGAACAACCCGAAGTTCTTGGCACACACCGGGCCAAATCCTGCGGCGGTGCTGTGGTCGTCCGTGAGCTTTGCGTTGCAGAAGCAACAATTGCCAGTCAATCGCCCGTACTCGCTCGCGGTCTTCGCCGGATCCTCTGACAACTGTACCAGGAGCAGGCCCACAAGCTCCATGTCCTCGACCGTAACGGACTTGCTGGGCTCCCACCGGCCATCAGAATCGACGGTACCAAACCACCGATTATGGCCATAAGGCATGCCGTCCGTGACCATCACCTTGTTCTTGTACTTGGAATTGGGACCGGCCAAGCTAAGTTGCACCGGCTGAGATTCAATGGCCATCGTGACCTTCGGGTATTTCAGGTTCTTGCGAGCCACCGCAAAAAGATCGAACACACCCTTGAATGACCCCACATCTACGGGTTTCAACACCACCGGGGGGTTGTCAGCCCGCGCAATCAATTGCGCAACCCAGTACTCTTGCTTGTCGGACAGCCGACCGTACCGGTGAATGTTGTCAATCAGGCTCTGGGCGAATTCCTTGGAACTGTTGTCCAGCAGGGGAATCCGATCTTTCAGGGCCTTTACCTGCTCAAGTTGTTTGTCCAGCATCTTGCACTCCTTTGCTTGCCGAAAAACCTTAATCAAACCGGCAGTTGTTGATTTCCTCACGAACCACCTTGCAATACCCGTCGTTCACTGCCTTGATCGCGCCGTTCACACTCCACCTGTTGCAGACCAGCTCCTCGATATCGGCGTCGGACAAGCACTCGACCACGTAATCCCAGGCCTTCCCATCGTTGTAATGGGCATGAGCGTGACCCTTGACCGCAGAAACCAAACTAGCCACCGGAATCCTTGCCATTTTCACTCTCCTTAAATCCCGCCACAAATTAAGTATAACCCCGTGCACATAGTTTGTCAAGGGGTTTGTGAAAAAAAAAGCCCGGGTTCTCACCCAGGCCTTTTGGAATCCCCTCATTGGGGAGGCGGAGAAACTACTTCTAGGGAGTCGGCACCACCGGAGGCACCACCGGGGGCACGGGTTCAGTCGCCGCTGCGGTATTGCGGGCCACGCCAGCCGCCAGATCAGCCTGGGCTGCATCCAGATCGGCCACGGCCTGCTTGACTGCGCTCATGTCGTTCGCGGCGATAGCCTCCTTCAACTGCGCGGACAGACCGTCCATCAGGGCATTCGCACTGCCGATCACGGTCTTCGTTTCCTGGACCTCGCGCAACAGGTCCAACATGTCTTGGTTCATCTGGGTCATCCTTTCAAGTAAAGTTGCGTTCTCGGACAAGAACCCGGTCATTCGCACGACCACCGATGGCAAGGCCAGCAGAGCTTGGATCAGGTTCATGATCCTAGTCTACGGCACCTACGTTACCGGTCGGTGACTATCTGCAACGGGGCGCCTTTGAAAATGTGTGCGTACATGCTGTGCTCCTAGCGCAAAAGTGCCAGAACGTCCTCGTCAAGACCCATTTCGATAGCCGTTTTCAGGCTCTCAGCCCGAAGTTTCGAGTCATCGACACCGGCCATGATCTGCTCATGCAGTTCCTGGTTTGATTCCGTGCCGTCCGGGTAGACCATGACCGTGCCATCGACTTTCGGAGTCCCTGATTTTTCGGCCTTCAACATCTGCAAATATCCAAGCATCTCAGTTCCTTTCGTAAATATGATGTTCTTATGTGGATATTTTACCACACACAAAAAGTTTTGTCAAGTAATTTTCCGAACAGGCAGGCCCACGTACGTTCTGAGTCGATTGTAGGCCTTCAAGTCCTTCATCTCCAAACCACCGCTCCAATTATTATTGGCCATCAGGTGCTTAACCAGCGTACCAGTGCCAGGAGAAAAACGGCTCTTAAAGTGGGCGTCCAGTGCCGGGGTCTTTGCATCCACCAGCATCCACAATTTCTCGGACTTGGGTACTTTGCTGGCCCTGGCCAAGGACGAGATCAATTTGTGAATACCCGCTGCTTCTTTGTGCATCTCGGGTGTTGCAGTAGAGGAATCGACCTCAGTCTTACCAATACGAAAAACACCTAGCCTTCTCCTCGCGGTGTTAACCACTGAAGGAACCGATGCATCCGCTACCCTAAACCCGTACTTCGCCCAGGCATACGCACCTCCATCAAGATTGGCGTACACACTCGCGCTTTTCATGCCCATACGTTCGTACAGGGGAAAACTGGCCTTGAACAACTTCTTCACTACCCCACCGCCTCTGGCGTTCAGCTGAAGTTTCAAGTAATCGTGATGCACGTCCTTACGGGGACCAAAATCAAAAGTACGTTGTATCTGTGTGACCGGCGCACCGTAAACAAGGGAGCTTCCCCCACCAGCTACAGTGACTTTGCCCCCGGAGAAGCTGGAATTGATGGCCCCGGACTTGATCACATTTTTTGCTGTACCTACGTTCTTGTAGGAGTCTGGCCCGAACATAGCATCAATCACCAATTCTGGATCAAAGGCCCCTTCAGCCTGACCATGAATAAGGGAAGCAAGGGCTTCTGTGTCCCCAAGAGTAAGGTTGTGAGTAAGGTTGAATCCATTCTTTGCCAAGTAGCCCAACTTTTCAGCCAGTTTTTCCCGACTAATACGCACCATGCCTAATCCGGTCTTGGCCCGCATATCCTGATCTTGGCGCTGGCGGTCAAACACACCCCCGAGACTCACGAACTTCGCACCGTCCTTCGTGGCAAACCGACCTAGATGGTCGTGATAGGGATTGGCTTTGAGGATCTGGGCGTACATTACTTGAAACCTCCCACGTACGTCTCAAGTTTGTTTCTGGACTTCTTGTTCTTCAGATCCAAGATGCCGTCCCACCCGGAGTTAAGTAACAAGTTCTTGATCGTGGTCATCCTCTTGTCCACAGACAACTTCCTTGCAAAATGCTTGTCCAGGGCCGGGGTACGCATGTTCGTAAACAAACCCATGTGCTCCAGATCGGGTTTATCGACCATCTTTTTCACGAACGTTTTCAGGCCCTTCAGTTCTTTCTTGGCCTCGGGCGTACCCGTAATCTCTACGCTAGAGACACGGGATCCGTCACCACTCCAGTCGAGCCGAGTAATACTGTTATCGATATGGTACCCAACGTTTCTTGATTCTAGCAAGGTAATGGGCTTGAACCCGTACTTGGACCATGAATACCCTCCCCCAGTCAGACCCGCATAGGTCGTGATGGTCTTCATCCCCAGACGCTCGTACAGCGGTACAGAGTGGGCAAATAGCCTCTTAGCCGCACCCCCTCCTCGATCACTGGCAACGATCTTCAGGTAATCATGGTGCACGTCCTTGGTCTTGAACTTAAGAGTTCGGATCAGAGTCTCTACCTGCGCCCCATGAACAACAGCACCCTCAAGAAGCTCCGCAGTAATCTCCTTACTGCTGGGGCTTACCGTAAATTTCAAATACTTAGCTGATTTTCCGAGATTTTCTTTACCCACCAGCGCGGTAAAAAGCTCCAGAGGATCCAGCTTCTCCTCTGAGATGGAAGCTATGTCTTTGACCAACCCATGCGCGTCAAACGGAGGACGGTACCCAAGCTCCGCCAACTTTTTAATGGATTTTTGTACCGCTTCTACTGAGTACGTCCTAGGCTGCTTGGCTCGTTGGACATCGAATACCCCGCCTATGCTCACGAACTTCGCACCAGCCTTGGTGGCGAACCTGCCCAGATGGTCGTGATAGGGGTTGGCCTTGAGAATCTCGATCTTGGACAACGAGGCGTCCAGGATCTTCTTGCCCTCCTGGGGCGTGACCACCTGCACCGGTAGCTTCTTCCACCCATACTGTCTGGCTGTCGTGTACGTGCCGTTGCCGTCAACAACCACGAACTTTCCGTCTTTGGTCGGGTGGGGCATTACCGTGATCGGATCTCTACGGCCTAGCACCCCATGGTAAGCAGCAATCATCCGCTTGGCCCCGTTCTCGCCACCCTGTACGTTCTGTTCATCGGTCTTCCCGGACTCGATGTTCGAGATCTCCAAGACCTTGGCGTGCTCTAGATTGAAGTACCGCCCATGTTCTTCTGGCAAGCTCTTGGGCTTGTCCATGTGGTCGATAACCCGCTTGGCATAGGCCTTGTCGGTCTCGCCCGTCTCCCTGGCCCCAAAATCTGGCTTTGATCCAGACGCTTTTGTGGAAAACCTGCCCCGAAGATCATGGTTCGGATTGATCTTGAACAGGGCCGCGTACACGCTCACTCCGCCTTTTGACGTAGTGCAATCAATTGCTTGACTTCAGCCTCAGTAGATGGGAACGCCCTGGTATCCCAGTCTTCCACATTGCGCGGTACCCACTCCCCGGCCACCCACAGTTCTTGCACAGAGTACTTGTCAATTCTGCGGGCTGGAATGTCCTCACCATAGACGTAGTACAACATCTCAACCTCCAGAATCTTTCCAGGCCTTGGAATAGATAGCCACTTGACGTTCTCGCAGGTCGTCAACGGTCTTCTTCTCGTCGGCAGAGGCTGATCGGTTTTCTTTCATCAAAGTACCCATGATCGACCGCTCTTGTTCATACAGTTTGTGTGCCACGTTCTTGGCCACAAGCATCTTCTTGGTGTTAATCTGCACTTCGACCACGTGCCCGGTTGAAAGCCGGGCGTTCACCAGCACGTCACGATAGCCTGCTTCGGTCGGCTTTTCAATCCTGATTTTCGGATCACGAGCAAGTTCGAATCCGGCCTTGTTCAGGCTCGCTAGAACCTTTGTAATGTCCTGCACCGTATCTACCGCCACCGTGCAGCGCAGGATGTCCCCGACCTTACTGTAGTCAGGCTTTCCACCGTTCTCTTTTGCGTAATCCCAGGCCTTTTCCGACACGCGCTCCTTGGTCTTCATCGGCCCGAGGATAACCAGATTTCCAGATTTCTTTCCACTCAAGGACGGACCCACATGGTCCAAGTGCATGATCGTGGCATCCACTCCAGAGGCCAGAACCTGCAATCTTGAATCAAATTCAGATTTGGATGCATGCGCGACCTTGAACAACCCGTCTATGGTGTCCGATTCAGGCTGTGTGAAGTTCTTGGACCTGGGCGGCTTGGGGGGTATAGCGTTAGCTTCTGCGGTGGCCGATAGAGCTTCTTTTTGGCTCTTTGCCGATGGGTTTTCACCGGTAGGAGATACCGCCCCGTCCTTGGAAGCAAATTGCCCCCCTTTGCCGTGGAACTTGTTGTACTTGAACAGGTGTGCGTACATAGACAGACTATAAAGGCACCTAGGACTCCTGCAAAATTTACTAGTCCGCTTCTTTACGAGACATCATGTACTGGTACGTGCTCGGACTGGTCACAGGATTGACGTTATGGGTGGACCAAGTATCTCTGCGCATAGTCAGACCGAACACTACCCCCGCCAGGGCGTCAGCGATGTCCTTGCTACCGTGTGCCGTGTGATCTATCTTACCGCGCTTGAAATCACGCTCCAAGGTCAACAACTCTCTCTTTAACTTCGTATGCACCGGCATCGGCACACGCCCATCGTATAGCGCTGCCTTAGTGATCTGGTACGGCACCATGGTCGTGTCCATACTCTGGTACCCGGTAGTAAACCCCTCGGTCCTCAAGATCTGCATGGTGTCCGCACTCTGGAAACTGTCCAATGTCACCCAAGTTATGGGCAATCCCAACTTTCTTAGGGTGTACAAGATCATCCGGATTTTCGCAAACTCTATCTCACCCGAAGGTGGGGGCCGGATCTCCAACGCGCAATCAATTGCAATGATCGGCAAGGTCTCGGTCGTCTCCGAGAGCTTCACGGTCTTGAACCCCGGGCAATGTCCGATGACCAACCCCGCACTGTCGCCAGTCAATGCCAGATCCAGGTGTGCAAATCTCTTAAACCTGGGGTTCGTAATCCTTCTAGGGTACAGAATAGGCTTTTGATCTACGAAGTTAACTACTTCCTTGTCTATAACCGAGAGCCTCTTCCCAAAATTCTGAGTCACACGTTCGGTGTCGGCCATGAACGGGTGAATAGCCAAGGTCGAGCGACCGGCGATATCCCGCAAGGCCTTGATGATGTCGTCCTTGAATTCTTGTGCGAACTCCACCGGGACCTCATCCAACAGGTTCAAATCGGTAAACGGCACTTGTTCACCAGAGGCCAGCACCCGGGGCTTACGATTTTCGTCCCCAAGGAACACCTTGAATTTGTCCCCGGAGTAGCTATTGGGCTTGATGTCCCACACACGCTTGTTGTATACGAAGATCCGGGGGTTTGTTAGGGCCTCTTTCTCTTTCACGTCCGTGAACTGTCCGGGGGTCTTTTTCGAACTCACCAAGCACAAGAGACCCGGCATTACCCCGGCCCTCATAAATCGGGTCTTGCGGCGTCTGGCAATCGTGTTGTACAACTCGATGGCCTGATCGTACGTACCACCGTCAGAGGCCTGCCTACTGCTCTTAACAACGGCCATGAAGTTCACTTCGTCGATAATCCCGCCGATCACGTTCTGCCCAATGGAGGCCGTCTCCGAGCCACTCACGGGCTCTACCTCTACTCTGTTCGGGAATATCAACTTGCTAGTCAGATCCTCTTTGTGTGGAAAATTGCGCTGAAAATAGGGACTCCCATTTATCATGCTCCTAAAGCGGTCATAGTCCACGCCCTTAGCCAGTTTCTCCTTGATGTTCTGGAAAACTATCTTAATTTCTGAGCTACTGTCCAGCCCGTAAAGATCATGGGGGTTTCTCAGGCACGACAGCATGTACAACTGGTACGCTTGGCTGTAGAGGGCGATGGTAGTTTTTCCGCTACCAATACCCCCAGTAAGAACTGCCTCGTCATATTTTCCCGAGTTCAACTCCTCCAGGTCCAACATAACCTGAGGGTATATTTCGTGTCCCTTGTTCAGGTAGCTCTTACTCTGGATAAACTCACGAATAGGGACGAACCTACGGTGGTACATCTCCAGATGCTTGAGGGCCGTCTGTGGGCTCCCATTGTGGACCGATATGAGGTCTTGAATGACTTTCGCGTAGAACTCTAACCTAGCCTCTTCATCGGCTATGTCCTTACCTATGACCCACAGATGATCTGCATATTCAGGACCTACATAGGACTTAAAAATGCCTAGTATCTTCTGCTGGTTATCGAGATAGTCTTTCGCCGCTAAAACCAACTCCGCGCTCCTTTGCGATTTGATCTATCACGGCCATGGCCTGTTGGATGGCTGAGAGTTTTGACACGTCCGGATCTGTGGCTGGAATGGCGTAAGTCACGCTCTCTATCAACCCGAGGGCTCTACGTTCTTCTTGCAGACCCAGACGAAGCAACTCCATAGCCTCCCTCACAGTGAGAGTATCCGGCTGTATAGCCTGGATTTTTAGGATGGCCTTGTTCATGGCCAGCCTAGCAAATCTGGCCTGTCTCATACGGATCTCTACTTCACTAACGACCTGAAGCTCCTGACTTGCAGACGCAGATTCCTTCTGCCGTCGCATCAGTATGTCGTGCAGGACCACGTTCCATTTGTGCTTCGAGGCCTTGTTTCGAATGTACCCGTAGGTCACTCCAAAATGCTTGGACACGTCCTCAAGCGTGTACGGCCTATCCCGCTCATACAGATTCTCTTTCAGGTAGTGCTGCATATACTTATCGTATGTGGACTCCCCCAATTCTCCAGAATCTGGGCTAACCATTACCTCTGTAGAAAGAGACCCTAGATTCTCCTCTGGAGCCTTGGTCTTTATGATAGTGACCGCCATGTTCAGGCCTTCTCAGTGGTCCCTTGCAATTGATTGCAATGGGTGACCACTATGTCTGCCATCTTCGCCAGGATAGTCGGAACACTCGTAATGTTGAACGTGTACGAGGCCTTGTCCACAGACGCCATAAGCGTTTCATACTCGTCTTGAGTGGCCAGAAACACTTCGTCCACCTGAACATTTTTCAAGAGGTCCAGAGCCTCTTTCAATAGCTTGTGCTGCAAGGGCAAGAACACCACCGTCAAAGTCTTTGCCTGGAACTCCACCTCAAGGTCCTTGGTGGTCAGCACCAGGGGTACTTTAGGTAAGAAACTTTCCATCTGGATAAAAGCCTCTATCCTGGCCTCACTGTCCTTGATGTCGTTGAAGATCTTACTCACAAGGTCCGCATCATCCAGACCCTGCAAACTGTTGTGGCTCAGTTGCTTAGAATGCAATCTGTCCCTGGAAATCCCCTGTACATCCACCAACACCCAGACCTCTGACATACCGGCCTTCCTAGCGGCCCGTAGTCGGTGATGTCCTGAAATAATCTCCAGCCGATCATCAATCAGAGCGCAAAGCGGCAGGCTCTCAAGCCTGCTCTCCCGCCTTATGTTCTCTGACAACTGATTGAAGGCATCCTGGGTCATAACCCGGGCATTCAACATCTGCTCCTTTGGCAGAGCTATCGGAACCCTCCAAAGCTCCAACCCATTGCCCAGAACAAACCGTTCCAAAGGCTCTACCTTCAGAACCTGTTTTTCATTGGTCTTTGGCGAGCCAGCCATGAAGCACATCCTTTGTCGATTCAGGTTTCAGGGAAGCCCGGTACACGAGCTTGAACATCCCGTTTGGCATGTTCTCTCTTTTCAACAGTTTCATCAGACCCCTAACCTTCATGATCGAGGGACTGGAGCTTAAAAACGTGGTCTGATAGTACTCAAGGACCGTACACGAACTGGTGTCTTTCTGATGGGTGGTAGATAGCTGCTCAGCTATTTCTCGCGTACACAGCAGATGCGTCATCAGACGCCCCAATTTATACTTACTTTGTGGGAGAGTGATAGAGAACACATCCATGAACACCGGCTGTCGCTTTATGCGCCACGCTGAGTAGTGCAGACCCGTGACCCCAGCCACTCTACCATCTACGCACAAAAGCGCAAAAGCCTCAGCCCCGGGCATCCCCAGGCCCTTTATGAACAGGTCATAGTAGTACATGGCCATGTTCTTGGCCACTGAAATAAACCGTACGTCCGAGTCCTCGGTGATGACCTGATCGTCATACACCGGGTAAACATGGGCTGGATTGCTGGTAATGGTCCTGCGGATGTACATCGGCTTATCGACAGCTTGGCTACTTAGCAGGTACCGATAAGAATAATCGGCTTTCTGCTCGACCATCAGCAAATGCCACCCTGTATTTCCTAGTTTATTTAGAACTTTTTCCTCGACAAAGGCCAAGCTATGCAGGGGCTTTGATGGCAAAGCATTGAAGTAGTCCTTCACAGCCGTGGGGACCAACTCAGCAATCGCTGGAATTTTCCAACTGTAGATTCCATCGGCCTTGAACATCTTCGTATAACCCCCCGCATACCACGGTGGACTGAAAATCATGCACGTACTGGGATCGTCCTCAAATTCTTTCGTATGCTCCAACATGTCCCGGATCCCATAGGTGAGGCCACTACATTTGATCTGGAACTTTGTCAGACCCTCTCGGTACTGCACGAACAGTCTCTGGATGTCCGCTTCAAATTGCAACCTCTGCCAACGAAGAAACTCATTCTTGGGGAACAACTGAGCCCATTTGATAGACAGCAGAATAACCGCAGCCTGATCCAACTCAGTGTCCACCGGCAACTGTGCAATCAATTGCACAAGCGGGGGATCAACCGCAACAAACCCCAGAGCTTGAACGTGCTTGGTAGGATCCAACAGGTAGCCTAGAACGCTGCTGAACAACGTTATGTCAGAGGCTACTATCTGCTCGGGCTTGACCCCGGAATCGACCAGGGTCTCTACGTCCGAAAATTGACCGGCACCCGGACTGAAATACCTGGCAGACGGGTGGGTCACTATCAGTGTATGCAGGGCCTTCCGGTGTGGGCTTGTGGTTATGCCCTTAAACAACGGATCCGGAAAAAACAACGGCATAGAATTCCATGATGGAGCGGGAGTCGCTGAATCAAACAGCCCCTCAGAGGCGGAAACCCCTGCGTATCCCTTGATACTTACCCCGCGTAGGCCTCTGTAATTACCCTGTAATAGAGGGGCCAGAGGATAGCATGGAACTTCTACCCTGTGTCAACTCATTTGTATTTTCCACCGAATTCATGCCAACCCCAGTCATCCTGGACCTTTCCAAGCAGATCCTGGTGGGACAACAGAGACCCGTCTGGCAGCACATGATTGATTTGAAGGGGTTGATGTAGGGCCAACCACTGACTGAGCTTATACGCCCTATGACAGCCTCTGGGGGTGGGTTCTGCACATGCAAGTGCTAGGTTGTTTATCTGAGCCAGATCATGAACCTTTTTAATCTTCTCAACAAAGTTCGGGTCTTGGACTGTCAGGTGATTCATGCCGCCCAGGAACTTCCCTCCGTACAGGTACGAGATTCCTGCTTCCTCCAGGGACTCACATAATCTGGCTCGATTATGATGGGGATTGGCTTTGGAACTTGGATAAGACCGTACGTCCACGTACAGGGTGATCCCATGAACTCTAAGTCTATCGATCAACTGCTGGGATGTATCTTTTCCATGCCCGATGGTCCATAAACCAACAGAAGGTTTCTCACTCTTCTTGATTTTTATTGGCATTCAGTAATGTAACACCTGTTGATCTATTTGTCAAGGGTTTTTTGTAATCTTCTTGCTCTGGATGTAATCTCATTGGTCATGGCCATCCAGCCTACTATTGATCTACCCCTGGGCGTCCAACATATCCGCCAGATCCAAGGCCCAAGGGGGTACATCCAGAGGATCCCAGGTGTTCAGCGCCCGACTTAGAACCTGCCGTAGCTCTGCTAGTCTGACCGGGCCATTCACATGCAGGTCCAAGTATGAACTTTCTCGGTCGAACGACCGGCGTATCTCCACGTCCTGGTGCCCGTGCGCCCGCAACACCCTCACTTTGTGATCCTCGGGGGTGTCACTGGTACTAATTGCCGGAGTAACGTACTTGATTTCAACGGCCATGGTCAGTCGCTGCTGCTTGAACTACCGCTATCGCTGGAACTTGATCCGCTGTCACTGCTGTAGCTGCTGCCACTGTCATAGGTTGATGGTGCAGACTCTGGCGGGGGCGCCGCTGGGGGTGCTGGGGGTTCATCAAAACTTGCACTTGCCCCACCCCCACCGAAGTCCCCGCCCAGGCCGCTTTGGATCGGTGGCGGTGGTGCTGGCTCTGACGTTGATACCGGCTCTAGGGTCGGGCTGCTGCTGCCCTCGAACGCGGTCCAGGCCGGAACTGAAAACAGGTCTTCAGAAACCGGAGTCAGCTTGGCACCCCTGTAGATAAACCTGTCTGGGCCTTCCGCAGGGCCTTGCATGAAAATCATGCTGGCTTCATCGGACCACTCGACCAACAACTGCCGTTCATCGTGGTGCAAGATCCAGTCGTCCCTCGTGCGCCACTGCCCAAGAGGATTGATAGTCAGAAAATTCCACTGGTAGACGCCACCAGCGGCATTAAACGCCCCACGTAGTACAAGGCTTCTCTCTGGAAGCCTCAAGACCACGAACTCCGCAATCTTGCTGATTTTCGCCTCGCCCACAGCCTGCAAGGCTTTTATGGCCCCTGTGCCAGTGGTCTGATAGGTGTTCATCTTGACCCCCATACATGCGTCTGTTCGTAGTCAATACGCTCGGGCTCGCCCTCTATCGGGGAATTGGCCAGCATTGCCGCTGCGTCCAGTACTTCTATTCCCTGTGCCCACCACAGGCACCCTTCTTGGCATGCCACCCAGGCTTGCAGGCGCGACACCGAATTACGTTCCACCCCATCGATCCACTCCTGGACGTACTCCTGAGGGGGACGGGCGCCGGTCATCATCGACACCGCCTCCACGAACCTCTCGGTCCAGGTAATCATCTTGAGCTTTCTGGTGGGTGCAGGGTGTTCAGGGCCTCTGTGAACTCCTTGCGGTTCAGGCGCTCGCCCACTTCGCGCAGGTACGTCAAGGCCTCTTGAGCTTTGCCTTCATGGGCGGTCATAGGTTGCCTGATCGGCAGCACATAGAACAACGCCAGTTCCAATCTGGTGAACCCCTGACTTTCCAAGGCCGTCCACACTCCGCGCTCGGTCTCCGAACTGCTGTCCGGTACTGGCTTGCCAGCTTTGACGGCCACAAATTGATGGTTGGACGGGGCTTTCGGGCACAGAATACTAATCATCAGGTCCACTCCGGTTTGTACAACAGTACCTCACGTTCGCTGATGATCGCCTTCTCCAACCTCAGGCCCTCGGCGTTCTCCAGCCTTGTTCGACGGGTTTCTAGGTCAAACCCTTTGACCGTCCAGATGTTCTTGTTCATGATCCCCACCAATTTCAAGATCCGAGGATGGTACTTCCGTTTCCCAAAATCCTGGAGGGCGTCCAAGATCGTGTACGTGTCTGGAAATTCAGGCAGGGCCGGTAGTTTGTGGCTCTTGGACTCATTGATGGCCTTGGCAAAAGCCGCTGCCGGGGCCTGCATGTCCTCCACCAGGGTGTTCACTATCTGAGCCTGACTCGGGGCCGAGGCCAGAATTTCGGCCATGGTCACAGTCTGATCCTCTGGGGCCATCTGTTTCCCAAAGAACGAACCCTCTGGACCATCAACCGGATTGAAAACTTTCAAATCCTGGGCGATCTGCGCTAAGACCGCAGGCCGTCTGATAATGGTGATCGTCATGAGGTAGAAGCCCAGCTCAACATACTCATACCAATTCGCCTCAAGAACATCGTGTGGCGAACCCCAGTAGGAACCCAGACTTTAACAACATGGCCCTCGTTGAAATTCATAGCCGCCATGTACTTGCCCTTGAGAGGCTCCCACCGATCATCGGGATGGCACAAGCTGGTACTGAACTTCATAACGTTCTTGCGATGTATCGTGTACGCCACGACCAGACCATGCTGGGTCGAACTTCTGGGAAACATCATGAACGACAGGCTATGGATCTTAACCAGGGAGTTGACCGTATCCAAGGCCACGGCCCGATCCTGACGTTGATGCTCTACCCTCTCAGCAGCCTCAAGGGCCTTGGGATGTTGCAAGGGGAACTTGTCCATGTCATTGTTTGGCATTACTTCCCCTCGGCCTTGGCAATGGCGGCGCGGACCTGCTCCCATGCCGTCGTAACTCTGTTCACAGTTGGCGGGTAATATGGGTTCATACATAGTATGTCGCGGATGGTGCACAGTTCTTCTAGCGCAGCCAGCAAGTCCGGTGCAGCCACAATGAGATTTGCTTTAGCTATCTGCGCCCCACCGTCTTCGTTGGCGGGAATCTCTGCCACGCATAAGCTACCAGCATCGATCCACATCAATGCGCCTTTGCGATGCAGCACCCAGGGTGAGCTATTGGTCATGTCCTACTCCTAGCTGGCCAAGACTTTGGGCGATTGCTCCATTTAATGGGAGTCCCCTCGTCCCTGTGACGCGCCCAAAATGCAGCCACACGTGCACCATCGTCCGGGCGACAAAAGGCAGACCAGTTCATGCCGTTCCACCAGCGGAGATCATCCTCAGGCAAAGTCGGCCACCATCCGATTGAAGTGGGTGGACCGCTATTCCATTTCCGTTTTATGCCCATTTCGTCACCTTCACTTCAAGGTAGATGCTTTGAAGATGCTGCTAGTTGGCCAAACCAGGACGGCCCCTGAATCGAACAGGACGCGTGATTACGGCTGCCCGTCTGCTCACCACCCATTCCGCCCGCAGCATCATCAAAACACCCAAATAGAAGGGGGGCGTTGGTCGGAACCGGAGCGGCCTGAGGTAATGGAGAACCTTCCTGCCGTCGCGGACAACGCCCCCCCAAACCTTACTCAGCAACCTCGACCGTCATGTTCACGTTCGGGAACACCTTCTCGAACAGGCCCAGGACATTTTCCAGGCCCATGGAGATCATGGTCCCCGCCAGATCCACGGGTGCACTTGCCACAGCCGAGGCATTCGACAGGTAACCAGCACAGATCGCCGAAATCGCCACGTTGTCGAATTCCGAACCGAGTTCACCCTTGGCCTTAGCCAAAGCGTTCTGCACGATTTCCGCTTGATCCTTGTGCAACTTGAACCCGATCTTCACCGTGTCCGTGCTCGTGCCGGCCGTGCTCTCGCCGGTGGCCGTGCCCTCGTGGGCCTTGATCATGGCCTGGAGTTCCATGACCGTCACCGGCCCGGCCTTGGCCACCCACTCGTCCACGTTCTCCAAGGTCAAGATCGGCGCCAAGTCCTTCAACTTGGTCCAACCGAGGTTCATGACCTTCTCCCACGGGATCTGCTTGTCCACCAGATTCGTGTAGATGTTGATCAGGTAGTCGGCCTTGCGCTTGGCGAAGCCGAACTTCTCCAGCACGTACGCCTCAAACGAAGGGTAGCCGTCGAACCACTGCTCCTTCTGGATCATGCGCAGCAAGCCACCGAGACGGAAATGGTTGGCCTCGATGTCCTCGGACAACTTGTCCGCCGCATTCAGGGCCTTGGTCTTGGACATGTGTTCGATCTCATTCGCGACATCAAACAACAGGTTGCCGGTGGGAACGATCTTGGTCTTGGCCTTGATTACGGGGGCGGCTTCAACCGCAACTGCTTCTGCTTCTGCTTCAGACATTTTCAGGTACTCCTTGAGAAATAGGTTAATCGACTAGGTGATATTAGCACCGAGTCGGCGGCTTGTCAAGTGGTTTGTGCAATTGATTGCGGATTTTTTTCGGCCTTCGCCACCTTGGGTTTCACGGTCTTGGTCTTTGCCGGGGCTTCTACAACAGCGGTTTTCATGGCCTCGATCTCTTCCTCAGTTTCCCTGGACTCGCTGTCGCTCAGATCGAAAAAGCCCTTGCCATACCGCTTTTCCAATTTCGCAATGTTCCCGACAAACACGTTCGAGGGCGTGACCTCAAACAGGTCATAGACCAGAGCCCAGAAAATGTCGCAGAACTGTTGCAGAAGCAGGATCATCTGAGCTTCCCGCTCGACCCACATCGCCTCGGTCCCAGGCAGATCAACGTGGTAGATCTCAACCAGGGTGTCCACTAACTTGAACGAATACTCTGGCTTGTTGAACTTGTTCATAGTCCCGGTCGGAATCCTGAGGCCCGCTGCATCCACATCAAACACTTTCTTTTCCCGATGCTCTTTCAACACGGACATCTTCGGCCCGTAAAAAACCTTCTTGTTCAAGCTCAGGATGTCAGTTGACAACCGCAACAATTCCAACAACGCCGCCGTGCGCGTGCCCTTGAGTTTGACTTTCTTGCCGGACCCAGGGATCTTGGCCTTCAACTGCTTGGCCAGGGCCACTACGTAGTACCCGATGTCCCCGCACTCTTCAAAAGCATTGACCCGCATGTCGTCAGTGAACCGGCTGGCCCCACTGATGTAATCCGACAGCCCTGCGAACAACTCCCCTACCTCTGTGCTCAGGCCCACCGCCGTGTGCAGGATGTTCACCGTGCGCTGATTTTTGAGCACGTACTTGAGCCCGAGCTTGGCCGGTTTGAGACTCAAGGTCTTCAGTACATTCTTTCGATAGAGTGCGTTTTCCATGGTTGTCCTTTAAGGGTTGATTATCCTCGCTCCACACCTTTGAGCGCCGTTGAAAGTCCAGAAACTGACAATTCCTGAGCTATTTTTGCCAGAACATAGGCATCCACTAGATCATCCGATGGGCTGAAAAAGCCCCACTTTCCTTCTACGGCCTTTGCTACCTCAGATTTCTTGGCATTGCCTTTACCCGTAGCAAACTTCTTAAGTACCGAGGGGGGGCAAGTATAGAAGGGAATTCCCGCTCTGTGGAGAGCCATGCGAAAAAGAATCCCTATCTCGACCATCAAAGCAAGCGTGTACTTATTCGCGTACCCATAGCCCTCGATCACTACTAGATCTGGTTGCCATTGATGCAAGAACCCTCGAAATTCAATATCCAAGGCCTCCAGCCGGTGCAATCCTCGTTTGTCCGGATGGTTCAATACAACCATGGCTATCTTCGGATCATCGATCCACACCAACCCGGTCTTGGTACTCGGATCCACACCCAGGACTTTCATAGATGGGCTCCTGACCAACAGGCCGCTCTAACCGGACATCTTTTTGCGGTCTGACAGCCTACGTTATCACAGACCTTATGCACGGGAATAGTTTTATTCACACGATGGGCTTGAACTTGAGCACCGAGAGCAACATACGGGGCAACGGCCTCGTCATCTCGCTGGACAGTAAATTCTTTGAACGGCAGGATATGCCCCACGTCCTTGTTCATCTTTCCATGGCTACGACTGATGTACAACACCCGGGCTTCATCAGTATTTACGAACTCCTTGAACGGATTTGTACTTTCAGCCACAAGTTGCAGGTACAACTGGGTCCTGGCTTTGTGCTCTCCCAAAGGGGCCACCAACTTCTCCCAGTCATCGGCCTTCATGATCTTGAGTTCAATCAACATCACCCGAGCGGCCCCAACATCCAACAACAAGTCAACGGACCCACTTATACGGTGTTCTTTATGGATAAACGCCATTTCCTTGTAAGTCCATTCACACTTCTGCATTTTATTGCAGCCCCCCTGGGGTTTGGGTTTGAAGTACTTGGTGATCTCGCACCTGCGACAGTACCAGTTGCCTATGGCCTTGTCCCCTGCCCACTCATTGCAAATCAGATCCGCAACAGCCTTTCCCATATCCCAAGTGGCTCTAAGGGCCGGAGGTACGTACATGTCAGGACGCGAAATGCCAAGCACGTCCATCAACCGATATTGACGCACGCAGAATCCGCTCTTGGTAACGTCCGAAGCATGGACCGTAGTATGTGATCGCTCAGGCTGATACGTACCCATGTTCTTTACCAGGACCTCTATCACGTCCTTGGCCTTACTCTTCTGGCTCTGGTCCTCCTTGACCAACTGGATGTACTTCAACATGCTATTTGCTGTCTGTGAGATCCTGAAAATGACTCAAGGGCATCATAACCCACTGGCTCTCAGCATTGGCCTTTGGTCTGCCGTCCGGTTGTACAAAGGCCACCAGCAAAGCTGGATTCATGCCCCGGGTGTTCGCCTCTTCCGTGATCTTCACCAACCACCCCAAATCCAGACTCATGGTGCTGTTGACTGTGGTCTTACTTTCTATCAGCCACCGACCCATGCTCATGTCGCCCTTGAAGCCCGCCACAGCCCCACTGTTGGGCGTCAGCCGAGCACTGAGTACCTTGGCCACCTTGGGCTCGTACAACTTGCCATGGGCGTTCCTGGGGGCCGTAGCACGCAACCTATTTGGATCCGCCATCGGTCTTGTCTTCCAGGGGTTTTTCCGAGACCATCAACAGGCTGTGATTTTTGATCACCTGTTGCTGTAGCTTCTGTGCGAACGCATCCTCGGCCTTGTACGTGTCCTGGATGGTGACCAAGGTCGCATAGTTCTTACCAAACAACGCCCACCCACCCTTATCTGACTTGATAAGGTGACCACTGGATTGTAGGTACCCTTTGACTTTTGTAAAACTATCGGTTTCCCCGACCATCAGCCCTCCGTGCTCGACCATGCACATGTCAAACTCAAAGGACTCCTGAACCACTCCGATCTTGGCCTTTCGAATAACCGCACTCACGGTCTTCAAAACCGGAATCGCCCCACTGATTTCTTTGACCATCAAGTTCTTACCACTCAGACGCACAATCAGACTGGCCATGAACTTCATGGTCTGCCCCCCGGGCATTACCTCGGGGTTACCGAACATCACCCCGATCTTGGATCGGGTCTGGTTGATAAACACCACACACGGAGTGTGATCCCGTTTCTGTTCCTCAGACAACGCCGTGGCCAGCTTGATACACAGACGTTTTATCAACAACGAACTTGTCCCCACGTCAACTTTCTCGGTGCTGCCTTCAACCTCCCGGATCCCTATCAGGGCCGCGAGACTGTCCAGGCCCAGGAATGCCACATCATCAGCCCGTACTAGAGCGTCAACCATGTCCACGGCCTGCTCTCCGTACGATGGTTTGGCAACCAGCAACGCATCTACATCGACCCCGAATTTCATAGCGAATGCCGGGTCGAACGTGCCCTCAACATCGACCAGCACGGCCTTATTACAGGGAGGGGGAAGGCGCTGGGCACTGGCAATGGCCTTGTACACCAAGTTCGTTTTGCAACTGCTTTCAGGGCCATACAGGATGCTGTACCTACTACAGGGGAAGCCCCCACCAGTGGCAAGATCAAATTCGAATACGCCCGTGGGCAGGCGCTTGCACTGTGGAATATCTGCCCCTCGAACAATGGACTTCGCCCCCAGTTCCTTGTGGAACTTCGTTACCGTCAAAGCCAGTTCGCTTGCCTTCGCCAAGGGCACTGGCGCGGTGTCTGTCTTTTTGATCTGGATTGCCATTAGCCTTTTGCTCCCGCTACTGCTTCCGATATCTTGGTTGACACCCAATCACTGACGTACTCATAGGTGTCCTCAAGATCTGACTTGTCCACCGGTAGTTCTAGTTGGACCTCCACCCGCACGCTCTCAAAATTGCCGAGGTTGATGGTCCTGCTGCCCGCCACACGTACTCGACCTTGCCCAAGCAAACCCTTGTCGTGGACCGGGTAGTCCGTAATCCCCTCATGAACTACCTTGGAACTAAGGGTATTGGTCTTCTGAACCGACCCGGTAACCTGGGTAAACTTCTGAACAGGGGCTTTGTACTGCCCATCTTTCAGGTGCTGAGCGTATACAGAATTCTTGGACGGAAGTTTCTTTATGGTGATCATCAGCGCTCCCAATTATGATCGATCACCTGGACGATCACTGCCAGTTGATCCTTTTTGGTCCCAGCTTTCTTACGCGGGTTCTGAAGAAAAAACTCCCTAAGTAGCTCCAAAAGGCCAAGCTGATCCTCAGTAAACCGAGGGCGACCTACATGCTTTGTGGGGGCCGGGTATAGCCCTCTAAGCTTCCACTTGTTCAATGTCCAGGGACTGATACCCAGAGCAGTGCACACGTCCTCAGTAGACAAGCCCACAGGCGACGGTTTTTCTTTTCGCACGCGATCTTTGTAGTCCTTGGTCCTGGCACGAACCAACTCCTTGTACTCTGGGTCGGTTCGATAACGAACCTTGCGTGCTTCGGACAACCGTTCCCGATTGACCTCGTACCACTGTTTGAATGTAAACCCAGACATTATACCTCCACTATTGTCGATTTCAAAGAGTAATACTGCTTTAGGCGAGAAAAATATAAGTTCTTCAACACCGGATGGTCATCCACAAGATCCAGGACTACCGGGTCTTTTTTACCGGTCACAAATCGAAGGATACGACCGACCGACTGGCGTATATCAGCCCGGGGAGTCGCCAGGACCAGGGTGTCCCAATGGGGGACGTTCGTGCCCTCGCTCGTCATCTTGTACGTGCCCAGAATCACGGGCTTGTTCTTTGACACATTCCGTTCTTGGGCGGTCATGCCACCCACGTAATACCCTATATTCTCGCCCGAAATCCCAGTGGAAACAATGTACTGAAATAGATGGTGCAAATGCCCCTCTATCAAGTCAGACAGCACCAAACACCGCCTACCGGCTTGGAATGCTTGGAACACGAACTCAGCTATCTCCGTGTTCCTGGCCACATCCGTACCCATGTCCTTGTACAGGCTCATCATTCGGCCAGGGACCACGACCATGGGCATCTTCCGCCACTGCCCTAAATCATTCCTCTGGGGAACCAAAGGCACCTTGTACCTAGTTTTTTTGACCAAAATCTTTGGATTCATGGGAATCCAACTGCCACGGACCATGATCGGTCCGATGTGGGCTCTGAACAGGGTGTCCCGACCATCCTGTCTATCTGGAGTCGCGGACAACCCGAGACGATAGCGAGCAGGAAATAACTCACAAACTTGAACAAAATGCTCGGCCCCTAGACGATGCACTTCATCGAAAATCACAAGCCCAAAATGATGGTAGAACTCTGGGTCGTATTCTCTCTGCACCAGACTGTGGATCATCCCGATAACAAACCTACACCCTTTGTAGTTCTGGATATCCTGTTGAACGTGGCCTATTTCAGAGGGGTTCACCCCAATCAGATGTAGGAGTGTGTTCTTCCACTCTTCCATCAGATCGTTCTTGGTCACCACGATCAGAGTACGTTGTCCCAGGCCACAAGCAACTACCGCCCCCAACCAACTCTTACCAAACCCAGTGGGAGCATCAACCACATGGTCTACCCCACTTTTCAGCAGTGCCAAGGACTTTGCGGCACATTCTTTTTGGTCGTCATTCCGAGGCCCGATCTTTGCAATCAATTGCACGACCGGGGCGACCACACGATGGTCGTGTTCGACCAGTTGGGTGTTTATCAGCCCCCTCGGAATGTGGGCGTAAGGTTGCCCATGCACGTGCTTGAACATCTCGTAGGTGTTCCCGAACCGGTCTTGCTTCGTGAGCAAAGTTCGAACCTCAAAATTGAATGGCACCAAGGCCATCGCTCCGAGACTCTTTACAGGCAGTTCGCGCAAGGGCATTGGATTACAATTCTTTGCTGTAATCCGACTTGGATTTAGCCCCTCCTGGAAACATCTCCTTGCCCTTGCCCCCACCGGGATTCATGGTAGTGATCACGGCCTTGCCCAGACCCATAGCCTGTAGTTCCTCACCAGTGCGGTACACGACCTCCTGCTCATAGTCTGGGGCAACGAAATACGAAACCATTTTCTTCACCCCCTTCTCCTCGACCTCATGCACGTACTCTTGTTGCAGGGTCTCGATAGGGTTCTTCTCCAGGAAATCGAACATCGAACCGACACTCGCACTATTGTCCCCCATGCGACTGACATCGAACGTGCACCCGGCCAGACCCCCGCGCTTGAGTGCGATCTTGGTCAGCATTTCCATGGTGATTGGTTTGGCAACCAGCAACCGAGCTTGATCGACGTACACCTTGTCGTTCTTGCCCGTGTACGAACGATGGTCGATGATCGTGAACAACGCCACCAACGTTGACCGGTCCCCCGCAGAACACAGGGGGCACTTGTCCCCGGCCTCTGGACTGGTCTTCTCCGGGCAAACAAAGTTGGTCCACTTTCCACCCAAGTTCACGGTGTGCTCGTAGTACCTGGGGGGAGCCAGAACCGTGCCGCCTTCGGTCTTCTGAAGGTCACCGTCCACGAACGTGATCTTGGCCTCTTCTTTTTCTTTCAGCCAGAATCGGAACATCTTACCCGCACCATCCTTGCGGGCCTGTGCCTCAACTTCGTCTTGTTTTGCAGCGCTTACTGACTGAGCACCGGTCTTGATCCAACTTACTGCCATTGTGGGCCTCCTGCGGTCAAACGTGACCTCGCTGTGTCGAACTGACACGAGCGCAGTATAACCCGAAGTTATATGATTGTCAAGTGTTATATCAATCCGATTTCAGACAGGGCCTTCTGAACCCAACCAACCCCCAGGGAGTCTGGGTCGGTCTTCGTCTTGCCATCCCATGGTAGCAGGATCGTAAGAGTACTCACCCCCAGCTTATGAAGGGCACGTTCGAACTTCACTGTGGCCTCGCGTCCAGTGTCATCCCCATCCAGCATCAGAATCACGCCCTCAGCGTACACCAATTTCTGGAGCTTCTCGGCCACGGGCTTGGCCGTAAAATTTGCGACTACCACCGGGTAGACTTCGTGCACGCGCATGCAGTCGAATGGCCCCTCGACTACCACCACTGGTCCAGTGTTCTGTAAAACCGGCTCATTGAACCATGTGATCCCTCCGTTATTCACATTCAATAGCGTGTAATCATGGTGCTTGACCTTCGGTGGGGGCTCACCCGGAATCTCGATAGCTCGACCACGGATACCAGCTAGTTGCCCATGCACATTCCAGTACGGGAACAACAGCATATCCCGCTCTGGATCGTATCTGAACTTCCAGTGCTCCACCATCACGGACACCGGTAAAAAGTCCCTGCGGGCTAGATAGTACCGAGCGCGATCACTGTGTAAGGCCAAGGGGAATTGGCTAAGCCACCATTCTGGCTGCTCTTGGAACTGTTTGTTTACAGCCGGAGCAAACTCCAGGTACTCAGGTAGCGGCTGTACCTCTAACTGCTCGGCCTCAACAATAGCCCTTGCAGTGTCCAGGTTACCGGTGAACAGTCCTGGATTATTTTGTCTGCCGAACTCAATAAGTTGGAACAGGGTGGTAAGGTCTCCGGACTCGCACGCGAAGCAATGAAAATGTGCGGCAGTATCCGGACTTACATAGATGCCGAAACTCGGATGACTGTCTTTTCCAGATCGATGTCTGAACGGAGCGAGAGGACAGGATCCGCGCACCCACTTCTTGTTCGTACTGTCGTACTTGCTTCCGAGAGCGGAAAGCAGAGCCTTGGCTTGCTCATGGTTCATTCTCTGCCAAGATCAATGAGAGCCTGGGAGAGCATGTCCGGAACAACATCCTGCCGGAGATCTTTTCCAGCATCAAGCATTGTGCAAAAATATGCACTGGCCCACCCAAGCGCAGAGATACGTTCGTCATGAACTAGGGCCTCAAGCTCGTCAAACGTTCTTGTGGTCGGGTAAATGCCCTGTTCATCAGGATTGTCTAACATCTGACTGATGATGGCGCAGATGGCTGTACGGTCCCTGTTCATTGCCTAGTCCGTGTGCTTGAGGATATGAATTTCCTGGGTGGTCAGCACCTGGGCACAGATGTCAGCATGTACGGTCTCGGCCTGATCCCAGGTGTGGCTACGACGCACGGTCCCATCCAGAGGCCCACCGAACACCATGGTCTCGAACATGGCCGACACCGCAGCATGGTAGGAAACACCCAGAAACACTGTGCTCACCCAGGTCTCCCCTACGAGGGTTTCCTTCACCCGACGATTTTCGGCGTTCATGAGCCAACTGGTCCATTCCAGCACACTTGAGCATGGAACGGGCTTTTGCTCCTGGAGAGTAAAAAGCATTCTGATCATCTACATCACCTTCTGATTTGGATCTACTGGGGCGCTGGAATCAAATTTGCCTTTCCTGAACTCGTACTGATCTTCTCCCACGATCTTCGCACAAGACAGATTGTGCAGCGCACACAACATCTTGACTCGTTCATACGAAATCACCCGGGAATCGAGTCTCACCCCCTGATGGCCAAGTTCCAGCAGGGCCAGAACCTGTTTCTCTTCAAAAGTCAGGGACACGTTCAGCTTGGGCTTCAAGAACGGGTATGTCTGCTCCGGAACTGAGGAGTCTGATTCGGCCATGATCTTCCTTTCAAGGGTATGAGACTGGATTTGATTCTAGTACCTTGAGGGGCTGGGCCGCAACTTCATACCTAGGCCATATTCAGTTGTGCAAATCCGGCTCGCAGTGAAGCCTGCGCTGTTTTCCACAGCATAGGATCGCCCTTACCCAGAACTTGCAACAGCGCCTCTTTTTCTCGCAGATACACCCGAGCAAACTTTGGGTCATGTTCAACAATGCTTATAGTGTTGTCGATCAAATCCGCCAACTTGATGGTCTGCGCCGCTCCCGGAGCCCGAGCCATACGTTCCCGATCCAGGGCCTTGCGCTTGGTCCGGTTCTCCAGAACATTGGTGTCCGTCAACCAGTACACGTACTCATAGACCAGAGAGCCCGCATGCCTTCGAATATCAAGCAAAGACACCCCACAGTCCTCGACAGTATCGTGCAACCATGCTGCGGCCAGCATCTGCCAACTGTGAGGCACGCTCTTTACCAGTTCTACCACCGCCTGGGGGTGCAGGATGTACGGCTCACCCGTGTACTTTCGACGGTGATCGATAGCACCATGGGCTCTTCGAGCAAAATCCTCGGCCCACACTAAGCGGGAAGTACGCACTGAGACCTCAAGAGGTTACGGGGGTAATGGACAGCAGGCGGCGACTACCGGGAACAGTTTTCGAAATCTCCCCAAGCTGGATGGCGGACAGGTACTTCTTGATGTCCCCGATGTTGAACTTGGCAATCGCCATGGTCGTTTCCGGACCCAAGAGCTTGATCATCTTGGCCTGATCTTCGATCACCGTGGTGTTTGAGCAAGAACTGAACTGCACATCCCCCTCCGAGGTATGGAAGATGTAATCCTTGGCAGGGTCCGCTCCACTCTCAGAGATAACGGATTGCAAGGACTTTTTCAGCGCATCAATTCGCGTGACCATTTCGTAGGCTTCGGCCTCTTTCATCCGGGTATCCAGATCGATCAACTCCTTGGCCCAGACCACCGCCTGGGATTCTGCCTGGGCAACGGCCTTGGGCAGAGGCTTCAACTTCGCGGCAACCGCGACCTTGGCCTTGTCCGTTGCAACTGCACTGAACAACTTCTCAGCCGCCGCCTTTTGGGAGGGCGTCATGCCACCCGCCTGAGGTTTTGCCACACCCGCTACAGTCTTGGGAACGAACTTGATAGACATCTTCACTCCTTTGATTTGATGACGGTACTATAACACAAGAAATTTAGATTGTCAAGAAAATTTTCAGATGTAATCCAGGGGCGCATGCTTATCATCTTCGCTCTCTACGATCTCGGAGAAGTCCATGGTATTGAAGTTCCAGTGCACCTGAAACTGCCCCACTTCCCCATTCCGACCTTTTAGAACTCGGATTATTCTACTGTTCATGGTCTCTACCGACTCGTCCTGGAACAATCCCAGCACGATGGAACTGATTTGCCCTATGCCATCTGAAAAAGCAATGTCTTCCAGCCCTGCTTGTTGCTTGTCCTGGCCCTTGTTCTTAGTCGTTGCCGTGCGAGCAAACTGATAACTCGCGATGGTCGGTACCTCTGCATTTGAGGTCCCTTTCTTTATCAGTTCAATGTTCTCCGCTACTCGGGTGTACCTATCCAGCCGCAGGTTCGGATGGCGCAGCAAATACGCTCCGTCGATATACACCTGATCGCATTTCAATTGCTGGGCCAGGGCGTAGATGTCCTCGACAGACGCTGCCAGATTACCGTCTACAACATAGAACGGTTTCTCCATCTTGCCCATGGCCACCATACTCTGACTGAATTTCTTGAGCGTGCCCGTGGCATACCCACCGAGCTTCAACTGACTGACGTTCGTGTGCGCGTACATGGCCGTCAACCGGGTGATTATCGGCAAGGGCGACATCTCCATGCTCACCAACAGGATGGACTTACCCTTGTACCAATTACTCAGAGCCACGTACAACATCTTGAACGTCTTACCCGCTGCGGGTCGGCCAATGAACGTCACCACGTCCCCAGGCATTAATCCCCCACTGGTCTTGTCCAACGAGGGCCAACCAAACTGCCCAGCACTTTCCTGGGTGGTCATCTGATGGTAGGCCGTGAGCACTAGCTCAGACCCGTCCTTGGCAAGATCCACGATCTTCATCCGGTACCGATGGGCGGTAATGAATGCCAGGGTGTCTTGCAGGACCTTCTGGGCCTGACCGATGTTCTTGTGGGGGTCTTCCTTCAACATCGTCTGACTGGCTAGGTTCGCCTCATTCAGGCGTTCGTAATACAGACGATTCTCCAGATGCTCGACATAGTACGAACAGGGCTCTGGGATGGGTAGCTGTTGGATGTTCGGGAACTGGCTATCCAGGGTCTCTACCTGAGGCAGAGCATGGTGCTTGAGCACAAAGGCCTGCACCCAGTCGTACACAGGCTGCTCGACCGGTTTGAACATCTCCGGCACGAGCTTGGCCTTGTACCACGTGATCATCTTCTGGTTAGCGCATAGGCTTTTCAGGGTCTTTAGACCCAGGCCAAACTGCAATCCACTCATTTGTAGGTCTATTTATAATGGTTGGACAAATGCGAGGCAAAAGCCGTACCGTATGCCGTTCGTAGACCCATCATGGACTCAACCGCCACGACCGTTGGCTTGTTCGAAGTGAATCGATTCAACAACAGGTCATACACAGCTTGTATTTTCCAGGCGGGCAAGCTCTTGCCAACACTCGAAACAAACAAATTCGGAATGATCAATACCGTGGGATCTGGAACAGTCCCGTCCTCCACGGCACGCAGCAAAGAATTCAGAGGAAGCAACCGGGTGTCGATAAAGTTCCGGAGCAGCGCCCCACCGATAGCCATACACCGGCTCTCGGAGTTCTCCATGCCCGTAAGCAGCAGCCCAGCGTACGCATCTCGGTACACTCGGAAATTCACGACAAAATCAATTTCCTGCGCGTCACAGTACAGCTTCATGGACTGATTGACGTACACCCGGGGAATGCCCGCAACCGTACAAACATGATTCATATCCGCTATCAAGCGGGCATGCTTCACATTGTCCAGTACGCTGTCCATCACGGCACTCATTGTGGATCCTAACTACTCCGTTTTCAAACCCTTGACCAGCGCCAGAGCTTCCAGAACATCCGCCTCTGACGCTACCTCAGTATTATCCACAGTTTCTGGTACTTTTGCAACAGGGGCATGGGTTAATACCGTGGGCATGAA
>Ga0315273_10000825_pt1 | contig 33822 bp, 33 predicted proteins | sample YL17G02_0_MG_FD_205753 | JGI IMG/M metagenome (GOLD analysis project Ga0315273, IMG submission 205753) | Sediment microbial communities from Yellowstone Lake, YNP, Wyoming, USA - YL17G02_0 | ecosystem: Environmental > Aquatic > Freshwater > Lake > Sediment | place: USA: Wyoming | collected...
ACCTCAAAGGAAAGGATGAATCTATTTTGAGAAAAGAGGTTCCTAATTTTCATGGCTTGGCTCCGGTATATGTGCTTTGGAAAATGTCATTATGAAAAGAAATTGTCAATATATTTTATATTTCTGGAGACGTTACAGAATTCCCTTGTGTGAAAGTGGGCATGCCGCTTGGATGTGATTTTAATCTTTTTTTGTGCATCTTGTCTCTGTGTAACCATCTTTATCTTACATGAACATGCCTTGAGCCCGTCGGAGTGAGTGCTTTGTGCCCCCAGTTTTTCTTGACAAGACTTCCAATCCGACCAAGTCACCATAAGGGTATTGAAATCATATGATAAATCTGATAGATTGACGCAAAATTTAAAAGATTCGGTAAAATGATACGACTTCACAAAATTACCTTTTTATTTATCCTGATGAGTGTGATCTTCTACATATATCCGGTATTTGCCCAAAGTAATATCCTTAATATTCGGCATTGGGCTGCACCCGATCATACGAGGGTTGTCATCGATCTGAGTGATGATGTCCATTATACAGTCGACGAGGCCGACAAAAAATTGTTTATCGATCTTAAAGAAACCCGTGTAAGAGAAGACTTTCCGCATGAGTTCATTTTAAACAAGCCGGGGATCGATAAAATAATGATTACGCATCTTCCTCAAGGCATAATCAGAGTAGAATTGTCGCTTGGTGAAAATGTTGAAACGAAGGTATTTAAGCAAAAGAAATTTCAGGACAAACCCGACCGCATTGTCATTGACATTGAATTCCCCGACGTGGAGAAACAGGAGAGCAAGGAAAGAGAAGAGGAGAAGGTTCTACGAAAGAACAAGATCATTATCATCGATCCGGGTCACGGGGGAGATGATCCAGGTGCAGTCGGGAAGCTGAAGACACAGGAGAAGAATGTCGTTCTGGATATCAGCAGGAAATTAAGGGATATCTTGAACAGCAAGGAAGGTTACCGCGCCTTTCTTACAAGAGATGGGGATTACTACGTGCCGTTCAAAAAGAGGCTGAAAATTGCACGGGAATACGGGGCCGATCTATTTCTGAGCATCCACGCGGATGCCTTCAGACAGAGAGGCGCCAGGGGCAGCTCTGTTTACTGCCTGTCGCTGAGAGGGGCAAGCAGTGAAGCCGCCAAGCTTCTTGCAAGGAATGAAAATATGGCCGATATAATCGGAGGTTCCCCGAATGGGGAAAATAGCGACGAGTCGGACCCCATCATCCTTAATATGTTTCAAACAAATACTATAAACTCGTCAAGAACCTTTGGCAGTTCTATTATTAAACATCTGGACAAAGTAAATAAAGTGAAATTTGGAAAGGTCCAGGAAGCGCCCTTCATAGTGCTCAAACTGCCGGAGATTCCATCATTACTGGTGGAAACGGCCTATATCTCAAATCCGAAAGAAGAAAAGCTGCTGCGGAGCGGTCGATTTCAAACGAAAATTGCAAAGGCCATAGCAGCCTCTGTGACGGAATTCTTACCTGTAGCACCGGGGCGTCCGCCTAAAACGCCTAAGATTGTCTTAACAAAAAAAGAAGATGACCAAAAATCCGTCTACATATCGGATGAAACAGACAAATTCAAGGCGCCGCGAAGCACAAACTATACAATCAAGAAGGGCGATACCCTTGACATCATTGCACGGAAGCACAACACAAAGATCAGCACCCTTCTGAGACTGAACCATATGAAGCTCGATGATCCTTTATACTTCGGTCGCGTGTTGAAGGTGCCGGCGCGAGAGAAAGAAATATCTGATGAGAAAAGGGATAGGGATGAGGAACTCAAAGTATCAACTGCACGTGAAAAATCTCTACCTTCCGCGCCTGCCTCAGTGACTAAAATTTACAAGGTCAAGAGAGGTGACACCCTTGATAAAATAGCTAAAAAAAACAATACGACGATCGGTGTTTTGTTGAAACTTAACAACATGAAGATGAAGGAGCCTCTCTACGTCGGGCGTGCCTTGAAGGTGTCGGTGCCGGTGAGGGACATAACTGAGGAAAAAAGGGATGGAGAAGTTAAGGCCTCAAATGACATACCCAGATCTCTCCCTTCCGCATCTGCGCCAGCGACTACGGTCTATAGGGTTAAGAGGGGTGACACACTCGATAAGATAGCGAAAAAGAATAATACGACGATCAGTATTCTGTTGAAACTGAACAAAATGAAAATGCAGGAACCTCTGTATGTCGACAAGAAATTGAAACTGCCATATACGGAAGCAAACCCGGGGAAAGCAGAGAAAGCTGGCGGCAAGAAGTCTAAGACATACGAGTACAGGGTCAAAAAGGGCGACACACTCGATAAGATCGCCAGACGATGCAATACGAGCGTCAGTGAATTGCGAAGGCTGAATCAGATAAGACGTGCTGATGTGCTGTATGTTGACCAGAAACTGAGACTTCCCCCGTCGTAATCTGGAGCGGGAGTGCTGGATATGAAGAGGGTAAATAGCCCGGAATATGCTTGGTTCATGTATATGTTCCTACTGATACTTGTGAGTGTGGTGGACGGCAACGCTTCCGGAATGATTAGTGCGTGGGAGCCATTCAAGACAAAAACCGAACTTGGGTTACATGCGGCCGGCGTTGATGCTGACAGGATTTTATCATCACGGGATGAATTCACCCAGACGGATAAGATTATTTCAATAGACCGTGATACTGCGGAGAGAAAAGATGATAGTTCTTTGAATATTCTTAGGTTTCACAATGTCAGTATATCTTTTTCACGCACCTTGATCGATCAGTTACAGGTGGATGGACGCCAGGCATCGGGAAGTGGCAGTGACAAGCTCTATGCGGTCAAATCCCTTCCCTCCATGTTCCTCAACTCATCGTACAGGGATACTTTTGAATCGCTCGGCAAAATTTTTGAACCGCAGGTCAATCTGAGTATTGAATTCTAAGGATACGTGAGTTTGAGTCGATCACTGGCAACCTTGATAGAAGAATTACCTCATGAAAATAGTTGATGGTCTCCATGCCTTTATATGGGGGGTTTATACACAGAATAACTGCAATACCTACCTTATCGATGGCAAACTTAAAATCCTCGTAGATCCTGGTCATCGACATCTCTTTGATCATGTGCGCAAGAATCTGGCTGCTCTTAACATCTCTCCGGACCAGATCGATTTGGCTATTGCCACACACGGTCATCCCGATCATTTGGAGGCCGTAACAGGGCTTGACAATTCGACCATGTTTGCGATGAATGCCCAAGAGTATCGTTTTATAAGCGAGCTTGCCGGACAATACTTCAAAATTCCAGAACCGCATTTTTTCCTTAGAGAGGGGGATTTGATCATCGGCGAACACAGCTTTGAGGTCATCGCAACTCCAGGACACTCACCCGGGTCCATTTGCCTCTATTGGCCTGAGAAAAAGGCATTGTTCACCGGTGACTTAGTCTTCAGGGAGAGTATAGGCCGCACTGATCTGCCCGGAGGAAATGGCGGCATGCTTAAGGAAAGTCTCAAAAGGATATCAGGAATGGATATCGACTATCTTCTCTGCGGACATGGAGAAATTGTGACAGGAAAGAAGGAAGTAAAAGCCAATTTCCAGAAAATAAAAAACTACTGGTTCGATTATTTATGACGTTTTTTTGAATAGCTTAGTTGGGTCTTTATTTTACGAGAGACTTTAATTGTTCCCTCAGGTCTGATTCCGCCTTAACTATGTTTTCTTGCCAGTCTCCGCCGTGATCTGGATTGGGAGCAACTGAAGAGCCGTATATTTTCCTTTCTTTCAATTCTTTCCCCAGGCTTTCAATTCTCTTGATCCGCAGAATGTCCATCTCGCGCTTAAAGGATTGAATTGTATTCTCAATAGTCTCTGCACTTATGCCGAGGATATCTTCAAGGAGTCTTAATACTTTTCCATTGTCCCCATTAAGTTTTACGCAGTCCAGCAGTTGTGTCTTGAGAATATGGAGGACTTCCGGATATTCCGTTACCTCCTTCTCGAAGTCTGATCTTAGCGTATCAATCTCGATTACTCCGTCCTGATACTTTTGTATCCATCCCTTCACTTTTCCTTCCGCATCCTTCCGACGGAAGCATGCCTTTTCTTCGTCTGTCATGGTCAGGTTTTTCGTCCTTTCCATGATAATGTCGAGCGTGCTCTTTATCTCCGCCATTTCAGCAACTTCATAGATGATAATTTTCTTAAACCAGTTTTGAATATCACAAATTTTTTTTTCAGCGTCGCAATCGTATCAGATTGTTCTGCCCAGAGCAGAAATAAAAGAACCCCGTCCAAAGGACGGGGTTCAAGGTAAATTAATTCCGCTTGCCCAATAGAAATTAGCTGATTTCAGCGTCGCACCGCAGGCAGCGGCACGCTTCCTGAATAGCCACTTCTCTCAAGTAGCCCAATTCCACCTCTTTGAAATTGCGTTTGCGCTCAGGCCCATGCAACTCCGGCATCTTCGCCTGGGGAGCTTCTACGCTTTCCTCATCGATGATAAATGGAATTTCTATCTTATCCTCAGGTGGTTCCACGTAAGCCGGTTCGCCACTGATCTTCCTGATGTAGCTGTCCATATCTCTGGCCGCCTGATGTCCCGCTTCAATAGCGCCGATGACGGTGTCTGGTCCGGTCAGGGCATCGCCTCCGGTGAAAAATTTGGGATTCGTTGTCTGAGATTTGCTGTCTTTTGCAAGATCAAATGTGGACCATTTATTGACGCTCACACCGCTTTCCTTGGAGACAAAGGTCATGTCTGACGTCTGACCAATGGCGGCGATGACGGCATCCACGCTGAGCGTAAATTCGGAGCCGGCAATGGGCGCAGGTTTCTTTCGCCCGCTTCGGTCGAACTCACTTAGCTTCATCCTCTGACAGGTTATCCCGTTCACCTTGCCATCTTTTTCATCGATTTTTAAAGGGGCAACAAGATACTCAATCTTCATACCTTCATCTTCCGCCGCGATGATCTCCTCCTCAGCCGCCGGCATGTCCTTTCTCTCGCGACGGTAAAGGATCGTTACATCGGCCCCCAGACGGAGTGCAACACGGGCAGCGTCGATTGCGGAATTACCGCCGCCGATTACAGCCACTTTTGAACCCAGAGTTTTCTTGCCGCCCAACCAGGCATCCTCATTGGCATTAAAATCTCTGAGGAACTCAACGCCTCCGTAGACGCCCTTTAGATTTTCCCCGGGAACGCCCATGGGCTGGCTCTTCTGAGCACCGGGAGCCAGGAAGATGTAGTCGAAATCCTTGCCCACTTGTTCAAAGGAAATGTCTTTACCCACACGGGTGTTACATTTGATTTCTACTCCCAACGACTTGATATTGTCTTTAATTTCACTGGCAAGGATTTCCCTTGGCAGCCTGTAAGCAGGAATGGCCCAGCGGAGCATTCCACCTGGTTCTGAGAGTTCCTCGAACACAGTTACCTTGTATCCTCTGCGTGCCAGATCCCGCGCGGCCGTTAGACCTGCAGGACCTGCACCGATAACGGCAATTTTCTCTTTCCTGGTTACAGATACCGGCGAAATTTTGGGTCTCGGCGCATTGTCCGTGATGAATCTCTTCAGGAATTTGATGGCGAGGGCTTCATCGAGCTTGCCTCTGCGGCACTTTGCCTGGCACTTATGGTCGCAGACCCTTCCGCATACGGACGGGAATGGATTTGTCTGTAACATGACTCTATACGCATCTTCAAAACGTCCCGACCGGATGAGTGCGATATAAGCCGGAACGTCCATACCGGCCGGACATGTATGCTGGCAGGGCGACTTGAAGAGGGCGGTACAAACAACGGCTTTGCAACGTTTTTCTTTAATATGCAGCTCGTATTCGTCCCTGAAGTAACGTATCGTACTGAGTACGGGATTCGGGGCTGTCTGCCCAAGACCGCAGAGAGACGCGTTCTTGATGATGCCCGCCATCTCTTGCAAGAGTTCGATGTCTCCTTCCTTGCCCTTACCCTGAGTAATGTTCGTCAACATCTCGAGCATTCTTTTTGTTCCTTCGCGGCAGGGTGTGCACTTTCCACAGGACTCATCCTGAACGAAATCCATGAAGAAGCGGGCTATGTCGACGGCGCATTTGTCTTCGTCCAGAACAATCAGACCACCGGAACCCATGATGGCGCCGAGTTCCGTTACGCGCTCGAAGTCAATGGGAGTATTAAGGTGCTCGGCGGGAATGCAGCCACCGGATGGACCACCTAACTGGGCGGCTTTGAATTTCCTGCCGCCTGGGATTCCGCCACCGATGTCATATACAATCTGCCCGAGGGTGGTTCCCATGGGAACCTCCACGAGACCGACGTTGTTCACATCGCCAGTGAGAGCGAATACTTTGGTACCCTTGCTCTTTTCCGTTCCTACGGCGTTATACCAGGAAGCGCCATTCAAGATTATCTGTCCGATATTGGCAAAAGTCTCAACGTTGTTCAAGACCGAAGGTTTCTGCCAGAGTCCCGCAACAGCAGGGAAGGGCGGGCGTGGTCTTGGCATGCCTCGCTTGCCTTCAATTGAAGTCATCAGTGCCGTCTCTTCACCGCAGACGAAAGCACCGGCGCCCTGGTAAACCTGTAATTCGAAATCGAAACCAGTGCCCAGAATATCCTTACCGAGAAGGCCGTACTCCTTGGCTTGGTTGATGGCAATGTTCAATCGGTGGATGGCCAGGGGATACTCTGCACGGCAGTAAATATATCCTGAATGAGCACCGATGGCCTTCGCGGCAATTACCATTCCCTCAAGAACGGCATGCGGGTCAGCCTCAAGGACGCTTCTGTCCATGAACGCTCCGGGGTCTCCCTCGTCGGCATTACAGAGGACATATTTCACATCACTGGGGGATTGGGAACAGAATTTCCACTTGAGGCCTGTGGGGAAGCCTGCCCCGCCTCTGCCTCGGAGACCTGAATCCAAAACTTCTTGAATAATCTTCTCCTGCGTCATTTCCGTCAGGGCCTTAGCCATTCCGGAGTAGGCATCTCTGGCGATTGCCTCGTCGATGTTTTCCGGGTCAATGAGCCCCCTGTTTCTCAATACCCTCAGTTCCTGAAGGGCGAAGAAGGGTATATCGTTCATGGCCGGAATGACTTCTTTCGTGGTAGGTTCTCTGTAGAGAAGCCTTTGAAGAATCCTTCCCTTAACGAGATGTTCCTCAACCAGTTCAGGCACATCATCCGGTTTCATTGACATATACACAACGCCCTCGGGATAGGCCACCATAATAGGTCCCAGGGCACAGAATCCATTACAACCGGTCTCAACAATCTTGACGTCCTTTGAAAGACCTCTCTTGTCAATCTCTTCAATCAAGGCGTTCTTGACTTTAGCAGTTCCTGAAGCATGACAACCGGTTCCTCCACAGATCAAAAAATGTGAACGAAACACTTTCATGTGGATATTATCCTCCTTAACATTTTAGTGTTACTATCTCTTTCATCGCATACCCGCATGCTTAAACTTTGGCTATTGCAAAGGGGGTCTGCACCTCTCCCTGCATGACATGTCTCATAAAGACTTGTCTCATCTTGTTTGCGTCGATTTTGCCATAGATAATGGGGTTCTGCCCCGTCAGTTCTACAGTTACCATGGGCTCCTGGCTACACAGCCCTGCGCATCCCGACGTCGTCACGATGACATCGGATACATTGGCTTCAGCAATTGCTCCCATCAACGAGTCCATTACGGCGCGTGCGCCGGCGGCAACACCACAGGTTCCCATGTGCACTGTAATCTTGGCTCTATGCTCACCCGCCCTCAGTGAGGTGTCGGAATGAACCTTATCCTTGATCTTCTTTAAATCTGCTATCGTGAGTTTTGCCATAGCTGTTTCCCTCATCTGAAAAAATTTGTTAAGCTGGTACCGTTTCTTCCCGGTATTGATTCAGTATTTCCCTTACTTTTTGGGTTTTTATTCTGCCATGGACGTCTTCGGTGATGATTATGACCGGGGCTAATCCGCAGGCGCCCAGACATCTGACTGACTCCAGCGAAAAGAGCCTGTCGGGGGTTGTCTCTTTTTCTTTTACGCCGAGTTCTTTTTGTATTGACTCCATGATGGACTTGCCTCCGCGGACGTAGCAAGCTGTACCGAGGCACACGCGCAATGTATGCTTGCCGCGGGGGGTCATCGTAAAGAATGAATAAAAGGTCACGACCCCGTATACACGACTCAGCGGCAGATTCAGCCCTTTTGCAATAACGCGCAAAATAGGCATTGGCAAGAATTCAAGGGCCATCTGCGCTTCTTCCAGGACAGGAATTAGCGCGCCCGGTTTATCCTTGAATTTCCTGATAATCTCATCGAGCTTTGCAAGTTGTTCTGCCGTAAACTCTTTTTGTATATCAAAATCACCATTACCCGCTTTCATGCATTCAATCCTCCTTAAAGCCTCATGCCTCCGCCCCGATTTCCTTCAGGCCTTCCATAATATGATCCCTGATGAAATTCAGGACCTCGACATGATTAATTGGTATATCTTCAATTTCTTTTTTTATTTCGCGCGTATCTAAAATATATACCTGACCATTATGCTCATGACGGTAAATAAAGTCCACGTCCTTATTTCCTGCAATCAATGTGACCAGTGTACTTGCTATGTCGCCGAGGGGTTGTCTGTCAATGTGACTGAGTTTGAAATCTGCAACAACCCTCGTGCCTTCACCTCCCTTCGATTCGATGATAAATTTCCCCTCTGTTCTTTCTGCGGCCTGAGCAAGCATGGGAAGTCCTAACCCGAAGCTGCGAACCGTTTTTGTTGTGAAAAATGGGTCGATGACTTTTTTTAGAACATCCTCGCTCATGCCGGAGCCATTGTCACGTATTTTTACAGATAGGATGTCCCTTGCTGTATCTTCTATAATGTCAATGGATACGGTATCAGCACCGGCCCTGGTGGAGTTTTCCACAATATCCAGGATATGCAGGGAGATCTCAAGCAACTATTTCTCCTGAATATATCTTCCACCTTGGTGTCTAAAGGCCATTCTCAGTTCCGAAATAGTACCTCTTTCGAGAAATATCGTTGTCGCCCCATGTCCGATATCATCAATAAAATGCGCATCTGATGACTCAATGAACGGATAACCTGATAGCTCTGGGTATTTTAACCGGGCCTCTTTCATTCCTATATGGTGTGTCACCTCAAGGGCATCAAGATGAATTTCCGGGTCGATAAACCCCAGTTGGCTGATGAGACTAAAGCTTTCCCGATCAATATGGGAGGCGATCACAAGTCCACCGAACCCATGAATCTGATCGATGATTTCGGGTAGCGATAACTTGGTTGCTCCGAGGAGGAATCTGTCGTTAAAGCCCTCAACTTCATCTAGGTCATTGACGATGGCCTGGCATCCGAATATCTCCTCTCGATTCGTACCGGAAAGATGACCATAGATAATATCCTGGATCTTCGTGAGACCGTCCAATGTATCAAAAAGAGCCAACAGATGAACTTCTTCACTGCTTGTTATTTCCATCCCCGGGAGGACTGTGAGGGGCTTCCCCTCAGCCGACCTCAGTACAAATTGCGTATTCTCCGAGGCATTGTGATCGCAAATCGCGATGATGTCCAATTTTTCGGCAACGGCTTTATCAACCACTGCTCGGGGGTACATATCCAAATCTGCGCAGGGTGAAAGGCACGTATGTACATGGAGATCGCAACGAAACGCCCTGAGCATAAAGACTTAGTATCCATGCGAAGAAAAGGTCATCATTCAGCCGTTTCTCCTGCTCGTTACCGCTTTAATCGGTTTTCTTGCTTATTAATGCGTATATCATGCCGGTGAGCTCAAAACCCGGCAAATCCGATACCATTATAGGAACGCCACCTTTGATGGCTTTTTCGAGGGTGTCTTTTGCAGGCTCGCTTCCGTGAACGAGGATTATACCTGCATGTTCTTTAAGACTGGCCACGGCAACGATATTTTGATGAACCTGGCGCGTGATCCAGATGTCGCCCTCCTTACTGTTTGCCATGACATCACTCAATAAATCTCCTGTGAACCCTCCCCGTATCTCTGTTTTCAGCTTGTCCTCGCCGGATCTGACCTTTAAATTTAAAGCTTTGACGACAGATTCCAAATCCACGTCAGGGCACTCCATTTCTTAGCTATTGAATAACGTTGCTGTTTGCCTTAATGATCATTTTTAGGTGTGTGCCCTTACCGACTTCGGACGAGATATGAAATACGTCAGAAAAGCTTTTTATATTGCATAGTCCCATTCCGGCACCAAACCCCATTTCCCTGATTTTCTGATTCGCAGTCGAGAATCCCGGTTGCATGGCTTGTTCGATGTCCGGAATCCCCTGGCCTTCGTCTATGGCCTCTATCATAATACAATCAGGGACAACGCGAAGTCTGATCATCCCTTTTCTAGCATAAGACACTATATTTATTTCAGATTCATAAGTAACAAGGGCTACTTTTCTAATAACGTCTTTAGGAAGACCTATTTGTTTCAAGATAGTTTTTATATTGCTTGCCACCTCTCCGGCATTGTCGAAATTGCCGCCGGCGACTGTAAAACTTCCTTCATAGAGGGGTTTTTCATCCACGATTACGTTTATTTACCCCCCACTTTTTCTATACAACCTCTTATACCTTTTGCGTATAACTGTCCGGCAATCTCAAAAAGAATATATTTAGTTGTAAGGATGGGTATATTAACTTCTTCTGCTAATTGGAACGTTTCCTGGGAAGGCCTTTTCCCTCGACCCATAATAATAGCTGCTATATCCAGCACATCTGCCGTCCTTACAACCTGTGGATTTGTCAATCCCGTAATTAAAAGACTTCCCGCTGTCGCAAAGGCAAGGACATCACTCATGAGATCGGCGACAAACGCCGTCTTCACTTCCATATCTAACTGGTCTTCGCCGATTAGGACTTCTGCATCAAGAAGCTTTTTTATTTCATGGAGGGTCAATTTAATTTTCCAACTTAAAGAGATGTTTAGAGGATTCGTCCGTTGTCAATAAAGACAAAAATCATCTTCTTGCAATATGAAAACACCTATTAAAGTACGGGAGTGCGCTTACCATATGCTATTTGTTGTGTCAACACAATTTTTGACGACGCTGGAAAAAATACCCCCATTTCCTTGATAAACCTTAGAAGAGTGGAAATATGTTGCTGTACAAGTATTAAAAATAGGCATATTGTCACTTGCTCGATGTTCTGCCATTCTTAATTCGGCATGACGACTAAGACCAATCTGGGGCGTAATGGCAAGCGGTTCGGGTCAAATATTCCTTCAAGTGCGGGGGCTTTTGTGATAGACATTCCACCTACAGTGAAAATCTGCCACGATTTTTTTATTATTATATGTATGCACCAGGGTGACGAAGGTCAGGCATGATCGAATATATTTTATTCATTTCTGTTTTGCTTCAAGTGGTAGCAGCCACTTTGGCGCTTAGGCTGATGCGCTTCACCGAAGTCCGCGCCGCTTGGATATTGATAGCGATTGGACTTGTTCTCATGGTTGTAGGGCGCATTATAGAAGTGTTACCTTTTTTGTCTATTCAAATAACCCCTGAAATGAGCCGCTTAAATGAGTGGGTTGATGTTTTTATATCTGTTGTAATGGTGGCGGGTGTTGCCTTGATTGCACCGCTCTTTTACTCTATCCGGCAATCGGAAAACGCCCTCCGGGAGAGCGAAGAGAGATACCGGCTACTGATTGAGACCATGAATGAAGGTTTAGGGATGGTTGATAATAAAGGTATTCGCACCTTTGTTAATAGGAAATTCTGTGAGATGACCGGATATCCCAAGGAAGAGCTTATCGGTTATCCTGCCGCAAAATTGTATGTAGAAGAGGAGAATCAAAAATTTTTCCAGGAACAACGGATTAAGAGAGAAAAGGGGGAAGATAACCCCTATGAAATTGTTATTACCCACAAAGATGGCAATAAGATTCAAGTCTTAGTTTCACCAAAGCCGGTATATGACAAGGATGGTCAGTATGTAGGTAGCATCGCCATCTTTACTGACATCACCGATCGCAAGAAGGCGGAAGAAAAGCTCAGGGAGAGCGAACAGAGACTATATGGAGTTATTCAGGGTTCGCCTATTCCAACTTTTGTGATTGGGAAGGACCACAGAGTTATATACTGGAACAGGGCGTTGGAGGAACTCAGCGGTATCAAGGCTGGAGAAATAATCGGCACAAAAGATCAGTGGCGGGCATTCTATAGCGAAGAGAGACCCTGCATGGCAGATTTGCTGGTGGATCAAGCGCTGGAGGCGATTCCCCAGTGGTATCTTGATAAGTATATTAAGTCGAGGTTGATGGAGGAGGCATATGAGGCGACGGATTTTTTCCCGGAACTGGGAGAGAGCGGGAAATGGCTTCGTTTTACGGCAGCGGTAATCAGGGATTTTCACGGGAACCTTGTTGGCGCCATAGAAACACTCGAGGATGTTACGGAGCGCCGGAGGGCGGAAGAGGAGTTGTTAAGAGTTAATAAGCTTGAATCTCTCGGGATTTTTGCCAGTGGAATCGCTCATGATTTTAATAATTTAGTATCTGTCATGCTTCGCAATATATTTGCTGCTAAATTGTCTCTCGCTGACGAACAACAGGAGGTTGTGGGAGAGGGGCTCGAGATAGCTGAGAAGGTCGGTCATCAGGCGAAGGAATTGGCCCATCGTTTGATAACATTCGCCAAGGGAGGTGAACCCGTAAGAAAAATCGCTTCCATTTCGAAATTATTGATTAATTCTGTTGATCTGCCTCTGAGCGGTTCTAAGGTGATATGTGAATTCTCCCTGCCTGATAATCTGTGGCCTGTAGAAATGGATGATGTTCAGATCCGGCAGGTCATCAACAATCTCTTGATTAATGCGCGCGAAGCTGTGCATGACGCAGGAATAATAACAATCCATGCAGAAAATGTGAATATATCAGCAGACAACGATCTGCCTCTGAAAGAAGGCAATTATGTGAAATGGTCCATCAGGGATCATGGCATCGGTATTTCGAAAGAAAATTTGCCGAAGATATTTGACCCTTATTTCACGACGAAACCAACAGGAAGCGCAAGAGGCATGGGACTGGGACTTGCCTTATGTTATTCCATCATAAAAAAACACGATGGCGTTATCACCGTCGAATCTGAACCCGGTATGGGGTCCACCTTTATCGTTTATTTACCTGCGTCCCCTCAGGTGGACCCCTCAAGAAAAGGCGTCGGGGAACAAGCAGGTGCCAGAAAGGGTAAGATACTGGTCATGGATGATGAGGAGACGGTGCGGAATGCAACAGGCATTGTTCTCAACTATCTGGGCTATGATGTTGAGTATGCGAAGAATGGCAGCGAAGCCGTTGATCTCTATAAGACAGCCATAGAAAAGGGCCATCCGTTTTCCGCTGTCATATTGGATTTGACTATACCAGGCGGGATGGGTGCCAAGGAGGCCTTGCAGGAGCTCATCGCCATGGATCCTCATGTCAAGGCAATTATTTCATGCGGCTATTCAGATGATCCCGTCATTTCGAAATTCAAGGAGGATGGACTCTGCTGGTCAGTCGATGTTCCATATGACATGGAGAAGATGAAAGCGATACTGGATAACTTGCCAAAATGAAGTTTCGCCTTTCCATTTATTTCCTATTATCTTGGCACCTCATGTTTTATCATTAACATGACAGGCAAAAAATCTTTGCGTCCTTCTGTCATTTACGTTAAAAACACACTGAGTCCGAGAGGTGAGCAACGCGGCTCTGCATATTAATTGTCCGCATTTCGTGATGGGCAGCTAGCATGCGGGAACAACTATATCTGCCGCAGTTAAACGGAGAGAGGTTGATTATTTGCCGGTCACGACCTCTTTTGCAAATTGAGGGAAGGCCTTTCCGTGAATGATTTGATTGATGAGTATTTAAATTTTCTTGCTGTTGAAAAAGGGGTTTCCCGCCTCACTATAGAGGCCTACAGCCACGATTTGAATCGATTCGTCAACCTTGTGCAAAGCCGAGGCAGGGAAAAAGTTGCAGATGTCACGCCTGATGAAATCATTTCATATTTAGAACAGGTCAAGAAAGATGGACTAAATGTGAGGTCTGTGAACAGAGGACTGGCGGCTGTCAGAGGATTTTTTAAGTTTCTCCTCAGGGAGAAAAAAATTGATGCAAACCCTGTGGCAAATATCGGACTGGCGAAGGTTTGGGCGCGACTCCCTGATACGCTGAGCAAGGAGGAAATGAATCTGCTTCTTGCTCAACCGGGTGCAAAGAATCCCGCGGCCATAAGGGACACAGCCATGATGGAACTCATGTACGCAACGGGGATTCGCGTCTCGGAAATAATTACATTGACCATGAACAGCATTAACTGGCAGGTTGGATATCTTGTCGTTATGGGAAAGGGCGGCAAAGAGCGCATTGTACCGATCGGAATATCCGCTAATAACTGTCTTTGTGAATATGTGAATCACGGAAGACCGAAGTTCATGAGGGAACAGAGAACTAACATCCTCTTTCTTAATAGATCGGGTGAAGGGCTGACACGTCAGGGTTTCTGGAAAATCGTGAGACGGTATGTACTCGCAGCGGGTCTCAACAAGAATGTCCATCCCCATACTTTCAGGCACTCTTTTGCATCTCATCTGCTGGAAGGGGGGGCGGATCTCCGCTCTATTCAGATCATGTTAGGGCATGCAGACATAGCAACGACACAGATCTACACGCATATTACTCGCGAGAGACTGAAGCACATCCATAAGAGATGCCATCCGAGAGGTTAAGAAAGAAAGTTAAAGGGCGGAAAATGGAGTCTAACTTCATCAGAAGAAAGTGGGAGAGTCTTAAGGGGCCAGGCAAAGGCTTGCTTATCGCAGGTTTCTTGGCGGCCATGCTCGTTCTCGTCTGGATAATCGCCAATTATACATTTCCTGAGAGAATGCATAAGTATCCCGTAAGTCTTGTGAGATTAAAAAGCACTTTTTCATTTGTCTTTCTGGGACACAAACCAGAGTTTTATTATCTGGATGTGGAGAAAAACGGGAAAGACTACAGGTTGAAAAATGGTGATGTGTTCGATATTTCTTACCGGGATGAATTTGTTGTGAAAGAAATTGCCACCGACGTTTTTTCCGGTCGCGGGGTGACAGTGCATGTTGACGGGCTCGGTGGAGCGGATCACTTCAGGGTAATGCTTCGAGGTATCGATTTGGTCGATAAAGTTGTCATGACGCGCAGTAAGAGCGCGCGTGATGCAGCAGTCGATGCAGGCAGTATAGCGGTGAAATATAACGGGGAAGTCATTGCATCCGTGCCCTTGAAAGTTGTTATTATGCCGCAGGATTGGTTGAGATATGCAAAAAATTCGCAGAATCAGCAAGCTCAGATTGAGTATCTAAGACGGGCCATAGACATGAATAAAAATGACGTTGGCGTTCGCAAGATGCTGGCGGCCATTTATGAGCAGGCGGGTATTGCAGACAAGGCAATTGCTCAGTATAATGACATTCTCGCACTGAAACCCGATGATGTCAACGCTCTGGCAGGGCTCTTGAAGTGTTATATAAGAACCAAGGATTATGATAAAGCAATCCATACGGGGGTGAATCTGCTTAGAATAAATCCACGCGATGCGTCTGCCTTTGCGAATATTGGATATGCTTACGGCAATAAGGGAGCATGGGAAAAGGCCATTGTCAACTATAAGGAGTCGCTGCAGTTGAACCCCGATGATACCCTGGTAAGGTTCAGGCTCGGCGAGGCATATGAAAAGGCCAATTATTTAAGAGATGCCGTTGAGCAATACAAGCTTATATTGACAAAGGCACGAGAAGCTGAAAACGTAAAGATTGCATTAGCGGGCGCCTACCTTAGGGCGGGAAACTATGATGAATCTATAAGATTGTATAAGGAAATTATTGCAAAACAACCGCGGAATGCCTCGGCCTACGCAAACCTGGGCCTTGCACATGGCGGCAAGGGACAGTGGAAGGAAGAAATAGAGAATTATAAGAAGGCCATATCTCTGAATCCGAAGGATCCCGTTGTTCACTATAATCTTGCTTCCGCCTACGAAAAAAGAAATCAAGATCAGGATGCCTCGCGGGCATACCAAACTGTACTCAAAATAAAACCAGGTGATCTTGAAGCGACATCAAAACTTGCAGACATCGACTTTAAGAATAAACGTTACAGTGAGGCCATCAGGGTTTATGAGAAAATTCTGAAATCATCACCCAGAAAAGCATCGATTCATGCTAATCTTGGTTTTGCCTACGGTGAACTTAAGAAATATAAACTGTCATCTGAGTACTATGAAAAAGCGATCAAATATGGGATCAAAGATTCTCAGGTTCATTATAACCTTGCATACACATATGATAAGCTTGGCAGAAAGAAAGAAGCCATTCGCGAATATGAGTATGTAGCCTCGTCTCATCCGAACATGGATGTTTTGGATATTCTCGCGGAATATTACACGGACGAAAAGCAGTATGAAAATGCAATCAAAATCTATAAAAAAATGATAGCCATCAATCCCAAAAAGGCGACCGCTTACTCGGGCCTTGGATATGTCTACGGTCTCAGGAACGATATAGATAAGGAAATTGAATGCTACAGGATTTCACTGAGGTATGATGCAGAGGATGACGATGTTTATCTTAGTCTGGGGCAGGCATATGAAAAGAAGGGGATGTATCAGGATGCCCTAAAGGCTTACACTCAAGCCTATGAGCTCAATCCTGATTCGAACGTGGCGGCTAAGAAGATCCCTGCTTTGAAGATTAAGATATTGCAGCAGAAGCATCGTGAATCATAATTTGCGGCATAGTTGAGATTGGAGCAACAGAATGGAGTGTTGGCACATTGTTGGGTTTGTCAGCAAGTTGAAGAGGTAGAAAGTGATGAGGCAGATTATCCTGGATGATATGGTCATTGGGGGTGGGGCCCCCTTCATTCTCATCGCCGGTCCCTGTGTTATAGAGGACGAAGAGACAACAAGAGAGACGGCAATTTTTCTGAAAGACATCACCGGCCGGTTGAAATTGCCTTTCATATTTAAAGCGTCGTATGACAAGGCGAACCGGACTTCCATGAATTCCTTCAGAGGTCCTGGTATGGCAAAAGGACTGCGGATCTTATCCGACATAAAGAGGGATTTAGGCATTAAAATTCTATCAGATGTGCATCGTTTTGAGGAAATTGGACCTGCTTCAGAGATTCTCGATGTGATGCAGGTGCCTGCTTTTCTCTGCCGGCAGACAGACTTCATAATCGAGGTTGCCAGAAGGGCCCGAGTCGTCAATATCAAGAAAGGCCAGTTCCTCGCTCCGTGGGATGTTACGAATATACTTCTCAAGGCATCTTCAACGGGGAACGAAAATATAATGGTCACGGAGAGGGGAGCAACTTTCGGGTATAATAATCTTGTAGTTGATTATCGTTCACTCCCCCTGATGAGGGAGATGGGTTATCCTGTGATATTCGATGCCACACATAGCGTGCAGCTTCCAGGCGGAATGGGCACTGCTTCCGGCGGTCAGAATGATATGGTTCCCCACCTTTCGCGAGCAGCCGTTGCAGTCGGAGTTGACGGCATCTTCCTGGAAGTACACCGTGAGCCTGAATATGCCAAATGCGACGGTCCGAATTCAATACGCCTCGATTCACTTTATGATCTCCTTTCTACACTTATTGAGATCGATGGCATAATCAAAAAGATGAAAGCCGATAAAAAATAAGAAATGGGGGCAAACGTGGGAAGCGAGTTTCTCGAAGAGAGGTTGGCAGCGAAGATTAGACTCATCCGTCTTCTGGTTCTGGATGTTGACGGGGTCATGACGGACGGACGAATAATCATGGATTATGCGGGGCGTGAGACAAAAAATTTTGACGTGAAAGACGGACACGGCATCAAGGTCCTGATGAGATACGGCATCGATGTTATACTCGTGACGGGAAGGAGGTCCGCCGTGGTTGAACATCGGGCCAGAGACCTCGGCATCGGCGAGGTCCACCAGGGCGTTACTGACAAACTTGAAATCTCCGAGGCCTTCCTCCTTAATCGGGCTCTAAATTATGAACATATGGCTTTTGTAGGAGACGATATAGTTGACATCCCCTTATTAAGAAGGGCCGGATTTTCTGTTGCCGTGGCCGATGCTGTTGAGGATGTGAAGAAATGCGTTGATTATGTTACAATAAGTAAAGGGGGCCGCGGTGCTGTAAGAGAAGTATGTGAACTTATCCTGAAGGCTAAGGGCGAATGGACTGATGTAGCAAAAAGATATGAATTTTTGTGAAGAATGAATAATAGCTGTTGTACTTCCGTAGCCGGCGCGCGTTTGCCTTTGACCTTTACATATATGGAAACGGATGATATAAATCGAGTCGGTCTTTGGGAGCGACTCATTTTCACAGTTTGTAATTTACAGCAGAAATAAAATTGCCATTCCCAAAAAGACAAAGTCTTATGAAATTTAAGAAAAGCAATGTTGTTATCATAATTCTGATTGCCACAATCGTCTCAGCGGCAGCTGTCATCCTGTTTTTGGAGAGGAGTAAGTCTTCCAAAAACCAGCTGCTTAATATAATATCGGACAAAGTGGATCTCCGGGTTAAGAATGTCCACTATACAGACGTCGGTGCTTCAGGGATGAAATGGGAGATCAATGCGGATAGTGCAAAGTATGTCAAAAACGAGAACCTTGTCCTTTTCGATCGAATCAGGGTGAAGCTTGTAATGTCTGACGGGAGGACCCTTGTTATGACGGGGGATAAAGGAAAATCGAACACGGAAACAAAAGACATGGAAGTATCCGGAAATGTGGAAATCATTTCAGACAAGGGCGATCACCTGACTACTGATATCCTGAGATATTCGGGCGCGGAGCAGCGGATATATACCGACTCCGCCGTTAAAATGGAGAACTCCCGCATGCAGGTGAAAGGGATTGGATTATCTTTTTCGCTGGAAGATAAAGATGTTGCTCTGTTATCCAAGGTAAAAGCCGACATAAAGTAATATGTCCGGAAGGGCTCTCCGCATAAACGCTGTCCTTGGGACGCGAAATTCCAATACAATAGGTTACTTTGAATATGATTATGAGAAACAGGATAATAATCTCTTTGATAATGGCCTTCCTTGCTGTCTCATTTTTGGGAGCTAAGGCAGCTGATACGAAGAAGAAAATCAAGTTGGACAAGGATCAACCGATACAGATTGTTTCTGACCGTCTGGACGCCTACAACGAAAAAAAACTTGTCGTATTTTCAGGTAATGCAGTTGCAACCCAGGGTGATAAAATTATAAAAGCGGACCGCCTTTTTTTGTATTATAAGAAAGACCCACAGAAAGACCCACAGAAAGATCCCCGGGTGCCCGAAAAGACCGGCACTCAGGATATTGGCAGTGCCGGTGATCTGGAGAAGATTGAGGCGAAAGGTCATGTCATAATAACACAGGGTGAAAGGGTTGTAACCGGGAATGACGCAATCTTCTACCAGGATACGCAAAAAATTATTATGCTGGGTAATGCAGTCATGCGTGAAGGAAGAAACGTCATCCACGGTGACAGGATAGTGGTATTTCTTGATGAAGACAGAGGTGTCGTCGAGAGCGTTGAAAAAAGTAGAGTTCGAGCTACTATATATCCTGAGGACAACAAAGACAAAAAGAAATGAAAGACCCGTTGCAGATTTTCTTCAATGATCGTTTATAAAGGCAATTGTAAATGCGCAAATTTCGATGTATGGATGTTTTGAATTAATGGAAACGCTATCGGCCAAAGGGTTGGTAAAAATCTATGGAAAGAGGGTTGTAGTAAATAAGATTGATCTGGAAATCAATCCTGGAGAAGTGGTAGGTCTTTTAGGCCCCAATGGAGCAGGTAAGACCACAATTTTTTATATGATAGTGGGTTTGGTATGGCCCGATGAAGGCAGTATCTTTTTAAATGGAGAAGATGTCAGTAAATGCCCCATGTATATCCGGGCACGAAAAGGATTGAACTACCTGCCTCAGGAGCCTTCAATATTCAGAAAGCTCACCGTGGCAGAGAACATCATGGCGATTCTCGAGACCATGGATATAGATAAAGATGAGAGAGACAGGCGACTGAAAGAACTGCTCGGAGAACTTGATATTTCACACCTGTCAGAAGCGCGCGCATATTCCCTGTCGGGCGGAGAGAGGAGGCGTGTAGAAATTACAAGGGCCCTTGTCACGTCTCCCAAGTACATTCTACTCGATGAGCCTTTCGCGGGGATTGATCCTATTGCTGTTCAGGATATACAGAGAATAATATCCAAACTGAAATCTAAAGGGATCGGCGTTGTCGTGTCCGATCATAACGTCAGAGAAACGCTTTCTGTCTGTGACAGAGCCTATATCGTCAATGAAGGGGCAATTATGGTTGAAGGTGATCCTGACACCATCGCCAACTGTGAAATTGCGAGAAAGATTTACCTGGGAGAAGATTTTTACCTCTGAACGGCGGATATGAGATAGTATTGGTCAGGCATACGGAAAAATGGCATTTGAACTAAAGCAAAATCTAAAATTGAGCCAACAGCTGGTTATGACGCCCCAGTTGCAGCAGGCAATAAAACTGTTGCAACTTTCGAGGCTGGAGCTGACTGATTTAGTCACCCAGGAAATGGAGGAAAATCCGCTACTCGAGGAGGTAGTATCAGAAGAATACCCGGAAGATACGACCGTTCCGGAATCCGATACCGTTGAAATAGCTAATCGCGAAGAAGTCAAAACGATCGAGCGTACAGAGGAGATTACCGGGGAGGGTGACGGCAAGGAAGAATTTGACTGGAATAGCTATCTTGAGGACTACGGTCCAACAGGTGTAAGATATGACCGCAAGGATGATGATGCGCCGTCGTGGGATAATATGCTGATGGTAAAGCCGTCTCTGACGGATCATCTGATGTGGCAACTCAAGCTGTCCCGCATTACCGACGCGGAAATGAAGATTGGAGAACAGATAATTGGCAACCTTGACAACAACGGCTATTTGGTGGCGTCTATAGAGGAGATTGCCAAACAGGAGGGAGTTGAGGAAAGTTTCGTTGAAGGCGTTTTGAAGAAGATTCAGGAATTTGATCCTCCCGGGATTGCAGCAAGAGACATCAAGGAATGTCTTCTAATTCAGGCCAGGATCCTGGGTGTGCTGACTCCCCTCGGTGAGTCGATTATAAATGAACATCTGAAAGACTTGGAAACAAAAAACTACAGCAACATTTCAAGGAAACTGAAGGTTCCCATGTCTGAAGTTCTGCAGGCTGTCTGTATAATAAGCAGCATGGATCCTAAGCCTGGGAGCGTCTACACCGAAGAGAGGATAGACACCATTACGCCCGATGTATATGTATCCAAGGCAGGGGAGGAATATAAGATTATTCTTAATGACGACGGTCTGCCGAAGCTCCGGATCAGCAACTTTTACAAGGAGATTATGGGCGGTAGCAACACATATCCGGATGCAGAAAACAGCAGGAAATACATAAGGGAAAGGATGCAATCGGCTACATGGCTGATCAAAAGCATACAGCAGCGGCAAAGAACAATATACAAAGTGACGGAAAGTATATTGAAATTGCAGAGAGACTTTTTTAATTACGGGATCAATTACTTAAAGCCACTGGTACTGAGGGATATTGCCGATGATGTGGAAATGCATGAGTCAACCATAAGCAGAGTGGTGACGAACAAGTACATGCATACTCCGAGAGGCATATTCGAACTTAAATATTTCTTCAGCAGCAGAATACAAAAAACAAGCGGTGATGCCGTTGCATCGAAAAGCGTCAAAGAAGAGATTAAAAAGATTGTGAGCGCTGAAAATCCGAAGAAGCCGTACAGTGACAGTGACATCGTTGATCTCCTGAAAAAATCAGGCATATCAATTGCGAGAAGAACTGTTGCAAAGTATAGAGAAATGATGCGCGTTCTGCCTTCTTCCAAGAGGAAAAAGTATTTCTGACGGTATTGTAGAAAGTCTTCCCGCGTTTGCGCGGGCAGGCTCCGGCATAAATTGGGCTTCATCCTTCCCTGCGCAGGCCGAGGTCAAGCTATGGCTTGTGTTTATATACGCCTCATGCCTCAGATTTGTTTATCCCAAGCCTGCGGGTGGAGGCGCTTCGCCTCCGGACTTCTTGTTTCGTCGTCCATTTTTCAAACGATTTTTGACTTCCCGCGGAGCAGTCCGCGAGAGCCTCAAAAAACAGTTTGACCTCAGATGATTTTAAGATTAGGATGCCCGCCCTCGGAAGAAACACTGAAGAGGGCGCGGCAAAATGTATTGAAACCTAGGAGGGTTTAGTTATGAAGATTTCCGTAACCTTCAGGAATACAGAAGGGGATGACTGGCACAAGGAATATATCGATCAAAAACTAAAAAAACTTGAAAAATATCTGGACACGCCGGTGGAGGCCCGTGTTGTTCTTTCCGTTGAAAAGTTCAGAAGTGTGGCGGAAGTAAATTTAATGACGAATGGGCAGACCCTGAATGCCAAGGAAGAAGCCAAGGAAATGGGTCTTGCTATTGATAATGCGGTTGAAAAGATAGAACGTCAGCTGAAGAAGCGCAAAGAAAGGACGCGGGGTCATAAAACGAATGCTGCGCGGTTAGGAGGAGCAGCGCCTCGGGAAGTGTATCCCGATGATGTAGATGAAGCGCAGGAAGTAAGAATAGTGGAAATGAGAAAAGTTGTGTTGAAACCCATGTCTCTCGAAGATGCAATTATGGAGATCGATATATCAAGAAACCGTTTTGTTGTTTACAGAGATTCTTCTACAGAAAACGTCAGCATCATCTATGTCCGCGATGACGGAAAGTATGCGCTTATAGAGACAAGCAGCTGAGGTTAGAGGAAACATCATGAAAATCATGGATATCTTCAGGAAAGAATATATCATTGAAGAACTAAAAGCAAAGAACAAGAGGGCTGTTCTTGCTGAATTGTCCGGCGTGATTCGTCGTGAGGATGGTACGATTAATCACGAATTAGTGGTGAACACACTATTGGACAGGGAAAAGTTAGGCAGTACTGGCATAGGAGATGGTATCGCTATCCCCCACGGCAAGCTGGCAGATCTGGATGAGTTGATAGTCTCATTCGGCAGAAGCAGGGAAGGAGTGGAGTTTGATTCCATGGACGGCAAACCGGCCAATCTTTTTTTCCTGTTATTGGCCCCGGAGAATATGACAGGCCTGCACCTGAAGGCACTTGCTAAAATATCAAAGATGATGAAGGACAACGCATTCAGGAAGAAGCTCATAGAAGCCAAGTCAAAGGATGAGCTATACGTAATAATTGCGGACAAGGATGACGCAAGTTGATTGTCAGGGTATTTCACTTCCATGGCCTCGCTCCGATTAAAAGATATTCTTCAAGGTAGAGAGGATGAATTAGGACTCGAACAAATGACCGGTGAAGCCGGTCTGGCGAGATCAACAAGCAGTATCCGTGTTCAGCGATATGAGGAAGCCGAAGACTTCCGGGAGAGGATTGTTCCCGATGTTATCCTTGTAATGACACCTCCATATGTTTCCGAACTCATAACAATACCATCAGAATCCCGCAAGAAAATCTTTCAATCTATCATTTCAAACCGTATTCCCTTGATAGCGATCTCGGAAACCGACGCAGTACCGGGTCTTATGGCGTCTTTCTCAGAATTGTACGGTATTCCTGTCTTTACGTCGGTGTACGATGAGTTTCTCTTGGAAAGTCGTCTTTCCGGGCTCTTGAGAGAAAAGCTTGAAAATTCCATCTCCATGCACGGGACGATTGTAAGTGTTTCAGGCCTCGGCGTGATGTTCGTAGGAGACAGCGGCACGGGGAAGACTGAATGTTCCCTGAAACTGGCGGAAAGAGGACATCGGTGGATAGCAGACGATGCCGTAGAGATCGAAAGAAGAGGGGATTTGTTGTATGGCCGGAGTCACGAGCTCACCAAGGGTCTTATCAATATTAAAAATAGAGGTATTGTTAAGGCAAGAGAACTTCTCTGTGCAAAAGCCGTTCTTGACGATTCAGTCATAAATTTCATGGTTGAATTGAAGACAATGGATCATAACGGAAGGCAGGAAGGCATCTATAGAGCAGAAAAATTACTGGATATCATGGGGGTTAAACTGCCATGTATGGAGCTGCCGGGTTTTCCGCAGACCCGCAGAATATACAGGCATGTTGAGTTCGGGGTTCAAAAATTAATGAGGGAAATGGAAAGAGGAGACTCATGAACAACCTGCGTGTAGTAATCATCACGGGACTTTCGGGATCAGGCAAGAGTACTGCCCTCCGGGCACTGGAAGATATCGGCTTTTTTTGCGTCGATAACCTGCCTGTTGTTCTTCTTCCCAGATTCCTCAAGATTCAGTCAGATGCCTCAAAGGACATCACAAGAGTCGCCATGGTTATGGATTTGAGGGAGAAGAGTTTTCTCGAAAAATATACAAAGATCTTTGACCAGATGAAGAACGAGGGTTACAGGATAGAAATACTATTCCTCGATTCGAGTGATGACGCCCTCTTACATCGATTCAGTGAAACGAGAAGGGTGCATCCCACGTCAGTAAAGGGTTCCGTCATGGAAGGCGTCAATCTGGAGAGGGAGAAGCTGGCCACTTTGAAACAGATGGCTGATAAAGTCATTGATACCACCTCATACAATGTGCATCAATTAAAGGACGTCGTCCAAAGGCATTTTATTTCTTCATCCGTAAATCAAAGGATGATCATTCATGTGACATCATTCGGGTATCGGTACGGCATACCTGCCGATGCAGACATTGTGCTTGACGTGCGGTTTCTTCCCAATCCATATTTCGTCGAAGAACTGAAATTCTATGATGGTCACCATCCGGAGGTTCAGAATTATGTTCTTGAATCTCACGAAAGCAGGATATTTATTCAAAAGCTTTTCGAACTGATGGCATTTCTCATCCCGCTTTATGAAAAGGAGGGAAAGGCGAGGCTTAATATAGCCCTGGGATGTACAGGCGGCAGACACCGGTCGGTCGTCATGGCAAATCACCTGGGCTCTTATTTTTCAGATAAGAATTACATAGTGACGATAAACCACAGGGACATCAATAAGAGTTAGCCAAATATAACGGGTAGCAAATGTTTAGAAGTTAGAGATTCGAATTCGGAACTCCAGCCAGCCTTGACAATATCGCGTATAAGAATCTAAAAAGAAACAACCGTCTTCTTGGTGACGTTATCGGCAATCCAGTGGGCATCCCACCACTCCTGGGGATTTACGAACTGCCCCCCGACAAGCATCCCAAAATGCAGATGATCACCGCCTGCCAGGCCTGAAGATCCTGTATGGCCCATAACGTCGCCTTTTCGGACCTCCTTTCCTTTCTTGACATCTATAGAATTCAGATGGCCGTAAAGAGTGAAGAATCCGAAGCCGTGATCGATGATCACGAAATTGCCATAGATACCGAGGTAGCCGGCGTATGCAACTATGCCATGATTGGCGGCTGCCACCGGAGCATTTGCCGTTGAAGCAAGGTCAACGCCCATATGGATGCTTTCACCAACCACCTTGCCCTGATATTGGTATTTCCTCTTGTCGCCGAACAAGGCCATGGGAGCAGCATTCTCCATTCGGAGGAATGCGCCTTCCCATAATTGCCTGGGATTCGATGTCTTGCAGATTTCCCGGATTGTACTGTCATTATCCTCCCTCATCTTACTGTTGACATATGTGAAAGTCTCGAGTGGCGTCTTGCCCTGAAGAACGGTATTATGACTCTGAAATTCGGGCATCTTCTGCTGCAAGAAATTCTCGCTCAGGGTCATCTTATCACTGCGGAATTTCTTGTTTCTGATAAGACTTGGCAGGGCAACAGAAGATTCATTCCCTGCCTGATCCCGGGCAGTGACTTTTATAGTTATTCGACCCTGCCTGGCTTCCACAGGGAGAGAAAAATAACTGATAATACATGGCTTGTCTGAAATCGTCGTCGCGTATCCCGGGGAAAAATGATTTTCGACCTTGACGCCGCTTGAGATAACCGGCTTTGATGTTCTGTACAGGATCACGCATGTGCCGCCGGGATTAATATTGTTGGTGGAAGTAAGTAAAAATATTTGAGGCGGCATAAAATCGATATTGACTTGTATGGTGAGGGTGGTCTCGTTCTTCCAAACGGAGTTGTCTATCGCTGAAATATTAAGTGTGGCCGGCCCTTCATGAAGCTTCATCGCTATAGGGTCTATAGTTATGCTTACATTACTTTCTCTTGTTACCGAGTCCGTATAGTTGAGGGAAGAAAGTACCTGTGTCCGATTATCCTGAACTATGGTGACGGTTGAATTGCGAAGTCCGCTCTTCTGGTCCGCAAATGCTATGTTAATCGTCTTAGACCTCCCAATTGCCGTTATGTCCTGATCCAGCAGTAGGGTTGGTTTTTCCAATTCGCCCCAGGAATTGAAAAACCAGAAGCCAAAGCCGGAAATCGATATGATTAGGAAGACTATTATGTGAGTTCTATAGGTTTTCATAAAATACCTCATGCTGCTATTGGGTCATGCCGGGCTGATTTATAATGATTTTTAGAGAGCTTTGCAAGATTAAAAGCATAATATTCCCTCAAATGCCTGCATTACCTCTTGAAGTTGTCCGTGAGACTTGCTATATGTAAAGCGTTAGAGTCCATCTGGTTTTTCTTGTGGCATTCAAAGGTAATTTTGAGGAATAAAAGAAAATGCTAAAAGGTAAAAAAATTGTTCTTGGCATAACGGGAGGGATTGCTGCCTATAAAGCCGCTGAGCTGACAAGGGAATTTGTAAAGAAGGAAGCCTTCGTCAGGGTTATCATGACAAAGAATGCAAGCGAGTTTATAACTCCTCTGACCCTCCAGACTCTTTCAGGGCATCCGGTCTCTACGGACATGTATGGTCCCTTGACAGACTTCGATATGGCCCATATTTCCCTTGCAGAGTACGCGGATGTCATCGTGATTGCCCCGGCCACAGCGAATATCATCGGGAAGATAGCTTCGGGTCTGGCAGACGACATTTTGACTACCACCGTTATGGCAACGAAAGCCCCGGTGCTCATGTGTCCCGCCATGAATGTGAACATGTATAATAATGCCGTCGTGAAAGAGAATATCAGCAGGCTCACAGCCATGGGCTATCTGTTCATGGTGCCCGGGTATGGCGAGCTGGCCTGCAAGGCGGAGGGCTATGGGAGGCTGCCGGAGATACGGGATATTGTCGAAGAGGTAGAATCCATACTGACCCCGAAGGATCTTAAGGGAGAGAAAATACTCGTAACAGCAGGGCCCACCCGTGAACCCTTTGACCCGGTTAGATACATCACCAATTATTCCTCAGGAAAAATGGGATACGCATTGGCAATCGCTGCAAAGCGGAGGGGCGCACATGTTACCCTGATCAGCGGCCCCACGGCGTTGCCCATGCCGCTGGATATAAAGTTCATACCTGTCGCAAGCGCTGTCGATATGAGGGATGCCGTTATGGAGCATCTTGATTCTTCAACTGTTGTCATTAAAGCCGCCGCTGTGGCCGATTATCGCCCGTCGTTGCGTTCCGCCCGCAAGATTAAAAAAGGCGGCGGCGGGCTTGATATGCACCTGGAACGGAATCCGGACATAATTCTCGAGGTTGGCAGGAAGAAGGGCAATCGTATCCTCGTGGGTTTTGCCGTGGAGACAGAGAACCTTGTTGAAAATGCCAGGAGCAAAATGAAGAAAAAAAATATGGATATTATTGTAGCCAACGATGTAACGAAGGAAGGTGCGGGATTCGGTTACGATACGAATATAATCAAGATCATCAGTGCTGACGGTAAAATTGAAAATGTACCATTGATGAGCAAGATGGAGGTTGCCGACAGGATACTTGACAGGGTTAAGAAGATTATAACGAGCAGGCAATCCGCTCCCAGACGTCGCCCTGCTTTTCGGGACAGATAGTCTCACTATGGAAAGTACAAAAGAGAATCCGGCAGATGAACTCCTGGCGCTGGTCCGGTCTCTAAAAGCTCAAATCCAGTCCGAGAGTGATGCGGGGAAAACGCCGGCATACCTGTGTATGACGGGAGGGCCCGCGGCTCTTGACACACCCACTGTTGACAAATCGCAGGCTCAGGGCCGGCCGTCACCCCGGAAGGCATTGACTCTTGGAGAAGTGAAAAAAGAGCTCGGTGATTGTCAGAGATGTTCCCTCGGAAGGGTCAGAACCAACATCGTCTTCGGTGAGGGGAACCCCAAGGCCGAGATCGTATTCGTGGGCGAGGCGCCGGGAGGAGATGAAGATATCCAGGGCATACCCTTTGTCGGTCGCGCCGGGCAGCTTCTGACCAGGATTATCGCGGCCATGGGATTGAAGAGGGAGGATGTCTATATATGTAATATCCTCAAATGCCGTCCTCCCGGTAATCGCAATCCCAGGCCCGAAGAAATAGCTGCCTGTGAGCCATTTCTTATCAGGCAGCTTGAGGCGATTAACCCACGGGTAATCTGTGCATTGGGAACGTTTGCTGCCCATACCCTGCTTAAAACGGATGTGCCGATAACGTTACTGCGGGGCAAGTTTCACGCATATCACGGGATTCAATTGATGCCCACTTATCATCCGGCATATCTTCTTAGGAATCCGGGGGCAAAAAAGCAGGTGTGGGAAGATGTTCAGAAGATAATGAAGGCGCTGCCGCCGCAGGTTTCATAACGATTTATCATACTGCTCAGAGATTGAGAGGGGCAATCCATGACAAGAAATAAAATCAATATGCCAGTCCTGATTCTCGCATTGCTTCTCATCGTGCAGCATCCCGGCCAATTATTTGCAGACGAAAAAAAGCCCGTCTTTGATAGTATCACTGTCCATGCCGCCATTACTCCGCCGATTGCCGAATATATTCTGCAAAGCATAGATGCGTCGGCGAAAGCCGGTTCCGACGGCCTGATCATTCTCCTGGATACGCCCGGCGGGTTGGACCTCGCCATGAGGGATATTGCGAAGGGTATCTTGAACTCAGCCATTCCTGTTGCGGTATACGTGCATCCTTCCGGAGCACGGGCCGCTTCCGCAGGAGTGATAATCACGATTTCAGCGCACGTCGCTGCCATGACTCCCGGCACGAATATCGGCGCTGCCCATCCGGTAGGACTGGGCATAGGCGGTACGGACAAGACCATGATGACGAAGGTGGAAAATGATGCCGTCGCCTACGTCCGAGGTATCGCAGATAAGATGGGGCGAAATGCGGATTGGGTGGAGAAATCTGTAAGAAAGAGCGAATCTGTTACTGCCGAAGAGGCCCTCAAACTCAAGGTCATAGATTTTGTTGCTTCCGACCTGAACAGTCTGCTGGAACAGATGGACGGAAAAGAGGTGTCGCTATCGTCCGGGAAGAGGGTAATTAAGACAAAGTATGCCATCATCAATGAGAAAAAAATGGGTACGCGTCAGAGGGTTCTTGCGGCTATAAGCGATCCGAATATAGCGTATATCCTCCTGCTCGTCGGTCTTGCAGGTCTCTATTTCGAGCTGGCCCATCCCGGTGTCATTCTTCCCGGAATCATCGGCGGCATCTCGCTTATCATGGCTTTTTTTGCCCTGCAGACGCTGCCGGTAAATTATGCAGGGGTCCTGCTTATACTTTTCGGCATCATTCTCTTTATCGCAGAGATAAAAGTTATCAGCCATGGCCTGTTGACGGTGGGAGGGATTATCTCTCTTGTCCTGGGTTCACTATTGCTCTTTGATTCACCTGATCCTGCCCTCAGGGTATCGTGGAGTGTCATGATCCCTGTGCTGACCGTCATCTGCCTGTTTTTTGCGGGTGTAATTGCCCTTGTCCTGAAGGCTCAGATGAGAAAGAGACTTACTGGAAAAGAAGGTATGATGGGTGAGGAAGGGAAGGCGGTTACCGATATTTATGAAACAGGAACGGTCCTCATAAAGGGGGAGCACTGGAATGCAACAAGTGACAAGCGCGTAGAGGCGGGTAGGGGGATTAAGGTCGTAAAGGTTGAAGGTCTAAAAATCAAAGTCGAAGAAATTGAAAATAAACAGGGAGGGTGATTATGTTTTCTATTCCATTTATTGTATTAGTAGTACTGGTAGTTATGTTTTTGGCATCAGCCATCAGGATACTCAATGAGTATGAAAGGGGCGTGATTTTTCGTCTGGGGAGGGTTATCGACACGAAAGGCCCCGGGCTTATTATCTTGATACCCGTTGTAGACAGGATGGTCAAGGTGGATATGCGCACCATTACCATGGATGTCCCCCCGCAGGATGTGATCACACGGGACAACATATCAATCAAGGTCAACGCCGTCGTTTATTTCAAGGTCATGGAAGCGAACGACGCCGTGATTAACGTGGAGAATTACCTCTATGCGACGTCCCAGCTCGCCCAGACTACTCTACGGAGCGTCTGCGGCCAGGTGGAGCTCGACGAACTCCTCTCGCAACGCGAGAAGATCAACCTTCAGCTCCAGGAAATCCTGGACCGGAGCACCGAACCTTGGGGAATCAAGGTTTCTCACGTCGAGGTCAAGCAGATCGATCTACCCGAGGAAATGAAACGGGCCATTGCCAAACAGGCTGAAGCGGAGAGAGAGCGGCGGGCAAAGGTCATCAATGCCGAAGGCGAATTCCAGGCCGCCCAGAAGCTGATCGAAGCAGCCGCCCTTATGGAAACGCAGCCGATGTCCTTACAGCTCCGGTACCTGCAGACCTTGAATCAGATTGCAGCTGAGAACAGCTCTACAATACTCTTTCCCATTCCCATCGATATGATAAAACCATTTTTAAGTCTTGCAGAGAAGGCGAAATAAGATTCCCTAAGAAGTTTTACTCCGGCACATATATGAACAATATCAACAGAGCATTTTCAATCAAGTATTTTGAATTCGGTAGCGAGCGCAAACACCTTCGCTTGCTGCGGGGTAAGCGAGCGAATACTGAATGACATCTTTCCTTAAGAATCGAAGAGTCTCCGCGGCTTGCCGTGGAGAGCTTCAAATTTAATGAGCGGCATGTGAAATATTTCTTGCTTTTTTGTAAGCTTTTCTGATGATAATAAAGGAAATGGGTCGGTGATAATTAGGGATTGTCAAGAAACGAGCGTTTTTGTCCTTAGTAAAACAGAGGACACGACATTAAAGCCGTAACATATGAATAAGAATATCATTGCCATAATCAATCAGAAAGGTGGCGTAGGAAAAACCACAACATCAATAAATTTTGCGGCTGGCCTGGCTATCCAAAACAAGAAAACGTTATTAATTGACCTCGACCCCCAGGCCCATTCAACCGTTGGCCTGGGAATTGAACCAGAGAGCTTTACCTTCTCAATTAGTGACGTCTTGGCGAAGAAAAAGCCTATCGGAGAAACGATCTTACCGGTAAAGACGGAGAATCTTTTCATCGTCCCTTCGCATATACGCCTTGATAAGATTGAACAGCAACTGGCAACGGAGCTATTCAGAGAAACCTTTTTAAAAAAGGCAATCGATAACCTTGATTTTGATTATATCGTGATTGACTGTCGGCCGACCTTGGGAACGTTGACGATAAACGCTTTATACGCCGCCAATTTTATCGTTGTACCGTGCGAGATGGGCCGCTATGCCCTTGACGGCTTTGCCGATCTAATGGAAACCATCGAACATGTAAAAAACGCTGACTTTAACAAGGCCGATTTTATCCGGATACTCCTGACGAAGTATGATAGCAGAAACAAAGTCAGTAATGAATGGATATTTCAACAATTAGAGCCTTTTAAACACTTAATCTTAAATACCTATATCAGACGAAATGAGGCCTTGAATCAATCTCAAATGGCCCAGGAATCGATTTTTGATTTTAAGGCTGACAGCGTTGGCGCCCAAAATTATGAACAATTAGTTAATGAATTTCTAAGCCTATGACAGACATCAGAAAGAAATTAGCCGGCAAGTCAACCAAGCTGGCCCAAAAAAGGCCAAGACAAGACGACCATCCAGCCAACTTGAACGAATACCAGGAAGGTATTTATTGCCTCATCGACATTGGCCTGATTCTTCCAGATACGGAACAACCGGAACAATATTTTGATCCGGAAGCACTTCAAGAGCTGGCCAATTCGATCAAGCAAAAAGGCCTGTACCAGCCTGTTGTTGTCCGCAAAGATGAAGCTGAACGAATTATTTTAGTGGCCGGCAAAAGGCGTTTAAGAGCGGCACAAATGGCGGGCATTAAGAAAATCCCGTCCATTTTTACTCAGGGCAACCCCTTGGAAATCTCCCTTATTGAGAACCTGCAGCGTGAAAACCTCAAACCTATAGAAGAAGCGGAGGCACTGGGCCGAATGATACATCAGCACGGCTATACCCAGGAAAAACTTGCCCGTGCTATTGGCAAAGCTCAGTCTGCGATTTCTGAAACAATAGAACTTAATCGTTTACCTGAGACAATAAAAAATGAATGCCGCCAAAATGACAAATACCCAAGGCGGCTCCTGGCAGAAATCGCCAAACAAGACACCCAAGAGGCGATGATAAGCCTTTTTAACCGGGTTAAACGGTATCCTTTAAAGGGCGATGAAGTGAGAATTACAGTTAGAGAGCAGGCTGATATAACAGATCAGACGCCGGCAGAAAGGGTTATGGACAGGGGGGATTCTTTAGATACTGTTTTACCAGGCTATGATTTTCAACCCGTCAAGCTAAGCAAAAAAACAGAGCTCGTCCTGGAGCTTCAAAATCTCACAAGAATCATCGATGAGCAGATAAGTTAATCGGCGCGGCAACCGGTTTTTGGTGTTTGATCATTTCACATGATTTCCATGGAAAAGATTCACATTCACCAGGAAATCGCACGTAAATGGAGTCGCCGGGTGGTTGTAAACCTCTTCCGGTGTCCCGATCTGTTCGACTTTCCCTTCATTCATGACAACCACCCGGTCGGAAACTTCCAGTGCCTCTACCTGATCATGGGTCACGAAAACGCTCGTTACGTGGATTTCATCATGAAGGCGGCGTAGCCAGCGGCGTAGCTCAAGTCGAACCTTTGCGTCAAGGGCGCCGAAAGGCTCATCGAGGAGAAGTACCTGTGGTTCCACAGCCAGGGCCCGGGCCAGCGCTACCCGCTGCCGCTGACCTCCGGAAAGTTGCGCAGGATATTTCTCTGATAGATGATCAAGCTGGATGAGCCTCAGAAGTTCGAAGACCTTGCTTTTGATCTGCTCTTTTTTTGGGCGGATCTGCCGGGCTTTCACCCTGAGGCCGAAGGCAACATTTTCGAATACGGTCATATGACGGAAAAGCGCGTAATGCTGAAAAACAAACCCAATGTTGCGTTCACCGACACGGCGCCGGGTTACATCCTCGCCATTGAACAGAATCGACCCACTGTCGGTGGACTCCAGACCGGCAATAATCCTCAGAATGGTTGTCTTGCCGCAACCGGAAGGGCCGAGAAGAGCCACGAGTTCACCGGACGGAATCCTCAAGCTTACATCTTTCAATGCCTTGAATCTGCCAAATTGTTTACTGACATTAACAATCTCTATATCCATATCACAGTTCCTTTGTCTCTTTAGAAATTATACTGATCGACGCCCCACTGCAACAATTGCTTTTACTTTACTGTTTCTTTATGTCTCTTCTCGCATCTTCCATCCAACGAGGGATTTCACCGCCAGTGTAACGAGGGCCAGCATCGCCAGAAGAGATGCCACGGCAAATGCCGCCACGAAATTGTACTCGTTGTAAAGAATCTCCACATGGAGCGGAATGGTATTGGTTGATCCCCGGATGTGACCGGAAACCACCGACACAGCGCCAAATTCTCCCA
>Ga0315273_10000827_pt1 | contig 33781 bp, 27 predicted proteins | sample YL17G02_0_MG_FD_205753 | JGI IMG/M metagenome (GOLD analysis project Ga0315273, IMG submission 205753) | Sediment microbial communities from Yellowstone Lake, YNP, Wyoming, USA - YL17G02_0 | ecosystem: Environmental > Aquatic > Freshwater > Lake > Sediment | place: USA: Wyoming | collected...
CCGCGGTGGGAGAAACAAATGACGGCTATCTCAACGATATTCGCCTCCGCTTCGTGACGCCTGCACATGTTCTCGAAGCCATTCGTTCCGCGCGGGGGGGCGAAGTGGAAGAGGGATCCGTGGGCGCGGGAACCGGCACAGTCTGCTTTGGTTTCAAGGGCGGAATCGGAACCTCATCTCGCAAACTGCCGGCGGGTTTGGGAGGATACACCGTCGGGGTCCTGGTCCAGACCAACTATGGCGGCATCCTGCAGATCAACGGCGCACCGGTGGGAATCGAGCTGGGCCGCTACTATCTCAAAGAAGATCTGAAGAACTCTCCGGATGGTTCCTGCATGATCGTCATCGCCACCGATGCTCCTCTGGATGCTCGCAGTCTCGAACGCCTGGCGGCGCGCTCCATGTTCGGTTTGGCGCGGACCGGGTCTTCCGGCAGCAACGGAAGCGGAGACTACGCCATCGCATTCTCCACCGCCACCGAATGCATAATTCCTATGAATCCGGGCAACCGCCTCCTCACCGCCCCGCACCTGCACAACGACGCCATCTCGCCGCTTTTTCAGGCCGTGATCGAGGCAACGGAGGAGGCGGTCTACAATTCGCTTTTCCGATCAGCCTCGGTGAGCGGTTACGGCGGCCGCCGGGTGGAGAGTCTGCCGCTGGAGAAGACCCTGGAGATCTGCCGGAAGCACAACCTGCTGCGGGAGGGCAGATGAGACTCTACGGCTGGTTGGGACTCGCGCTGCTGATCGTTTCGGAATTCTTCCTGTTCCTTAAAATCGAACCGTTCCTATCGTGGTTTTATTGTTTCGCCTGGTGGTCCTATATCCTCCTGGCCGACAACCTCCTGCTCCGACTGCGCGGCCGATCGCTTTTGACCGGCCGGGGGCGCGAGCTTGCGGGCATGCTGTTTCTGTCCGTGTTCATCTGGCTTGTTTTTGAGGCTTATAATCTTACCCTCCGCAACTGGGCCTACGCCGGCATCGTGCCGGTTCTCTGGATGCGGTGGTGCGGCTATGGTCTGGCCTTCGCCACCGTGCTGCCCGGCATCTTCATTACTGCCGATCTCATGGAGTTCTGGATTTTCGGGCCTCCGCGCGGCCCAAGCGCATGCGAGATTGAACTCCTCAACGAGGTTCCCGCCTCAAAGCCGTCGCGTCTCTTTATTCTGCTCGGCATTCTTCTCAGCGCGGCGCCGGTCCTGTACCCCCGTTATCTCTTCGCGTCGGTCTGGCTGGGACCGATTTTTCTTTTTGATCCGCTGCTGGAGAAACTCCGAATTCGCAGCTTGTCGCTGTCCATTTCTGCCGCAGACCGGCGCCGTGTCTGGAGCCTGTTGCTGGGAGGGTTGGCCTGCGGGATGATGTGGGAGTTCTGGAATTTCTGGGCTGCATCGAAGTGGGTTTACAGCGTGCCGTTTTTCGGTCGATGGAAAGTTTTCGAAATGCCCGTGCTCGGCTTTCTCGGCTTTCCGCCTTTCGCGCTGGAATGCTGGATCCTCTACCACTTGATGCGCGAGGGCCTGCGCCGGGCGGGTCCGGCAGCTTTGCGAACTACGCTCTGGGTGATGATCGGCGCCGGCTGCCTCCTGATTTTTTACTGCATTGACCACCAAACCGTGTTACGTTTCGTGGATCCTGGCTTATCCAAGCACGAAAGCCATAGATAAGCAGATCTCAGAAAGGCAGCCACGAATTACACGAAATAAAACGGATTTGGTTCTGTGAAATTCGTGTTAATTCGTGGCAAGTTTTTGCATGGGCTGGTCGGAGATGAAGGATATGGAAATGCGCAATTTCCTATCCGGTGAGTTCGAGCCGTTGCCGCTTGCAGACCTGATGGAATACCTGCGCGCCCGGGAAAAACTTGGCTTGGTAAAGTTCGCCGAGAAACCCTGACCACGCGTCAATCGTCAATCTTGAGGTGGAGTTCCTTCAGGTGCCGGGCCTCCAGCTCCGATGGCGCGTCGAACATCAGGTCGCTGGCGCTCGCCGTTTTGGGGAAGGCAATCACTTCGCGGATATTCGGCTCATCCGCCAGAAGCATGACAAGACGATCGATGCCCGGGGCCATGCCGCCGTGCGGAGGCGCGCCGTACTCGAAAGCCTCCAGCATGTGGCCGAATCGCCTCTGCGCATCTTCGTCGCTGTAGCCGAGGCTGCGGAAAATCTTCGCCTGGACATCGCGCCGGTGAATACGGATGCTGCCGCTCGACAGCTCATACCCGTTGCAGACCAGGTCGTAGGCGTTGCAGAGCACAGAGCTCGGATCGCTGTCGAGCTTGTCGAGCTGTTCTTCCTTCGGCATGGTGAACGGGTGATGGGCAAACGTCCAGCGCTGCTCCTCGTCACTCCACTCGAACATCGGAAAATCGATGATCCATCCGAAGGCGAGCAGATCGGGCGGCGCCAGCTTCAGCCGGTCGCGGAATTCGAGACGCAGGATCCCGAGCGCCTTGTTTGCGGTTGCCGGCTTGTCCGCCACGATGCAGGCCAGATCACCCGGCTGCGCACTGAGCAGCCGCGCAGTCTCTTCCGCTTCCCCGGGGCTGAGGAATTTCGCAGCCGTTCCCTTGAGCCCTTCGCTGGTCCAGGTCAGGGTCGAGACGCCGCGCACTCCGGCGGGCTTGGCGAGATCGGCGAGCCCTTCCTGGTCTTTGCGTGAGTAAGACGCACAACCCGGAACCCTGATCGCCTTTATGACGCCCCCGGCCGCTCTGGTCTCTTTGAATACCCGGAACTCCGACCCGCCGAATGTTTGCGTGAGATCCACGAACTCCATGCCGAATCGAAGATCCGGCTTGTCGCTCCCGTAACGGTTCATCGCTTCCGCGTATCCCAGCCGGGGAAAGGGCGCCAGGATGCGCTTGTGCGGAACCACCGCGGGTATCAGCTCGGTGACCAGCCCCTCCACGACTGCCAGGACATCGTCGCGTTCGACAAAGGACATCTCCAGGTCGAGTTGGGTGAACTCCGGCTGGCGGTCACCGCGCAAATCCTCGTCCCGCATGCAGCGCGCGATCTGAAAGTAGCGCTCGAACCCTGCCACCATCAGGAGTTGCTTGAGCTGCTGCGGGCTCTGGGGCAGGGCAAAGAATTTTCCGGGATGAACCCGGCTCGGAACCACGTAGTCGCGCGCGCCTTCCGGCGTGGATTTGATCATCATCGGGGTCTCGATCTCGATGAACCCCTGCCGATCCAGATAGTCGCGGATGAATTTGACCGTCTTGTGCCGCAGGATGATGTTCCTCTGCATGCGCGCGCGCCGGAGATCGAGGTAACGGTGCTTCAGCCGCAAGCCTTCGTCGGTCTTATAGCCGTCGTCATCGAGCGGCATGGGAACGGGTTTCGACGGGTTGAGGATCTCCATGCTGCGGGCCAGGACCTCGACTTCTCCGCTGGGCAGGTTGGGATTGGCCGTTCCCTCCGGCCTCGGCCGCACGAGCCCCGTGACCTTGAGAACGTATTCGTTCCGCGCGCGGTCGGCGACCGCATAGGCCTCGCCGACGCTGGGATCCGCCGTAACCTGGACGAGACCGGAACGATCGCGCAGATCTATGAAAATGAGCCCGCCGTGATCGCGCCTCCGATGCACCCAACCTGCGAGCGTCACGTTGCCGCCGGCGTGCGAACTTCTCAATTCACCGCAATTGTGGGTCTTGAGCATTTTCTTGATTTCCCGTGAGTTGATGGAATCCTATTAAAGGCGTCCGGCTAGAATAACATTATTCGCCGGCAATTGGATGGGGTCGCGTAGGGAAATCTTGCTTTTGCGGCCAAATCCCGGGCGGGTGCGCGGCGCGCTGTCTGAAAGCAGACTATCCGGACCCGGCTTCATCACTTCGAGGCGTATCGGGAACCGATGTAATTGTTCAAGATGTTGATGAACTCCGGGATGATGCCGCCGCCCTTCAGCGTCGTCATCAGGCGTCCGTCGACATATACCGGGGCCTTCGGTTCCTCCCCCGTGCCCGGCAGCGAGATGCCGATGTTGGCGTGCTTGGATTCTCCCGGGCCGTTGACGACGCAGCCCATCACCGCAACCTTGAGTTCCTCGACTCCACGGTACCGCTGCTTCCAAACGGGCATCTGGTCCCTCAGGTAGGTTTGAATCTGATCCGCCATCTCCTGGAAAAAAATCGACGTCGTGCGCCCGCACCCCGGACAAGCGGATACCTGGGGCAGGAAACTGCGGATCTCCATGGATTGCAGGATCTGCTGTGCAACCCTCACCTCTTCCGCGCGGTCGCCGTTGGGCGCCGGCGTGAGCGAGACGCGGATCGTGTCGCCGATTCCCTCCTGGAGCAGGATCGCGAGCGACGCGGCCGACGCCACAATTCCCTTGGCTCCCATCCCGGCCTCGGTCAGGCCAAGGTGCAGGGCATAGTCGCACTGCGCCGCCAGGTCCCGGTAGACTTCGACCAGATCCTGCACGCCGGACACCTTGGCGCTGAGAATAATGTGGTCGCGCGCCAGGCCGTAGTCTTCCGCCATGCGCGCGGATTCGAGCGCGCTCATGTTCATCGCCTCAATCAGAACCCCGCGTCCATCCTTGGGTTCGGACCGCCGGACATTCTCGTCCATGAGGCGGGTCAGCAGCGCCTGATCGAGCGAACCCCAGTTCACCCCGATGCGCACCGGCTTGTCATTTTCCATCGCCACATCGATCATCCTGCGGAAATTTTCGTCGTGCCTTTTTCCCGCGCCGACATTTCCGGGGTTGATGCGGTATTTTGCCAGCGCGCGGGCGCAATCCGGGTAATTCGTCAGAAGCAGATGCCCGTTGTAGTGAAAATCCCCGATGATGGGGACCGACACGCCCTGGTCGTGCAGCCGCAGCGCGATTTCGGGAACGGCCTGAGCTGCTTCGTTCGTGTTAACGGTGATTCGGACCAGTTCCGACCCCGCTGCCGCCAGCGACGCCACCTGGCGCGCAGTCGCCGCCGCATCCTGAGTATCAGTGTTGGTCATCGACTGCACGACGATCGGCGCGCCGCCGCCAACCTGAACGCCGCCAACCTGGACCCCTGCCGATTTCCTTCTTTGATCGACACCCATCTCTTTTGTATCCCTCGCTCCCTGGAATCAAAAACTGTAGCCCATAGCCACCCCCTCATCAAGAGAGTTCACAGTGGGCAGTGGGCAGTGAGCCGTCCTCAATACCTCATTTCGGGGCCATTTTCGGCTGCCCACTGCCCACTGCCCACCGCGAACTCTTAGACCTGTTTTCCCTGTGATCTGGCCATTCACTGTGATAAAGATTTGCCTTCCTGAAACCGGAGTGGGAGGAGAAGGGAACGATGGTCAAATGGTACAACCACCTCAACGAAACCGTAGGGCCGGTTCTGCTGGACGCCGAAAAGATCCGGAACCGCGTCCGCAAGCTGGCGGCGCAGATCACCCGCGATTACCAGGGGAAGGCCCCGCATCTGATCGGAATTCTCAAGGGGGCAAGCATCTTCCACGCCGACCTCGTGCGCTCGATCGATCTCGGCGTCACCTTCGACTTCATGGCGGTGGGAAGCTACGGATCCGACGTCAAGAGCAGCGGCGAGGTGCGATTCCTGAAGGATCTGGATGAAAGTCCCGAGGGGAAAGATGTCCTTGTAGTCGAGGATATCTTCGATACCGGCCTGACTCTTCACTACCTGCTCAACAACTTGGCCTCGCGCGGCCCGAGGTCGCTCAAGGTTGTGGCGCTGCTAAGCAAGCCGTCGCGGCGGCAGATCGAGGTGCCTGTCGATTACGTGGGATTTGAGATCCCGGACCAGTTCGTGATCGGATATGGGCTCGATTACAACCAGCGCTACAGGAACCTGCCCGACATCCGCGTGCTCCAGCTTGCCTCGAACGGTAGCTGACCGTTATTGGCCGTCGCTTCCGGCAGCTTCAGCCCCGTGACTCGGCGTCCCATGGCCGATTCCTTCATGGGAGTTATAGGTGTCCCAAAGTGACTTCGTCATACAAGGATTCTTATCGGCCCCAACATTTTGTGGATTTAGGGCCAACTTGTGATTATTGTCACAATTGATGCGCCTTTGGGTCTTCAGCTAAATCTGTGGGTAAAAATGACTCGAAAATGCCCTGGCCTTTTGAGCCCCACAAATCTTGGCTTTGTCAGCGATGCTAAGGTGCCAATATTCAGTAACTTACCATGATTTATTGATATCGGTCACCCACAGATTCTGCTGAGGAGGCGCGACTTTTTTAATTAAAGAAGGTCCTTCAGGAAGGATTTTCCGATGGGGAGAGTCAGACCGAAGTTTTCCGCGATAGTCTGCCCGATGTCCGCCATGGTTTCGCGGGTGCCCAGGTTTACTCCACCGGCTAATCTGTGTGAATAAACCAGAATCGGGACATATTCCCGCGAGTGATCGGTGCTGATGGTCGTCGGGTCGCAGCCGTGATCCGCCGTGATGATCAGGCAATCGTCACTCCGCAAGGCGGCCTGCAGATCCGGAAGCCTGCTGTCAAAAGCTTCCAATCCCCGGGCATAGCCCTTTACATCGTTCCGATGCCCCCACAACATGTCAAAATCAACCAGGTTAGTAAAGATCATGCCGACCGGAGCCATATGAAGGGCATTTATGGTTTGATCCACGGATTCAGCGTTATTGTGCGCTTCCAGGCTTTGACTGACCCCTTGATGATCGAATATGGAGGAGATTTTGCCTACTCCGACCGTGCCCAGACCCTTTTCCTTCATGAGATCAAGCAGCGTCTGGTGGGGTGGCGGAATAGCGAAGTCCTTCCGGTTCCCGGTGCGCTTGAAGTTGCCGGGGGCGCCGACAAAGGGGCGCGCGATGACCCTTGCCACGCGGTCGGGTCCGTCGAGAAGCTCCCGAGCGATCTGACAGATTCGATAGAGCTCCTCAATGGGGACGACTTCTTCGTGGACGGCGACCTGGAAAACCGAATCGGCCGAGGTGTATACGATGGGCTTTCCCGTGCGCATGTGCTCCGGGCCCAGTTCTTTGATGATCTCGGTCCCGGAAGCCGTCTTGTTTCCGAGGATTTCCCGTCCGATCACTTTCTGATAGGGCTCCACGATTCTGGGCGGGAAACCTTGCGGATAGGTTGGAAAAGGCGAAGGCGTATAGAGGCCAGCCATCTCCCAATGGCCCACGGTGGTGTCTTTGCCCTTTGAATAGATGGCGGCCTTTCCGTAGGCCCCTTCCGGACTTTCGTGCGGCGCCAGATTCAGCAGCGGCCGGATGTTTCCCAATCCGAGCCTCCGCATATTCGGGAGATACGGTTTTTCTGCAGCGAGAATGTGTCCCAGGGTGTCGCTGCCGGCGTCACCCCATTCGGCAGCATCCGGCATCTCCCCGATGCCCACGCTGTCAAGAACCAGAAGCACCATCCGTCTGAATCGCTGCATCTCTCTCCGCCCCTTAATTGTAAATTGCAGATTGCAAATTGAAGCCCCTAATTTCAATTTGCAATATGCAATTTGCAATTACTGCCGGAGGCTTGCCGATATTCGCTTCTGAAATTCCCGTGCCTTGTCCCTGATCAACTGCGCATCGACGGTGAGGACTTTTCGATCGAGCATCACGACCCGGCCGTTGATGATGCTGGTTGTGACATCGGCCCCCTTGAGCGAATAGACCAGGTGCGAATAGACGTTGTAAAGCGGTAGGCCGTGCGCGGAGTCGGTCTCCACCAGGATGAGATCCGCGCGCTTTCCGGTCTCCAGCGACCCGATCTCCTGGTCCATACCCATGGCGCGGGCGCCTCCCAGCGTGGCCATTTCCACAACGGTTGCAGCCGGGAGCACGGCGGGGTTCATCATGACCAGCTTGTGCAGCTTCGCCGTGAAATCCATCACTTCGAACATGTCGAGGTTGTTGTTGCTCGCCGCGCCGTCCGTCCCCAGACCCACGGGAATTCCGAGCGCAAGCATGCGCGGCACAGGCGCCGTTCCGGAAGCCAGCTTCATGTTGCTCTCCGGGTTGTGAGTGATCCCCACGCCCCGCTTCCGGATTATGGCCAGATCTTCCTCCGTCAGCCAGACACCATGATTGAAGAATACGTTGGGCCCCAGCACCCCGAGGTTGTCCAGCCACCGGGTGGATGTGGTGCCGTATTTTTCGCGGATCTGCCTGACCTCATCCTGAGTTTCGGAGACATGAATGGTCAGGGGCACCCCATAGCGGTCTGCAAGCGCCTTGCAGGCTTTCAAGGATTCGGCCGAGTTGGTGTACGGCGCGTGGGGAGCGACGGCGGGAGTGATGAGGGGGTTGCCCTTCCAGCGCTTGATGAATTTTTCCGTGTAGGCGAGCGCATCTGCGGGCGTTTTATTGTCGGGAACGGGGAACTGGATGATGGTTTCACCCAGCACGCCTCGCATGCCTGCCCGTTCGGTCGCCTCGGCCGCCTGATCCTCGAAGTAATACATATCGGCGTAAGTCGTGGTGCCGGACCGGATCATTTCGAGGCAGGCGAGCGCCGTGCCCCACTCGACGAATTCCCTGGTGACATTCTTCGCTTCGGCGGGAAAGATATACTTCTGCAGCCATTCCATCAGGGAGAGGTCGTCGGCAACTCCGCGCAGCAGCGTCATCGCCGCGTGGTTGTGGGTGTTGATCAGACCGGGAAGGACAATCTTCCGCTTCGCGTCAATGATGCGCGGAGCTTCGTACTGTTGCGCAATGTCCGCAGTCTTGCCTACGGCGGCAATGCGCGCACCGCGCACGGCAATCGCTCCGTCCTCGAGCACGCGGCGAGATCCGTCGAGCGTGACCACCATCCCGCCGCTGACCAGCAAATCCACCTTCTCCTTGCCGAACACGAAGGACAGATTCACCGCCAGTGTCAGCAGGCAGGTGGCGGCGATTGTGATGCACTTCATTCGTGTCCGAGAGTGGTGCGTCGCCAATCCTGGCGCATACTCCGCCGCTTGCTGGCGCGCGCGGCTCTGTCGAATATATGGGTAACAGAGCCGCGACCGTGAGGGAGCGGTCGAGCATTGGATACGCACCACACTATTGTCTTTGCTTCTTGGTGGAGGGTTCTTGAGCACGAGTTTTCTCTTGGTTGAGGAATCTGTTGTCGAATGGCAGCGGAAAGAGCTCGCTGAGACGGTACTTCTTCCGGCTTCCGCCCAGGTTTGCGAGCACGACCTCGATATCCCCGCAATACTCCCACAGAATCTGGCGGCAGGGCCCGCAGGGAGGGGTCAGCATTTCGCTGTCCGCGACCACCGCGATGCGCCGGAACCTGGCTTGGCCCTCGGACAGGGCTTTCCACACGGCCACGCGTTCCGCGCACACCGTCAGGCCATAGGTGGAGTTTTCGATGTTGCAGCCGGTGATCACTTTTCCCTGCGCGGTTTCGATGGCCGCGCCGACCATGAAGCCGGAATGCTGCGCGCGGGCCTTCAGCCGGGCGCGCCGGGCTGCGGCAATCAGTTCCGAGGTTTTTTTCATGCGTTCTTCTCCGCGGCAGGAATCAACGCTGGAAGCTCCGCAACGGTTGCGCGCAGGAGCGAGATGAACTGCTCCCGGACCCGCTCCGTGGTGTCCATGACCTCCTGATGCGTAAGCTTGCGCGGCAGGATGCCTGCGGCCATGTTCGTAATGCAGGATATTCCGAGCACGCCGATGCCCATCTGGCCGGAGGCGATGACCTCGGGCACGGTGGACATGCCCACCGCGTCGGCCCCCAGGGTGCGGCAGGCGCGTATCTCGGCGGGGGTTTCATAGGTCGGCCCGGTGAGCCCGATATAGACTCCCTGGCGCAGCGGAATTCCCAGCCGCCCGGCCGCGCGCAGCGCCACCTCGCGCAGCGCGGGATCATAGGCCTCGCTCATATCCGGAAAGCGCACGCCGAGTTCCTCGATATTGGGCCCGATCAACGGGTTCGTCCCCATCATGTTGATGTGGTCCGTAATCAACATGAGATCCCCCGGCCGGAAGTTGAAATTCACACCCCCTGCGGCATTGGTGACGACGAGCTGGCGGATTCCCAGGCAGCCCAGTACGCGCACCGGGAACACTACCTCGCTCATGGCGTGGCCTTCATAAAAATGAACCCGCCCCTGCATCGCCGCGACCGGCACGCCCTCTGCTTCCCCCAGGATCAGCTTCCCGGCGTGTCCCAGAACTGTCGGGCGCGGGAAGTTCGGCAGGTCGTGGAAAGGGATGACCGTCGGGTTTAGAAGAGTGTCGGCGAATGCACCCAGCCCCGAACCGAGGATCAGGCCGAGCACCGGCCGACCGGCGCACTTTTTACGGATGAATGCTGCGGTTTCCAGCAATCTCGAATACATGGCTCCTCCGCTCGCCGGCGGCTTGGTCGGGGAACAGTGAAAAATAGACTCCGGAGCCAAAACAACAAAGCCCCGCAATCAACCGATGGTCTTCTTTATCAGCAGGGGGCGTTCGACGGCAGCCGAGCCGATGACATAGGCTTCCGTCATCCGCTTCATCGCGTCGCGGCAACGATCCTCGTCGTTGAAATAGATTGTGCATAACGGCTCGCCCGCGGCAACCGCGTCTCCGATCTTCTTGTGGAATTGGATTCCCACCGCGGGGTCGATGATGGAGTCCACGGTTTCCCGGCCGGCGCCGAGGACGCACAGCGCCAGACCGATCTCCTGCGTATTCATCGATTGCACGAAGCCGCCGGACTGCGCCGCCATCGGCAGCCTCCGCCGGGCTGCGGGCAAGGCGCCATAATCGTCCACGATCCGCGCGTCGCCGCCTTGCAGCCGGATGACTTCGCGCAGTTTATCGAGGGCTTTGCCCGATGTGACGGTCGCGCCATAGAGTTTTCTGCCCTCGTCGAGATCGCGCGCGGCTTCTCCCAAAACGAGGCAATGGGCGGATAAGTCCTCGCAGAGGGTCGCCAGATCGGCGGGGCCCCTGCCCTTGAGCATCTCGACGCATTCGATCACCTCGAGCGCGTTCCCTGCATAGTCACCCAGCGGCTGATTCATGTCGGTGACCAGGGCGACTACCCTTTTGCCGCACGCCTTTCCCAGCGCCACCATGGCCCGGGCAAGGCTCTCGGCGTCTTCCCGCCGCTGCATGAACGCGCCGCTTCCGGTTTTTACATCGAGCACCAGTCCGTCGATGCCTTCCGCCAGCTTCTTGCTCATGATGCTCGCCGTAATCAGCGGCTGGCTTTCCACGGTGGCGGTGACATCGCGCAGGGCGTAGAGCTTCCGGTCGGCGGGGACGAGGTTCTCGGTCTGGCCGATGAAGGAGAGGCCTGCGGCGGCCAGCTGCGCCTTGAACTGCGCGGAGCTGAGGCGCACGTTGAATCCGGGAATGGATTCGAGCTTGTCGAGAGTGCCGCCGGTATGCCCCAGCCCGCGGCCCGACATCATGGGAACTGTAACCCCTGCGGCGGCGACTGCCGGTGCCAGAACCAGCGAGGTCTTGTCGCCGACGCCGCCAGTGGAATGCTTGTCGACCTTGCGCCCGGGAATGAAGCCCAGGTCGACGACCTCCCCCGAAATCCGCATCTCCTCGGTGAGGGCGGAAATCTCCGGCGTGGTCATGCCCTTGAAAAACACCGCCATGAGGAAGGCGGACATCTGGTAATCCGGGATCCGCCCCGCGCAGTATTCCCGGATGAGGAAGCCAATCTCATCGCGCGCCAGCTCGCGCCCGTCGCGCTTTTTACGAACGATATCCACCGCCCGCATCACCTTCCCCCAAAACGACAAAAGCTACCGGCTGCCCGCCGGACTCACACCCTGGGAAGGGCGGGCGGGCACCGATAGCTTTTGTTCGACTTGCTTAGGCATTCAGCGGCCGCGCCAGCGCGGCTCCACTTTATCCACGCAGATTGCGCATCTTCTTGCGCAGCCTCTTGCGTGCGAGGGCCTGCTTGATCCGTTTCTTTTCTCCGGGTTTCAAGTAGAACGAGTGCTTCTTGGCATCTTTGATGATGTCTTCCTGCTGCACTTTGCGCTTGAAACGACGCAGTGCGCTCTCAAGAGACTCGCCATCATTCAAAACGACTTCCGCCAAAGCTTTCCACCCCCTTCCGGAGCGAGTGCATAAGGTACTCCCCGCTCGGAGACCTGTCAAGGTCCAACCGTTCAATCATTTAGCCGTTGGGCTATCGGTGCGTCATGTCCCAGAGTGGAACCGGTCCCGAATCGACGCGTTTGCGCTTGTTCTGGAGTCGCGACACTTCGCGGGCGATCACCGCCTCGTTTTCCGGACCCGGATCCAGCCTCCGGATGGTCTCCACGGCGCGCTCGAAATCAAAAAAAGCCTCATAGGTTTCGGCCAGGTCCAGTATCGCCTGGCGCCGGCACTCCCGGCAGCCGGCCTGCGAGACCTTCTGGAAATATCCGGCCGCATCGTCGTACCTGTGACGGATTTGATAGATATTGCCGATCTTCAGACACACCTGGTCGGCCAGGTGCCCGCTGATGCCGCTTTCTTCGAGGCGCTGCAGCTCCCGCAGGGCGCGGTCGAAATCCTCTTTCTTGAAGTAGGCGCCGGCTCGTTCAAAGAGGATCTCGTCGCGGTTCGCGAGGTTCTTTATCTCGAGCAGCTTCCCGTACTGGGCGATCGCCTGCGTCAGGTCGCCGGTGGCCGCGTAGATGCCGGCCAACTGGCGCCGGGCGGCATACTCCTCCTCGTGTCCGGGCATTTCATCCAGCAGTTTTTCGTACCACTCGACGGCGTTACGGAGCTGCCGCAGGTTCAAGTAGTAGATATTGCCGATGTTCAGCATCGCCATGGCGGCGTATCTGCCCTGGTGATCGCGCTCGTACAGGAGGGTGTTGAGCCGGATGGCGTCCTCGTAGTTTCCTTCCCTCCAGCGCGCCTCGGCCTGTCCGAGCAGCTGGCGCTCGTTGGAATTGCAGGCCGCCAGGGCTGCGGCCAGGATCAGCAGGATTGCCGTTCGAAGGCTCCACCTCATTCCTGCACCTCGGCCGCTTCCGTCTCCTGCTCGGCAACCACCGTCACGCTCGCCACGTAGTCCCCTTCTTCCAGCTCGATGCACCTGACGCCCAGCGCGGCCCGGGTCTGCGTGTCGCGGATATGCTCCACATTGAGCTGAATCAGCTTGCCCTGCGCGGTCATGATCATGACTGCGCAGTCTTCGGTGACGTGGCAGGTGTTGACCACGGGGCCGTTTTTGCCGCCCACCCTGATATTGATCACGCCGGACCCTCCGCGCCCCTGCTTGCGGTATTCCTCGACGGCGGTACGCTTGCCGAAACCTTTTTCCGTGATGGTCAGGAAGCGCCCCTCCCCCGTGAAGGTGGACATGCCCACGACATAATCCCCGTCCGCAAGGCGGATGCCGATCACACCGCGCGCGGTCCTTCCCATGTCGCGCACATCCTCTTCCGAGAACCGGATCGATTTGCCCTGCCGCGTCGCCAGCAGGACGTCGTGGCTGCCGTTGGTTAACCGGCAGCCGATGAGCTGATCGTTCTCCGGAACGCTGATGGCGATGATACCGGAGCTGCGCGGGTTGGAGTACTCCGTCAGGGCGGTTTTCTTGACGATGCCGTTGCGGGTCGCCATCACGACAAACTTGTCCGGTTCGAAATCCTTGACGGCGATCAGCGCCGCGATCTTCTCCTCCTTGGACAGGTTGACCAGGTTAACGATCGCCTTGCCCTTGCCCGCCGTGCCGACGTCGGGAATCTCGTAAGCCTTAAGCCAATAAATCTGGCCCCGGTCGGTGAACACCAGGAGGTAACTGTGCGTGGAGGCCACGAAGACGTGATCGATGAAGTCCTCGTCCCGCGTGGTCATTCCGATGCGGCCCTTTCCGCCCCGGCCCTGCGTGCGGTACTGCGACGCGCAGGTCCGCTTGATGTAGCCGGAATGGCTGACCGTGATGACGACATCCTCTTCGGCGATGAGATCCGCCAGCTGGATTTCTGCCTCCTCGTCGACGATCTCGGTCCGCCGTTGGTCGCCGTACTGCTCTTCGAGCGCCTTGAGCTCGTCGACGATGACGCCGGTGAGAACCCGCTCGCTGGCGAGGATCTCCTTGAGGCGCGCGATCAGCTTCAGGGTCTCCTCGTACTCGGCCATGATCTTTGCGCGCTCCAGGCCGGTGAGGCGCTGCAGCCTCATTTCGAGGATCGCCTGCGCCTGCACCTCGCTGAACTGGAACTGCGTCATCAGTCCTTCTTTAGCGATCGCCGGCTCTTTTGACGCGCGGATCAGGGTGATGATCGCGTCGAGCATGTCGAGCGCCCGTTTGAGCCCTTCCAGGATGTGCGCGCGGGCTTCCGCTTTTTTCAGCTCGAATAGGGTCCGGCGGCGGACGACATCTTTCCGGTGCGCGATGAAGCAGTTCAGCGCCTCCTTCAGCGTAAGGATGCGCGGCTGGTTGTTGACGATCGCGAGCAGGATGATGCCGAAGCTCGACTGCATCGGAGTCATCTTGTAGAGGTTGTTCAGCACGATCTGCGCCTGCTCGTCCTTGCGCAGCTCAATGACGATGCGCATCCCTTCGCGGTCCGATTCGTCGCGCAGATCGGCGATCCCCTCGAGCCGCTTCTCGCGCACCAGCTCCGCGATGCGCTCGATCAGACGTGACTTGTTGGTCTGGTAGGGCACCTCCGTCACGATGATCGCCTCGCGATCGCGCGACATCTTCTCGATCGCGGCCCGCGCGCGCAGCGTGATGATTCCCTTGCCGGTTTCGTAGGCGGAGCGTATGCCCGCCCGGCCGTAGATGAATCCCGCGGTCGGGAAATCGGGACCCGGCACGACGGCCATCAGTGCGGCCAGCGTCGCCTCGGGGTTGTCGAGCAGCAGGATGGTGGCGCTGATGATCTCGCTCAGGTTGTGCGGAGGAACGTTGGTCGCCATGCCCACCGCGATGCCCGAGGAGCCGTTCACCAGCAGGTTGGGAAACCTGGCCGGCAGCACCAGAGGCTCGGTCAGCGAGTCGTCGTAGTTCGGGCCGACGTCGACGGTTTCCTTTTCGATGTCGGCGAGCATCTCATCCGCCAGCCGCGCCATGCGCACCTCGGTGTAGCGCATCGCCGCGGGATTGTCCCCGTCGATCGATCCGAAATTGCCCTGGCCATCAATCAGCGGGTAGCGGATGGAAAAATCCTGCGCCAGGCGCACGATCGTATCGTAGACAGCGCTATCCCCGTGCGGGTGGTATTTACCGATCACGTCCCCCACGATGCGCGCCGATTTTTTATAGGCCTTGTTGTAGGTGTTGCCCAGATCGTGCATCGCATACAACACGCGCCTGTGCACGGGTTTGAGCCCGTCGCGCGCATCGGGCAGGGCGCGCCCGATGATGACGCTCATCGCATAGTCCAGGTAGGACCTGCGCATTTCATCGATGATATTTACCGGTATCGGCTCGAGTGCTTCGTTCATGTCGCCTGTTTAAATGTCCAGGTTGCGCACGTTGAGGGCGTTTTCCTCGATGAAGCGCCGACGTGGCTCCACCGCGTCCCCCATCAGGATAGTGAAGATCGCGTCGGTCTGCACCGCGTCGTCGATGGAAACCTTGAGCAGGGTGCGCGATTCCGGATTCATAGTCGTCTCCCAGAGCTGCTCCGGATTCATTTCGCCCAGCCCCTTGTACCGCTGCATGGTCACTTCCTTTTTCCCCAGGGCGAGGATGTACTGGATCAGCTCCTCGCGCGAGCCCACGCTCACCCGGTCGACGTTCTGCCCAACGGTAAACGGGGGCTTTTCGAGCGGGGTAATCTCGGAGTAGAGCGCAAACAATCGCTGCCACTCGGCCGACGAAAGGAAATCCCAGTCGATGGTCAGCGTCTTGCCGTTTTTCTCGCGCTCCGCCACCAGGGAATTCAGGCCGTGCTCCTCGTCCTGGAGAATCCTGCACTGGTATCCGATGCCGCCGATCACCCTTCCCAGCTCGCCGAGAATTTCCGGGTCCTCGAAAAGCTGCTTCAGCAAGAAGCCGCTCTCGAGCAGCGCGTTAGCGCCCGCGACGAATTCCAGCAGCCGGTTGAGGAGATTGCGGTCTTCGAGCCGCCGATTCAGCTTTTCGTAGACCAGCGTGTGCTCATAAACGCCCCTCAGCAGCCTGGCCAGCTCCGCACCGCCGTAGTTGCGGCCGCTTTTTTCCACCGTCACCACCACGCCCTCGGTGGCGCGATGCATAAGGAAGTCCTCCATGTCGCGCTCGTTCTTCAGGTACTTGATTTTCTTCCCTTCCTTGATTCCATATAACGGCGGTTGCGCGATGTAGATGTGCCCGCCTTCGACCAGCTCCGGCATCTGGCGGTAGAAGAAAGTCAGCAGCAGCGTCCGGATGTGCGACCCGTCGACGTCGGCGTCCGTCATGATGATGATCCGGTCGTAGCGCAGCTTGTCGAGCGCGAAATCCTCCTTGCCGATGCTGGTGCCGATGGCCGAGATCATCGTCAAGATCTCCTGGTTGCTCAACATCTTGTCGAAGCGCGCCTTTTCGACATTCAGGATCTTGCCCTTGATCGGCAGGATCGCCTGGAATTTCCGGTTGCGGCCCTGCTTGGCCGATCCGCCGGCGCTGTCCCCCTCCACGATGAAAATCTCGCAGAACTTCGGATCCCGCTCCTGGCAGTCGGCCAGCTTGCCTGGGAGAAGAGCGCTGTCGAGCGCCCCCTTCCTGCGCGTCAGATCGCGCGCCTTGCGCGCCGCTTCCCGCGCTCGCGCCGCCTCCACCGCCTTGGCCAGGATTCTCTTGGCCATGGCCGGGGTCTCTTCGAGGTACGCGCCCAGGTTTTCGTTGACCGCGTTTTCGACGATGCCCTTGATCTCGCTGTTGCCCAGCTTGGTTTTCGTCTGGCCTTCGAACTGCGGACTCTTGAGCTTGACGCTGACCACCGCGACCAGCCCTTCGCGCACATCCTCCCCCGTCGGGTTTTCCTTGAGATCCTTGAGCAGATCGTTGGCTTGCGCGTAGGCGTTGATCGTCCGCGTGAGCGCGGATTTGAAACCGCTCAGGTGCGTCCCGCCTTCGTGCGTGTTGATGTTGTTGGCGAAGGAGAAGGTGGTTTCGCTGTAGCCGTCGTTGTATTGCATGGCCACTTCCACCACCACGTCGTCCTTGCGCGTCTCGAAGTATATCGGCTTGGGATGAAGCGCGTTCTTGTTCTCGTTGAGGTGCTCGACAAAGGAGATGATCCCGCCGTCATATTTGAATTCTACGCGCCGGTCCGTGCGCACGTCCTCCAGCGCGATGGTAAGCCCCTTGTTGAGAAAGGAAAGCTCGCGCAGCCGCTGTGCGATGGTGTCGTAGCTGAACTCCAGCGTCTCGAAAATCTCATCGTCGGGCTTGAACGTGATTTTCGTCCCGCGCCGCTTGGTCGTTCCGGTCTGCACAAATTCCCCCACCGGCCGGCCGCGCTCGTAGCTCTGCTCGTATACCTTCCCGCCGCGCCAGATCTCGAGATCGAGCCGGCGGCTGAGCGCATTCACCACCGAAACGCCGACGCCGTGCAGCCCGCCCGACACTTTGTAGGAGTCGTTATCGAACTTTCCGCCCGCATGCAAAACCGTCATCACAACTTCGGCCGCGGACTTCTGCGCCTGCTCGTGAAAGTCCGTTGGAATTCCGCGCCCGTTATCGATGACCGTGACGCTGTTGTCGATATGGATCGTGACTTCGATCCTGGTGCAGAATCCGTTCAGCGCCTCGTCCACGGAGTTGTCGACAACCTCGTAAACCAGGTGATGAAGGCCTTCAATTCCGGTCGTACCAACGTACATCGCAGGTCTTACCCGGACAGCCTCCAGGCCTTCCAGAACCTTGATCTTGTCGGCGCCGTAGTCGTCTTCGGGCTGGCTTCCAGCAACCGGGGGGATGCTTTCCAGTTCACCCTTGGCTGGCTGGTTTTCTTCCATATCCTGATCCTGCGAGCCCCGCCTCGCCGGTGTGTCCCGACGACCACCCGGGAAGCTAATTAAGTTGTTTGTTTACAACAGCTTATTTGTTAAAAATCCAAGCCAAAATTATAACATATCCGGCCCGCAAACCGGAGAGTTTTTTTAAGCGGAAATTGAACAATATTTCCTTTATTTTCAATAGATTGATTTGCGTCAAAGCTCAACGGCACTCCGCCGGCGTCGGCGGCTCGACGGCGCGCGCCGTTCCTTCGTGGATTTCAAATCGTCGGGTGCCGGGTGGCATTGAGGCGATGAGGGTCGTCCTGGCGGTGGTCAGAATCGTCTGGGTGCGTTCGGATAGAAAGGCAAGGAATGATTTTAGCCGGTGGTCGTCCAGTTCCGCTTCGGCGTCGTCCACCAGGAAGAGGGGATAAAAACCGTGTGTCCTCCTGTGGATTTCCATCTGCGCGAAGTAGAGCGAGAGCAACGCACTGCGTTGCTGTCCCGCCGATCCGAACTCCGCCAGCGATTTTCCGTTTATATAGAGCTTGAGTTCATCCCGGTGGGGCCCGACCGAGGTATATCCGCTCCGCATGTCGGCATCCCTCGCCTGCGTCAGCTTTTGCCGCAGAAGCTCTTCCATCTGCCCCGCGTCTCCGCTCTCGACCCTGGCCATCGAGACGTAGCGGAGTCTCAGGATTTCCGCACCGAACAGCCCGGCTGGCAGGTTTTCTTTCATTTGAGCAGCATAGTCCATACGGTGCGCCGCGATCCGGGCCCCGTCACGAACCAGCGTCTCTTCCCAGCTGGACAGAAGGTTTTCGTCGAGAGGGGTTCCCTGGTCGCGCGCGCCCGCCAGAACCCTGTTTCTTTGCTTCAGGGCACGGCTGTAGGACGCCAAATGGCGCACATGCGCTGGGTAGAGTGTCACCATGCCGCGATCGAGAAATGCGCGCCTTTCCGCGGGGCCGCCACGCACAATGTGAAGATGTTCGTTCGTGAAGGCCAGGAGATGCAGGTTGCCGATGAAATCCTCTATCGGCGCCTCTTTTCCGTGAACCTGGAGCTTTTTGCCCTGCGCCGAGATTTCGATCCCCAGCTTTCGCTCGAGGCTTCCCTGCGACACCCACCCCTCGACCCGGCACTCGGCCGCGCCATGCATGATGCAGTCTCTCGGCGTTGCCGTGCGGAAACTTTTCCCGTAGCCCAGCAAGTAGACGGCTTCCAACAGGTTGGTCTTGCCCTGGCCGTTGGAGCCGCAAAAAAGGTTGGTGCGCGCAGAGAGGGTAATCTCTTCGCTCGGGAAGTTGCGGAATTGAAATACGCGGAGCCTGAAAAGCTGCACGCCTAAAACTTCATCGGCATGACCACATAGCGGTAATCCAGCGCCGATGTCCCTGTGGGCTGTAGCATGCCCTGGGTTTCCGAATCTCTCACTGAAATCGAAACGGAATCCGATCCGCACGCGCCCAGGAAATCAAGAAAGTACTGTGGGTTGAATCCGATCTCGACCGGCGGCCCGTCGTATTCCACCGGCACGATCTCCCTGGCCTCGCCCGCCTGGGCGCTGCTGGCCGTCAATTCCAAGTTTGCGGTGCTGAACGCGAGCCGGATCGCTCTCAGCTTTTCGTCGGACATGACCGCCGCGCGGCGGATACCGTCTCCAAGAGCCCGCGTTGATGCCACGATGGTCTTGTCGTTGTCCCGCGGAATCACCATTTCGTAGTTCGGGAACTGCCCGGCCAGGACGCGCGAAACCAGCTTCTTGTCGCCCACCGTGAAGAACAGGTGATTCTCGTCCCTGCCGAAATCCACGAACATTTCCTTGTCACCGATCAACTTTTGAATCTCGCTCAGGGTTTTGCGCGGAATCAGCGACCGCATTTCGCCGTCGACCCCGACCAGATCCACAGAATGGACCACCAGCGCCAGCCGGTGTCCATCGGTCGCCACCATTCGCATCTCGCCGGGCGTCAGGACTAGCAGCGCGCCGTTGAGCGAATAACGCGATTCCTCCTGCGTTATGGCGAACATCGTCCGCTGGATCATGCTTCTCAGGATGGCTCCGGGAACGGAGATCGAAGGCCCGCCCGGCGTCGGGATCGAGGGAAAATTTTCCTTCGGCAATCCCACAACCTTGTAGAGCGAATTGCCGGAGTTGATCTGCATCCAGTCGTTCTCGAGGAGAGAGCAGTGGATCTCGGCTTCTTCGGGGAGCAGGCGCACGATGTCGAACAGCCTGCGCGCGGAAATGGTCACCGTTCCGCCGCTCTTCACCTCCGCCGCGCAGCCGCAGCAGATACTCACATCGAGATCCGTAGCGGTGATTCCCAGCCGGCCATCCCCGGCCTCCAACAGAATGTTGGAGAGGATTGGAATTGTGCTTTTCTTTTCAATAACTCCCTGAACAAGATTCAACTCGCCTAGCAATGAGTTTCTCTTCACGGAGAATTCCATGAATACACGCTCCTTGACGGTGAACGATCCCGAAAAAAGTAAAACCACCCGATTATAACAAAACCACACTCCGCGGTGGTGAAAGTTCCGCGCTGATTATAATCAAGAATGAAAATAATATAATCTTATATGGAAAAAAAAGAAGAATGTTCTGTGGATTTGTTGAAAAGCGACTTAACCCTCGTCGTGCGAGAGAGATTGGCGAAGAAAAAGAAGACAGGAGACCGTGAATAACTCGCGAAATGAAGGCCTCCGGAGGATCTTTGCGGAAATCCACAATCAGGCCTGGCCACTCCGTTGTGGAGAATCCATTGAAAGTGTGACTCCGCATTCGGTTAGGATCTGAAAGAATCTGCGGAAATCGCATTTGTGCGGCGGATCGGTCATGGCAGCCGGCCCGAAAAAAACGGAACATGGATAAACGCAGCGCGGCAAGCCGCAACCAAAGAGAGGTTCAAGCCGGATTTACCCAAGCAGCTTGCCGCGCTGCGTGAAAAAGGCGGCTTGAAGATTTCTTTCCGATTCGAGAAGAATCTGACTGTTAGCAGTGCAGAACCACGCGGATAAACACGGATCGGAAGAGCTTTTGTCGCCAACGCAGGGACTGCCTCCGGCAAGGACGTTGCAGCGCGCAGCGCTGGTCCCCAGAGCAAGCAGAATCAGTTGAAGGATTTGAGAATTTTGGTGATCGAAGAGGAAAGGGGCCCGTCGCTTTTTCTGAGGCCGGCGATCTTCCGGATGGAGTGCAGCACGGTGGTGTGGTGCTTGCCGCCGAATTCCCTGCCGATCTGCGGCAGCGAAAGCGAGGTAAGTTCCTTGCACACATACATGGCGATCTGGCGGGGTTCCGCTATGGCCCGGGAATTATTTTTGGCTTTGAGCTGCGCGGGCTTCAGGCCGAAGTAACTGGAAACCGCCTGGATGATCATATCGCCGGTAATCATGCGCTTCTCGTCGCAGACCACATCCCGAAGAACATCCTTGGTGTAGGCGAGGTCAATCTCGGAAGCGGCGATGCCGTCGAGCGACGCGCGCGCGCTCAACCGGATGAGAGCCCCTTCGAGTTCGCGGATGCTCGAGCGGACGCTGCCGGCCAGGTACAGGGCCACGGAATCGGGGAGCGCCGGGAGAAGGAGCTCAGATTTTTTCCTGAGAATGGCGACCTTCGTCTCCAGATCCGGGGCCTGGATGTCGGCGATAAGACCCCACTGGAAACGGGAGTGCAGCCGCTCCTCGATCGTCGGAATCTCCTTCGGCGGGCAGTCGCTGGTGATCACGATCTGCTTCTGGGCGTCGTAGAGCGCGTTGAAGGTGTGAAAGAATTCCTCCTGGGTCCGCTCCCACTTGGCGATGAACTGCACATCGTCCATCAGCAGCACGTCGATGTTGCGGTATTTCTGACGGAACTGAATCGTCCGGTCGTAACGGATGGCGTTGACCAGCTCGTTCATGAAGCGCTCGGAGGACATGTAGGCGAGCTGGAGGCGGTTGTTGCGCTGGAGGATGAAACGCCCGATCGCGTGCATCAGATGCGTTTTGCCCAGGCCGACGCCGCCGTAGATGTAGAGCGGATTGTAAGCCTTGGACGGGCGCTCGGCTACGGCCCTGGCGGCAGCGCAGGCGAACTGGTTGCTGGAGCCGACGACAAACGATTCGAACGTGTATCGTGTGTTGAGCTGTGGGTGGTTTTCGGGCGGCGTCGCGGGAGCAGGCTGGACCGCAGCAGACGGATTCTCCACGAGCACAACGACCTGGAGAGGCTTGCCGAGGCACTCCTTGACGGCTTCATCGAACACCTTGGAGTAGTTCTCGAGCAGCCACTTGCGGAAAGTGTCGTTGGGTACACGGATGCGCAGGGAGGCATCGTCGCGACCGGCAAAGGCAATGGGGCGAAACCAAGTCTCAAAACATTGCTGGCTGACACGCTTCCCAACAGCCGACAGAACACGAGCCCAGACATCCATAACAATCACACGCTTAAGAGCAGAATGCGACGGCTGAGATTAAGGCCCACAAACCTCCTCAGGGAGAATTTGTGAGTTTTGCACAGTTGTGGAAAACGCTGTGCAAAACACACAAATCCACACAAACAGCAGAGGCTTCCTGCATCTGCTGACTCAAAAGATCTGTAATCAGCGGATTAAATAAGCTGGCGAACCTTACCGATACTGCAGCCCACAGTCCACACTCAACAACAGGGCGTGAAGGTAACATAGGGGTAGGGGGGATGCAATAAAAAAAACCGGAAATAAACGCGCGAGCGTGAAAAGCTGAAACCCTTGACTGGCGCGGGTTTAATGACTATATGACACCTTGGAGCACGATGAATCGCGGCGTCCGAAATGGTGCCGGAAACACTTCCGGCGGGGCGGAGTTTCGATAGGAAGTTTGTTATATATTCCGAGGCCCCGCGGCCCGAAAGCTTCAGGGGTGCGCTTCTGGAAGGCTTGCAGGCGCCCGGAGGCAAAAAAGCTCGATCTTGAGCGCGGCGAAACGGGCCGGCCGGATCCCGGAAAGGCGGGAAATTTCCGGAGAAATGGGGTGCGCGGTCAGCGCGCGCCGGAAAAATGCGGCAGCAGCCTTTGATAGGTTCGCGGCAAATCTTCAGGCAGGACGCGGGTTTCCGCCACTACAGAAACAAAATTCGAATCGCCAGTCCAGCGCGGCAGAACGTGCATGTGGAGATGGTGGGCCACTCCGGCGCCGGCGGCGCGCCCGAGATTGAACCCGACGTTGAACCCCTCGGGCCGATATTCGCTCTGCAGAGCGCACTCGCAGCGCTGGGCGAGCTCGAGCAGCTCGTGGAGCTCCTCGAGCTGCGCATCGCGCAGAAACGGGATGTGCCGGTTCAGGACGACGAGAATGTGACCGGAGCTGTACGGGAAGAGGTTGAGTATCACAAATGCGCTCTTCCCGCGGCACAGCAGGAGATTCTCCGCGTCACAGCTCTCGGAGAGGATCCGGCAGAACACACATCCCCCGGCGGCGTCTGCAGAAAGCGAGCGGATGTAGTCAAAACGCCACGGCGTCCAGAGACGGTCCATTACTGATTTATGAGATCCTTGATTTCCTTGCCGGGTTTGAAATACGGCACTTTTTTCGCGGGGACGGAAACACCCGAGCCGGTCTTGGGGTTGCGCCCCTGCCGGGAGGCGCGGTTGCGAATGCGGAACGAGCCGAATCCTCGGAGCTCGATTTTCTCGCCGCGCTGCAGGGATTCGGTAATGCTGTCGAGGACCGTCTGCACGATGACCTCGGCATCCTTCTTGGTCAACTCGGATTGATTGGAAACTTCTTCCACTAATTCGGCTTTGGTCATGGCGTTCATCTCCAGAGATATTGGAATCGAATGTGCGCCTCAGAGCGATCCGGGTTCAACGAGAGCGGGGTCCGGGCATCGCCAAGCAGCAGATCGAGCAAGGATGTCTGTTTTTTGGGTGGGGTGACGACTTTGGGTTCGCCTGGGATGCCTGCCATCTTGCCTGCGGCGGCGATGGCATCCTGCAGGGTACCGAGATCGTCCACCAGGCCGTTGGTTTTCGCTTCCTGGCCGGTAAAAACGCGACCGTCGGCGAGCTTGCGCACGGCATCATACTTCATTTTGCGAGCGTCGGCGACGGCGGAAACGAACTGTCCGTAAAGGTTGTTGATCAGGCCCTGAAAATAACCCCTCTCCTCCTCGGTCAGGGGCCGGGTGGGCGAGCCGGCGTCTTTCAAGGCACCGCTTTTGATCACGACACTTTCCATCTTGGCCCAGCGCAGGAGATCGCCGTAGTTGAACCATTCGGCGATCACACCGATGCTGCCCGTGATGGTGCCCGGATTGGCGAAGATCCGGTCGCCGGCGCAGGCGACGTAGTAGCCGCCCGAAGCCGCGACCGACGACATGCTGACCACCACCTTCTTGTGGCTCTCGGCCCGGAATTTGCGGACCGCTTCATGAAGCTCCTGCGAAGCGGCAACCCCGCCTCCCGGGCTGTTGATGCGCAAGACGACCGCCCGGACACCGCTGCGTCTGCCGTAGTCGCGCAACTGGTCCGTCAGCTCCTTGGAGTCGTAAATGACTCCCTGAAGCTCGAGCAGGGCAACCTGGCCGGAGGAAAAAGAAAGGGAGGACCCGGCGCCGTCCGACGCCAGGAAAGTCAGAGAGAGGAGGCAGAGGATGAAGAAGAGCAGTGCCCCCCCCCCCACGACAATCCAGAGCAAGAGATTGGATCTCTTTTCGGACATATTCGGGCGCCGTTAGCGGCTATTCGGAATCGGACTTCTTAAGACGGTGCATCTGATCTCCCAGGCGCTCCGCCATGGAAGTGCTTCCGGAATCTGCCGACGCCATATAGGAACTGATGTCGACGCGCGGCTCATCTTCCTTCATCGCCTTCAAACTCAACCCGATCTTTTTCTCCTGCAGGTTGAGCTTTATGATCTTCATGTCGATTTCCTGGCCGACATTGAGAAACTCGGTGGGCTTCTCCACATGCTTCTCGTCGAGCTCGGAAACGTGGCAGAGCCCCTCGATGCCCTCTTCCAGTTCGATGAAGGCGCCGAAATTGGTCATGCGCACGACCTTGCCCCGCACCACCTCGCTGACGTTGTGGCGGCTGAACCAGTCTTCCCAGCGGTCGGGTTCGAGCTGTTTGATCCCCAGGGAGAGTTTCTGATTGGCGGCGTCGATGCTGAGAATGACCGCCTGCACCTCGTCCCCCTTCTTGAGGGCCTCCGAGGGATGCTTGACCCGCTTTGTCCAGGAAATGTCGGAAACGTGGACAAGACCGTCGATGCCCTCTTCCACCTCGATGAAGGCGCCGAAGTCCGTGACATTGCGAACTTTGCCGGTGATTATGGTCCCGGGGGCATAACGCGTCTCGATGACATCCCACGGATTGGGCTCGGTCTGCTTGAGCCCGAGAGAGATGCGGCGCGCCTCGGTGTCGATATCGAGGACGACAACCTCTACCATCGAGGCCACGCTCACGATTTTCGACGGATGCTTCACGCGCTTGTTCCAGGTCATCTCGGAAATGTGGATCAGGCCTTCGATGCCCGGCTCCAGCTCCACGAATGCGCCGTAGTCGGTCAGGCTGACCACCTTGCCCTGCACCCGCATGTTCTTGGGGTAACGCAGATCGGCATGCAGCCAGGGGTCCTCGCTCAGCTGCTTGTAACCCAGCGAAACACGGCCGTCTTCCCGGTTGAACTTGATCACCTTGACCTTGATCTTGTCGCCGACCGCGAACAGCTCGGACGGGTGATTGACCCGGCCCCAGGACATGTCGGTGATGTGCAGCAGGCCGTCCACGCCGCCCAGGTCGATAAATGCGCCGTAGTCGGTGATGTTTTTCACCACGCCTTCCATCACCTTGCCGTCCTCGAGGACTTCCATGGTCTTGGCCTTCTCTTCCTTCATGGATTCTTCGAGCACCGCCTTGCGGGACAGCACGATGTTGCCGCGCTTCTTGTTCACCTTGATCACGCGCATCTCGAATTCTTCGCCTCGCAGGCTGTCGAGATTGCGCACCGGGCGCAGATCGATCTGGGAGCCGGGCAGAAACGCGCGGACCCCGATGTCGACTGCCAGGCCGCCCTTGATGCGCTCGATGACCCGGCCCTTGATGATCGAGCCGTCGCGGTAGGCGCGCTCGATCTCGTCCCAGATCTTCATGCGCTCGGCCTTTTCGCGGGAAAGTACGACATAGCCCGCCGCATCTTCGGTGGCCTCGAGGAACACATCGACCGTGTCGCCCATCTTCACGCTGATCTGGCCGCGCTCGTCGGCAAACTGCTCGATCGGGATGATCCCCTCCGACTTGAAGCCGACGTCGATCACGACGCCGTTGGGCGTGACCGCGATGACCCTTCCTTTGACCACTTCGCCCTCGGAAAAGGTCTGAGTCCTCCCCTCGTAGGCATCGAGCAGGGATGCAAAATCGCTCTCGTTCTCCAGTCCTGCGCCCGAGGTCGGGTGCGGACGGGAGCGCGCGTCATCCTGGTCGGTTGCTGTTGCGGCAGCCTCCGTGCCGTTGACATCCAATGACATTCACTCCTCCTGATATTACCCGGCCGAGATTGGTCCCGGGCGCGGGATTTTACTCCATCTGTCTATGATGGCTCTGTGAACCGTAGAAAAGAGAGTTATCCTAGTTGCGAGGTGCTGGCCTGCAGTCTGAAGCAGAAACAAAGGTCCACATTCCTTAGATCACTAGAGATATAAAGCACATTTTTATACTCCGCCGCGGGAGCATTGTCAAGTGCTGTAATCATCATAATTTAGCGGACTATTCGATGGAGTCCAGAAAGCGGCGGACCATTTCGAGCTTGTCGGCGGTCAGTTTGTCAAGCCTTCGGGTGAGCTCTGCAATAATGACGGCACGGCCGACGCGGGCAACCCGGGGCGGGGCCGCCGGCGCAGCCGGCGAGGCCTGGGCCGCCGGGTAGAGCCGCGCGAGCGCCGCAGCCATTACGGCGGGTGTGACAAGAATGGGCTGGAGGTTGCAGCCGGTCTGGAACTGCACCTCGTTGATGGAGTCGAGCCGCGTGGGATCCACCAGGGCACATGTGAGCGTGGAGCCGTTGCGGCCGAGCGGGATAATGCGATGCGTGCGGGCCATTTCCGCGGGAATCAGCGCCAGCGTTTGAGCATCCGGGCGGAGTTGATCCACGCCGGCGGTGGCGACCCCGTACTTTATCCCCAGGGTCCGGGTTAGGTCCTCATTGGTGAGGAACCCGAGTTCGCAGAGGATCTCCCCCAGCCGCCCCCCATGCGCGCGCTGATACTCGAGCGCCTGCTCGATCTGCTCCTTATCGATTAGGTTGGCCTGCAAGAGCAACTGGCCGAATTTCACCGGCATAAAATTCTCACGATCCGCGTACCCCGCAGATTCTCGCACTAAGCGCCAGGAACACAAGAGGTTTTTCAGATATCTTCGTGTGTTGCGCCGAAACACGGGTTGACGGGCGCGAAGTGAAAACGGGGCCAGCGCGGGCCCCGCGAAGCAGGTTCGGCGCTTGACGGCGCGGTGAACAGGCGTAATATTCGGCCCGATGCCTGGACAAGTGAGCGGAGAACAAGCAGAAGCAAAGGGGCAACTGCGGCGACTGGCGGTTCTGATTGCCGCCAGCGGTGTGGACATGATTGGCTTTGCCATGGTACTGCCGCTCCTTCCCTTCTATGCCCTGGACATGAAGGCGTCGCCGCTCACAATCGGGCTGATCATTTCTTCGTTCTCCGTGGCCCAACTCATGTCTGCCCCGGTGTGGGGCCGCGTATCCGACCGGTACGGGCGCCGGCCGGCGCTCCTGGTCGGCCTCGGCGCCTCCGCTGCCGCCTTTGCGGTGTTCGGCTTCGCCAATTCCATCTGGCTCCTGTTCGCTGCGCGGATCATCCAGGGCGCGGGCGGGGGCACAACCGGAGTCGCCCAGGCCTATGTGGCCGACACGGTGCGGGCCGAGGACCGCACGCGCGCTTTGGGCTGGCTTTCGGCCGCCACCTCGGCCGGGATCATGGTCGGGCCGGTGATCGGCTCTTGCGCCGCAAATGCCGGGCGCGCGGCTCCCGGCCTGGTTGCCGCCACGCTCTGCCTGATCAATGTCGTCTTTGCCTGGAAATGGCTGCCGGAATCAAAAAAAACCGGCGACACAGACAGGATAATATCCGCGGAGCATACGGTCTGGAAGGCGGCCTGGAGCATCCTATACCGGCCAAAGGGAATGGTGCCGCGGCTGGTCTGGGTCTACGCCGTAGGCATGCTGGCCTTCTCTGGGCTCACGGCGATCCTCCCGCTGTACCTGGGAGTAAATTTCGGCTTCACGGAAAAAACCATCGGATATGTCTTTCTATACATCGGCCTCCTGGCGCTCGCAATGCGCTCCCTCTTCCTGGGCCCGATCGTCGCCCGCATCGGCGAAGCCTGGGCGATGAGGATCGGGGCGGCGGTGCTCATGCTAGGCCTCTTCGCCTACCCCGCCGCCGGCAACCTCTGGACTCTGGCCGCGGTTATGCCGCTCGTCCCTGTTGGAACGGCGCTCCTGTTCCCCGCCACAACGGCGTTCATGTCGCGCGCGTCGCAGAGAAAGGAATTGGGTGTCACCATGGGGATCGCACAGACGTATGCCGGCATATCCAGAATGGTGGCTCCCGTCGTCGCCACCTTCGTGTACCAGCATTACGGCCACACCATGCCCTTTTACATGTCGGGAGGGATCCTTGCGCTGGTGAGCATTCTTGCCTTCCGGATTACCCCCGTCCCGCGATAAGATCGGCGCCATTCGAAGAGCGCAGCCTGCATCTGCACCCGGAAAAGGAAATGGAAGTCATGAAAACCCCCCGCCTCTGTGGAGCCGTTTTTCTTGCGTTGTTGCTGGCAAGCCCGACCGTGTCCGGCCAGACCGGAATTACCAGCCCCAAGGAGCAGTTCGGTTTCGAAATCGGCGCCGATTATCAGCTCATCAACTATGCGCGGCTGGTCGAGTACTGGAACAAGCTCGCAAAAGAATCAGACCGTTTCAAGCTGGTGGAAATCGGAAAGACGGCCGCAGGCCGCGCCATGATCATGGCGATCGTCACCTCGCCGGAAAACCACAAAAAGCTCGCCCGCTACAAAGAGATTTCGGGCCGATTGGCGCGGGCCGAGGGCCTGACGGACGAGCAAGCGCGAACCCTGGCCCACGAAGGGAAGGCCATCGTATGGATCGATGGAGGCCTGCACGCGACGGAAGTGCTGGGAGCACAGCAACTGTTCGAGATGGCCTATCAAATGGCGAGCAAGACCGACGCCGAGACCCTGCGTCTGCTCAACGACGACATTCTCCTGCTGGCGTGCGCCAACCCGGACGGAATGGATCTCGTATCGAACTGGTACATGCGCGAGGCGGAGCCGGCGAAAAGGTCGACCGGCGGGCTGCCGCGGCTTTACCAGAAATACATCGGCCACGACAACAATCGCGATTTTTATATCTCCAACCAGCCGGAAACGGAGGCCATCAACCGGGTCTTCTATCACGAGTGGTATCCCCAGATCGTCTATAACCACCACCAGACCGGCCCGGCCGGCACGGTGCTCTTCGCTCCGCCATTCCGCGACCCGTTCAATTATTATTTCGACCCGCTCGTGCCGATGGGTGTCGATCTGGTCAGCGCCGCGATGCACAACCGCTTCGTCGCCGAGGGAAAGCCGGGCGCCACGATGCGCTCCGGAGCACCGTATTCCACCTGGTGGAACGGCGGCCTGCGCACGACCGTCTATTTCCATAACATGATCGGGCTGCTGACCGAGGCCATAGGACACCCGACCCCGGTCGATATCCCCTTCGTGCCGCAGAATCAACTGCCGCGCGCAGACCTGCCGGCGCCGGTGGCGCCGCAGAAGTGGCACTTCCGCCAGTCGATCGAGTATGCGATGAGCGCGAATCGCGCCATCCTCGACGTGGCCTCCAAGTACCGCGAGGAGTTCCTCTTCAACATCTACCTCATGGGCAAAAACTCGATCGAGCGCGGAAGCCGTGACAACTGGACCATTCACCCCAAGGCCCTGGCCGTGGTCACCGATGCGGTAGCCAGGGAACGGGAAAGCGCGGGCGGAACACGAGCAAGAGGCGCAGCGGGAAGCGAAGACCGCCCGCCCGGCTTTGGATCCCAGACCGCGCCGGCGAAGTTCTATGAAATGCTGAAGCAGCCCGCCGATCGCGACCCGCGGGCATACATCATTCCATCGGATCAGCCCGATTTCCTCACCGCGACAAAGTTCGTCAACGCCCTGATCAAGACCGGCATTGTCATTCACCAGGCGACACAACCGTTTCAGGCGGCTGGAAAGGCCTGCCCGGCCGGTTCCTACGTCGTAAAAACGGCCCAGGCGTTCCGGCCGCATATTCTGGATATGTTCGAGCCCCAGGACCACCCGGACGATATCGCCTATCCGGGCGGGCCGCCGCGGCCTCCCTATGACAGCGCCGGCTGGACCCTCGCTTTTCAGATGGGGGTGAAGTTTGACCGGATTCTGGACGGGTTCGACGGGCCGTTCGAGAAGATCAATGGTTTTGCCAAGGCCCCATCGGGCAAAGTCAATGAGGTGCGCGGGGCCGCAGGCTACCTGCTGAGCCACGAGATCAACGACTCTTTCCTCGCCCTGAACCGCCTCCTGGCATCCGGAGAGGATGTTTACTGGCTGAAATCCCCGCTTGCCGCAAAAGGGAAGCAATATTCCGCGGGGACGATGTTCATTTCAGCAAAGCCGACGACCCTGGCGCGCCTCCAGAAGCTTTCTGCCGACGCGGGGTTGAACTTCGAGGCGATCGCTGCCGCGCCAAAAGGAGAGGCATACAAGCTGCGCCCAGTGCGGATCGGCCTTTGGGATCGCTACGGCGGCTCCATACCCTCGGGCTGGGTGCGCTGGCTGCTCGAGCAATTCGAGTTTCCGTTCGAAGTGGTTTATCCGCAAACGCTTGACGCAGGAAACCTGGCTGCGAAGTACGATGTCCTGATCTTTGTAACCGGCGGCATCCCCTCCGGCGAGACCGGCGGCGCGATGCGGGGAGAGGGCTTTTTCGGGAGAGATCCCGATGCATCGGCGATTCCGGCCGAGTTCCGCGGCTGGCTTGGCAGCATCTCCATGGACAAGAGCGTGCCGCAGTTGAAGAAATTCATGGAGGAGGGCGGGGCGCTGCTGGCGCTCGGATCTTCCACCAGCATCGGCTACCATTCGGGCCTGCCGCTTGCGAACCAGCTCGTGGAGCGCCTGCAGACCGGCCAGGACCGGCCGTTGCCGAGGGAAAAGTACTACGTGCCGGGATCGCTCCTGCAAGTCCGTGTGGATACGGCGGATCCGCTGGCATATGGGATGGGGCCGCTGGCCGATGTCTATTTCGACAACAGCCCGGTATTCCGCCTGAAGCCCGAAGCCGTGGTCAAAGGCGTGCGGCCGGTCGCATGGTTCGAAAGCAAGAAGCCGTTGCGCAGCGGCTGGGCTCTGGGAGAAGGATATCTCGACCAGGGCGTGGCTGTGGTGGATGCGGCCGTCGGCCGGGGCCGGCTTTTCCTTTACGGACCGGAAATTACCTTCCGGGGTCAGTCGCACGGCACGTTCAAGCTGCTCTTCAACGGCATCTACTACGGCAAAGCGGAGCTCGTCTCGATTCCCTAGAATTGAGAAGTGGGCAGAAGGCAGCAGGCAGTGTGCAGAAGTCGGGCGGATGGGGTTCCGTCTGCTGCCCACCGCCCACTATTGAGTCCCGGATTATACAGTGACAAAGCTAGTGGGGGTGCAATTAGAAGTGCGAGTCAAATTCAGCCCGGCAGGAGACTACCATCTCATTCGTCCCCAAAACCGAACCACAAAGACCCTAAGACCTCGAGGTAGAACGATTCTGGCGGGATACGCTCCTGTGCTCCAGGCATGGAATTGCGCTTCACGGTCTTTGTGGTGGGCATTTCCGGTCGCGGTTCTGACAGGATTTATCGCGCTCGCGTCACCATATTATCGAACTTCAGTAAGTTGGACTGGCGCATCCAACGGAGTTCGTGTATACTGACCGATCTTACTTCGGGCGAGCCTAGTGGCCGTATGCCCGGTCATCGAGGGTAGTTATGAAAGAAGGAATTCATCCGAAATACCACAGCATCGTGGTGAGCTGTGCTTGCGGGAATCGATTCGAGACCCGTTCCACGAAGGCCGAGATTCGCTTGGAAATCTGCTCCGCATGTCACCCCTTTTTCACCGGCAAACAGAAGCTGGTGGATACCGCAGGCCGCATCGAGCGCTTCCATAGGAGATACGGCAAGGCCAAAACCCAGTAGGGGCGATCGTCAGATCGCCCGGGACGCCAACAAGAGAGGGTCTGCCGGGCGACCTGCTTGTCGCCCCTGCGGGACTCGACTCTCGGGTTATCCCGGCACTTTCGAGGCGGAGACTTGCCATGGCTGTCGGGAAATCGGACTCATCTCCTGAAGATATCCTCGTCGGCGGCCAGGCCGTCATCGAGGGCGTCATGATGCGCACGCCGCACGCCTACGCGGTTGCCGTGCGTCGCTCCGACGGTTCCCTCGAGATAAAAAAAGAGGGCGTGCGCCGGCTTTCGGATTTCTGGAAACCACTATCCTGGCCGGTCATCCGGGGATTTGCCGTCCTGCTTCAGTCGCTGGCGCTGGGAATCCGCACGCTGAATTTCTCATTCACCGTTGCGAGCGCCGACCTCGAACGCGAGCAGCCCGCAGGCAAAAAGCCGCAGAAAAAAAGGGAGGGAGAATTCCTTCCTATCCTGCTCACCATGATCATAGCTGCGGCCATGGCGGTATTCCTGTTCATCCTGGCTCCGCTCTGGATCACGACCTGGCTGAAGGGCTATTTCCCCGCGATTCACAATTGGGTCGTTTTCAACATGGTCGATGGACTGATCCGGGTAGTCTTTTTTCTGGGCTACATTTTGTTCATCAGCACGATGAAAGACATTCGGCGGGTATTTCAGTACCACGGAGCGGAGCATAAGGTCGTCTACACGTGGGAAGCGGGCGAGGAGCTGACGGTAGAGAACGCCCGCAGGAAATCGACGCTGCATCCGCGCTGCGGAACCAGCTTCCTTCTCTTCGTGATGGTGGTCAGCATCGTGGTCTTTTCCATCTTCAAGTTCCATGCCTTCTGGGCGATCTTCCTGTCGCGGGTGGTGCTGATTCCCCTGATTTCGGGGCTGTCGTACGAGCTCATTCGCCTATCCGCGCCGCGCTGCCGGCGCGGACTATTCCGTGCGGTCGTGCTTCCCGGCCTCACCCTGCAGCGCGTTACGACCAAGGAACCGTCTGACGACCAGATCGAAGTTGCCATTCGCGCGCTCCAGGAGGCTCTGGAGCTCGAAAGCATCAAAGCGCGCGAAGCGCAGGCCGCAGCTTAGCGGGCCTCCCCGCGCGCTCTTGGTTCTCCCCTGACAAATATCCTATAATCGTCCCGGGTTATTCATGATCGACAAGCTGAACGCACTGGAAAAGAAATTCGAAGAGCTGAACACGCTCCTGGCCGATCCGGCAGTGTGCGCGAATCCGGCAACCTATCAGAAGCACGCCAGGTCGCACCGCGAACTGAGCGAGATCGTCGAGCGCTTCCGTGAATACAAGGACACCCTGAGTTCTCTCGAGGACACGAAGTCGCTGCTCGCCTCCGAGGAGGATCCCGAGATGAGGAAGCTGGCCGGCGAGGAGCTGAGCCTGCTCGAAGAGCGCGCCGCCAAATGTCAGAAAGAGCTTCAGCTGCTGCTCGTCCCGAAGGATCCCAACGACGAGAAGAACGTCCTGCTCGAAATCCGGGCCGGTACGGGCGGGAACGAGGCGACGCTCTTTGCGGCGGAATTGTTCCGCATGTACACGCGGTACGCGGAAGGCGCCTCCTGGCGCGTGGAGATCATGGAAGAGCACGACTCCGAGGTGGGCGGCTACAAGGAAATCATCGCCATGATCGAGGGCGCCGGCGTCTACAGCAAGCTCAAATACGAAAGCGGCGCCCACCGCGTTCAGCGCGTGCCCGCCACCGAAGCCAGCGGCAG
>Ga0315273_10000828_pt1 | contig 33753 bp, 30 predicted proteins | sample YL17G02_0_MG_FD_205753 | JGI IMG/M metagenome (GOLD analysis project Ga0315273, IMG submission 205753) | Sediment microbial communities from Yellowstone Lake, YNP, Wyoming, USA - YL17G02_0 | ecosystem: Environmental > Aquatic > Freshwater > Lake > Sediment | place: USA: Wyoming | collected...
GGAGTTTGATGAGAGAGCTGATAAAGTTGTTGAATTGCAGAAAATGTGGCGTACAATCGGTTTCGCTCCTAAAAAACAAAATAACAAAGTTTATCAAAGGTTCCGGGATACTTGTGATGCTTTCTTCGAGAAGAAAAGAGGCTTCTATGCTGATAATAAAGAGATACAACTGAATAACCTGCAATTGAAGACGGAATTATGTATCCAAGCTGAAACTCTTCAGGAGAGCACAGAATGGAAATCGACTTCCGATGCTTTGATTAAGCTCCAGAAAGGGTGGAAAGAGATAGGCCCTGTTCCCCGTAAACAATCTGAAAGATGCTGGAAAAGATTCCGCAAAGCCTGTGATCATTTTTTCAACAGGAAAGCAGTATTTTTTGCAGAACTGGATACATCATATGAGGATAATCTGAAGGCAAAGCTTGCTATAATAGAAGAACTGGAGAAATTCGAACCGGGTAGAGATGTTCAGGCTGCCTTCGAACGTCTCAAAGAACTGCAAAGGAAATGGACCGATATCGGATTCGTTCCATTTAATATGAAAGATGAAACTACCAATAAATACAGGAATGCTCTTAATAAGGAGTTTGATAAATTGAAAATAGGCGATGAGGATAAGAGTATTCTTAAGTATAAAACTAAACTCGATAATCTTAAGACAAATCCGAAAGCCTCAAGAAAAGTAAGGAATGAAAGGGATAAATTCTTTACCAAGATCAAACAACTGGAAAGCGATATTGTCTTGTGGGAAAATAATATTGGTTTTTTTGCAAAATCAACCAATGCCGATACAATGATCAGGGAGGTTGAGGAAAAAATTGATAACGCTAAAAAACTGATTAAAACACTTGAAGAAAAAGTAAATATGATTGACCAGTCAGGTCTTGATGATTAATGAAAATGATATCAGATAGTTAAACCAATAAACTTTCTTGCATTGACAGACGTTAAGTACGTATTCGTTACAGGGGGAGTTACTTCCTCACTGGGGAAAGGCATTATTTCCGCATCTCTTGCTAAACTTTTGCAAGCCAGAGGCTATTCTGTTACCATTCAGAAACTCGATCCCTATATAAATGTTGATCCCGGTACTCTCAACCCGTATGAGCATGGAGAATGTTATGTTACTCTTGATGGAGCTGAAACAGATCTTGACCTGGGGCATTATGAAAGGTTTTTAAATGTCCCTACCAGCCAGGCTAATAATGTCACAACAGGCAGGATTTATCAGTCAGTTATTAATAAGGAACGAAAAGGCGATTATCTTGGCAAAACAGTCCAGGTAATTCCTCATATCACCGATGAGATAAAAAGGAGGATCAAACTTGTCAGTTCAGGTAAAAAATTTGATATAGTTATAACAGAAATTGGAGGGACAGTTGGCGACATTGAATCACTTCCTTATATCGAATCTGTTCGTCAATTAAAATGGGAACTTGGAACGCAAAATTGCATTGTTATTCATCTGACGCTTGTACCTTACCTTTCCTCAACCGGAGAGTCAAAAACCAAACCGACACAACATTCTGTTAAAGAACTTCTCGAGACAGGGATACAACCGGATTTATTAGTACTCAGAACAGAAAGACATCTTAACGATGACATTAAAAGAAAAGTCGCTCTCTTTTGTAACGTTGAAGAAAGTGCTGTAATTGAGTCAGTTGATGTTTCAACTATCTATGAAGTACCAATCAAAATGTTAGAACAAGGTCTTGACAAAACAGTCCTGAGAAAACTGGCCCTTCCTGTGGAGAGTGAACCACCTCTGACCGAATGGAGAGAATTCCTTACAAAGCTGAAGAATCCAAAACATTCTATAAAAGTTGGATTGGTTGGAAAATATGTTGAACTTCCCGATGCCTATAAATCAATTGCAGAATCATTCATCCATTGTGGTGCAATGAATGAATGCGAAATTGATATTGTATACATACATTCAGAAGATATCACTGAAAAAAATGTTACAGATATTCTAAGTGGACTTAATGGTATTTTAGTTGCTCCGGGCTTCGGATCGAGAGGAATTGAAGGTAAAATCTTAACTGCAAAATACGCAAGAGAAAATAATGTTCCTTTTTTTGGAATATGCCTTGGTATGCAATGCGCTGTAATTGAGTTTGCCAGAAATGTCCTGAAACTCGATGGGGCTCATTCAACAGAAATTAACCATAAAACAAAGTACCCGGTAATTGATCTGATGGAGGAACAAAAAAGCATTATTGACAAAGGTGGAACAATGAGGCTCGGTGGGTATAAATGTATCATCAGTAAAAATTCAAGGGCTTACGAATCATATAGACAAACAGAAATCGTTGAGAGACATAGGCATAGATATGAATTCAACGATAAATATTATGATGATTTTAAGAGAAATGGTATGGTCCCTGTTGGGATCAACCCCGAATCAAACCTGGTAGAGATCATTGAAATACCTGATCATAAGTGGTTCATCGGAGTTCAATTTCATCCGGAATACAACAGTACAGTTATTAATCCACATCCGCTCTTCGTTAATTTTATTAAAGCATGCATTGGAAAATAGAGACGCAATGCATTGCGTCTCCACCAGATAATAAGTAATCGAAAATTATCTAAATCAATAACAATTAAACTTAATTCACCTTAAAGAATGGATAGAAATACAATAACAGGCATTATTCTGATTTTTGCAATCTTCATCGGGTTTAGCGTATATAACAGCAGCCGGATGAATAAATCGTATGAGAAAGCTGTCATCGTTGCAGAATCTCATTACGCCAAGGGAGAATTGGAAACAGCAAGAGCAGAATATATTAATGCTCTGAGATTTAAGCCAAATCAACCTGATGCTATTGCAAAAATTAATGAGATCAACCTTAAAATTGGAATCGTCCCTGAAACCCAGAGGGCTGATACTGTACTCTCACAACAGTCAAAAACCGAAATTCCGGTAACAAACACCTCTGCTGGCCCTGCAGATATAAATCAATATGGAATTTTTGCACAGGCTGCATTAGGTGAAAACGAATTTATAACTCTTGAAAATAATAAGGTTGAACTTAAAATATCACTTAAGGGAGGAAGGGTTTACTCTGCACGATTAAAAGATTACAGGACCTATGATTCACTTCCTCTGATATTATTTTCAGGAGATTCAACTGTTTTTGGTTTTAATTTTTTCACTACGGATAATAAAGCTGTTCAGACCAACAACCTCTATTTCAAACTGGTTTCTGACCAAAAATCATTTTTTGTGAGTTCTCAGCCTCAAAGTGTCAGCCTGAGGTTAATGGCAGGTGATGATAAATATATCGAATATAAATATACCCTTGCTCCTGATAAGTATATGGTTGACTTTAATGTTATCTTCAAATCAATGGAAGGCATTATTGCTTCAAATCAAAACAGTCTGACTTTAGACTGGAAAATGTATATTCCCCAGCAGGAAAAAGGAAGGAAGAATGAAGATAGTTATTCTACAATCAAGTACAAGTATTTTCAGGATGATGTTAATGGCCTGAAATTAAGGCAGTCCAAGGAATTAGAGAAGGTTGATATCACCACAAAACTAAGCTGGGTTGCATTTCAGGATCAGTTTTTTTCCTCAGTAATTTTAACAAACGATTTCTTTCTGAATGGCTCCGTATCATCAACTATATTATCTGAATTAACCTCAAAGAAATATATCAGATATTTCACTTCTGAGATCGGAGTACCTTTTAATCCTGGCTCTTCAAATGCAATCAGTATGAAGTTGTACTACGGGCCAAATAGTATTACTACGCTCAAAAAAGAAGGCCTTCAGCTTGAAAAGCTTGTTTTTGTCGGTAAGAATATTATTGGTTGGATAAGTAGGTTTGCTATTATTCCAATCTTTAACTGGCTTGATAATTTCATAGGTAGTTATGGTTTAATTATTCTTATCCTGACATTAATTATAAAAATCGTTCTTTTCCCTCTCACCTTTAAATCTTACCAGTCGACGGCAAAAATGGCGGTTCTTAAGCCGATGGTAGAAGAGCTTGGAAAGAAATTTCCAAAGAAAGAAGATGCGATGAAAAAGCAACAGGCTACCATGGACCTGTACAAGCGGGCAGGAGTGAACCCTATGGGAGGATGTATTCCAATGCTTCTTCAGATGCCGATACTCTTTGCCATGTTCAGGTTTTTCCCGGTTTCAATTGAATTGAGACAGGAACACTTCCTATGGGCTACAGACCTCTCAACTTTTGATTCGATATTGACACTTCCATTCACGATTCCGATGTATGGAAATCATGTCAGCCTTTTTACATTGCTTATGACTGCTTCAACTTTGCTTACGATGAAGATGACCGGTTCTACTCCGGGTTCTGATCAGCCTGGAATGAAGATTATGATGTATATGATGCCTGTAATGTTTATGGTGATTCTGAATAATTTCTCTTCAGGTCTTACCTATTACTATTTCCTTGCAAATATGATTACGTATGGACAGAATATAATTTCCAAAAGATTTATTAATGCAGATGCAGTTCTGGCAAAGCTTGAGGAAAATAAAAAGAAACCGGTGAAAAAATCAAAATGGCAGCAACGTCTTGAATCTGCTGCTAAACAAAGGGGAATTAACCCTCCTAAAAAATAACTGACTGATCAAAAAAAAATATTTAGATATTGTCCAGGCAATAACTTTTTTCTTAGAATAGTTTTAAATAATTTATTTAGCACTATGATCCGGAAAAAGTACTAAATTTATTTCTTCCAATTATCAGGGGAAATGGGGAAAAAATTTAAAAACAAAGATTTAGCCGCAAGGCTGGGTGTTTCAGGCACATTAGTATCGCTTGTACTTAATAATAAAGCCGATCAGCAAGGCATCCGCAAGGATACACAGGAAAAGGTGCTTGCCCTTGCGAGGCAAATGGGTTATTTTGAATCGCTGCATGAAAAAAATGAAAGTTCGCCTGTAGAAGTGAAACCGGGAGTTATGGGGATGATAGTCCCTTCCCTTTGTGATCTGTTTGTTATTCAAATAACACCATTTCTTCAAAAAGCCTTTGCAAGCATTGGAGTCGGATTTTCAATTGTGACAAAGGATCCCGATGATCAGAGATACGACCGACTTGTGGGAGCTTTTAAAAAGTTCTATAGTGGAATTATTCTGCTTGGAGATGCAGCTGATGATAATACAATAAGGGCGCTTCGGACTACAGATTACCCATTTGTCCTTCTTGAAAAACAGGTAAAGACATTACGGCTTAATACAGTTTGTACCGATACTGCTGTTGGCGCTCTTCTCGTTGTCAACCACATTAATAAGCTGGGGTATAAAAACATTATAATTGTTGCTGATCGGAGATCTTTCCGGACAGATACGACTGCTATTCAAGATGTTATTGATGCTTTTGGTCAGAATCCCGGTATGAACAGACCAGTTGTTGTTGAACTGGATAAACCGTTAACTGGTGATGAAATAGACTATGTACAATTCGAAAAATTCCTTCGCCCTCCTTACCGGGCAGATGCTATGATTATTATGAATGCTAGTCTCGTTTACCCAATAATGACTTTGCTCCGAAAAAAAAAGTTAAGGGTTCCTCAGGATATCGCAGTTGTATCAATGGAGGAAGGAACCGGATTTGACCTTATGTTTTCTCCTGTTACCTGCCTGCGAAAGCCTCTTCCAGGTATAGCTATTAAAGTTGCCAACATGATTTGGTCCGAAGTTAAAAACTCAGGTAAAGGAAAATTTAAACGTCAAGTCAATATCTCCCCTGAACTTATAGTCAGAAATTCCTGCGGCACCATTTAGATTCGGAATTGATATGAAAACATTCCTGAACTTTCAGTTGGCGCTAATATAAACGATAACTTCCGGATGTTCGGGCAAACATCTTATAAGTAACAAAGAATACCTGGCAGTCATCGAAAAATCGTTTAATGAAAGAAGGCAACTTGTTGAGAAAAGCGGAGTTGCACTGTTCTCTGTATTTAACCAGAAGCTTTCAGTTAAACAGACAGAAGCTCTGAAATTCCTTTTTGCATTTATGCCATTAAGCGATCTGGCTGATTATGATGGTGATTTTTTTCTGGCGAACATAGATATGTCTTTCCGTGCGAAAACGGAGACGCCCTGGGGAAAAGTTATTCCTGAAGAAAATTTCCTTCATTATGTTCTTCCCTGTAGGGTTAATAATGAAAATCTGGACTCATTCCGGATTGTTTATTATGATGAATTATTGGATCGGGTCAGGGGGAAAGATATCAGGGAGGCTGCACTGGAGATCAATCATTGGTGTCATGAAAAGGTGAGTTATCAACCGGCAGATATAAGGACATCTGCCCCGATGAGCACTATTGCTCTCAGCAAGAGGAAGATGTGGAGAAGAATCGACATTCACTGTAGCAGCCCTCAGAACAGCTGGAATACCCGCCCGTCAGGTGTATACTCCACGTTGGGCTCATAGTTATGATAACCATGCCTGGGTTGAAATATGGTTTAACGGAGCATGGTACTATATGGGTGCCTGTGAACCTGAACCTCTTCTTGACAAGGGTTGGTTTACAGAGCCTGTCAGAAGAGCTATGCTGGTACATACAAAGTCTTTTGGTGCATTCACGGGGAAGGAAAATTCAATTAACATTCATAAGAATTATACTGAGGTCAGCAACCTTTCTAATTATGCTGAATTTTACCCACTTGCCATTGTTCCGACAGATGAAAATGGTATAAGTCAATTCGAAACAGGATTGGGTGATCTTTTAATATGGGCATATAAAGATGATGATTTTGATTATAAGAAAATATCAGTTAGTGAAATCGATACATTAATATTACAACTTAACCGGAAAGCTGAAGGCAACTATAATGTTGATCTTGATCTTGATGTTCCTGTGATCCGTTCACCGCTTGCCGGACCTTCTCTCGTAATGAGTGAGCAGAATTCAAAACAGATTAATGACGAGAATATCATCCGTCAGAGGTATATCGATTCGAGGATGAAACCTGAAGAGGTAAAAACACTTGCCTTAAAACTTAACATTGATACAGCAAGAATAATGAATGTTATTACCAGAAGCATGGGCAATTATAATGATATCAGGTCTTTCCTGTCCAATACACCTGATTCATTAATGTAGCTTGCTGTATCTATGCTTGAAAACCTTGCTGACAAGGACCTGCGAGATACCAAGGAAAATATCCTTTCTGATCATCTGAAAAACAGCTTCAAACCTGGCGATCTTACAGATGAACAAGGAAATAGGATGTTTTTAGATTATATTCTTAATCCAAGGATTACTAATGAAATGATTGTTGAATGGCGAAGTTATTTTAGAGAGAAACTTCCTTCGCAATTGGTAGAAAAGGCATCTGCTGACCCTTCACTAATTGTTCAATACCTGAATGAGAATATTAAAATTACTGATGACGAAGACTATTATAAAACGCCTCTGACACCTAAAGGGGTTAATGAACTTAAAGTTTCAGATACCGGTTCACGCTCAATCTGCTTTGTCGCCATCTGCCGTAGTCTGGGAATTCCTTCAAGACTTGAACCTGGAAGGAATGTACCTCAGTATTTCTTTAATAATAGCTAGAACGATGACTATTTTGCTGATCAGAAACAGCCTTCACAAAATAAAGGGTACCTGAAAATGCTATCAATGGAGACAATACCTGTGCCGGAATATTATATTCATTTCACTCTGGCAAGTTTTGAGAGTGGCCGCTATAATACTCTTGAATATGATTTCAATAAAAAGATCAATGATTTTAAAGAAGAACTTCCTCTTCCTCCACGAAATTACATGCTTGTTACGGGTAACAGATTAAATGATGGTAAGATATTATCAAATATCTCATTTTTCGATCTTTTTGAGAATGAACATAAAACAATTGAAGTAAATCTCAGGAAAGATATATCTGACAATAAGATACTTGGGAAGGTCAACCTGCAATTGTTAACAAATGTTGATATCTGAAAGAAATCAATCTTGTGTATGTATTAAAAAATCATTTATCTTTGTTGTGTTTTGGTGTTACGATGAAATAAAATCATTGTAATGAAAAGGGAATGCGGTTTGAATCCGCAACAGTACCCGCTGCTGTGATGCCCGATCGTTCTAACGATGATGGTTTTGTGAAATACCTGCCACTGTGACGTTGTAGTGTTATGGGAAGGCTTCATGAAACCGGGATAAGTCAGAAGACCTGCCATATAAGTTAATATTCAAAGCTTTCGGGAAGAAAAGCACAGGATCACCTACTGATTCCCTCTTTTTATTTCCCACACTGCTCTGAATATTGGATTTATGATCTGGTGAATAATTTGTTGTTTTAAAAATAAGAAAATTGCGCATTGTTGTAGCGGAAATAAGAAAAATTAACCTTTGAGACATACCTTATTTTATATTGTAATTCTTTTCTCCTTTCCTCTGCAGGGACAAATGTCTTTTCAGAATGATACAATTAAAATAAAAGAGGTTATAATAAGCAGAAAGAAAATCAATTCAGGTCCAACAGGGTATAAAAGGATCACTATAGATTCTTTAATTCTTAAGAATTATAGTCATAGTACCCTGGCCGATATTCTGGCTGAAAACTCAAATATCTTTATCAAAAGTTACGGATTGGGTGGCACTGCAACACCTTCTTTCAGAGGTACGGGGGTAAGTCATACGCAGATAGCATGGAATGGTATTAATATAAATCAACCGATGTTGGGTCAATCCGATCTATCTCTGATACCAGCCGGTATGGTAGATGACATCGGGATATATTTTGGAGGAGCTTCAATGGTGTTAAATAGTGGGGGGATAGGTGGTATCATCAACCTCGAAACAAAACCGGTCTGGAAGAAAGAAACTGTGATTTCAATTAATCCGGGATTCGGTAGCTTTGGACGATATACCGGATTAGTTAAAGTAAAAAGTGGAAATATTCATTTCCAGACAGTTACAAAATTCTTTTTACAATCATCAGAAAATGATTTCCGGTATCTTAATACAGAAATCAGTTCTGAACCTGTCTGGCAAACAAGAACGAACAGTCAGGTCCGCCAACAGGGCTTTATACAGGAACTGTATTACCGAAGAACAAAAAATGTTGCATCGGCCAGAATATGGTACCAGTCAGCTAACAGAAATCTTCCCTCAACAATGCTGACTCAACAGCCAAATTCAGGAGAAAAGCAATTCGACGAATCGTTACGGACGATGCTAAATTATGATGTATTTAAAGGAAGATGCGACTATTTTTTTACAGGAGCCTTTATGTTATCCAGACTAAATTATTCAAACCGCCTTGCATCAATTGACTCACGTAATCTTTCAGAATCACTTATTTTAAAGGCTGGAATGGAAGGCAGAATCGGTAAATTTACAGAACTTAAAATTGTCTTAAATGAGGAGTTAAGTATAATCAAATCAAATAATTATGATCAGAATGCTACCCGTAACACAGCTTCAGTTACTGCCTCTGCCGAAAGAAAGGGCAGCGACAGGTTTGGTACCCTGATCCTTATTCGTGAGATTTTTAACAATAATACCATCCTGATACCCGATTTTTCTGCAGGATTTCAATTCCAAATAATGGATCATAAGGACTATTTTCTTAAAGCTAATGTTTCGAGAAATTCAAAAATACCAACAATGAACGATATGTTCTGGGTACCAGGTGGTAATCCCGGATTAAAAAACGAATATGCATTCATATATGAATTAACATATGAGATGAAGCAGAAAATATCAGCTCCTATGACTTTCAAATACGATCTATCCGTTTTCCGGAACACAATAAAAGATATGATACAATGGCATCCGGGTGAATATTCTTATTGGACTGCTGATAATATTCAGAATGTCAAAACAATGGGACTGGAGTCATCATTCTCATTGGACTATGTCAAAAATAGCTTTAAGTCGCGATTCTCTGCCTCTTACTCTTTTACAAAAGCAACAACAGGTGGGTCGAATGATATCAATGACATTTCCGCTGGTAAACAACTAATGTATATTCCTGAAAATCAGGCAAATGCTTTATTTCGTCTTGACTTTAAAAATTTTTATACTTCCTGGGTTGCTACCTTTACAGGAAAGCGATTCATAACAGTAGCTAATACTAAATATCTTCCTGAATACTCAATTAATAATTTAAGTACTGGCATTAAACTGTCTCTTAAGAGTGCATCAGTTGATGTGAATTTCAATATCAACAATCTGTTGAATGTAACCTATCAATCAATTGCATATTATCCTTTACCCGGACGATCCTACTTCATAAAGTTTTTAGTTCAAATAGTCAATTAGTATTAAAATGAAGAATTTAATAAAAATTGTTTTTCTCTTCTCAGTGGTCATTTCATGTACAATAATACCTGATATACCAATGGCAGATTATCCGTTTGGCGGTGGTGTTTTAATACTTAATGAAGGAAATTTCAGAGGTGGAAATGGTTCACTTTCTTTTTATTCATATGATTCTTTGAAAATCTATAACGACCTCTTCTATACTATTAATCATCGACCGTTGGGAGATGTTCCAAATTCAATGATTGTTAAAGCAGATAAGGCATATATTGTGGTAAATAATTCAGGAAAAATCGAAGTAATTGATCAGTCCACACTTGAATCAAAAGCAACAATCAGCGGACTAATCTCACCACGGAACATGGCAATCATTAACGATAACAAAGCTTATGTCTCAAGTATCTACTCAGACTCGGTTGCAATTATTAATCTCAATGACAATTCCATATCCGGCTATATAAACCTGAGGAGATCATCTGAGTCAATTGTTGTTGCCGGAACTAAAGCATTTATCTCAAACTGGATGGGGGGAAAAGAAATTATGGTTGTTAATACACTTTATAATACGGTAGTTGATTCTATAGAAGTAGGCATAGAACCTGAAAGCATGGTCCTTGATAAGGATAAAAAGCTTTGGGTGCTCTGCAATGGAGGCTGGGCAAGACAAAATTTTGCAGAACTGAATGTAATAAATACAGGTACAAATCATATTGAAAAAAAGTATGTATTTTCTACAAAGGAAGCTTCCCCTTCATGTCTTCAGATCAATGGCACTGGTTCTATTATTTACTACCTTGATAATGGACTCAGGCAAATGGATATCTACTCAGAAGACTTACCGGCAACTACTTTCATCCAGGAATCAGGAGCATTTTTCTATAAGATTGGAATTAACCCTATCAATAGCGATATTTTCATTACTGATGCAGTTGATTTTATGCAACAGGGTTATGTATTACTTTATAAAAATGATGGAACGTTTGTCTCAAAACAGAGAGCGGATATAATTCCAGGATCAATGTGCTTTAAATTGAGATATTAATTCTCAAGCCAGATGAGTTATACTTCAAATACGACGACTCTGAAAAGAATGAATGTCTTTAAATCAATATTGATACTGGCAATGCTCACAGCTTCAGGTTGCAGAAATATTGATAATAAGACTGCAGACAAATTTTCTGACTTTAGAAATAAAATTTCAAAAGCAGAAAGATTCACACTTGAAAAAAAGAACGGTTACACAATTCTCACAATTATTAATCCCTGGCAGGGAGCTAATGATGTAAATCAGGTTTATTATCTTGTAAGAAGAGGGTCTGAATTGAACGATGGACTGGATTCTTCTGAGGTCATTTTTGTTCCGCTGGAAAAGATAATTTGCATGTCGACCACTCATGTTGCAATGATTTCAGTGTTAGGGGAAGAGAACACTATTTCAGGAGTGTCGGGTACCGGATTCATTTTTTCAGGTAGTCTTATCAAAAAAATTGAGAAGGGTCTTGTTGAGGATGTCGGATATGAAGGCAATTTGAATAAGGAGTTGATTCTTAATATTTCACCCGATTTGATAATGATGTATGGAATAGGAAGTGAGTCAGCCGGTTATATTGAAAAAATAAAAGAGTTAGGCGTTAAGGTTATTTTTAATGCTGACTATCTTGAAATAGACCCTTTAACCAAAGCAGAATGGATTAAATTGTTCGGAGCACTCTACTGTAAAGAGAGTTTGGCTGACAGTATTTATAAATCAGAAGTTGATACATACAATATGATGAAATCATATATAAGCCAGCATATTTCTGATAAACCAAAAGTTCTTCTGGGCCTTCCATATAAAGACACATGGTATATTTCACCAGGTAATTCATTTATAAGTAAGTTGATAGAAGATGCCGGTGGAAATTATCTCTGGCAGAATACCGAATCTTCCGTATCTATGCCATTCGGAATTGAAAATGTTTATCTGCGTGCATTAACTGCTGACTATTGGCTTAATATAGGAAGTATAAAAACTAAAGAAGAGATTTCTATAGTTGATCAACGGCTGATGAAACTTCCCTGCTATAAAAATGGGCATCTGTTTAACAATAATAAACGGATAACAGTAAATGGAGGAAATGATTATTGGGAAAGCGGAACTATTTATCCACATCTCATTCTTAAAGATATAGCATCAATTTTGCATCCTGATCTTTTCATTAATAATGAGCTATACTTTTACAGGAAAATTTTTTAAGAAGAGATCCTTTGAAAACTAAACAGCAAAAAGAAACATTTAGCATTCTAAGATGCGAAACCCGAAATAAAAATGTTTTTGCAATTCTTATGTTTATGATTGCCGGTCTCTTCCTCCTAGATATTTTTTTTGGATCAGTCAGCATAAAGGCATCTGAAGTAATTAAAGCTATTATTACCAATACCGATAGTAACTTTGAAACCATTATCATCAGATTCAGATTGCCGAAAGCAATTACTGCATTAATTGTTGGTGTAGCATTATCATTGAGCGGATTGCAGATGCAGACAATTTTCAGGAATCCTATGGCAGGGCCAGATGTTCTGGGTTTAAGTTCAGGAGCAAGTCTGGGCGTTGCCTTTGTTATACTTGGGTTTTCTGCAAATATTTCACCCGACAGTTTAAAAGGATTGGGTAACTGGATTCTGGTGGCTGCCTCCTGGGCTGGTGCCGGTGCGGTGATGATATTGATAATGTTTATCTCATCGAGAGTTAAAGATATAATGACCATTCTTATACTCGGAATTATGCTTTCAAGCGGGATATCTGCAATAGTAACTCTAATGCAGTATTTCAGTAATGAGACAATGTTGAAAGCTTATGTTATATGGACAATGGGAAGTTTAGGTAATCTTTCCTCAAGTCAGCTTAATGTTCTTCTTATTTCTGTTTCAGTAGGTGTACTGCTGAGTCTGATCTCAGCTAAAATGTTAAATGCATTGTTACTGGGCGAAAGTTACGCCGGAAGTATTGGACTGAATATCAGGTTCGCCAGGGTAGTGATCTTTGCATGTACAAGTATTCTGGCAGGTAGTGTTACAGCTTTTTGCGGACCCATCGGCTTTATTGGAATAGCAGTACCGCATATTGCAAGGATTTTATTTAAAACATCCGATCATAAGATTCTAATACCCGGAACAATTCTTGCCGGTGGAGCAGTAATGCTCGCCAGTGACATTATTTCTCAGTTGCCCGGATCAAATAATGTCCTTCCTGTGAACTCAGTTACCTCATTGATTGGTATTCCCGTCGTTATCTGGGTAATTTTGCGAAACCGGAAATATTCAGGGTTATTTTAATGGAAAAGAATTTAACAGAAATATTATCTTTTGATTCACTGAAAATCGGGTATGTTTCAGGAAGACATGAAAATGTTCTTCTTCCTCCGCTTGAAGCTTGCGCTGTTAAAGGCGAACTTATTGCTGTTATCGGAAGGAACGGAATCGGTAAAAGTACACTCTTAAGAACACTGACAGGATTGCAGCCATCTCTGGGAGGTGAAATTTTTTATAACGGCAAAAATATAAGGGATTATTCAAGAATTGATCTTGCACAAAAAGTCGGATATATTTCCACTGAAATCGTGAAGGTCAGTAATATGAGTGTATATGACCTCGTTGCACTTGGACGGTTTCCCCATACAAACTGGATGGGGAAAATTGATGCGAAAAATCATGATGTTATAATGGATGCTATTGAAAATACAGGAATGTTAGCCTTTTGTAAGAGGTTCGTTTCTGAACTTTCCGACGGGGAACGACAGAGAGCTATGATAGCCAGAATTTTAGCACAGGATACAGGAATAATGGTAATGGACGAACCTACTGCCTTCCTGGATATAGGAAGTAAATATGAGATCCTTCATCTTATGCATGTACTCTCACAGGAAAGTGAAAAAACCGTCATTTTCTCAACTCATGATCTTCATATGGCTATTAGTCAATCAGATAAAATCTGGCTGATACTTGATAATAATCTCATTCAGGGAGCTCCTGAGGATCTCATGATTGCAGGGGCATTTGATCACCTTTTCGATTCATCACCAGTTCAATTTAATTCTGAAAATGGTACTTTTTCATTCAGGAGTGTGGAGAAAGGCAGGTTATATATTGAAGGTGATGGCATCAGAAGGCATTGGACGGAAAAAGCAATCAACAGAGCAGGTTTTTCTGTATCAGAATGGGAAACGATACCTTATATAATATTACCTTCCGTGAAAAATAGTAAATGGCAACTCTCAACGCGCCATTCAGCGAAGGAGTTCGGGTCAATTTATGAATTGGTAAGTTGCTTAGGCAGGGAAGGAATTCAGCCTATTTGAAATACTTCCTGTAATTATCTATGTAGGAAGGTATGTCTTCCACTGCCAGCTTCTTGGCAATTATTTTTTTATTTTTATCAAGGATATAAACCATCGGGGTCGACTGAACATTATAATAGTAGTCAAAATGAGAGCTTCTCGCAGGATCCCATCCATTTATCCATGTAAGTTTATTATCCTCAATATATTTTGTCCACTTTGGTTTATCCGCTGTGGTACATACTGCAAAGACTTCAATATTATCATTTTTCGCCGTTTCATAATAAGCCTTAAGTTTTGGGGTTGATTCTTTGCAATGTCCACAATCAGGCTCCCAGAAATATAAAATAATAAGCTCCTTCTCAATATCGTATAATGAAACAAATATTCCTTTATAAGAGTCCATTACAAGGTTTTCTGCCTTTTTCCCAATCAGATTGGGCCTTATCAGTTCAATTTGCTTCCTTAGGTCATCTTTAAATTCTTTTGATACCCAATCGGCTTTCCCGGAAAGATAAATATCATCAGCCAACTTAACCATCACGGCATCGTGCCCCATTATTTCACTTTCTCTGAAATGGTTAAAAAGAAAGACCGCAATGAACTGATAAACCTTATAATTGCTTTTACATTTTTGAATTATCCTGTCAATTTCCTTATTAATTGAATCAGGTGACTGAATTACAACATTTGTGAAGAAAGCGTTAAGCTTTGCTTGCAATATTGGTGTCCGGAGCAATCTCTCGTCTGTCAGGTCAACATTTTCAAAGAAATGATCCTTATTATAATTGTAATTCCAAACCCATCTCACCGAATCGGGGTTTGAGACTACTGCCGGAACTGAAAATTCAGGAACTTCAGGTGGGAGCAAGGCTTTAACCAGCAGAGCAAGCAAATTTCCATTATTATCATTTATTACACTTTTCAAATACGATTTCATTTTATCTTCCTGAAGCTTCTGTATTGAAGTAAGTATTTTCAAAGAATCGTTGCGCTGCTTGTTGTTTTGAATTCTTTTAGCAATACTGGCTGCTTGTTGCTGCATTGTCATCCATTTTTTCTGGTAATCGACAAATGCAGAATTCTCATCTGATCCGATAAATTTTAGTGTGTTGAAATAATCATTATATGAGCAGTTAAGGGCAAAGTGCTGATCCTTGGATATCAATATTTCGAAATATTTTCTACCCGGAAGTACAATCATATAAATTCCCTGAGACAAAACTTCCTGGCCCATGACTAATACATGTCCCGCATTATCGAGCTTGAGAGTATCCTTAATGTACTGCTTATCGCCAAGGTGGTATGCCAGATAAACAACAGAATCCTGAAGTCCGCGAATGGTAATATCAATTTCATAGCCATTTTTTTGCTGGCTGAACGAAAATGCTGAAACCATTGATATTAACGCTGCAAAAAAAATCTTTCTCATACATAAATAAGATTATTATAGACATCTGCAAAATTAGTCATTGCAATTTCTTTGCCAAAGTTAGATCAGTAAATATTAAGAAAATAAATTGTACTTTTGATATATCAACCATGGGAAAGAAAACTGATGATTTCATTGCTTATTCCTGTATATGATTACGATGTTGTTGCACTGGTTTACAGCATGAAAAGTGCCCTTTGGAAAGTTCCTGAATTCTGTGAAATACTTATTGGGGATGACGGTTCATCAGCTGAATACAGGAAAAAATACCGGTCACTTGAAGGTGATGGTGTTAGAGTGATCTCTTCAAACAAAAATATTGGAAGAGCTGCAATCAGAAACAGGCTGGCTCTTGAAGCTGAAGGCGATTTTTTACTCTTTATTGATGCCGATGTAATGTTACCTGGTACTGCTGAAGCATATTTGCTTAAGTGGCTCCCCATGATGACTGTCTGCAGGGTATTATGTGGTGGAACATTATATCATGAAAGTCGTCCGGGTGACCCCGACAAACTTCTCAGGTGGAAATACGGAAAGTTTAAAGAACAACGTAAAGCAGCAGAAAGAAATAAGCACCCTCATGCTAGTTTTTCAACATTTAATGTTCTAATTGACAAATCGATCTTTTCTATAATCCGTTTCAATGAAGAGCTAAAACAATATGGGCACGAAGATACATTGTTGGGCTATCAGTTGAAAAAAGCCGGTATTGACATCCTCCATATTGATAATGGGCTTATGCATGAGGGACTTGAATCGAATAGAGATTTTCTTAATAAAACAAAGCTGGGCATAGAAAATCTCAGTAAACTCTATGATAAAGTTACCGATAAGAAAACATTCGCGGAAACAGCAAGGATACTCAGGGTGTATAATAGACTCAGATTTTTAAGATTAACACGAATTTTAGCCGGGATATTTATCAGGTTCAGGGATCGAATGGAGATCAGGCTTGACTCCAGTAATATTTCACTAAAATTGTTTAGCTTCTATAAAATATGTATGTTCTGCACTTACCGCGAAATTCACAGGAGAAAAAATATTCTTCCGATTTTTTAATCATCGTTTTAATCAGGAAATGAAATTTTAATACGAAGTCAATAATAATATTTCTGGAATAAGCCACTTCGCATTGTGTATATTCTGATCTGCCAAAGCTGATTTCTATTGATTAAATATCTATTTTCATAAGATTAATATTACCATCAAATCTTGTTTCGGCTTGCAGCACAAAATTGAATCTGTCTCTCATGATACAGAGAAAAAAGTCGGTAGGAGGTGAAAAATCAATATTTTCAGGATTGAAGAATCGCTTACCTGAAGTATATTGAAGATCAGAAATTCTCTTATCAAAAATATTGTTTTTATCATTCAACCCAGCTTGAATCAGCTCAGCACATAACTGATCCTCTTCGGCTGACAGTGTTCCTCTGTAGCCCATTGCAACAAGTGACACATGTTCAGGATTAATAGCTTTAATATATCTCACGATTGCACCGGCATTGACAAAACTACCAGTTATAACCGCATCAGCGTTTACAGCATTAACCAGCCCTCTTGTACCTGCTGTGGTAGTATGAATAACAGTTTTTCCATGAAGGTCAGTTTTAATAATTTCTGTCGGACTGTTCCCAAAGTCAAACCCCTTAATTTTTTTCTCTTCTCTTTCTCCGACAAGAACGGAATTTAAGTACCTCTTTTTTAATTGAAATGCAGCATCTACACCCGCTGCTGCAATTATTCGCACTGCGCCAGCATCAAACGCATAGCAACCGACTGAAAAAGCCCTGAATACATCTATAATAACAGCAACCCCTTTTGCTTTATGGGCTCCTTCAAAAAACTTCAGAATGTCAATTTTCATCTTTTGGTTAATTTAAGGAGTGAAAATAGCAATTATTTACACTCTATTCTATTACACACCCTCAGGTATTTCGTATATTTGATCCATAGAGTCGTTTCTACTCATAACTTATTGATATTAATAGAAATATAATATTATGGCAAATCCTGTTTCTTGGGCTATAGATCAGATAAAGCGTTTGAATGATGCAATCTGGCACACTCCGCATTCGGAAATCTCAAAGGGGAAAATCTTTCTTTTTAAACAGTTACGGATAATTGTTCTGGCTGCCCGGGGTTTCTTAAATGATAAAGTACAGTTGCGGGCATCTGCTCTGACATTTTATTCACTTCTTTCTGTAATTCCTGTTGCAGCTATTGCCTTTGCAATTGCAAAAGGTTTTGGCCTTGATAAGAATCTTGTACAAATAATAGCCGATAAATTCCAGGCTCACCAGGAGGTACTGAACTGGTTAGTGAAGAATGCCAGGAATGCTCTTGACGAAACAAGGGGTGGTTATATAGCCGGAGTTGGAATGGTTATCCTTTTCTGGTCAGTCATGTCATTGCTCAGTAATATCGAAAGCTCATTCAATCATATATGGCAAATCAGATCTTCCAGGCCGTGGTACAGAAAATTTACTGATTACCTGACTATTATGCTTATTGCACCTGTCTTTATTATACTCTCAAGCAGCATCACAGTTTTTGTCAGTACCGAACTTGCGGACTATATGACTAAAGCACCAATCCTGGATTTATTTAAACCTGTTATTAGTTTCCTGGTTAAGTTAGCACCATATTTCCTGAGCTGGATAACATTGACAATTTTATTTATTATTATGCCAAATGCGAAGGTTAAATTCATTCCTGCGTTGATATCCGGCATAGTAACGGGAACAATCATACAAGTCTTACAGTTGGTATATATTGATCTGCAATTCGGTATAACAAAACTAAGTGCCATTTATGGTAGTTTTGCAGCTGTGCCGTTATTTATTATCCTTTTACAGAGTACCTGGATAGTTGTCCTCCTTGGAGCTGAACTTTCTTTTGCCAATCAGAATATCTCACGTTATGAGTTTGAATCTGAAGCATTAAATATAAGCAACTATCAGAAACGAGCTCTGGTACTGATGATAATGCATATGATCATCAGTAACTTTTCAGCAGGAGAGAAACCTATCAGCGCTGAGCATATTGCAATTACTCTTAAAATACCAGTTCGACTTGCACGCGATATACTTCAGGATCTCAATAGCGTAAATCTGATTTCTGAAATTCATGAAAATGAACAGAAGGAACGGTTATATCAGCCTGCTTTAGACATAAACAGATTAACTGTCAGTTATGTATTTTCACGTCTTGATAAGAAAGGTATCAGGCAGATAATGGTCAATAAGAATAAGGATTATGCGAAAGTCATTTCAATGCTGGAGAAATTTGACAAACTTATTACCAAATCTGACTCCAATATTTTAATCAAAGATCTTTAATATTTCTTATCAGCTCTTTCTTTTGTCTTGTCTGTTTTGCTTTGTAGTTTTCAACGAAGCTTATAAAATCGGGAAATGATTCCCACTTATTGAAAAAGTAATGAGGAAGGGGTAGGATAATGTGTTTTGTATTCTTTTCTTTTTCCCAATAGCCATCGAGATTTTTTGAAGGGAACACCCGGTCTCTTTCACTTGTCACTGCATAATCCCATCGGAAGCCTGGATCTTTTTGTTCCATTATGCGGTTATATAACCAACGAAGTTCATCGTGCAATGATTTGAGAGTTCTGTGAGGAACCCTCTCGATATTATTTTGGTATGATTTCTTATCTCCAAACATTCTGAAATAGAATTTTTCAATGTTTTCCTCGGTAATATTATTCAATGTCCCTTCAAATACATTAAGCGGGATGCCAAACTGGTCATCGGCTGGTATTGGAGTACCATTTACTGCAATTGTAATATCTGGTTTAATGCCAGTCTTAGGTGAGAGGTACTCTGCCGCCCATACACCCAATGACCAACCTATCAGGGTTATTTTCTCATAAGTCTTCATTTCTGGAAGCACCAGGGCTTCATCGGCTGAATAGTTGTAAAAAAGAATGAAATCAAACTCATCATGACAAAGAGGAGTGAAGACGTTCTCATCAGTCCCCCAGCCACCATATAAAACTACCAGATGATTATTCTTTTCCCTTCTTCTGATATAGGTCTTCATTGTACTCTATACAGGTTATTGGTAAATATATTCAGTTATCCCCTTTTCCTGAATGAACTCAAAGATAATTTTATTTTTAAAGCGGAACCATTATAAATTCATTGATAAAAAGCGAGGAGGAGAAGAAAAGCAAAAAATAAGAGGAGAAAGGGTGGTCGTGAAAATCAGGGAGCGGGCTTTATTAATGAGATAATTCCCGTGTCTACTGTCTGATAAAAGGACGGAACCATGGTTAGCTGGCGCTATTCCTAAGGCTCCTGATGTGAAAGTCAATGTCTGCAATACAATCCTGTTGATTTTCACTCCCAACCCTTGCTCATCTCCTCTTAATACCAATATCATGAGCTTGGTAACAAAAATATAAAATTAATATCACATAATCAAATTTATTTAAAATAAATTATGAATAGACTTTTGTCATCAATTGATAAAATATTGTTTAAATTTGATATTACCTGAATTGAAATAACAACTTTTTACCATGGTTGCTGAACTTGAAAAGATATTATATGATGATAGCGGTGGATTCAGAGCTGCATATATCAACGATACAGACGGTTTGTGGCACTTTCATCCCGAGTATGAACTTGTTCTGAATATAAAAAGTAACGGTACCCGTATTATTGGTGACAGTGTTGAATTATTTGATCAGTACGACATGGTTTTTATTGCCGGTAATATTCCTCATTGCTGGAACTATTACAGGCACGATAATAATCTACCGGTCAATCATGGGATCGTGGTTCATTTTAAGCTTGCATCCCTCGGTGATGCATTATTATCGCAGCACGAATTGCACCGCCTGAAAGAACTGCTCAATGAAGCTGAAAGAGGTATTGCCTTTTCAGTTGTAGATGCCAAAAAAACTGAAATGCACCTTGTTCAGATGATTAATAATAAAGGTATTGATAAAATGATTGATTTTTTCAATGTATTTAAAATATTGTGTTCTTCGGATAATAGAGGTTACTTGTGCTCAGAAAATTATAAACTGGCATTTGACGAAAGGGGAAATAAGAGAATGACAGATGTTTATAGCTATATCAGAGAGAATTATTTCAAACCTGTCTCTCTGGAAAAAATAGCAAAAATTGCAAAGATGAGCCCCTTTTCTTTCAGCCGGTACTTTAAAAAGAACTGCGGAGCTGGTTTTGTTGAATATCTTAACAAAGTGCGGACTAACAAGGCCTGTTACCTTTTGCGCGAAACGGAATACCAGGTTCATGATATAGCTATGGAATGTGGCTTCGCAAGTATCTCAAATTTCAATAAGCAATTCCGGAAAACTGAAGGCATCTCTCCAAGAGATTACAGGGCTCAGTTCAAATAATGTTCTGAAATATTAGTTATTTATAAATTCTGTTATACTTTAATAATTTAAATATGGCAATGACCTTGCTTGAAAAAATACTTGCTACCCATTCAAAATATGATGTTGTGCATCCGGGTGAAATTGTTGATATTGATATTGATTCGAGGGTCGCTCGTGATTTTGGAGGTGCAAATGTGATTAAAAATATTAAAGATTTTGGATTAACTATCCATGATCCTGATAAAACTTTATTCACCTTCGATTGTAATCCTACCGGCTCTGACCAGGAATACGCTGTCAATCAACATCTTTGCCGTCTTTTTGCACGTGAACAAGGAATAAAAGTGTATGATATTGATGCCGGTATAGGTACACATATTCTGATAGAGGAAGGCTACGTTTTCCCTGGTGCCACCGCCGTATCAACCGATTCACATGCAAATATTCTCGGGGCTGTTGGAGCTTTTGGACAGGGAATGGGCGATATGGATATTGCATCAGCCTGGCACAAAGGAAAAGTCTGGTTTAAAATACCACCATCGGCTAAAATGAACTTTGAAGGAAAAATTCCGGACGATGTAAGTTCAAAAGATATTGTTCTTAATCTGCTTAATTTATTCGGGGCTAACTCACTCCTGGGTTACTCAGTTGAAATGTATGGTTCATCGGTTGACTATCTGAACCTTGATGACAGGATCACCATATCATCTATGGCCACTGAAATGGGTGCTATTATTATTCTGTTTCCACCTACTCAAGCTATAATCGATTATTGCTCAAAACGTTCAAAAGTAAAATTTAAACCGCTTGTTGCAGACAAAAATGCACATTATGACAAAATCTTCAACATTGATGTAACCAAATTCCGACCTATGGTTTCACGTCCCGGTGAGCCACACGATACTGTAAATGTTTCAGAAGTTTATGGCAGAAAAATCGATTCAGCATTCATCGGCAGTTGTACAAACGGCAGGATGAGTGATATGCTGAAAGTTGCTGCCATTCTGAAAAGCAGGATGGTGGCCCCGGGAGTTGTGTTGAAAATTGTTCCGGCTACTGATGCAATCTGGAAACAATGTCTGAATGATGGTCTTATTGCTGTCTTTAAAAGGGCAGGTGCTCTTGTATCCAATGCAGGTTGCGCAGGTTGTGCGGCAGGACAGGTAGGACAGAACGGGCCGGGTGAGGTTACCATAAGTACAGGCAACAGGAATTTTCCCGGAAAACAGGGAAAAGGGAGTGTTTATCTGGCATCGCCTGAGGTAGTAGCAGCTTCTGCAATCGCAGGATATATCACAACACCAGATAATATCCCGGAAATACCAGCACTATTCGTTAAGCCTAAGAAGATATCAGAACCTGAAAAGATGATTCAACAACAGAAAACCACAGAAAATAAAGAATCTGTTATTGAAGGAAGAATCTGGCTGGTACAAAAGGATAATATAGATACTGATATGATATTTCATAACAGGTATCTTGCAATAACAGAAATTAAGGAAATGGGAAAGTACACATTCGATAACCTGAAAGGGTTTGAAGATTTTTCGAGAAAAGTAAAACCAGGAGATATTGTCATTTCAGGGAAAAATTTTGGATGCGGAAGTTCGAGACAACAGGCAGTCGATTGCTTCTCGGCACTTGGAATCCAGGCAATTATTGCAGAATCGTTTGGTGCTATTTATGAAAGAAACGCTATAAACGCTGCATTTCCGATAATCACATGCAAATCTTTGTTTAAGATGGATCTAAAAGACGGTGATCAGATTATTGTAAATCTAAAAACCGGTAAGATTGAAAATATTCGAAATAAAAAAGTTTCCGAAGCAGAGCCATTTTCAGATGTTCAGTTTGACGTATACCAGAATGGTGGTTTACTTGGTAAGTAAAACTATTCCGGTATGTCGTTATGACGTTATGTTGTTATGAGGTTATGCCTTTATGCCTTTGTGCCTGAATATTATATTAGTAATAATCATCCGTTAGTATAGTTTATATGAACCCACAAACGTTTGCTGAAAAGATCTTTAAATCTCCTGCAGGAGCAATAGTATTTGCCCGGCCTGATATTATTCTTACTCATGACAATACATCAAGCATTTATAAGACTTTTCAAAAAATGGGAGGGAAAAATGTTGCAGACCCCGACCAGTTGCTTGTGGTTCTTGACCATAATGCCCCTCCAACTGATGCAAAGATGGCAACGCAGTATCAGGATATCAGAGATATTGTTTCTCAACAGGGCATTAATAAATTTTATGATGCAGGAAAAGGTATCTGTCATCAGATCATGTCGTACCATGCCCGGCCCGGAATGCTAATCGTCGGGAGCGATAGCCATACCTCTACAGCAGGCGCTTTCAATTCATTTGCTGCAGGTATTGATCGTACCGAATCGGCTGGTATCTGGAAAAGAGGAGAGACCTGGTTCAGGGTACCTGAATCAATTAAAATAACCCTTTCCGGCCGGTTAAAGGAAAGTGTCTCAGCAAAAGACCTTGCTTTATGGATTATAGGCATGATAGGGTCTGACGGCGCAAACTATATGTCAATCGAATATCATGGAGATGGTGTTATAAACCTCGATATTTCAGACCGTATGACAATCGCTAACCTTGCTTCAGAAATGGGTGCAAAAAATGCTGTTTTCCCTGTAGATGAAGTTCTTGATAAATTTTTTAATGAAAAGACAAGTGGAATATGGGCTGATGATGGAGCAAAATATTTCAGTGAAATAAATATTGACCTGAATAATGTCTTCCCCGTTGTGTCTGCGCCTCATAATGTTGATAATGTAAAATCAGTTGCTGAAGTTGCCGGTACAATTGTACATGAAGGACTCATTGGCACCTGTACGAATGGCAGGATAGAAGATATGAGAATAGCTGCGGGAATATTGAAAGGAAAGATTGTAAAGGAGGGTTTTCAGCTTCATATCATACCTGCCTCCGGAAAGATTTTCCTTCAGGCGATTGAGGAAGGTATTATCTCAACATTCATTGAGTCGGGAGCAAACGTTCTCACTCCTTCGTGCGGTCCATGCCTGGGTACTGGCCAGGGGATCCCTGCAAACGGACATACAGTAATTTCTACAGCTAACCGCAATTTTCCGGGAAGGATGGGGAATAAGGAGGCACAAATTTACCTGGCTTCACCGGCAACTGTCGCTCTGTCATCTTTAACCGGTGTGATTACTGATCCAAGAAAAAGCCCTGGTAAAGAAAGATTTCCTTTTAAGATAACCCAGAGCAAAACATTTGAGATAAAACCGGGCGAAAACAGGAAAATTGGTTCTGTATGGAATTATGCAGATGCTGACAATATGAATACTGATCAGATGTTTGCAGGAAAGCATACCTATAATATACTAAGTACAGACCCTGCTGCCATTATGCCTCATCTTTTTGAAGATTTTGATCCTGAATTCAGCAAGAATGTATCAAATGGGGATATCATTATTGCCGGTGAAAACTTCGGATGTGGAAGTTCAAGGGAACATCCATCAGTTGGACTGGCTAATGCAGGAGTAAAAGCTATCATTGCAAAATCGGTGAACAGAATATTTTATCGCTCTTCCATTAACCAGGGTCTGGTGCTGATTGTTCATAAAGAGGCAGTAAATGCATACTCTAAAGGTGATAAAGTTAATCTGGACCTTAACAGGGGAAAGATAATAATTGGTTCTGCAGTATTTACATTTGATCCGCTTCCGGATAAGCTTAAGCAGATAATTGACAATAAAGGACTGGTCAATTTTATGAAATCGCAGTGAATAGTTCCGACCAGATTTTTCCCCCTTTGAAGGGGGACAGGGGGATGTTTTCCTTGTTACTATTGAAAAATAATGTATTTTTGCAGCCTGTAAAAGTTCCGTAGCTCAGTTGGTCCCGAATTATCGGGATGGGTCTGGCATTTGGAACCAAATGATTTGAAGCTTTTTGAATCCCCGCGAGCGCATTGGCTTCGCCGAGCTCGCAAGCTCGGTTCCCCGCTGCTTGCCGCGGGGTTAGCGAGCATAAAAAATAAAATTCCTATTTGGGGATCGAAGATTCCTCGCAGCTGGTTGCGAGGAGCTTCAATTACAAAATATCGGTTCCGTAGCTCAGTTGGATAGAGCAACAGCCTTCTAAGCTGTGGGTCGAGCGTTCGAGTCGCTCCGGAATCACTAATATAAAACGTAACTTAATTAATATTCAATGAGTTGCGTTTTTTTTATTGTCTTATATTTAACAACATTTCTACAACTGAAGGTGAAACTGGCCATTTTACGGGCTTAACAGTAAGCCCCGGATCTGATTCCGATGACTTACAAGAACAGTGTCCTGCATTTTCAACCATAACTCAATTTTCTCACAGTTTTACATTAATTAACACAAGGCTTAATCATAAAGTTTAGTTAAATAATCTTTTTTGTGGAACATATTTTATCCAATTATGTTTAATTAGTCTAAATATATATAAGATTAGAATTATGAAGTACATTATGAGAGTTAAGATGGCCTCAGGTGAAAGAGGCAACGACCTATTGAAGGATCCACTGTTTGGCAAGAAAATGCAGGATCTTCTTTCGGAAGTGAAGGCTGAAGCAGCCTATTTCACGACTATTTGTGGCAGCCGGGGTGCCTATGTTATAGTTAACATGGACGATGCATCACAAATTCCGGCAATAGCTGAACCTTTTTTCATCTGGCTAAAAGCAGAGATTGATTTTTATCCTGTTATGACACCAGCTGACCTCGGCAAAGCAGGCCCTGCAATCGAAGCTGCTTTTAAGAAGTGGGGAAAATAGTTTCAGAATTTATTCATCAGAAAAAATCTAAGGGGTCACAATACATTGAACCCCTTTTTTTGTTATTCTGAGGTCAGTGAAGGTATAGCATTTTAATTATTCAATAAGTTATTAATCGGTTAAAAACAGATAAAGACTTTGAACTATGGTTAATTGCGTCTTTGTCAGCCACAGGTGCGGTTTTTGCCAGTCTGGGTAGGTGGGCAAGGGTTGTCTTGTCATGATATATTTGTCTAGATAAAGTTGCAGAAACCATTTCAGTGTGATTATCGGTTGTTTTAGATCTTGGTTTAGTTGTGACTGCATAATTTATCACGGTATCGAAAATTTGGTAAGTGGCTAGAAAGTTTCTCCCAAAGTGTCTCTCGTCGGTTATAAAACTGCCTGGACTTATAAATCCAATTCTATTCGGTGAGTTATGCTAAGGCATTTTATCTCGATTAATTAATTGTCTAGGCGCGAACTGCTTAAGCATAATGGCCCGGCACGTATGGATAGTTGCCGTCGGAGCCTGCCTTGAGCGCAGTGAAGGGTCAGGGCTGGCATGAGTTTTTGCAAAGTCACGGTAGACGGACGCAAGTTTTCTCGTCCAGATAAAACTGTCTTACGTATGAGTCCCGGTAAGTGGACAGGGTTTGTCATGTCTCGATAATCTTGTCAAGATGGCTCTGTAAAAACCATGACAGCTTGTGCGCCGGCCGAAGGCAACCGAGGAGACCCCGCATGGGAATCCGAGCTCGACGAAGTCAATTAACCATCCGTGTTAGCGGAGCTTTATTATTTTTAAAGTTTTAATCATTGTTATTTTTGTCAATGCAATTGTAAAGGTTATCAATGAAATCCCCCCAATCAAGGTGATTCCCAAAATCATTGATTTTGCAATCACACATCTTAATCCTAGCATTTTTTGTATATCATACCCAACTCCTTCTCCTGCTAAAGCGATAAATCCTGACGAAATGCAAATCAAAAACATTATTAGTCCAGTAATTATTGAAACATGATTTATTAGTTTGTAATGCTTTTCAGAAGGAATCTTCTTGAAAAGAATTCTTTGACTGCAATAATATCCTGCAACCAAACCTAAAAATACATTGAAAACTGGGAACCCCATAAACATTCCATATAGACCAATATTGTAAAAAACATAAATCCCCAGTATAAACCAAAATGGTAATTCATATCTTTTATTAATCCAGCCTTTTAAAAACTTGAAATCTATAATTAATCCAAGCAATAAACCAGAGGCCAAATAAAATAGAACCCTACTTTCTGATTTATCTAGGTAAAACCATATAACTATCGATAATAGACAAAGAAATAATGGAAATGTGCTTCCAATAATCAATCCCCAAATTATCTTATTATATCTCTTCATTTGTATCTTTTATTTTCAGATACTTAATTATTAATCCAAATACTTTTTCGATAGTTAGCGGGCGTTATTTCTTAAACACAAGTCAAGTCTCTAAATTCAGTACAAAATTATCTAAAATAACGGTCATTGTCAAGAAGAGTCAACAAACTATCAAGTCTCTGGTCTAGGGGTTGTTATTAATGCCAGCTGGCGGCCCGGTAATAAAATTAGTAGGTGTTACCTGACGCCGCACTGTGCAGAGTCCTGGTACTTTAACCAGCTTTGCCCGCAGAAACGACTTTAGTCGTGAATGCGGGAAAACTGTCCCGGTGGGGAGGAGGGTATGGCACGTGTTTTTGCTTTGGCCACTGAAGTGTAACGAAAGTGGGCCGTCCAGGTATTGAAGCTGGTTAACGATACGTGTGTAGCGCCTGCCCCGTGCGAGCGAAGCGAGTGAGGAGGGTCCGGGTTTATCACCAGTTACAAAGTTGTCTTAGGTTCAGGAGCAAAAGCAAAAACCGTGACAAACCTATTATTTTTAGCATTGTCCGTGTTCAATTTGGGTCTTGCAGACCACATGAAGTCCTATTTATTAGCTTAAGCTGTTTATTAAATCTCTATTACAGAACTGTCCCGATTATAGGATTAAAAATCAAGAGAAAAAGTCCAGATACGAATCTCAGATAGTTAGTTGATTTTTCTGATCTTTTTTGGGTTCTGTCTGGTATCAAAAACTATTGCAATATTTACAATATTAAATTCATAGTCAATCCAGTAAATAATCTTGTAGTTTTTCACAATTACAAATCGGAATTCTTGATGTCGGTCCGCAAGCAAATCTTCCTTTCGACCAGATTTTGGATTATTTTCAAGAATTATAGTTGCATCTATTATTTTCAGAACAAGTCTTTGAGCAACGTTTGGACTTGCTTTAATCAAATGATAATCAAAGATGTCTTTAAGCTGGTTGATAACGAAATCAGTCCAGAGAATCTTGAAGACTATTTCCATTTTTTAATGGATTCTTTTAATTCTCGAGCACTAACAACATTTCCTTGATTGGCATCTTCAATAGATTTATCAATCATTTTATTGAAGTTATCAATGCTCAACGGTTTGAGATTAGCCTCATAATCCTTGGCCTTATCTTCAAGGAGAATTTTCTCAAGCTTTTCGATCAGTTTAATATTTCGCAGCCGCAAGAATTCTTGGACAAAATTTATCTTTCTAGTCTGAATATCCATCTCTACTTATTTTATCACAAAGTTAATACTTAAAAAGATAGAATATGTTATTTCCCAAGCAGGTATTTGTCATCCAGTTTCTATCATGGTGGTAGGGAGCCTTATGATATCCGAGCAGTTTTCTCAGGTAATTGTCTAGATGGCAGAGATTATCAGTTAAAGCTAACGGCAGGCTGTCTAAAAACTTTTATTAGTTTGTAATTTTGATTCAATTTAAGCGGGTATCAGTGAACCGGGAAATATTCTATCCCAAACTGATCTCCGGAAAAAAGTTGTCCTGAAATGTCTGTTTTTTTAGCCTGGATAGATGTATTTTACTCAAAAACAACGAAACAAGTATCCTGAGATACTCTATCAGCTGATCTCTGGTCAAAATATTACCAATGCGCCGTAAATTATATGCAATAAACATAAATCCCACATCGGCACTTGCCCGCTTTATTCCCTTTTTTGTAAGAATATAACTGAACCCCCATTGTCGTTTTATTGTTCCAAATGGATGTTCAACAATAGCCTGCCGTCTCTTATAGAGGTGTTCCTTCTCCTGATAAGCTTTACGATTCGTTTCCTAATATTCTGTAAATGTGCTCCTTGAAAGCACTCTTGCGTTTTTTGATCTTGTGCATTGCGATCGTGCAGTTTTTAACTCTGATCCGGTATGGTACCCTTTATCAAAATCCGTGACTTCATTCCCGGGATCAATAGATTGATCAAGTGAAACAGGAAAAAGATTGATTTGCGTTCTGTTATGTCCTTGTATGAATTTCATGTAGTTAAGATACAAAACACGGCGTTCTTTGAAGAATTACCAGCCTCATAGTTATCGACAAAACAAACATGTTATTAGACAGTCTGACGACCCGGCAATAAAGGGAGTTTGTGTTACCCGACGAAGCCATCCGGCTATCAGTCCCGGTACTTTAGCCAGCTTTGCCCGCAGAAACGACTTTAGTCGTGAAGGCGGGAAAACTGTCCCGGTGGCGAGAAGGGTATGGCACGTGTTTTTGCTTTGGCCACCGAAGTGTAACGAAGGTGGGCTGTCCAGCTATAGAAGCTGGTTAACGATACGTGTGTCGCGCCTGCCCCGTGCAAGTGAAACGAGTAACGGGGGTGCAAAGCTGATTGCGAGCCATATAATTTATTCCCAATTACAAATTTAATGCGGTGCAGTGGCGCTCCTGCCCCATGCGAGCTAAGCGAGTGACGGGGGTCCGGGTTTATCAATAGTTACAAATCTGTCTTGGGTGCAGGAGCACCTGCCTGCCGGCAGGCAGGAAAGCAAAAACCGTGACAAATAAATTACCATTGTCCGTGTTAGCTTTAGTTATTTATTTAATTATCTTGTTATCAGGATCTTGTCTGGAGTCCCAGATTGTGTGAATTATGATATTGTTATCGGTTATTTCATAGTAGACAATGTAGTCTCCTATTATTAGTCCTCGTGTTGTCTCTTCAGTTGTCTTTAATCCAAGTTCAGGGTGTTTAATAAGGAGTTTAACCTCTTTGTTTATAAGCCTTTGAAGTTTATTTGAATATGTTTTGCTTTTATTCCTTTTGATATAAAAGTCAAGGATCCCATAGAGTCTTTTTATTGCTCTGTTAGACCAGACTATCTTGCGTTTAGCCATTGCCGGACCTCTTTATCAAGAACACTATTTTCAATAAATAATCCTTGTTCGATTTCCTTTTTTGATGCAATAATGTCATCAAGCTGATCTTGAGTCAACTGGATTACTCCTGTTTCGGTCTTGGAATCAAGAATTGTTTTTAATGCCTTAAGAAACGAGACATCGTTTATCTCAGAGATTCGGTGTATTAATAATGTTTTTAATTCTAGAGCTGTCATGGTTACATATGTGTCTTACAAAGATAAGGAAATCAATGAAATTATCTATTGGGAGGAAACGACATTAATTAAAGCTAACGGCAGTCTGTCTAAAAACTTTTATTAGTTTGTAATTTTGATTCAATTTAAGCGGGTATCAGTGAACCGGGAAATATTCTATCCCAAACTGATCTCCGGAAAAAAGTTGTCCTGAAATGTCTGTTTTTTTAGCCTGGATAGGTGTATTTTACTCAAAAACAACGAAACAAGTATCCTGAGATACTCTATCAGCTGATCTCTGGTCAAGATATTACCAATGCGCCGTAAATTACATGCAATAAACATAAATCTCACATCGGCACTTGCCCGCTTTATTCCCTTTTTTGTAAGAATATAACTGAACCCCCATTGTCGTTTTATTATTCCAAATGGATGTTCAACAATAGCCTGCCGGCTCTCGGGATCAGAAATTGAGATCTGGGGTTCTCCACTTTCTTTAAGTTCTTTTTCAAACTCTTTATATTGGTCTTTCCGTTTCTCTTGCTTAGCTATTTCATCACTGATCAGTTCTTTGTTGTCTCCGTCGTGTTCTGCCAGAACACGGCTATACTCTTCAAGTTTGTTATCGATATAGGCTACATGCCTGTTTATAGCACCGTCCGTGTTAGCACAGATAGTAATTTTAATAATCAAGGGCCAGATTTTCTATTTGTTTTTATCAATTATTTTAAATAGATCTGAATAGTCACAATATACTTGCCAATGTTTTATCTTATTGTTTTCTACAATAGCTTTCCAAGAGGAAGGAATTTTCCAGAAATTACTGTTTAATTTGTTTGTTAAATTTTTATAAGTAGCATTTACATAACCAAATAGTCCAATTACAGATTCTTTTTCGGTTATGTCTGAAATCTCTATTTTATAATCAGGGAATAACTCATAATATCCTTTCCAGCCCTCTTTCATCCCTTTTTTACCAACAGTTTTATGGTTGGTAGCATCAATGAAGATATAGTCTTCCAACATCAGATTAACTATTTCATTTACATCGTGATCATTGATAGCTTTCACAAATCTGATTACAATAGCTTTATTTGATTCATGTCTCATTTTGGATTAAATAATGTTTATGAAAACTGGCTATTAGCGCTCGTTAATTTTCATTATTAATTTCAAATATCAGAAAACTCTTGTCTTATTATTAAATTTTGTCATATCGGGTTTTTATTCTTTTTTTATAAGTCAAACTACGCCATAGCCATTCAAAAGGGCCAAATTTAAAATGTCTTAACCAAATATTGCTAGAAATAATTTGTAATATCAGGATAAACATTGCAATACCTGTTGTTGTAATTAAACTGATTTTACCAAACAAATTAAATCCAAAATTGTAGAATATTACAATCATAATGATAGTCTGAAACAGATAATTACTGAGAGCCATTCTCCCCATAGGTATTAAATGCTTAAATGCTCTTTTACCTATCGAAGTCTGGACAATTTTGAATATAGAAGTTATATAGAAAAAGCACATAAATATTTGTCCTACTGATAATAAGAACTTATAAAGAATATTAGAAAGAGTAGACGGGAACTGATATGAACTTCCACCTAATATTTTAGCTAAAATAGTAGCCAGAAGTCCAATGATTAAACTGGTTATTAATAATAATGTTGATTTTGATTTTTCTGTAAAAAATCCAACCGAAGCTAAAAAGTAACCGAGAAGAAAAATCCCAAGAAATTTAAAATAACCCCCTGATGGGATATAACTCAGATATTTCCATACAAGATTATGAACGTTTAAAATGAATACTTCTCCTAGTTTGCCGTTTTGGAATGTTTTGAGAACAGCCTCAGGTGTCATATCAGGATAGCTGACGTGTACAATGTGTGCGGTATTTTCAGCGCTGATAGTATCTGTAGCCTGAAAAAAAGGCAAAAGAGCTAAATCAATAAAAAAAGGCAACAATATAAAGAATATCGACCAGCGAATAAGATTCTTTGGCTTGACATTGCGGAAAAGAAGCATGATAAAAGCAATTATCGAATATGTAAGTAAAATATCCCCAGACCAAATCAAACTGTGCATGAGTCCTATCACAAGCAGAATAAACAGTCGTCTGCGATATATTTTAAGAAAATCCGTTGAATCTTCTGTGTACTTACTGAACTGGATATAAAATCCGACTGCAAATAGAATAGAAAAGAGTGTATAAAATTTAGCTGTGATTATAATATCTAAAAACCTATATACATCCTCATTTAATCTAAAATTAATTATTTGTTTTAGTTTATCAAAGGGCACGTAAGCATATCCGCTAAAATATAGCATGTTATTAAAAATGATACCTAATAATGCAAATCCCCGCAGTATATCAAGAATTTCTATTCTTTGTTTTGGATCTATTGGTGTAAGAGTTTTCATAAGATCATTCAGCTTTCTATTATTTTGCTATTATAATTTTATAAATGAGCGCTAACGATTGTGTAAACGCCATAGTGGCGTTTATTTCTGACTTGTGTTTGGTGTCATTTTCATTCATTTAGTAAATTTAGAAAAATTCCAATATTTAGATGGTACAGTAAAAGGTCTAATGTGTCAAGCGGACTTTTTATCTGATCGAAACCCTTGGTGGTTATGTGGGTATAGATATCAGTGGTCTTGCTGTTTTCGTGACCCAACTAGTTGTCTCACCAACGAATTCCGGGTAGGCAAAAAAGCATGTGTTTGGCAGCAGCATGGGCCGTCGCGGTGGCAAGCTGACAAACTCTTGCTTGAGTGTTCGGAATCATGGTACATGTATAGAAATTACAGCTCTTATCTGTTATATGTATGGTGAATGTCATGTCAGACTAGTTGTCTGGTATCTAATACCTTACCCATAACGGCAGTTTGTCTATTAACCTTTCCCATAGCTCTGAATTCAGTTTATACAAGCCAGTATCAGAGAACCTCGGAATTTATATATCATAACTGGTATACTGGGAAAAGGTGTCTTAGACTGATCCATTTCTAGTCTGACGAACTGTTTTATGCTTAAAAAGAGAGAGATAAGTATCCTGAGATACTCTTTCAGCCGATCGTGTGTCAAAATATTACCAATTCGTCTGAGGTTGTATGCAATAAACATAAATCCCACATCTGCACTCGCC